>Ga0208492_1001475_pt1 | contig 14279 bp, 12 predicted proteins | sample Subbioar_CSW14AB_FD_184820 | JGI IMG/M metagenome (GOLD analysis project Ga0208492, IMG submission 184820) | Serpentinite rock and fluid subsurface biosphere microbial communities from McLaughlin Reserve, California, USA - CR12Mar_CSW14AB (SPAdes) | ecosystem: Environmental > Terrestrial > Deep... | reverse complement strand
GCCGGCCGCGGCCATCATCGGTCTCGTGCCGAACATGGTCGCGGCCGGCGCGGTGCTGGGCTACATGGGTTGGACCGGCGTGCCCCTCGACATGATGACCATCATGGTCGCGGCCCTGACCATGGGTATCGCGGTCGAGGACTGCATACACTACCTGTACCGCTATCGCATGGAGTTCTATCGCCTCGGCGACGGACTGACCACCATGTATCACTGCCATGGCAACATCGCGCGGGCCGGCTTCTACACCACCCTCGTGGTGTGCGTGGGCTTCTCCATCCTCATGATGTCGAATTTCATTCCCAGCATTCTGTTCGGACTGCTCACCACCATTGCCATGGGTATCGCGATCCTCGCCGCCCTGACCCTGATGCCGAAACTGCTGTTGATGTGGAAGCCCTTCAAGCTGCCGGCCCGGCCTGCCGCCTGACGGCGCGCGCGCCGCCGGGCGCGCCTGCGCCTAGCCGTGTCGCTCGGCGCCCATCATCACCGCCGCCATGGTGCAGGGCGCGTCGGAGCGGTTGTGCCAGCGGTGGCGCGTGCCGTTCTGCACCACGCAGTCGCCCGCCTTGACCAGCACTTCCTTGCCATCGTCGAGTTCCAGCCACACTTCCCCCGACAGGATGATTACGTAGTCCACGGTGTCGGTGGTGTGCATGCCGTGGGCGTCCTTCTCATGGGCATGGCCGAGGCCCGGCACCTTGGCGTTGTACTCGGCGCGCAGTGTGTCCGGGTCGGCATTGCGCGCCTGGTCCTGACGCGAGGGCCAGGTGGCGAAGATGAAGCGCGTACCGGGCGTCGCCGGCAGATAGGTGTCGAGTGCGAGCGAGGGATCGCCTGCCGCCGGCAGCTGCGGCGTGCCGGCGGTCGCCCACAGCGTATTCAGTTCCCAGCCCGGCCGACCGTTCAAGGTGATGCGGTTGGGCGCTTCACCGTCGGCGATGAAGACGGATTTGCCCTGTGGATCATGACCGGTAACGATGCGTCGCATGGGGTGCTCCTAGTGCTGCCTGGGTAATGCCGTGCCCGGGTGATTCCGGCAGCCGCGATTCTACGCGGCCCGCTCGCCTGCCTGCCGCGCGTCCCACCCTCGCTTTCACGGCGCATCACTGTTATCTTAACTCGGAGTTTGTTCGTCCGAGTTAAGCGCAATGGCCTTGTACAGCACCAGCGTCGAATACGGCTTGCATTGTCTGCTGCCGTTGTGCGCGCCCGACATCCATCTCAGCAGCCAGGATCTGGCGGAGTTCCAGGGCATCTCGCCCGCCTATCTGGCCAAGCTCTTCGCGAGTCTGAAACGCGCCGGCCTGGTGGAAGCCCTGGAAGGCGCGGGCGGTGGTTATCGCCTTGCGCGACCGGCCGCCGAGATTTCCGTGCTTGACGTCATCCAGGCCCTCGAGGGTGACAAGCCGCTGTTCCAGTGCAACGAGATCCGCGGCAAATGCGCGGTGTTCGGCGGCGCGCCGCCCGCGTGGGCCAACAAGGGCCGCTGCAGCATCCACGCCGTCATGCTCGAAGCGGAACAACAAATGCGCCAGGTGCTGGCCGGCCACAGTCTGGCCGCCCTCGCCGAACGCGTCGAACGCAAGGCGCCCGCGGCTTTCCCCGCCGAGGTGCAAGCCTGGTTCGGCGCCCGCAAGGCCGGCCGTGGCCGCACCGCCGCCAGCCGCAGAATCAACCCAGGAGAGAACAGGTAATGCAGAAGTTAGTCATCATCGGCGGCGGATTCGCCGGCATGTGGGCCGCGCTGGTCGCGGCGCGGGAAGCGGACGTCGCCGCGCAGAAACTCGCCATCACGCTCGTCGCCCCGGACGATCATCTGACCGTCCGGCCGCGGCTCTACGAACCTTTCACGCCGGCCATGCGCGCGCCCCTGCGCCCGCTGTTCGAGCCGCTGGCCATCGAATTCCGCCTCGCGACGGTCACGGCCATCGACAGCGCGACACGCGCCGTGCAGGCGAGCACCGCCGACGGTGGCTCGCTCAGCCTGCCCTATGACCGCCTGGTGCTCGCCTCCGGCAGCGTGCAGCGGCCGCTGCCCGTGCCGGGAGCCGACGAATTTGCCTTGAACGTCGACACCTTTGCCGGCTCGGCAGCGCTGTCCGCCCACCTCGATCGCGTGCTGGCGGCACCCGACAGCGAGGGTCGCCTGACATTCGTCGTGATAGGCGGCGGCTTCTCGGGCATCGAGCTGGCCGCCGAGATGCGCAATCATCTGCGTCAGAAGGGCGATGAGGCCGCGGCCCGCGCTGCGCGCGTCATGCTCATCGAACGCGAAGCGGCCATCGGCCCCGATCTCGGCGCGCAACCGCGTCCGCATATCGAAGCCGCCCTCAGTGCCTGCGGCGTGGAGACACGCCTCGCGACCAGCGTGACGTCCATCACCGCCGACGCCGTGACCCTCAGCAACGGCGAACGCATTCCCTGTGCGACGGTGGTCGTCACCACCGGCCTCGGCGCGCATCCGCTGGCGGCGACGCTCGGGGCTGAGCATGACGCCCAGGGACGCGTCGTCGTCGATGCCAGCCTGCGTGTGCGCGGCACGGACGGCGTGTTCGCTGCCGGCGATGTCGCCCGCGCGCAGGTCGACGACAGCCATGTGGCCTTGATGTCCTGCCAGCACGCCGTGCCCATGGGCAAGCATGCCGGTTACAACGCTGCGCGTGACTTGCTCGGCTTGCCGCTGCGCGAGTACAGCCAGCCGAACTACGTGACCTGCCTCGACCTCGGCGATTTCGGCGCGCTGTTCACCACCGGCTGGGAACGCAAGACCGAGCAGGTCGGCCCCGACGTCAAGGCGTTGAAGAAGATGGTCAACACCCAGTGGATTTATCCGCCGGGCGGCGACCGCGCCGCGCTGCTGACCGCCTCTGACATCGACGCGCCCTGGCCGCCGGCGGTCTGAGCCCTGCTCTGCCCCGCCGCCCGCAGCATTTTTACCGCACAAAAAAAAACGGCGCCCCGCGAGGGGCGCCGTTCGAGTCTCACACTCGACGAGCTTTTCGCCCTACGCGGCGGTGGTCTTGGCCAGCGCGTCGGCCTGCCAGCCACCCAGCGCGCGGTCGCGCACGGTGTCGGAATCGTCGATATGCGAATCCATCACGAACTTCGGCTTGAACACGCGTATCCACAGCGGGATGAGCGTGATGGCGCCGATCATGTTGCTGGTCAGCAGCAGGCACAGCAGCAGCGCCATTTCGCTGTTGAAGCGCAGCGACGAACCCGGAATCCAGTAGATGATACCGGCGAGCACCGTCATGGCCGTGAACAGAATCGCGGCACCGGTGGTACGCATCGAGGTCACGATGGCGTCCAGCAGCGAGCGATGTCGCATTTCCTCCTTGAGGCGGTCCAGCATGTAAATCGCGTAGTCGACGCCGACACCGATACCCACCGAAGTCACCGGCAGGGTGTTGACGTTGAGGCCGATGTCGCGAATCGTCATGAACGCGCGGTTGGTCATCACGCAGATGATCAGCAGGATGAACACCATCACGCCGGCGAAGATCGACTGATAGGCGATCATGATGGCCACCGTCACCAGGGTAATGATGGTGATGGTCATCTTGAGATCGGAAATCTCGGTTTCTTCGTTGGCGGCCGCCGTGGTGCCGATGATGCCGCCGGCAAACGCCGGGGTCACACCCTCGATCGGATGGGCCTTGATGAACTCCTTGGCCTTGGCGACCGCCTCGGACACCGTCTTGCCGGTGGCGTCCTTGTAGAACACCGTGAAGTTGGCGGTGCGACCTTCCAGATCCATGTACTCGAGAATCACGCCCGGCACCGCGGCGCCGGCCTCGTACATGAACAAGGTGTTGCCGATGTCCTTCTGGGTGGCCGGAATCAGCGACCAGCGCGGATCGTCGTAGTGGTACAGGCGGTTGATCGAGCGCACCAAGTGAGGAATGTCGCGCGTGCCACCGAAGTTGGACGTGCCGGCCATGTAGCGGCCGAACTCTTCCATCACCGCCACCACCTTCGGGTCCTTCATCTTGTGGGGCTCGTTGCCCTCGAAGAAGATGTTGAGCTGGTTGGCGCCGGCGAAATGCTCGGCAATGGTCTTGGCCGCGACGTTGTATTCCTGATCCTGGAACAGGATGGGCGAACCCGGCTGTTTCTCGCCGATGTCCACATGCCAGCCGTAGTAGAACGACCAGGCGGTCAGGGCGACCGCGCCGGCGAAGATCACCGCCGAAGCCCTCGGACCGACCAGAAACACGCCGAGGCTGTGCATCATGCGCGAGGGCAGATGCTTGTGCTCTTCCTGCACCGTGACGTGCGGTGTCGGCAGTATCGACATGATCAGCGGCACCAGCACCGCCACGGTGATGAGGTTGGAGGCACCCCAGAACGCGCAGTAGTAACCGAGCTTGGCAATCAGTGGCATGGACGACAAGGCCAGCACCAGCAGTGCCATGGCGTCGGCCAGGATACCGAGACCGGCCGGCAGGATCAGCTCGCCCATGGCGATACGGACGGCCGACTCCTTGTCCCGCCCGACACGGATTTCGTCGTAGAAGCGCTCCATCATCTGCACGCAGTGCGATGCCGTACGCGCCGAGATGAGGATCGGCACCACCAGGATCAGCGGGTCGAGGTTGTACTGCATGAAGCCGACGAAGCCGAGACCCCAGATGGCCGACAAGGCCGTGCCCAGGGTCGGCACCACCACGCCGGTCACCGAGCCGAAGTGGAAGGCCAGCAGCAGCACCATGACGATACCGGTGACGGCGAAAATCCTGACCAGCTCATGGGAGTAGTAGTAGATCCAGCCCTTCAGCATCGGCTCGCCGGCGATGTAGAGCCGGGTCTGCCCGTCCTTCTCCACCTCCGTCTTCAAGGCCTGCAGCTTGGTATGGATATCGACGTAGTCGAGTCGCTCCTCGTCAAAGCCCGCCACCAGCAGCGCGGCACGGCCATCGGTCGACAGATACGTGCCGTAGACGATGTCGTTGTTGAACGATTCCTCGCGCAACTGTTTCAAGGCCTCGGCCTCGGTGGGCAAGTCCTTGGGCAACACCGGTTCGGACTTGATCAGACCGCCGGCCGTGGTCCGGATTCGACGAATCTTGGGGTGGGCGATGGACGCCACCTGATAGTGGTTCACGCCGCCGATCAGATCGACCTGTTCGGTGATGTGGACGATTTTCTTGAGTGTGTCAAAAGTGAACACATCGGCCGTCGGATCGGTGGTCTCCAGGGCCATGGTCACCACGTTGGCGCCGCCGAAGGTCTGCTTCATGCGGTTGTAGTTGACGATGTATTCGTGCTTGGCCGGCAGGAGGTCGGCGAATCGCGAGAAGACCTTGATATCCGGAATGTAATAAGCCAGTACGATGGTGGGAACCATGATGATCGCGAAGGAGAACCACTTGCGGTCCATCATCCAGTTCGCGATTGAATGGCCACGCGTAATTCGCGGCGGCGGCGGTGGCACGACCGAGCTCATAGACTCATCTCCTGCAATTCAGCAATAAAAAAGCGCCAGGAACGCAAGGTTCCTTGCGACCGTTCCCGCATGGTTGCCCCGTGGGCCCGTGCACCCTGGTCGAGATCAGGATTCGAGGCTTCACATCCCACAAACGGCACGTTGGTGACCAGACGGCGACCTGTAGGATTCTCCCCCATTTCGGTCGCGTCACCGGGTCGGGAGTATATGCTCGAAGCCCGATTTAGAATAGGCATCGCCGGTCGGTATCAGTCCACGCGCGCCCGGTCGTGCCGCCGCGAGAGAGACCAGGCTTGCGCGAGCACGGCGCGACTCGCGGCATCGCCGGTATCACGTTCATCGAGATGGCCGCGCATGATGAAGGCCGGACGCGTCACACGGATCAGGAGCGGCAGCACCGTCACCGAACCGACCATGTGACTCAAGGTCAGCAGCGACAGCAGCATGGCCATCTCCGATTCAAAGCGCAGCGACGAACCCGGCACCCAGTAGGCAATGCCGGCGATCACCGCGACCGCGGTGAACAGCACCGCCGCGCCGGTGGTCGACAGCGCAACGGCGATGGCGTCATCGAGGCTGCGGTGTCGCACTTCCTCGCGGATGCGGTCCAGCATGTAGATGGCGTAATCGACACCGAGCCCGACGCCGACCGCCGTGACCGGCAGGGTGCTGACATTGAGGCCGATGCCGCGAAAGCCCATATAGGCGCGGTTGACCATCACCGCCAGGGCCAGCACCACGAACACCAGCAGCGCGGCATTGAACGAGCGATAGGTCAGCAGCACGGCCATCATCACCATCGCGATGATGAGGCAGGTCTGGCGCAGTTCCGAGACCGCCACCTCTTCGTTGGCGGCGGCGGTGGTGCCGACGATGCCGCCGGCGAACAAGGCCTTGACGCCCGGCACGCTGTGATCGGCGAGGTAGTCCTTGGCCGCCTGGATGGCGGCATAGACGGTCTCGCCGGTGGCATCCTTGAAGAACACCACGAAGTTGGCCACCCGCCCGTCGAGATCCATGAACTCGGTGATGACCCCCGGCACCGAGGCGCCGGCCTGGTACATGAACAAGGTGTTGCCGATGTCGTTCTGGGTGAGGGGCAACAGGCCCCAGCGCGGGTCGTCGTAGTGATAGAGGCGATTGACGGCGCGCACCAGACTCGGAATGTCGCGCGTGCCGCCGAAGCCCGGGGTCTCGGCCATGAAGCGCGCGAAGTCTTCCATGAGATGCACGGCGTCGGGCCGCTTGATGCGATCGCGCTCCTCGGATTCGAAATAGATGCTGAGTTGACTCGCGCCGGCGAAGTCGGCCGCGATCTGGCGCGCGGCGAGGTTGTATTCGGCGTCCTGGAACAGAATGGGCGAACCCGGCTTCTCTTCACCGATCAGCGTTTCCCTGCCCCACACCAGCGACAGGGCCAGCACCACGCCGGTGGCGATGAATACGGGTCGCGCGCCGCGGGGCGAGATCAGAAACAAGGCCAGGGTCGCCATGATCTCGGCATAGATATGCTTCTGCGTCGCCACTTTGTCCACCGAAGGTGCCGGCAACCAGGACAGCACCAGCGGCACCAGCACCACCACCGTGATGAGATTGCTGAACGACCAGAAAGCGGCGAAGTAACCGAGCTTGGCAATCAGCGGGATGGACGACGCGGTCAGCACCAGCAGGCCGGCGACGTCGGTGAAGATGCCGATCGATGCCGGCACCAGCAACTCGCCCATGCAGGTCCGCACCGCCGCCTCGCGTCCCATGCCGACGCGAATCTCGTCGTGGTAGCGCTCCATCATCTGCACGCAGTGACTGGCGGTGCGCGCCGAGATCACCATCGGCACCACCAGTATCAAGGGGTCGAGGTTGTAGCCCAGCCAGCCGACGAAGCCCAGGCCCCACACACAGGACATGAGCGTGCCGAGCAAGGGTATCAGCACGCCACTGACACTGCGGAAGTGCAGGAACAGCAGCGCCACCATCACCGCCAGCGTGACACCGAAGATCACGCGCAGCTCATCGGCATAGTGATATATCCAGCCCTTCAACATCGGCTCGCCGGCCACGTAGAGCTGCGTTTCGCCATCGGCTTCGACCTCAGGCTTCAAAGCCTTCAGGCGCGTGAAGATGGTGTGGTAGTCGAGCCGTTCCTCGTCGAAGCCGGCCACGATCAAGGCCGCGCGGCCATCGGTCGCGACATAGGTGCCGAACACCACATCGTTGTTGAAGGCTTCTTCGCGCAGCCGTTTCAGACCGTCGGCGTCGCTCGGAATGACGAGCGGCAACACCGGCTCGGATTTGATGGTGCCGCCGGCGGTGGTGCGTACGCGGCGAATCTTGTTATGGGCGATGCTGGCCACCTGGTAGTGGTTGACGCCGGGAATCATGTCCACCTGATCGGTCAGGTAGCGAATCTTGCCCAGGGTATTGGCGGTGAAGATGTCGCCCTGGCCCGTGACCTTGAGCGACATCGCCACGATATTGGCGCCGCCGAAGGTCTGCTTCATGCGGTTGTAGGTCTGGATGTACGGATGCTCGGCCGGCAGCAGATCGGCGAAGCGTGAATAGACTTCGATGCGCGGCAAGGCCGCCGCCAGCAGCAAGGAGGGCAACACCACCAGCAACAGCGTCAGCGCGCGATGGTCCAGGCACCAGTGAGCGATGCGCTGGGCGCGCGTGACGGGCGGGGGCACTGACACGGAATATCCTCGTGATTCGAACGGTTGGGCGGGCGGGTGCTACCCTAAGCCAGCATGCACCACCTCACAACCGGCGGGCTTGATCAAGATGAACGCTGAACCTGATTTCGGCGCGCTCGAGCGCCTGCACTTCGACAATCGCTTTGTCGCCGAACTGCCCGCCGATCCGATCGACGACAACCATCGTCGCGCGGTCGAGGGCGCCTGCTATTCGTGGGTCGCGCCGACCGCGGTCGCGCAACCGACGCTGGTGGCCTATGCCCGCGAAGTCGCCGCGCTGCTCGATCTGGCGCCGGCCGACTGTGAATCGCCGGGCTTCGCCGAGATCTTTGCCGGCAATCGGCTGCTGGCCGGCATGCAGCCCTACGCCACCTGTTATGGCGGTCACCAGTTCGGTAACTGGGCCGGCCAGCTCGGCGATGGCCGCGCCATCAACCTTGGCGAAGTGGTCAATCGCGCCGGCCAGCGGCTGGCGCTGCAATTGAAAGGCGCCGGCCCGACACCCTACTCGCGCGGCGCCGATGGTCTGGCGGTGCTGCGTTCGTCCGTGCGCGAATTCCTGTGCAGCGAAGCAATGCATCACCTCGGTGTGCCGACCACCCGCGCCCTGTCGCTGGTGCTGAGCGGCGAGCAGGTGGTGCGCGACATGTTCTACGACGGCCATCCACGCCCCGAGGCCGGTGCCGTGGTGTGTCGCGTGGCGCCCTCCTTCACGCGCTTCGGTCACTTCCAGATCCACGCCGCGCGTCAGGACATCGCCACGCTCGAACGCCTCGTGGCCTACACGCTCGCTACGGATTTTCCCGAGCTGGGTTTCGATGCGCAGGCGCCCCTCGCCAGCCGTCAGGCGGTCTACGTCGCCTGGTTCAATGAAGTGTGTCGCCGCACCGCGCTCATGGTCGCGCACTGGATGCGCGTCGGTTTCGTGCATGGCGTGATGAATACCGACAACATGTCCATCCTCGGTCTGACCATCGACTACGGCCCCTATGGCTGGCTCGAGAATTTCGATCCTGACTGGACGCCCAATACCACCGACGCCCAGCACCGCCGTTATCGTTATGGCCAGCAGCCGCAGATTGCGCTGTGGAATCTCGTGCAGCTCGCCAATGCCATTTATCCCTTGATTGGCGAAGCCGCGCCCCTCGAAGCGGCACTGGACAGCTATGGCGGCATCTACCAGGACGCCTGGCTGGAGGCGATGGCGGCCAAGCTCGGTGTGAAATCCTTGCAAGGCGAGCATGACGAAGCACTGCTCGGCGAACTGCTGGGCATCCTCGCGATGATAGAGACCGACATGACGCTGTTCTTCCGCGCCCTGTCCGGCTTCACGCCGCCCGGCGACGACGCGCCGGTGGATGTCGATGCGTTTGTCGCCCTGGTCGGTGACGCCTATTACGTGCCCGTGCTGCTCGACGGCGACTATCGCGCGCGCCTCGGTGCGTGGCTGAACGACTACGCGGCGCGCCTGCGCAGTGAAGCACGCGCACCGCAGGAAAGACGCGCGGCCATGAACGCCGCCAACCCGCGCTATGTGTTGCGCAATTATCTCGCCCAGCTTGCCATCGACGCGGCCGACGAGGGGGACTTCAGCAAGGTCCATGAACTGCTGGAAGTCCTGCGTCAGCCCTACACCGATCAACCACTGCACGATCATCTGGCCGACCGGCGCCCCGACTGGGCGCGCCAGCGTGCCGGCTGTTCCATGTTGTCCTGCAGTTCCTGAGGCACCGTCATGCTCGATCACGATCTCAGTCTCATGAAGCCCGATTACCAGGGCGGCTCGCTGGTCAATCTCATGCGCAGCCTGGGCGACAGTCTCGGTGTCGCGAGCAATGGCTACGACACGCTGAGGCTGCTGCCGCCGGAGCGTCTCGCCAAGGCGCAGCGCGTCGTGCTGCTGGTGATAGACGGCCTCGGCGATGCCCTGCTCGAACAACTCGGTCCGCACAGTGCGCTGCGCAGTCTGAAGGCCGGCACCATCACCTCGGTCTATCCGCCCACCACCGCGACCGCCGTCACCACCCTCATGAGCGGCCTCGCGCCCCAGCAGCACGGCCTGACCGGCTGGTTCATGCATTTCCGCAAGCTCGGCACCGTGACCGCCGTGCTGCCCTTCGTGCCGCGCTACAGCCGCACGCCGGTGTCGGGCGCGGGCGTCGCGCTCGATGCGGTGGTCGATTGTCCGAGTTTCAGTGCCGGCGTGGATGGCGCGAGCGTGGCGTTGCTGCCGGCCGTGATCGCCGATTCCGATTTCAGTCGCGCGGTCGGCCGCGGCGCGACCCGCGTCGGCTATCGCGACATGGCGGACTTCGCCGCGCGCCTGAAAGCGCTGTGCGCGGGCGAGAGCGATGCGCGTTACGTCTATGCCTACTGGTCGGACTTCGATCACATGGCCCATGTGCACGGCCCTTCCAGTCCGCAGGTCGCGGCGCACTTCCAGGCCCTGGACGCCGCGCTCGCCGATATCGCCGAGACCTGCACCCGCCATGGCACCGCGCTGGTCGCGACCGCCGACCACGGCTTTCTCGACAGCGGTCCGGCCGAGCGCGTCGATCTCACCGACCATCCGCAACTCGCCGAGTACCTGAGCCTGCCGCTGTGCGGCGAGCCGCGTTCGACCTACTGCTATGTGCGCCATCACGACGCCGCGCGTTTCGAGGACTACGTGCGCAACGAACTCGCGCCCTACACCACCCTCGTCAGCAGCGCGCAACTCGTCGCCGACGGCTGGTTCGGTCAGGGCACGCCCCACCCGGAACTGTTGTCACGCATCGGCGATTACACCTTGCAGATGCGCGAGCGTTACACCATGCGCGACCTCGTTACCGGCGAGCGCGACATGGATTTGTTGGGCATGCATGGCGGTGTGACGGCGGCAGAGCAGAAAGTGCCGTTGCTGCTGGCAGGGGTTTAACGCGTCGGGTACGAGTCCCATCGCCCCAGGCCGTGGTGATGAGACTTGCGCTGTCGTGAGAAAAAGAAACCCGCCGAGGCGGGTTTCTTTTTGTGTTGAATGTGCGAATGAATTCGCGCCTGCCGGGGACGCGACCGGGCCCGACAGCACTCAGCGATAGTCGCCACTCGGATCGAAGCTCACGCCCGGCGCCAGCAGGCCTTGCCCCGGCACGTGGTTGACCTCGATGCGCGTGCCTATCGGGTCTTCGAACAACACCGAGAAATAGCCGGGCGCCCAACTGCCTTCCTCGGGGCCGTGCACGATGGTCGCATTGATGGACAGCAGGAACTCGTGCACTGCCCGCACCGCCTGCTCATCGCGCACACGAAAGCACACATGATGCAGCCCCGGGCGGGTCTGCACGAAGCGTTCGTGCTCGTACGCCGGGTCGCATTTACTGATGCCGAGCGCGGTGCGCCCGCCGACGAAATACATCATGTCCTCGCCGTCGAAGGTGCGCGTCATGCCGAAGAAGGGCAGCAGTTGTTCGTAGAAGCGCCGGCATTCATGCCAGTTGCTGACCGACAGGATGACGTGGGCAATGCCGTTGATTTCGACCATGAGGACCTCGGTTTGCTATTCCAATTTCGTATTCATTCGCACGTGTGTCCGGGGGTCAGGCTATGGAAGGTGCGCATGAACACGCACCTGCGAGGGGCTCAACCCACCCAGAACCACACGATGGTCGCGAGTATCCAGCTCGCTTCATTGGCCGTCTCGCCTATCGCCATGCCGAGGCGATTGCGATCCAGCCCCGCCTCCCGTATCGACACCACGATCTGCGCGATACGCATGCCGATGGTCACATGGCCAGCCGTGAAGGCCACCACCGATATGCCGGCGCCACCTTCGACATAGATATTCCAGGCCAGGGTCAGTTGCGGCACCGCTTTGCAGAACACGGCGTAGGCGGCATGCAGCATCGGGTCGCCGAGCCGCAGGCCGCGCGCGCGGCCGATGGCGGTGGCAATCACCACGCCGCCGAGCGTCAAGCTTGCGGTCACGGTATCGATCAGCGTCCAGCGCACGCCGGGGGACAGCAACAGCAGCAGCAGATTGGCGCCGCACACCGCCGTCCACAGGCTGTAGATGACAATGACCTGGCGCGAGATGCGGCTCGCGAAGCTGCGGTGGGCACGGATGGCGAGACCAAGATTCACCGCCAGGAACGCCACCCAGAACAACATCCAGGTCACGCTCACGCCTTCGACCGAATCGAGCATGCGGCGGAACTGCGAAATGCCGAACAGCAGCGAGCAGCCCGCCTGCAGCACGAACAGACCATCCGCCACCAGGCGCGCGCGCCCGGCGGTTGTCGGGACCGCGCTCACGCCAGGGCGATGAGCGCAGTGCCGGTGGTCTTCACCTCGCCATGCTGGTTGGCGGTCGAAATCTCGACCAGCACGCAGCGCTCGGCGTCCGTCTCACGTTTTTCAATCACCCGTGCGCGCGCGGTTATCGCGTCGCCGATGCGGGTCATGGCCATGAAGCGGGTCTGGAACTGACGAATCGCCGACTGCGGCACCCACTGCGTCAGCACCCGTCCGCTGTAGGCCATCACCAGCATGCCATGGGCAATCACATCGTCGAGGCCCGAGGCCTTGGCGAAGTCGCTGTCGACATGCACGGGATTGTGATCACCCGAGGCGCCGCAATAGATGGCGAGGGTGTGGCGGGTGACGGGCGGCATCGCCAACGACGGCAGTTCGTCGCCGACCGCGATGGAATCAAAGCTCGGCAAGGTTTTGCTGTTCATGATGTCACGCCCACCGGATGACGATGGTGCGGTCGAATTCCGCGACCGCCTGCCCGTCGGCATCGGTGACGAAATTACGTTGCACCAGAAATTGCAAAGCGCCGTTCTTCTTCTCGTAGATGTCGAGCAGTTCGGCGCGGAAAGTCAGGGTTTCGCCGGCATAGGCGGTGCGGTGATAGGTGAAGGACTGTTCGCCGTGCAAGACCTGACCGAGCGGAATGCCGAGGTCACGAAACCAGTCGTAAGGGTCGGCCCGCTCCATCTCGAGACAGAACAGGAAAGTCGGCGGCACCGGCAGACTCGGATGGCCGGCGGCGCGCGCCGCCCGCTCGTCGCTGTAGATGGGGTCGGTCTCGCCGATGGCCTTGGCGAACAGGCGCAAGCGCCCCTTCTCGACCTCGGCGTCAAAGGGCGGCTGGCGATAGCCGATGAATTTGTGATCGATCATGGGGCTCCCCTGATGTTGAAATCGTTTTTATTATTGATTGATGCTCTGGAGCGAACGTCCGATTGAAATCGGACCTGCAACGAATGCTCGAATGAATCCGGCCCCGCAGGTGCGAATTCATTCGCACATTCAATCCCTCACGCACTCCCCCGGATCTTGCGCAAATCGCGAATCAACTGCCGCCCGAGCGGCACGAGCACGCTCGGCACCAGCCGGTAGCCCCACCACAGCAGGCGCGCATAGAGAGGAAACACGATCATGGCGCGATTGCGGTCCACGCCGTCGAGAATGCGCTCGGCCGCTTCTTCGACCGAGACCTTCTTGAACGGAATGCCGGCGATGAGCTTGTCGCGCGGCGCGTTCACCACTTCGGTGGCGTTGAAGATGTTCGAATCGACGAAGCCCGGGCAGACCGCGCTGACACGCACGCCGAGATCCTCGCCTTCGGCGCGCAAGGCCAGCGACAGGCCCACCACCGCATGCTTGGTCGCGCCGTAGGGTGCATTGGTCGGGAAGGGCACGAGACCGGCCAGCGAGGCGATGTTGACGATATGGCCAAAGCCCTGCGCGGCCATCGCCTTGTAGGCCGCATCGCTGCCGTAGATGACGCCCATGAGATTGACATCGATGACGCGCCGCCATTGCGCGACGGACAGGTCCCGCGCATCGCCGGTGATGGATATGCCGGCGTTGTTGAACATGAGGTCCAGGCGGCCGTGGCGCTCCACCGTATCCTTGACCAGCACCGCCACGGCGTCGGCGTCGGTGACATCCAGCACCACGGCGCTGGCGCTGTCGGGCCGCATGGCATTGATGGCCTGCGCGACCGCCTCGGCACCGGCGAGATCGACATCGCTCACCACCAACTTGGCGCCGCGTCGCCCGAGTTCCAGCGCCAGTGCGCGTCCGATCCCCGAGGCACCGCCCGTGATGATGCCGACCTGTCCTCGATGCTCCATACCCGCCCCTCAAAC
>Ga0208492_1001474_pt1 | contig 14281 bp, 11 predicted proteins | sample Subbioar_CSW14AB_FD_184820 | JGI IMG/M metagenome (GOLD analysis project Ga0208492, IMG submission 184820) | Serpentinite rock and fluid subsurface biosphere microbial communities from McLaughlin Reserve, California, USA - CR12Mar_CSW14AB (SPAdes) | ecosystem: Environmental > Terrestrial > Deep... | reverse complement strand
GTAGCGGGCGGGGTTGGCGGTGGCGGCCGTGAGCGCCTCGGTGGGGGTCAGCCCGGCCTTGACGAGAGACGCGAGTTCTTCGTGCAGCGCGAAGCCCGTGACGAGGAAGAACTGAGGGGAGTCCGAGCCCGCCATCAGGGGCACGCCCTGCTTCTTCATCTCGGCGACGAAGCTGGACCGCGTCTTGGTGAACCATGTGCCCAAGCCGTTGCCGGTGAAGGGCCCTTCTTCCATCGAGTGCAGACGCTGGCCGGCCCACATCTTGACGGCGTTGGGCATGATGTACTTGATGCCGGGCTTGGCGAGCATGTCTTCGTTGGGGGTCTTGACGTCCGCGATGACTTCGAAGAGGGCGAGGGTGGGCGTGACCCAGACACCCGACTTCTTGATGCGTGCGACGACGTCGGGGATCTTCGCGATATCGGCTTGGTCGCGCACCTCGGGCGTGGGCATCTGGGCCCAGCCTTCCCGGGCCTCTTCGGGCACGAGCTCGGCGAGCATTCCGTCCATGTGCTCGATCTGCATGCCCGACGCGAGGGCGCGCTCGAGCGTCACCTCATTGTCCACGTGGCCGGCGACCGGAATGCCCTCGGCCTTCGCGGTCGCCTGGATCGCCTCGTAGATCTCGGGTACGACGATCCGGTGCGACTTGATGAGGTCGAACCCCTTGGCCTTGAAGGTCTTCACCAGCTCCTTCGCCTGCTCGGGGTTCTTGACCATTTGCACGCTCATCGGCGGGCTCGAGAAGTAGCACATCGCGCCGAGCAACTCGCCGGAGGCCATGCGACGCCGCAGTTCGATGTGCGGATCGCTCCCGACCATGCCGCGAGCGGTGGTGACTCCGTTTGCCAGCAGGAGGGTGGCCGCGCGCCAGGAGGGGTCGCCCTTGTCCCCGGGCAGGGGCGGGAAGTGGACGTGCATATCGCACAATCCGGGGATCATGAACTTGCCCGCGGCGTTTACGACCGTGGCATTCTTTGGCGGCGTGAACTTGGCGTCTTCGGAAATGGCGGCAATCTTGCCGTCGCGCACAACTACGGCCTGGGCGCGGAGGGTGCCTGCGTCGGTCATGGTGATGACATTGACGCCTCGGAAAACGGTGACGGCCTCGCTCAGCGGCCGGACTTGCAGCTTCTGTGCCTGCGCCGCTGGCTTCTCAGGAGCCTCCACCGGCTGCGCGGCCGCGGTCCCGGCGAGCAGCGAGCAGATTCCGGCAACGGTCAATCGTGTCAGCGCGTGCATACGTCCCCTTGTGAATGAGCACCCCGTGGATACAGGGGATGCCGCGGCGGGCGTTCCCCGTCACATCCGCAACCATAACATTGCCCGTGCAATCGTCCTATCGGGTCATCGTGATCGGCGGAGGGCACGCGGGCGTGGAGGCCGCGTGGGCCGCGGCCAACCTGCTTGCGGGCGTTGGTAGCGTCGCGCTGGTCACACTTGACCCCACTAAGGTCGGCGTGATGTCGTGCAACCCGGCGATTGGCGGCCTCGCCAAGGGGCAGCTCGTCCGCGAAGTGGACGCGATGAACGGGTTGATGGGGCTCGCGACAGACGCGACCGGTATCCAGTTCAAGGTGCTCAATACGAGCAAAGGGCCGGCGGTGCATGGGCCTCGGGCGCAGTGCGACAAGCACGCGTACGCGGAGGAAGTGCAGCGGCTGATCGCCTTGCGTCCGGAGATCGAGGTGATCGCGGGGAGTGTGGAGCGGCTGGTCGTTGTGCGAGACGAGCTCCGCGGCGTGATCATCAAAGCACCCGGGACTGGAGAGCTAGTGTCGCTCACGGCGGCCGCTGTGGTACTCACGACCGGCACGTTCATGCGCGGCTTGATGCACACCGGCGAGAGCAAAACCGCGGGCGGTCGCTTCGGGGAAGCGGCGGCGGTGGGCATCTCGGGAGCGCTCAAGGAGCTCGGGTTCGAACTGGGCCGGCTCAAGACGGGGACTCCGCCGCGTCTCAAGCGGGGCACGATCGACTGGGACAGCCTTCCGCAGCAGTGGGGGGATGCACAGCCGGTTCCCTTTTCGGACCTGACGCCAACGAAAGAGCCGATTGCGCAAGCAATCGATGGACGGTCCGTCGGCCATGGAGCCCAGCGGTTCCCCGCTCTCACCCAGGTCGCGTGTGCCCAGACCCACACGAACGCCGCGGCTCACGACCTCATCCGCGCCAACATCCACCGCGCCCCGATGTACTCCGGCCAGATCGAATCAGTAGGCCCGCGCTACTGCCCCTCGATCGAGGACAAGGTCGTTCGCTTCGCCGACCGCGGATCCCACGGCGTCTTCCTCGAGCCCGAATCGCTCCGCGATGACTGGGTCTACTGCAACGGCATCTCCACGAGCCTGCCCGCCGATGTGCAGGACCAGATCGTGCGGTCAATGCCGGGCTGCGAGCGGGCGGAGATCTATCGCTACGGCTACGCGGTGGAGTACGACATGGTGCGGCCGCACCAGATCTCCGCCACGGGCGAGACGAAGCACATCCGCGGCCTGTTCCTCGCAGGGCAGATCAACGGGACCAGCGGTTACGAAGAGGCCGCGGCGCAGGGCCTGGTTGCGGGCGTCAACGCGGCGCGCCGCGCGCGGGGTGAGGGCGAGTTCGTGCTGGGCCGCGATCAGGCGTACATCGGCGTCCTCATGGACGACCTGGTGACCAAGACTCCGGTGGAGCCGTACCGGATGTTCACGAGCCGTGCCGAGCATCGGCTGCTGCTGCGAGCGGACAACTCGGCGGATCGACTCACTCCAGTGGCGGAGCAGATTGGGCTGCTGAAGAACGCGTGGGGGCAGGGGCGGGCGAGGGTATTTGAGCGGCGGCGGTCGGACATGGCGGTGCTGCACGCGGCGATTGATGGGGCGCGGGTCGAGGGCGCTCCGTTGGCGCGGCGGATGATGGGCGCGGAGTATGAGCTCGCGGACCTTGTGACGGACTTGGAACGGGCAGAAGGGGAGGAACGATTGGTGCCGCAACCGGCTCCGTTGGGGCTGTCGTCGGCGATGACGACCGTGTTCGCGGATCGTCGGTACGAGCCGTACCTGGTCCGCCAGCGGGCCGAGATCAAGCGGCAGGCCGAACTGGAGCACCGCCGACTTCCGGTTGATGCCCCGTACGAGAGCTTCCACCAGATGCGGACCGAGGCGAGGCAGGCGCTGGTGAGGTTCCGGCCGCGGACGTTTGGGCAGGCGGGGCGCCTGGAGGGCATGACGCCGGCGGACCTGACGCTGCTGGCGGTGCTGGTGGGCAAGCGGTAGCCCGCATAACGTCGGGGCGTGCTGCTAGTACTTGCTGAAACCAGTGCGGAGCGGGCGTTCGCGGTGGACCTGGTGGTCGTGCTGGCGATGGCCGCGTTGGCAGCGCTGCTGCTGAATCGGCTGCGGATGCCGACGATCCCCGGGTTCCTGATCGCGGGGGCGATCATCGGGCCCTACGCGACGGGGATTATCCGGAGCGCGGAGCGCGTCAACGAGATCGGGCACCTGTCAACCATCATGCTCCTGTTCATCCTGGGGCTTGAGCTCGACATGACGCGGGTCAAGAAGGGCCTGTTCTCAATCGTGGGCGGGACGACGCTGGCGACGGTGATCATGGTGCTGCTGGGGTGGGGGGTGGCGCTGGCGTTCGGGCAGAGCGTGCCGGTGGCGCTGGGGCTGGCGTGCGCGGTCGCGTTCACGGCGACGGCCGCGCCGATCCGGATCCTCGAGCAGCGGCGCGAGATGCACACGACCTATGGGCGGCTGGCCTTCGGCATCTGCCTTTTTCAGGACCTGCTGGCGGTGATCGTGCTCGCGGGAATCCCGTTTCTGGCGATCTGGAACGGCACGTCGACGACGGAGACGGAGACCACGCCGCTGCAGGCGCTGCGGGCGGGGGGAGTGGCGGTGGGGGGGATCGCGCTGCTGCTGCTGGCGGGCAAGTTCCTGCTGCCCCGGGTGCTGAGCGAGGCGAGCAAGTACAGCGGCGAGGTCATGATCGTCGTGTCCGCCGCGGTGGCGCTGGCGTCGGCGATGTTCACGGCGTGGCTGGGGTTCAGCCCGGAGATGGGGGCGTTCCTCGCAGGGTTCATGCTGGCGAGCACGCCCTTCCGGTATCAGCTTTCGGGACAATTGATCCCCATGCGAGACCTGTTCCTAGCGGTGTTCTTCACGGCCGTGGGGCTGAGCGTGCCGCTGCGCGAGATGGCGGCGTCGTGGTGGGTGGTGCTGCTGGGCCTGCTGGCGGTGGCGTTCGTGCGGCTGGTGGGGATCCCGCTGGCTTCGTGGGCACTGGGGGCGTCGCTGCGGGTGGGGCTGCTCGCGGGGGCGACGCTGGTGGCGGCGGGCGAGTTCACGCTGATCATCCTCGCGAAGGGGGCGGAAGAGGGGCTGTTCAACACCACGCACGTTTCGTTCGTGGTCTCGATCGTGGCGCTATCGATCCTGTGGTCCCCGCTGGTCGCGGCGGCGGGGCGGCGGTTGGCGCCGCGGCTTGAGCGTGTGCCTAATGCGCCTTGGGTGAAGACGTCGACTCTGCGGGAGGAGCCCGCGGCGGTGGACGGGACCGCGGACGCCAAGGGCGACAAGTTCAGGGTCATCATCGCGGGCTTCGGACCGGTAGGGCGAGCGGTGGCGGACGCGATCCAGCCCGAGGGCGTCGAGATCACGGTGATCGAGCTGAACCCCAACACCGTGCAGCGGCAGGTGCTGCTGGGGCGCCGAATCGTGTACGGGGATGCGAGCAACCCCGAGGTGCTGCACTCCGCGGGGATCGAGCACGCGGACGCGGTGGTGCTGACAATGCCCGACGAGGAGGCAATGCTGCGGGCGTGCCGGACAGTGCGGATGATCAAGAAGGACATTTTCCTGGCGGCGCGTGCGAATGCGCTCAGCAAGGGGCTGATGGCGATGCAGCTGGGCGCGGATCACTCGGTGGTGGAGGAGATGGCGACCGCCGAGGCGATGGGGAAAGAGGTCCTGCTGAAGATCAAGGACCGGATGGCGGGGGCCGACACGGGGCCGAAGTTGTACGAGTTCCTGTGAGGCTTACGACCTTGCGGCGCCGACCGCGACCTCGTCGAACTCGTCGCCCTTGAACAGGTTTCCCAGGTACGCACGCTTGACGATCGGGTCGTTGATCACGTCGCGCGGGGCACCTTCGGCGATCTTCCGGCCCTCGAGGATGATGCAGGCGCGGTCGCACACCTGGAGGGTCTGCTGCACGTTGTGATCCGTGATCAGGAACGCGATGTTGCGGTCGGCGAGGCGGCGGATTTCGGCCTGGAGGTCCTCGACGGCGATGGGGTCAACCCCGCTGAAGGGCTCGTCCAGCAGGATGAGCTTGGGCTCGGTCACGAGGGCACGGGCGATCTCGAGCTTGCGGCGCTCGCCGCCGGAGCAGGTGCGGGCCGGCTCGTGGGCCTTCTTAAGCAGGCCGAACTGGTCGAGCAGGGCCGCGGCCCGGTGCTTGCGCTCGGCCCGAGAGAGGCTCAGTGTCTCGAGGATGGCGAGGAGGTTCTCCTCGCAGGTGAGGCGGCCGAAGATGCTCGGTTCCTGCGAGAGGTAGCCCATGCCCAGCCGGGCACGCCGGTACATGGGGAGGTTGGTTACGTCCTGGCCGTCGAAGAACACACGGCTGCCCGAGCCCGGGTCGGGGTCGATCATGCCGATGGTCATGCGGAAGCTGGTGGTTTTCCCCGCGCCGTTGCGGCCGAGCAGCCCGACCACCTCGGCGCGTTCGACCGAGAAACCGACGTCATCGACGACAACGCGCCCGTTGTACGTCTTGTGGAGCTTGGCAGTCTGGAGGAGCGGCATCGGCCAGAGTTTAGTCGGGTGCCCCGGGGGGGGCATCGGGGGTGATTAGCCCTGAATGCGGGGACGGGGTGATCCTCAGTGCAGGAACCGCAGGCACATGGGGTAGCGGTAGTACCGGCCCTTGCCCGCCGCGACGGCACCCAGGATGCCGCAGATGTAGCCCAACGCGGCCACCGCGACGGCGAAGACCCAGCCGATGCAGATGAAACTGAGCACGCCCGCGATGATGCCGTAGATCAGCAGGGAGATGTGGAAGTTCACGACCTCGCGACCTTGGTCGTCAATGAACGGCGACTCGTGCCGGCGGACCAGCCACGCGATGAGGGCGGGGATCACCGGGAACCAGATCACCGGCAGGATGAAGACGGTGAGGTGGCACACCACGGCCCATGTGCGTTCCCAGTCCGCGGCCTGGGGGTCTTGAAGGGGATCGGTCTGAGTCGGATAGGCGTCGTTCACGTCAGCTTATTGGGAGGGGGCGGGCGGACTTTCAGGGGTTCTTCCCAGAGAGTCAGTTCCCGAACAGATTCTTCTCGCCGAAGTAGCCGTTTGCCTCGAAGTACTTCATCGCCTCGTCCACGCTGGCGAAGATCTTGGTCGCGGTCTCGGTGATGAAGGGCGAGGGGGACTTCTTGGGCTTCCAGACGACGAAGACTTCCTTGGTGTGCTCCCAGGCGTGGTGGAGCTCGCGCTCGACGCCGCTGGAGAGGCCGGGGATGCCGCCGGGGAGCTCAGGGATATAGCTGACGATCATGTCGGACTGGTCCACGAGGCGGAAGTCCCGCATGTAGATCTGGCCATCGATGTCGCCGGCGATGTCGAGGACCTCGCGGATCCGGACCTTCATGGGCGCGGCGTTCTTAGCCCCGCCGAAGGAGTGGGGGGCGACTTCCAGGAACTCTTTCCCGTCGCGGGCCGCGGCCATGGAGCGCTCCAGGAGCAGCTTCTCGTCCACATCGCCCGGATCGAAGGTGATGAAGTGCTCGGCGAGGGCGGCGCGGAAGGCGTCGATCTCGGCGAGGACGTCGGGCATGTCCACGACGTGGCTCATGGGGAAGCTGGGGTAGACCTTCCGCATGCCGGGGCGGCAGATGAGGCGGAAGAGCTGCTTGGTCGTGGGCTGGTGGCGGCCGCGGGAGAGGATGTAGAACTTGCTGTCGGGGATGGCCTTGGACATGAGCTCTGTGGCGAGGATTTCTTCCTCGCGCCAGACCATGCAGTCCTTGAGCGTGGCGTCGATCTCATGCTCGTTGTGGAGGCGGTGGTGGACGACCTCGATGTTGTCCACGAGGCAGATGAAGAGGTCGGGATTGAGCTTGGCGATCTGGTCGTAGTCGAAGGCGGAGAAGAGGCCGTGACGCCAACGGAAGGTGGCGTGGGTGTTGACCATCAGGTTCTTCTGGTCGCGGCTGTCGGTGATGATGTCCTTGAAGGACGCGCGGCGGAGGGAGTCCAGGCGGGAGAGGGGGAGGTCCAGGATGCGTCCGGGGCGGACGTCGCGGGCCTCGCGGTACATCATGTCCCCGACGTGGTAGACGCTGATGCTGTCGCCCTGCTCCCCGGCGAAGCGGGAGGCCGCGTCGAGGTACGGCTTCTTGTCCATTCCGACCTGACCAGTGACGATGGCACGCATGCGGCAACTCCGTGAAGGAGGGGATGATAGGGAGGGGTTCAGCTGGATAGGACCGGAGGATGCGGCGGGACCCAAACGAAAAAGGCCGGCGCTGAGCGCCGGCCCTGTGTCATCGGTTTGGGTGGAGGATCAGTTCGAGGATGCGTCGCCCTTGCGGGCCGCGGCCTCCACCATGGCCTCGAGGTCCGGATCGACCCGGCGGAAGAAGCGGGAAGGCTTGTCGTCGGTGATCCGGGCGTTGAGCTTGGTGAGGCCCTCGTCCACGATCTGGCGGACGCGCTCGCGGCTGATCCCGATCTCGTCGGCGATCTGCTTGAGGGTGAGGGGTTCGCAGCCGTCCAGGCCGAACCGCATCCGGAGCACCGCGGCCTCGCGCTCGTCGATGGACTCGAGCAGGCGCTTGAGGAGGGTGAGCTCCTCGGTGTGGAACATGCGCTCGTCGGGCATCCCGGTGCGGGTGTCGGCGACGAGCTCGGAGAGGTTGATGAGGTCGCCGGAATCGTCCCGCGCGACGCTGGGGCTCTGGAAGGCCCGGATCGAACGGCGGATGATGCGGACCTTCTTGAGTGGCAGGTCCATCGCCTTGGCGAGGTCTTGGAGGGACGGCGGTGCCCCGAGCTCGGCCTCAAGACGGCGGTAGGCGATCTTCCACTTGGCGATCAGCTCAACCATGTAGGCGGGGATATGGACGGGCTGCGTGGCGTTCATCAACGCACGCTTGATCGCCTGCTTGATCCACCAAGAGCCGTAGGTGCTGAACCGGGCGCCCTGGGCGGGGTCGAAGCCCTCGACCGCCCGCAGCAGGCCGATGTTGCCCTCTTCGATCAGGTCGGTGATGGCCAGACCACGGTTCACGTAGTTCTTGGCAATCGAGACGACCAGCCGCAGGTTGGAGCGGATCATCCGCTCGCGCGATGCGGCGCAGTTGTCGTTGATGATCTTCCAGCCAAGCTCGCGCTCTTCCTCTGCCGTGAGGAGGCTGTAACGGTTGATCTCTTTGAGGTACATCGACAGGTCCGATTGGACGGCCCGGCTCCCTGTCGTTGCCTTACCAGCGGAAACTCTGCTCACGTCTCCCACCCTTCCCGGCGAAGATTCGCCGCACCGCCCCGGTCGGAACTCCGGTTCTGCAAACAAACGCAGGGGCGAAAAGCCCAGGCAGCAACCCATTATCCGTACGACCCCGTCCTGGGGTTTCATCGACTCTGGGGCCTAAGGGCTGAAGGATCTCTCTCGCGCACCTCTCCCCAGTATGAAGGTGGCCCCGTTTGCGCGAAATGCAAGGAACATCCGGATTTTTTTCTTCTTGGGCTCAAGTTTGTCGCGCGGGCCCCCTCCAGCACCCTTGCTGTCTAGCCGACGTATATTCTGGGCGTCGCCGAGCCGGTATGTGAACCCTCTTGGGCGGCAACAGAATGAGCCAGGACATCTCTAAACTCTTGAAGGAATGGGGTTTCCAGCCCGGGCAGATCAACGCCCGGATGATCCAGGGTGACGACGGCGAGCCCCGGGTGCAGGTCCGTCTGGACCTTGGAATCATCCAAATGTTCGCTGACGGACGCCCGGATGGCGAACATCCGTTCGGGTTTCCGAGCCTGCTCGAATACTTCGAATCGCAACTGGAAGGCGAAGAGGAGCCGGACTTCGCGGGCCAGGATGGCAAGTCCGATAAGCAAAATCTTTCTGGTGATGACTGCCGGGCGTTGCGTGAGGAGGCCGCGCAGTTTTATCAGCGGTACCTCGCACTCCTGGTTCTGGAAGACTTCGACCGGGTTGTCCGGGACACGACCCGGAACCTCCGGGTTCTGGACCTCTGCGCCAAGCACGCGCAGACGGAAGAGGACCGGACGATGCTGGAGCAGTTCCGGCCGTACATCACGATGATGCGGTCGCGGGCGCTGGCGAGCCAGGCGATGAAGGACAACGAGCCCAAGGCCGCGATCCACGCCCTGGATGAGGGGCTTGAGGCGCTGCGGTCCTACTTCACCGAATCGGGTAAGCCGCAGATGTTTGACCAATCGAGTGAGGTCGAGCTGCTGCGGGGGATGCGCGACGCGCTGGTCCCGAAGCTGCCCATCTCCCAGAAGACGGAGCTCCGCCAGCGGCTGGCCAAGGCCATCGAGCAGGAAAACTACGAGCTCGCGGCCATCCTCCGTGACGAGCTCAAGCAGCTCAAGGACACACCCGCCGGTCAAGGGTGAAGCCTTGCTCACCAGAGCGGGTTATCGCGAGAGAGCAAGCTGTGTTTTGGCCCGGGGAACGCTGACGATCCGATAGCCTTGGACGATGAGCCCGACCCCCAACCAGCCCCTCAACCCGGTCCTTCACTCCAGCGAATCCGAGGTGTTCTCAAACCTCGATGGACGGTCGGTGTACCTGGTGGGGATTGGCGGCTGCGGGATGTCTGGGTTGGCTCGGATGATGCGCAGCCGTGGGGCGGCGGTGAGCGGGTCGGACAAGGAACAGAGCGAGGCGACGGAAGCCTTGGTTGGCGAGGGCATGGCGGTCGGGTTCGACCAGTCTCGGCCGTGGATCCCTGAGCAGTGCGATGTGCTGGTGGCGACGGCGGCGGTGCGGCCGGACCATCCGCAGTTGCTGGAGGCTCAGCGGCGGGGCGTGCCGGTGTACCTGTACGCGGAAGCCCTGGGCCGCTCGATGGTGGGGCGGACGGGTGTCGCGATCGCAGGCACTCACGGCAAGAGCACGACCACCGCGATGCTGGGGTGTGCCGCGACGGACGCGGGGCTAGACCCCACGGTGATCGTCGGCGCGACCAGCTCACAGCTGACGACCGGCTCGTTGACCGAAGTGGGGCAGCCCACCGGGTTCCGCCTTGGCGGCGCGGCGATCCCGAAGGGTGGGATGGCGGGTAAGCCCGGGATCCTCGTGGCCGAAGCGTGCGAGTTCAACCGCTCCTTCCATAACTTTCGACCCACGATCGCGAGCATCAGCTCGGTCGAGGCCGACCATCTTGATATCTACGGCTCGCTCGATGCGGTCGTCGAGGCTTTCCGCGAGTTCGCCCGGCTCGTGCCCGCGAAGAGCGCGGGCGGGCGCCTGCTGATCGCCCATGACGGCGCGCACCGACGCGAGGTTACCGCGGGCCTGGACTGCGAGGTCGAAACTATCGGCTTCTCGCCTGAGGCGAACTGGGTGGTGAGCTATGACCCGGGCACTCGGAAGGTAACCGTTGCCCATGAGCGTGAGGTCGTCGCGACGTGGACGAACCTGCTGCCCGGCGCGCACAACGCGATGAACGCGGCGACCGCATTCGTCCTGGGGCGGTGGCTGGGTGGGGACGCGGTGACGCTCGCCAAGAGCTTGGGCGCGTTCCGCGGGATTGATCGGCGCATGCAGTTCCTGGGCGAGCGGCCGATGCCGAGCGGCGGTGTTGTCCGTGTCTACGACGACTACGGGCATCACCCCACGGAGATTGACTGCACCCTTCGCGCGCTCCGTGAGAGCGAACGCCCGCAGGACCGGGGCGGGCGCCTCGTGTGCGTCTTCCAGCCGCATCAGCACAGCCGCACTCGCCACCTGATGGAAGAGTTCGCCAGTAGCTTTTCGCAGGCGGACGTGGTGATCGTGCCGCAGATTTACTTCGTGCGCGACAGCCAGGAGGAAAAGCAGAAGGTTACCGCGGGCGACCTGGTTGACAGGCTTCGCGAGCGGGGCGTGCGGGCGATGCACCTGTACCCCTTCGAGGCGATTGTCGAGCAACTCGAGAATGTCTGCCGTGGGGGCGACCTGCTGGTGGTGATGGGGGCGGGGCCGGTGTGGCAGGTGGCTCGGGGGTTCCTGAAGGCTTAAGAACGGTGGAAACACAGAGCACGCAGAGGGCACAGAGGAAGGCATTGGGAAGCGGAGAAGAGATGAGCTTGGTGGTCGCAGAACCCGTGATCGCGAGGAACGCGCCGATCCCGACGTGGTTTGGGATTGGTGGCGGCGCGGAGCGGTTTTGCGTGCCGCGGTCTGTGGAGGAGTTGCGGCGGTGTGTGGAGATCGATGCGGCGCTGCGGGTGCTGGGGGATGGCGCGAACCTGCTCGTTGATGATGACGGTGTGCCGGAGCTGGTGGTTGAGCTGGCCTCACCGGCGTTTACGTCTATCGACATGGACGTGAAGTCCGGGCGCGTGATGGTTGGGGCGGGAGCTGACCTCGCGAAGCTCGTCACCGAATCGGTGCGCAACGGGCTGTCAGGACTCGAAGGGCTCGGCGGGATTCCGGCGACGGTGGGCGGGGCCGTGATGATGAACGCGGGCGGGGCGTTTGGCGAGATCGGCAACTCGATTGTGCGCGTGTTTGCGGTTGGCCGCGATGGGCGTGAGCGGGTGCTGGAGAAGGGGCGGGATGTCCACTTCACGTACCGGCACTCGGGGCTTCAGGGGCTGATCATCACCGGGGCCGAGTTGCTGCTGCCGCTCGGCGATCCGGGTACGCTTCGCGCCAAGCTCAAAGATGTGATGGCGTACAAGAAGACGAGTCAGCCGATGGCGGAGAATTCCGCAGGGTGCTGCTTCAAGAACCCGACGCTGCGGGATGAGGTCAAAGGACTCCGCGAGCTCGGGGTCCCCGGCAAGCGGGTTTCCGCGGGGCTGCTCATTGACCGCGCGGGCTGCAAGGGCATGCGGGTGGGAGGGGCCTCGGTGTCCATGCGGCACGGGAACTTCGTCGTCACCGATGCGGGGGCCAAGGCGCGGGACGTGATCGAGCTGATGGGGCAGATGGTCGCCCGCGTGCGGAACGCCTTTGGTGTCACGATTGAGCCGGAGGTCGTGGTGTGGTCGCGGCATGAGGAGAAGACACCGAGATGAAGACATCTCGGTGGCACGAGCGATGATCGAAGTACTCGTTCTTGGCGGCGGTCCGGATTCCGAGCGGCAGGTCAGCCTGTGGAGCTCGCAGGGCGTGGCCGATGCGCTCGCGGGGCTCGGCCAGTACCGCGTCCGCTATGAGGTCATCGGCAGGCTCTCGCAGCCCGAACTCTCAGCTCTCCCGGGCGACGTCGTGTTCCCCGTCCTTCACGGCGGGTGGGGCGAGGGCGGCGGGCTCCAGGACCTGCTCGAACTCGATGGCCGTCCGTACGTCGGCTGCCGTCCGCACGCCGCTCGCACGGCGATGGACAAGCTCGCAACGAAGATCGCCGCGGCTCGGGCCGGGGTACTCACGCAGGATACCGCCGTGTTCAACCCTGCGGACGAAGGGTGCGCCATCGAGTTTCCGGTCGTCGTGAAACCCGTCCACGAGGGCTCCAGCGTCGGGGTCCACTTCGTCCGCGAAGCTTCGGAATGGCCGTCTGTCCAGCGCAAGGTCATCGCCGAGCAGCGTGAGCATGTTGGACGCGTGTACATGGTGGAGCGGGCGGTCCTGGGTGGCCGAGAGCTCACAGTTGGCATGCTCGATGGCGAGGTGCTTGCGCCCATCGAGATCATCCCCAAGGTGGCGTTCTACGACTTCGAGGCCAAGTACACGAGCGACGCGACCAAGTACATCGTCGAGCCCGAGCTCCCCCGCGGGGTCAAGGACGTGATCCAGGCCGCGGCCCGCAGGATGTGGGAGGCGCTCGGGGTCAGGCACCTTGCCCGCGTGGACTTCCTGCTGGACAAGGGCGGCACGCCTTGGCTCCTGGAGGTCAATACGATGCCGGGGTTCACCAGCCACTCGCTCCTGCCGATGGCGGCCAAGCACGCGGGGCTCTCGTACGCGGAACTGGCGTCCAGGTTGGTCGAGATGGCGGTGAGGGACGATCAAGCGGCACGGAAGGCCGCGGTGTAGGGACGGTTCACGCCACGGCCGTGCGAGCACGGATCGTGGTACAGCAGCGGTCAGGGAAGACCTATGGCAAAGAACGACGATAAGTCCAAGTTTCAGTGGGGCCAGTTCATCACGTACGTGGGCTCCTTCTGCATCATCGTCCTGCTGGGCGGGCTGTTCACGGCGATCGCGCTGGGCCTGCGACCCTTGGAGCAGCGGGCCGCGATGACGGTGAGCCTGAATGGGCCCAAAGTAGAAATCGCGTGGCCCATGAACGCCGTGACGCCCGATGGCAAGCCCTCGACGTGGCTGCCCCGGTCTAATCAGGAGGAGATCCAGCAGCTCGTGCTCGACGCCCTGGGCGACACACGGCAGGAGGTCTTCAGCGCCGAACCGCTGGAGCGCGTCTCTGAGGCGCTGCGCGCCTCGGGCTGGTTTGATGGAGCTCCGGCCGTGCGGCGTGACCGCGGCGGGCGGATCGCGATTACCGGCAAGTGGCGGGTTCCGGGCGTCTTCGTCCGCCACAAGGGCGACGAGTATCTCGTGTCGTGGGACGGCAAGCGCCTCCCGCCCGTCCGCAAGGCGGGGCTGGAGCGCAACTTCCGGGTGATCATGGACCCGGCCATGGGCCCCCCGAGCTTCACCGGCAACGCCCCCGATTATGCCACGGCGTGGCCCGGCGAGGACATCGTGGCGAGCATCGAGCTGATAGAGCTGATGAAGGACAAGCCGTGGTTCGGGCAGGTGGCGGGGGTTGATGTCTCCGAGTATTCGTCGAAGGGCCGGCTCACGATCATCACGCCAGAGAGCACTCGGGTGGTCTGGGGTGGGCGTCCCACCAAGCCGCTGATCGGCGAGGTTTCCACGGCCCAGAAGCTCGCGCACCTTGCGCAGGTCATGCACGACTACAAGCGGATCGACGCCGGCTACCCGCTGATCTACATCAACTCCTCCAACCTCCAGTTCGACATCTCCGCCTCGGCGAACAATCCGTGACCGACGCGGGGGGCCCAACTCCGCCTCCGCCGCCCTCACCGGACACCCCGCCCACTCCCGATCCCGCCCCAACGCCGCCGCCGATGCCCGAGCCCCTCGGCGA
>Ga0208492_1001473_pt1 | contig 14290 bp, 9 predicted proteins | sample Subbioar_CSW14AB_FD_184820 | JGI IMG/M metagenome (GOLD analysis project Ga0208492, IMG submission 184820) | Serpentinite rock and fluid subsurface biosphere microbial communities from McLaughlin Reserve, California, USA - CR12Mar_CSW14AB (SPAdes) | ecosystem: Environmental > Terrestrial > Deep... | reverse complement strand
ATCACAATGAACATGGCAAAGGCTTCACCTGGACCGCGAAAGCCGAAGACATCCTCGCCAAAGTCCGCCGCGCACGCGCCGGTCTCGATAAGATCCCATCTGAATGAGACACTACACTAGGATTGTCGAACCCGACAAGCGGTGGCAGTCAAACGGGAGGCTATAGCCCCTATTTTTTATGGTCCTTCCGGGAATTTTATGGGTACAGTTTGAGCCCCCCGCAGTGAAAATAGATCACCGTTTTGAGGTTCTCCTGGTTTCTGTATCCTCCCGCTCGTGCCGAGATGGCTTTGATTTTGCTGTTGAGTCCTTCGGCGGTGGCATTGGTGATGAAGTGCTTCGCATAAGTCACCACATGATCCAATTTTGACTTGATCATTTTCGCCACCTTGATGACCGGTTCGAGACGCGATCTAGTGGCCCATTGATACCAGCTCCCGAAAAAACGCCGAGCCCAGCCCGGCTCGTAGTAGCTCCATAGGTTCCTGAGGTTTTCCTTGATGGCCCAAGCCCTGGATGTTTTTAGATCTGCCTTTTGCAGAGCCTCAATCTGCTGTTTTCGATCCTCTGAGACATTTTCCTTGTTGGACAACCAAAGGTATTTGGTCTTCTTCAATCTGTCGTCGCCTTCAGCAATCAGTTTTCGATTCTCCCCTTTGCGAACCTTGTCCACTGCCTCGATCATGTGCTTCATAATGTGGAAACGATCGAACACGATCTTGTCGGCCCCCAGCGGTAGCGCCTCCATGGTCGCCTGGAAGAACGGCTCCCGCATGTCCATGGCGATCGCCTCTACACTTTCGACCTGCTTCTTTGTCAGGCCATGAAAAAAGCCTCCAGGGTCGATTTCTTTCGGTCGACACCCACGTATTCCACGACCCCCTTGTTCAAGTCGCTCACAATGGTCATGTACTTATGTCCCTTGCGATAGGCCTTCTCATTCACCCCAAGATGCGAGACCTTGGTTTTCCCCTTGCGGTTTTGGCCTCGAGCAACAGCACGCTTCAAAACGTGCCAAGCCTGATCCCAGGAAACCTTCAGAAGTTCGCACGCGGATTTGAAATTCTGGCATTCCAGGGGAACCTGGATGAAAAAGCGCTCCATGAAAAGAGTGAAGCGACCATGGGGCTCTGCCCATGGTACCATCACCTGCAATGTTCCGTGTTCAGGACATTTCACCCTCGGGATGCTGGCGATCAGATGGGTCTGAAATTGGCAGGTGTCAAGGTGGCGCCATTTTCGTGGCGGAGAATGGTCAAAACATCCCAACTCAGTTCCACATTTGGGGCAGGCAAACTTCTGCCCCTCGGAATGCTCCACGGCAACCTTGATCACTCCGGCTTTGGGGTCTAACTCTACAGCCTTCACTTCCCACGGGTGCTTGAGTCCAAGAATTTGCTGATATAGATCGATGTCCTGCACGGCGTACCTCCAAGGTCCTTCCCTTGGTCTTATTTCTTAGGTGCACCCATAAAAATCCCAGAAGGACCGCTAAATGTTAGTTCGGACAGGTAGTCCGCAAACGATCCGATCGTTCATTTCCGGCAGCCCAAATGTAAGAAATGGAGACAAGTTCCACCAGACGGCGCCCGCTCAATCATTCGTGGGAAAGACTGGCAATCCCTACTGAGGCGGTCCACTTTTCCGATTTCGTTGAAGAATCCGATTTTGACGTGCCGAACATACTAGGTAGCGCGAACCAGATCGCTCCTTCCCAACCCCACTCGAAGGGCAGCTCCGGCATTTGCCAGATGAGGGGCGCTGCGCCAGCGCACCCTTCCGGCGAAAAAACCGAAGGGAGGAGTGAAATTGTGGTGGTGTTGTTCAAGAAAAGGGCACGGCCCCTGTCGTGGTTTTTCATCCTGCTAGGACTTCCGGCAGGATGCTCCAGTCTGCCAAGTGATCGCCATCCTCACAGCCAATCCTCACCTTCAAAAACCGTGTACGACCTTCCTGGAGCTAACGGGATTCAAGCGGTATCTCACCAGGAAATCCAAGAGCCGCTACTCCCCACTCCCGACCCTGCGGTGCCTTTGCATTCCGGACCAAATGCCCATCCGTTTGCCGGCATGTCCGAATTGCGCATCGACGCGCTCGTTCAAGAAGTTTTGGGCCGAAACCCTTCTCTGGCCCAGATGGTAGCGGCGTGGAACGTCGTATTGGCCCGATACCCCCAAGTCACATCCCTCGAAGATCCAATACTGGGGTCAAAACTCGGGCCCGGTTCATTTGGGTCCAATAAGGTGGATTTTGCCTATATTTTCGAGGTGTCCCAGAAGTTGCCGTTCCCAGGAAAACTGGCGCTCCGAGGAGATAGCGCCCTTTCGGAGGCAAGTGCCGCAGGCCACGATGTGGAGGACATGCGCCTGCAATTGACTGAGAATGTTAAGGTAGCGTTTTTCGACTATTACCGTGTCGAACGCTCATTAGAAGTCAATGCAGACAGCCTGAAGCTTTGGGAACAAACCAAAAAGGACGCGTCGACCCGTTACGAAAACGGAAAGGTCGAACAGCAGGATGTGCTTCAGGCCGATGTCGAGATCGGCCGGGAAAGGGAACGCAGGCTTACTTTAGAGGAAATCCGAAAGGTTGTGATTGCCCGCATTAACACGCTAATGCACCTTCCGCCGGACTCTGACCTTCCGCCGCCGCCAAAGGAAATGGCCCTGGTGAATGAGTTGCCAGGGGTCGAGGCCCTCCGCACCGCCGCGCTGGCCCGGCGCCCCGACCTTCAAGCGCTGGCCAAACGCATCAGGGCCGAAGAGGCGAACCTGGGTCTGGCACAAAAAGAGCGCTACCCGGATTTCGAGGTAGCTGCGGGATATGACTCTTTTTGGCAGGAGCGGCCGCTTCGGCCCCAGGTCGGGCTGAGGATGAACATGCCCTTATATGCAGCTCGGCGCTTTGGGGCCGTGAGCGAAGCGCAGGCAAGAATCGACCAAAAGCACGCTGAACTCGCGCGCCAGACCGACCAGGTGAATTTCCAGGTGCAGGAGTCTTTTGAAAAGGTGCGTAAGGGTGAGAAAGCCCTCGTCCTTTACAAAAATACCATCCTTCCCGCCGCCGAGCTCAATGCGAAAGCCGCGCGATCATCGTATGTGGCAGGCAAAATCACAGCGCTTAGCCGAATTGAAGCCGAGCGAAACCTGGTCAATCTCAGGGACCGTTATTTCGAGGCCGTTGCCGATTACAACGGGCGAAGGGCCACGCTGGAACGCGTAATCGGAGGGCCCCTCGCTCTCGTGGAAGGTACGGACGGTCATTTAATTTCGCCATAACAAGCTTAAAGCGTCAATTCTCCTCTGAAAGACGCCCTTTCGCATCCTGGAGTTTAAGCCATCGGGCACGGCGCACCCAGAAGAATCGCACCGGAAGAAAAATATCAACCACCTCGTCGGCGACCAGTAGGCCGCCCAGAACTGGCAAGGCCATTGCCGAGGTGATTTCGCTGCCGACTCCCGTTGCGAAAAGCATGGGCGCAATGGCGATGATCGCGACGCCTTCGGTCAGTAGCTTTGGCCGGAGGCGGTGGACCGCGCCTTCGATGACCGCTTGCTTCAATTCCTCGATCGATTGAATGTTTTCCAGCCCTCCCCGCTTTTCAATGGCCTCGCGCAGATAGACGAGCATGATAATTCCCGTTTCGGTCGCCATGCCAAAGGCCGCGATGTAGCCGACCCAGATCGCGACGCTGAAGTCGACGGGAGGTGCATCCCACCCATGCATGATTTTTGGGAAGAAATACTGGAAGAAAACGCCGCCTGCCAAGGCCTCGGGAACCGCTAGCATCATGAGGCCGGCGTCTGCCAGGTCGTTGTAAGTGAGGTACAAAATCATGAAAATCAGCGCGATTACGACGGGAAAGATTACTCGCAAGGTTTTTGCGGCCCGGACTTGATGCTCGAATTCGCCGCTCCATTCGATGTGAACTCCCTCAGGCAGGTTCACCTTTTCGGTGACAACCCGTCTCGCCTCCTCCACGAATCCGACCAGGTCACGGTCGCCCCGCACATTCATCGTGACATAGTTGCGAAGCCGGCCGTTTTCGCTTTTGATCATGGACGGTCCTTCGACGATCCCCACATCCGCCACATAGGAAAGTGGAATTTGCAGCGGTGCGTTCGACGAGTGCCAGGGCGCAACGGCGTGCGCGTTTTCTCCGTCGGGCACAACCGAGCTGCTCATTGAGCTACGGCTAATCAAGAGCCGTTTCACGGTCTCCTCATCCTCCCTAAAATCGCGGGCGTAGCGAATCCTCACAGGGAACCGGTCGCGCCCTTCCACGGTCTGCGTTATGACCTTTCCTCCAAGCGCGACCTCGATAATGTCCTGGATATCGCCGACGCTGACTCCGTAGCGCGCGGCTTTTTCCCGGTCGATGGTGATCTCCAGGTATCCCTTCCCCATGATCGGCTCGGCCACCACATCCTCAGCGCCATGGATCGGCTTGATGACTTGTTCGATTTCCTTGCATATCCGGTCAATCGTGGCGAGGTCTGGCCCGAACACTTTAACGCCCACCGGGGTCCTCACCCCGGTGGAGAGCATGTCGATGCGATTGGCTATGGGCTGGGTCCAAATATTAGCCCAGCCCGGGACCTGGACGACATTGTTCAATTCCTGGCGTAGGTCTCCCTTCGGACCATCCTGCCGCCGCCATAGCAAGAGCTTCTCTGCAAATGGTTTTGCCAATTCCTTGTTGAGCGCCAAAAAGGGCGCGAGGGCCGATTGGTCGTGTTCTTTGCCTTTTCGTGCGAGGGCGGAATGAGCGACGAAAACGGCGTACTCTTCCCCTTTGGGACCTGGAGAAAATAAGTCTCGCTTTATTGCGCTCTGCCCGATCTCTTCCAACGTCGCCCAGGTGAAGAATTCAACTCCCTGATCGAAGAGTTCCCAATTGGCCTTTTGGTTCACAAACTCCTTCCAACGGACCTGTCGAAAATCGTTGACACTCTGAAGCACTTGCTCAGCGAAAGTGGTATGTTCCGCTCCAAATGCCTCAGCCAGCCCGCTCATGATTTTTTTCAAGGGTGGGTCTCGAACCGCCAGGGCATCAGCGGCACTAACCGCGTTGGAAATTCCAGAAGATGGGTCGTGCTCTTTGATTGCGCCAAGCGTCGAGAGGTGGCGAGCCGTTTCCTGGCACAGCCGGGTCACATCCTCAAGCGACGGATGTTTCGCCAGCCACCGGCAGAAATCGGGATCAAGGTCCTGGACCAGACGGTCTATTTCGGCCTGTTCCTTTGCTCCCTCCGGCCATGACAATATGTCAGCGGCGCGAAAACGGCGGACCGTTTCCACGATGACAAAGCGGGTGAGCTGCGAACCAAGCTCCTTTTCAAACTGGCGATACTTTTGTAGGGCAAGCCCCCGCATCATGTCATCGAAGCGGTCAAGGGCGATCATCGTCGCTTCATCAACGAGGCCCTTCATCTCGCTGACATCGTCCGCCTTGATAAAGCCTCGCCCCCCCAAAATGTCAACAATGTGACGGACCTGTCGGGAGGCGTCTTCAAATTTCATGGCGCGCTTCGGCCAAAACTCATGCGGCCGGTAATTAACGAATGTTTCAACCATGTCGAGCGGAGCCGGGTCGGTGGGTGTGTCGGCCCGCCCCGCCTTTCCAACCACCGACTCCACTTCAGGAAAACTGCGAAGCAACGCGTCACGGGCTTTGAGGTCGTCGCCCGTTTGGGCCAGACCGATCCGAGGAATCGTGATCGGCATGTCCATGACGGTTCCCTCGTTCAATGGCGGCATGAACTCCACCCCGATCTTGGGAAATTGGTACGCCCAAAGGCCAAGGAGGACGAGGCTGCCAAAACCTAGAATCTGCCAGTGAATGCCATGTAGAAAGGTAACGGTCACGGAAACGACAATGGCCAACACCACGAAGAAGGTGATCTCCCATTCATGCCGCGATGCACCCTGCCCTAGCACGGCCTGCAGGGGAAACATGCCAGCAGCCAAGATCAAAATGGCCGCAAAGGACCACATGACGAAATTACGCTGCGGCAACGCCCAGGTCAGTACCGGCCGATAGATGATGATGAAACTGCGTACGATCCAGTTATCCTCTTCGCGCCGCAGCCACCCTCGGATAAAGGTGGGGATAAGCGCGGGCACCAGCGTCACTGAAATGAGCGCCACTGCAACCATCGATAGGCTCTTCGTAAACGCCATGGGGTGAAAGAGCTTTCCCTCTCGCCCGCTCATGGCGAAGACGGGAATGAATGAGATGAGGATAATGAGCACCGAAAAAAAGATCGGCCGACCGACCGTCCTGCAGGCGCGAATGACAATTTCCCGCGTGTCGCCGGTTACTTTTTTATCCCCGAAATGTTCCTTCAATTGATGTGTGGCATTTTCGACCATCACGATGGCCTGGTCTACCAGAATGCCAATGGAAATGGTGATGCCCGAAAGCGACATAATATTGGCCTGGATATCGATGATGCCGAGTTTGCGAAGTAGCCACATTTGAAGAAAGGCAAAGAGCACTGCCAGAGGCAAGGTGACGCAAATCACGAAAACGCTGCGAACATGCGCGAGGATAAGCAAGATGGCAAGCGAAGCGATCACCATTTCATGCCACATCACCTCGGTCAGGGAGTGGATCGCCCCATGAATCAAGCGCGTCCGGTCATAGGCGGGGACGATGCGAACACCCGGGGGAAGGCCTGGCTGGAGGCTCAGAATCTTCTTCTTGACCCGTTCGGTGACCGCCAGTGGGTTTTCTCCCTGACGCATCACCACGACACCACCCACTACATCGTTACCGTCCTTCTCGAAAATGTTTCGCCGGTAGCCGGTGCCGACTTGCACGACGGCCACATTCTTGAGGTAGATAGGGGTACCGGACCGCTCCTTGATGACCGTATTTTCAATATCCTTGGCATCGCGAATCCACCCAACGGATCGGATCAGGTAGTCGGCGTTGTTCTTCTGTATGGTCCGCCCTCCGACCGTTGAGTTGCTGCGCGCTACTGCGTCGGAGAGCTCACCCAGGGTGATTCCGTAGGCCCGAAGCGCGTTGGGATCGACATCGATCTGGTATTCCTTGGGTTGCCCGCCAGCCATGCCGACTTCGGCAACGCCCGGCACCGCATTCAATTCGGGGCCTACATAATATTTTTGAAGGGCCCACATCCGGCCAGGGTCGAGATCACCACCTTCCAGCGTGTACCAAAAAATCTGGCCCAGCGCCGTAGCGTCCGGCGCCAGGTAGGGCGCGACGCCTTGGGGCAGGAAGGTGGTGGCGAGGGTTAGCTTCTCGAGCACGCGTTCGCGGGCAAAATAGAAGCCGACATGATCCTCGAAAATAACGGTGATCATGGAGTAATTAAATTCCGAGGTCGAGCGGACGGCCTTGACCCCGGCGAGCCCCTGGAGCTTGAGCGACAACGGGTAGGTTACCTGGTCCTCGATCTCCTTGGGGCTTCGGCCCATCAAATCGGTGAAGACGATGACCTGATTTTCAGACAGGTCCGGAATGGCGTCGACCGGTGTGCTGATGACCGCGTGAAGGGCGAACGCAGCTAGGGCTGCTGTGATAAGCATCACCATGTAGCGATTGCGAATCGAGTATTCGATGATGCGTTCAATCACGATGTGTCTTCCTGAAACGAGATGCTCCGAGTTCCCTTGCGGCGATGCGCCGAAGCGGCCCCTGTCAGGGAGCGGTCGTTTTCGCCTTGAATTCCTTCACCTTTGACAGTGTTTTCGCGGCATCCGAGAGGGCTTGTTTCTGACAGGCTTTGCAGCAGAGAAACACCGGTTCCTCCCCAACCGTAACCTTGACAGGCGTGCCCATCGATCCAAGCAAATCCTCCGTGACGGGGCACCTGCCTTGCGCCTGCGCCAGGCGCTGGTCCTCCGGGCTGAGCTTGGCAAAACTGGGGTGCATCTGCGCTTCCGGCTCTGGCTTCTTTGCCTTGTCTGCCACACCTCCCGAACAACCGAGGATGGCAACTGAGATCGAAAGCATGACGAGTACAAACAACGGAAAAGCCTTCATGGAACATTCCTCCTTCATGGATGGTGCAAACAACAAAACGAACTCAAAAACAGGAATCCGGCGGCGGGCTATTTGGCGGGCGGCGTACCCGCTGCCTTTGTTTTTAATTTCTCAATGGCCGCAAGCGTCTGATCCGGATGCGCCTGGGCGTCAGCCACGCACCCCCGACAACACAGAAAGACGGGCTGGCCCTTTAGGGTGATGCGCACGGGCACGCCCATCGACCCCAGTCGGTTTTCCCCTTGGATGGGGCAAAAAACCTGGCTTTCGGCGATTCGCCGATCCTCAGGGCTCAGTTTGGCCAGCATCGCGCGTGCCTCCGCCTCCTCCGGATCGGTGACCTTTGTCGCTGTAGAAGGGGCCATCGCGCCGTTTTCCCCGGACATGGCGGGAGCGGGTTTTTCTCGCCTCTTTAGCCGTTCCACAGTGGCCAGGGTTTCCGTCGGGTGATCACGGGCATTTTTTTCGCAGGCTTTGCAGCAGAGAAAAAGCGGCTGGTCATTGAGAATGATCTTAACGGGAATACCCATCGATCCGAGTAGGTTCGATTGCAGGATCGGGCATTTTCCCTGGGCTCCCGCCAGGCGCTGGTCTACTCTGCTCAGCTTTGAAAGAACGGCCTTCACTTTCACCTCCTCGGCCTCGGGCGTCGAGGGTTGCAATTCCGTGCCAGGGGATGATTGTTTTGCCTGGGTGGTGCCGCTTGCGCCGAAATAGGTCGAGGCCGCACCGGAAGTGAGACGGGTTTCGGCATCAACCAAGAAGGAACCGATCGTGACGACTTTGTCACCTAATTCCAGCCCGCCGCCCACCGAATAGTAGCCGCCGCTTCGCGGTCCCAACTGAACCTCCACTCCGTCATACACCCCAGGCCACGGCTCGCGGTAAACGAACTTTCTACTGCCTGTGTCGATCACGGCGCTCTCAGGCACAGCGAGTACTAACCCGCGGCGCAGCATCGCGTAACGGCCGGCTATCTGAATCAGCGAGTCCAGGTTTCCGCCAGATAATCCACCGGAGGCAAATACAGGCAACTGCGCCAGACTGCCGACGATCGCCTGGTCACGCCACTCGCCCAGGAGAGACGCGGCAAAGAGATCGAGGTCCCCGACCGGGATATCTAATTTCACATTCGCATACATCCCCGGCCTTAAGTCATGACCGGGATTCTTTATGTTGAAACGAACCTTTAAGGTCCGGCTGCCCGCGTCAAGGTGCGGATGAATGAAGGCGACCTTGCCAGTGAAATTGCGGCCGGGGAATGCCTTCGTGGTTGCGCTCACTGTAAGCTGATTTTGTTCCGCGTCCTTCAAAAAAGAGACTTCGTCCTCGTAAATTTGGGCTTCAATCCAGACCGTCGAGAGATCCGCAATATCGTACAACTGCGCGCCTTCCTCCACATACTGCCCCTCGACCTGATATTTCTTGATAATGTGGCCACTGATGGGCGAATGGATGGTTACCCGCGTGATGGGCTTTCCGGTGGCAAGTATGGAGCCGATCTCGTCGTCGCCGATGCCCCAAAGGCGAAGGCGCTCCGTCGACATGCGTTCGAGCTCGCGGTTCCCGCCGCTGCGGGCGTCAAGAAGATTCTGGGCCGTAGTCACCAGATCGGGGCTGTATAGTTCAGCCAGCGGATCGCCTTTCCTTACTGTCTGGCCGGTTACGTTCACGAACAGTTTTGTAATGCGGCTTTTGCCTGTCACCCATACTGCGATGCGGGAGAGGTTGCGCTCGTCGAATTCAACGAACCCCACGGTGTTGATCTCCTTGGTCAGCGCCCTGTATGCGACCTCCGAGGTTTTGATGCCGGCCAGGGCCATGCGGTAGGGTGATAATTGGACCCGCCTCACCCCCGGTGGCAGCCCGTCATCGCTGATTGCATCCCCTCTCTTTCGCTCGGAAAGCGGCATGGCGCAGATGGGGCATTTGTCCGGCTTGTCGCGTATGACCTGCGGATGCATGGGGCAATAAAACTCGACACCGGAGGCCGATGCCTGTGACGAGCCGGCTCCACGGGTCCATTTTTCCCAATGCGCCTCGAAGACGTTCCAGTTGGTGATGACCAGCCCAATGGCTGCGAGAATGGCGATAAACCGTAGCCGTGCCTGGATCGTCCTGACCACAAGCCAGATTTTCCACGGGAGGCTATGGACCAGCCCAGCGTGGCGCGGCTTTCCTGCTGTTGACATCATTCGGTCCCTCAAAGGGCAATCGTCTTACGCTTAGCCTGGAATGCTGCGTGGGAATGGGTAATCAGCCCAAGTCGCGTGGCGCGGCCTGAACGGGTTGGGTGCAAGATGGATGGCAAGAGAGCCGACACGGAGAAATGGAGAGCCGACCACAGAAGGCGGCTAAAAACCACCGAGCGCGTGGCAAGAACGACCACGCTTACGGAAGGTTAAATGAAGGGAATGCTCAAATGAGGAAGTGTTTGAAAACGATCACGAGGTCAGGAGGTGGCGGACGCCGGTGATCCTGCCAGCTTGCGCGCAAGTCCAATTTTACAGGGGGGAATTCGAGGCCTAGAAGCGCAACATCGGGCAGCGGGGCATCATCATGGCCGATGGGACTGATTTCCCACCGGACGACGGTCAGGATTTCGGCCTTTGCGAGTGTTTTCTGGCAGCCGCTTTGGTGGATGCAAAGGCCGCCATTCCCTGCCCCGTGCGACACGGGTCCAGGCTCCTGATCATTCGCGTCCGATGGGGGTTGCGCATGGTTGCCAGCGCTTTTTTTGCAACAACAATGTCCCGGAGTTTCCTCGCCTTGAAGCGAATTTTTCTCTTCGCAGCAGGTGCCGCTGTTTGATGAAGCACAAGCACCCTGGCAGCAGCACGATGACTTCGCGCTCCCCTGCCCGGAACAAAAGAACTTCAACGTTCCGTCAGGGCAGCGGCAAGTAAGATGCGGGGTAATGCCGAGAAGAAACGACGCAAGCGTCATCCACATAAAGAAGGCCGTTGCTACCCTGCCAAGCCGCCGCATGATGTTTCTCCTTCCCCATTATGATTTTAGGAATTGGGCGGTTCAAGCCCAAATCGATGTGGGAGGACGCCTGACGAAGCAAAGAAGGTGGGCCTTTTGCATCCCAAAGCATCCTACTCGTTCCCAATCGGAGTCTATTGGAGATGAAGGGGTGCGACCTTTTACATTAAAGTTGGTTCTTGGATTGCCGAAACGGATAACCGTCGAGGGAGCCCCAGCCCGTTAGAAGCCGAGTACCCCAATCCTTCGCATCCACCAACTCGCGACATTGATACTCGACCCCAATCCGCCGTTTGGCAGACGCCCGTTTTGCCAAAGTCAATTTCCGCGCTGCCGTTTCGCTGGAGTGACAATGTCGGACTTGATGCCCTCCGCGGCCAATTCGGCCAAAGGTGACTTCCACTAGCCAATCACCCAAAATGTCGGTGCCGGCTTCGATACTGTAGTAGCGATAGCAATCCGACTTCGGGTCGACCGCCTCAAGGACGGCACAAAATTAATCCAACATCCGTACCTCGCATTATTTAACATATATTTTATTTGACTATTTATTCATATATCGTAAAGGTCTTTTTGAGGGCGCTAGAATCTCCGGTTAAGTACGATTGTTTTCAAGTAGGCTCGTTTCACCAAGCCCTGCTTCCGCGCGCACGAACCGGGAGTGGGCCCAATACAAAAGGCCGCAAGGTCGAATAAGCCTGCGCTCTTAACCGGCGATTCTACCTCCCGGCACCAGCGTTTTAGCTGGTGCAAACCAAAATCTGTTAGCTCGGTGCGTGATGCTCATCTGCCTTATGCTCCGAACATTACCGAGGAGGGACAATGACCGACCGACTACGAGTTGCTATCATTTGATTTAAGTCCGGAGTCCCTACCCTGCCCAGGAAGGGTGGCGTGGTGGTGTGCGGCGGGATCCACATGAGCGATATCCCGGCCTTTCCGTACGAACTTCTCTGGGGCGAGCGGGTCGTCCGGTCGGTCGCCAACCTGACCCGTCGAGACGGCGAGGAGTTTTTCGCGCTCGCCCCGAGGGTGCCGGTCCGTACCTCGGTCGAAGCTTTTACCCTCACGGAAGCGAATGAGGCCCTCCGTCGCCTGCGAGCGGGTGAACTCCGCTGTGCGGCGGTCTTGATTCCCGAACCCGGGAATTGACGCCGATCCTTTGGACGAGCAACGGCTTTCTTTCAGGCGGCCTGGCAAAAGGCAGAGAGACAGCATTGCCGGAACCAAATCTTGTCGCCGCCACAACCTCTAGCATTTCCCCAAGCGAAGGTCCGGTCGATACCTTCTGGCAGTTGGCTTCATCATTCGTCCCAATGATGACCTGTCTCTTTATTTCTGGTTGTGGCGATTGCGCGAGGCCCTCGCTCGATTGGCGTCCACCCCTATGGCGGCGAAACAAAGTGCCAGCGCTATTGCAAGGCCAAGCAAAGCAATTCCTTATCTGCTGCCGTGCGACTTTGGTGGTGTACGCTTAATGTCGGCGGGATTTCTCGAACTGAAATAAGTGCCGATTTCCGTCCAACCGGCATCCGAAGTTACCGGCTTCACAAGAGTATCGCGAGGAAGTTTTCCCCGCACGAATGCAGAAAGCACATCGAGGTCTTCGAGGGGTCCCTTCCGGGTTCCATCCGACAAGATCAGCAGGATTTTCATCTGGAATGCTGCATCAAATGGGTACCGGTGATCCCTAATCTTTATATCGCTGAGGGCGTACAGTTGTCGAGGCTGTGTGGGGTCGGCACAGGCACCCTTCTGTGAGGCCGACTGCATCTTTCCATGCGAACATTGTTGCGAACAAGGACCTTCTTTGGGCCTCGATCTTAGCCGATTCGCAATTGATTGTGCATGATATGAACCACTTTGAACACTGACCGGCCAAACCCTACCTGTCCAAGGCCCAGCTCACGGTCGGATCCTGAGTTAAACTACAATATTTACTAGCGAATTGATGATTCATATATGCTTGAAATTATTCAGAAACAATTATTTCTACCGTTTTTTATTAGATTCATGTTCAGTAAAGACTTCTGCTGACTTAAATAGGCCGGAAAGAGAACAGGAAAGGGCTTTTGCCAGCCGGTCGATATTCACAAGCGGCGGATTCCAAGAGTCTCTTTCGATATCCGAAAGGTAAGTTCGGTTGATCTGGGCCAGCCCGGCCAAACTCTCCTGCGTGAGCCGCAATTCCTCCCTCCGCAACTTGACCGCTAGTCCAAAGGCCTCGCAGATACCAGATTTCTTCTTTTGCATCCCCATTGCCTGGAGGCCGAACTCGTGTGGATTATAAGTGTATCGACCATGAGTGACATTCGCCGAAAAATGCGTTTTTAAATCAGCCTGCGGGCCATTAGTCGCTCCCGTCACCGGTCGACGCGGATGTGTCACGCAAGAGTGCCGAGCGTTAATACGCCATTGGTGTCGATTCAGGGAGCATCAGCAACTAGCAGCGGTATTGACGTAATCCTTAAAGGGGAAGGAAGGAACTAAATCGAGCCCACCAAATAGCAAAACGGGAAGTTTGGCCGATTTGAAGCGGAGATCTGTTGTGGAAACGCATTTTCAACTCATTCACCAAATCATGCCAAACCCCTTGGTGCCGATTGCCGCCAAGGAGCCATGTGCCCCATGTCGCCTGGCGCAAGGCGCATTCGTTGATGGCAGGCACGCATACCCTCTCCATTGCGAGCGATCTGGCGGCGGGTATGATGGCAGAACCGAGACTCAGCGTCGCGGTAGCAGCGGGGACCAGAGAGCTTACACTCACCCAACCAGGGTCCACACTAGCCCTCAAACAAGCGTAGCCCAAACGGCTTTTGCCGCTAGTTGACCTGATTCCGCCAGGCCAACGAGACCCCTGGCCCGTTATTTTGGGGGAATTTTTATACGTGTTTTTTCTTGGCATATTCACTTCGCTTTCCGGTCCACTGACCTTTACCAAGCCGCGGCGGACTGGAGCATCCGTACTCCAGCATCGTGTTGGTTTTTCAGCAGCGCAATTGTTGAATCCATTGATGATTTGACAAGGCAACCTTATAAAGGCGTTGATGAATGTCTTGAATTCCATTTGCAGAATCGTCTCTTTTTCGAACTGGTGCTTTTCCCGATCCGTTCCTTTTCGAGGTTCTGGCCAAAGAGCCCACCACGCTTTCAAGTTCCAAGCTAGTGTAGTGTCTCATTCAGACGGGATCTTATCGAGAACTTCCCGGGCGCGGCGGACTTTTGCGAGAATATCTTCGGCTTTCGCGGTCCAGGTGAAGCCCTTGCCGTGTTCATTGTGATGCT
>Ga0208492_1001472_pt1 | contig 14301 bp, 15 predicted proteins | sample Subbioar_CSW14AB_FD_184820 | JGI IMG/M metagenome (GOLD analysis project Ga0208492, IMG submission 184820) | Serpentinite rock and fluid subsurface biosphere microbial communities from McLaughlin Reserve, California, USA - CR12Mar_CSW14AB (SPAdes) | ecosystem: Environmental > Terrestrial > Deep... | reverse complement strand
CCAGTAAAAGTAGACCCATTGCCCCACCGATATAAAAACTCCATCTCCAGTCGGTGATCACATCGCCCATAAACCCCGCGACAACAGCGCCAAAAACCCCGACCGTTGCGACGATCATTGTTCCGATCCCCCGGCGCTCCTTACTCATGGTTTCGCTTACCAGCGTAATGCCAGCGCCCAGTTCTCCCGCCAGTCCAAAACCCGAAATGAACCGCAGGACAGAATACCATTCCACGCTCTTTACCATCCCGTTAAAGATGTTGGCAAGGGAATACATTAAGATTGAACCGAACAAAACCGATAAACGCCCTTTTTTATCGCCAAGTATTCCCCAAAATAAGCCTCCGATAAGCATCCCTCCCATTTGCCAGTTAAGCAGGTTCATTCCGATAGTCTTAAGAATAGGATCGGTATCTGAAACGTGCAGAATATCCGTGAGGCTGTCTTTTCTCTCTACGCTAAAAAGTACAAGGTCATAGATGTCAACAAAATAGCCCAGCGCGGCTACAATAATGATTTTATTCAGGGAGGAACCTGAAAGAGCTTTGTTCATAGAATTATTTAGAGTTGGTAGTGTATGTTTTGGAACATGCCTGTTTTACTACTGTTTAAGAACCTTTTTTGTTTTGGTACCTTTATTTGTTTTTACTTTAACCAGGTAGATCTGATCGGCAAGTGTTGGAATAGCGAACCGGATAGTTGTTGCGTTTGGGTCAGATTTCGCGGAGAACAAGGTTCTTCCGACCAGATCGTATAGCTCTACCGTAACATATTCATACCCTGCATCGGTAAGAAGAAGACTCATCTGAGAAGTTTCCGGATCTGCGTATGCTGTAAAATCAAACGGGATCTGTGGAGCTTCAGGAACCGAAGTTAAAGTAACCTGGTCTATGAAATGGCAAATATCAATAAGGGCGTTGGTATTATTACTGTAATAATTACTGATATAATAGTTTTTAGAAAAAACTATTTTGTAATAACCGGCGCTCAGGTAAATGGAATAGGTTCCGTCGGCGGCAGTTAACGTAGAATCTGTTTGTGCTGTTGAAGATGCTGCTATAAACTTTACTTTGATTCCCGAATGTGACGTTCTGTCTTTCAGAAAGGCCGAAGATTTTAAAAGATTCTTTTCGGGGCACATTTTTGGTAAGCCCCAGCCCCGGGAGTTATTTGGGATACAATGATTGGTGGCGCCTTTTTTAAGCGTATCGAGGACCTTCATGTTATTGTAGGACTTATGCGCCTGCCAGAAACAGGCTACCGCACCGGCGAGGATAGGTGTTGCAAAAGAGGTACCATTTCCAGGAAAACCATCAAAATTACCATCAGAGATCCATGAACCGGCTCCCCGCGCCACAAGCTCCGGTTTAATTCTTCCATCAGCGGTAGGTCCAACAGAGCTGAAGCCGGCCCAATTTTCAAGGCTGTCAATTGCTCCTACGGTGCAAATACTATCAGCATCGCCTGGCACACTCACAAAGTGCCATGAGCTGGCAGCTTCATTACCAGCGGCGTTTAAAACAAAGATGCCCTTCCTGGCTGCCATGTTTGCTGCAATACTCATCGGCGCTTTCCTTCCGGTTAAGGTCGAATAAGTATGATTCATATCGGGGTAGTCAAATTCTGTATAACCCAAAGAAGTGGTAAACATGTCTACCCCGATACTGTCGGCAAATTCCGCCGCTCTTATCCAGTTGTACTCCTCGCTTAAGGTTTCCCCGCCCTCTTCTGTTCTGAAGAGCCAGTAATCTGCAAGAGGGGCTGACCCTACAATCCTTCCTGGTTTATTTCCAGCCATACATGAAAGTACCGCGGTACCATGCGTACTGCCTAAATAAACATTTGTTCCTCCATCCGCAAAATTGCGGGTGCCTAAAATTCCTCCTCTGTTTCTTAAACTATCAAATACGTGGTAGGTGTCAACGCTTGCAAATCCGGCATCCATAACGGCAATCGTTATCCCCTGCCCCCTGTATCCCATATCGTGCAGGCAGGTCACATTTACCTGTTTATTCTGCCAATAAGAGCCACCATAGTTATAAGCGCTTATTTCTTTATCTGAAGTTTCACCTGAACTACGCTGAAGTGAAACCTCCGTAAGCGGTTTTATGTTGACAGGTTCTTTTATATTTGGATTGTATTTTTTTACTTTTTCGGTATCGAGCACAAAGGAAAATGTTTTTATCGTTGACAGCGCAGCAACGGCCTGGGACCTGGTAGGAACCGAAATAACGACCCCGTTCAACCATTTTGAGGCAAACAGGATGGTAACGTCTGTTACACCGGCGATCTGGCTAATATAAGAAGGGTTCACGGGCAGGTCGGTGGCATCGAGAGCAATGTTGTAGGTAGTTCTTCTTAAAATGGATTTGGAAGTGAGGAAAGCCGAAGGGTTTGTGATCGTGTAAGGAGTTCCTGTTTTGTCTTTTAATTTTACCCAATACTTAAACTGGGAAAACATGTTAAAGCTGGAAAGAGAAAAATAAATGATAAGAGCGAGTGGAATGATTTTTTTATTCATGACCGTAAGTAACCAGTGTTTGTTTATAAATGATCCCGCTTTCTATCCTCTCTTCAACGGGTTTGCCTGCTATAATTGTATTGGATAAAAGGTCTTTTATTTCCCTGTAAACCAGGCCAACGCCTTTGGCATATTTTTCGGTATAATACTCAACTGATATAAGGGTGCGGTAATCCTTCTGTTTTACGCGCAATACGTGACTAAGGGCTGTAGTATTGATGGTTTCATTATTATCAACATAATCATAAACGTAATCCCACTCCCCTATGGTATTAGCAGCATTCCCGTTCCAGCTGACTTTCTCCTGCACCGGAAAGATGAGTTTGGTAAACCGGACATTTGATTCCATTACCTGTATGTTTTTGTCACTTGCATTCACCATCCATACCTCCTTGATCGTCCATGGGATACTATCGTAAGGTTTTAAGGGATTGTATCTTTTTACAGACCGCTCGAGTCTTATTGCCGGTTTACCCTCGTTATCGGTATAGGTGTCTGCGATCTTTTCCTTGATGCGGTATTTGTAGCTGAGAGTGTCTTTTGGTAATTCCGTGTAAACAACACTATCAACGTCGTAAACCACAAATTTTCCGGAAGTTGTGGGATAATATTCCAGACCTAATACAGAACTGTCCTGCGGTACCTTTTTCTTTGTGCAGGAGAGCGTTAAAACCATAATAAGGCCAGGTATAAACAGGTAGTTTTTCAAGTATTTAAAGATAAGAAAAGAAACAGTTTTTTAGAAAATATAATTTTCAATGAAGCCGCGACTTGTTAACACCTCTATTTCCGAAAAATAAAAATCATTCAGATCTTCAGTGACGATGCATTTGCAGCCACTTTCAAGGGCGGAATAATATTGAAGACCATCCTCGAGGTCATGGATTTTTTTATTACGGACAACTTCATCCACCGTCTTAGGACCCACAGTTGTAAAGTGGAGTTTTTGGGCCATGATGTTCAGTTTTTGCCTGGCGACAAGAGCACCGGATTTTTTCTCTGAAAAATAAAAAGCAATTGCAAGGCAAAGCGGTGAAGTGTAGATCTTGTATTTTGGATCATCTGCTAAGCTTAGCAACCTTGAACTATAAGTAAATAAAGGGTATTCCTTGTTGAGCACCGAGATTAAAACATTTGCATCTAAAAAAACTTTCACTTTAACCTGGACTATTTTTTACGGCTGTGGTATTGATTTTTAAGCTTTGAGCGGCTTTTGGCGGCAGTAACATATTCGGGCTTGCCTTCGGCTAAGAGAGAAACCCAATCGGAAATAGGAAAATCTTCGATGGAGGCATAATGGTTGCTGGTTATTTTATCGAGAATAAGCTCAAGCATGCGGGAAAGGCTCATGTTTTGGCTTTCGGCGTATACTTTGGCCTTTTCGATGATGCTTTTATTAAAAGATAAAGTGACTTTTGCATCCATTTGAAAAGATATTATACGACAAAGATATTAAAAATATACGTATAAACAAAAGAGGAAGAGAAAAAAATCAGAAGCCGTAGTCCTTATATGTTTTGGTAAACTCCCCTTCTTCAAATTTTGGGTTTACCTGCAGAAAGTAATAATTATACTCTTCGAACAAGCCTTTCTCATCGCTTACTTTCATGCTGATGGGGAGGAAATAAAGCTGGTCTATGTACATAACAACCGTTCTGGCATACCAGTTGGGAATTTTGATAACCTGGCCTTTTTTTAAGATGTCGAAATAATCTTTAAACTTTGGATTTTTTTCCAGGATCATATATTCTGCAATATGAAATTTACGGGCAATGGAGGTGATGCTTTCACCTTCACCAATTGTGTAATCAACATATCTAAAGTCCTTATTGTCAATGACTATTTTATAACAAGGCCTGTTATTGATCCGTTCCTCCCCTGCCAATAAAAATACCTCTTCAAATTCATCCCCGAGTTTATCCACCGTGTTTTGGATAATGCTTGCGAAATAATCGTATCCCATTTCATTAAGTGTATGGTGCTGATCCTGCCTCATTAAATTTCCCATTGGATCAAGGTTAAGATTAAAGTAGGGAAACGCGTTTGGTTTTACCAATGCCTTGCCATCATTCTGGCCCTGCACCCAAAGTACTTCAATACCTTTGATATACAAATAGATAAGACGGGGGTTTCTGCTGAATTTCACTACACTTTCGTAGAAATTAAAACCTTTTTTGCCACGTTCGGTAATCTTAAGATGATACTTTAACCCTTTTACTTCTTTAATGTGTTTAAGGCTCTTAAGTACTATTTCTTTGCAGTCAGGTTCAGGCTTCTGTGAAAAACCAGGAACCTGAAATATAAAAAAAAGCAGGGCCGATACTACTAATCCGTTTATTTTTAAAATCATAAGAAGCGCAAAAATACTATAATCGCCACAATGGCAGTTGTGTTTTTAAAATTATTTGATAAAAAGTTGTTTGAAGGCGAATTTCATTCTTTATATTTGAAACAAAGATTACATTTGTGATCCCTGTAAAATGAGTATTCAGCAAACTATAATTCAAGGTATAAAAGAGCAATTGTTTTTTAACGATTACCTCGTTCTGCCTAATTTTGGCGGATTTGTGCTGAAATCTAAACCGGCTCATTTTTCAACTTCGGGCGGACTGCTTATTCCGCCTTCAAAAACAGTTAGTTTTAACGCACAGTTAAAGCAAAATGATGGAATCCTTGCTATCTGGCTTCAAAACGCATTAAAATGTCATGCCAGTGAGGCGATCTCACATTTGCATGAGTTTGCGGGCTATTGTTCCGGCATTTTGAACGCAAAAAGGAGGCTTTCCCTTGAAGGGATAGGCTTTTTTTACCTGGATTTTGAAAATAATATTTGTTTTGAGCCTCAGCAGGACTCCAATTTTTTAACAAGGAGCTTCGGATTAGGCCCAGTTTCAGTTAAAGAACTTGAACCCCAGCCTCTTATTAATGAAGTTAAAAAAGAGTCAGTATTTGTAGACCGCACTTTACATACGACCGAACCTGTTGCTCAGACAAGCCAAACACGAAGAAGCTATGGAAAAATGGTAACACCACTTCTTGTCGCCATTTTAGTTGTGAGTTTGTTGGGCTTATTGGTAAATAATACTTTTATAAAAGGAGAGTTAAGATCTTCTTTGTTTAATGATAGTAAAAAATCAAGCTATGCACCTCTTCAATACTCAGAACTTAATTTGTTTGCCAATCCTCTCAAAATTCCAACCTATGTGGCGGATGCGAATGGTGTGGCAACACTTGAATTGTCTGATGCAAAAAAGATAGCCGTTAGAGTAGTGTTGGAAAATAGTTTAAATGGGGCAATTAACACTACTGCGACGCGTCATATTTCGCGCCCGGTTAAGGGAAATTTTGAAATCGTATTAGGATGCTTTACGGTTCTGGAGAATGCAAAACGGATGGTGAATAAATTATCCTCACAAAGAATAGATGCGGCGGTTAGCGGAAAAAACAATAAAGGAATGTATGTTGTAAGCAATGGGACTTATTCCACTAAGGAAGAGGCTATTAACAACCTGAAACAAATAAAGGAAGATTTCCCGCATGCCTGGATCAAAAAGGCAGAATAATTTATTTTTCGGGAGGAGTATTGTTTTCCTCTTTCTTCCTGCTTCTTCTATAAATTAAAACTCCGATCATTAAAGTTCCCGCAAAGCCAAACAGCCCTAGCATCCCTACCACAAGGCCAGATGTGGATTTGACAACCACCAGGAAGACAATCGCGACAAGCAGAACGGTTGCCAGTTCATTTAACAATCTCAGCCTGAGGGAGGAAAGCTTAAAGAGGCCCCGCTTTTGTTGTGATAAAATACGTTGACAGCCATAGTGATAGATGGTGAGTACCGCGACTGAAATTAGTTTCAGCCACATCCATGACAGATACAGGTAAGCCGGATTTCTCCAGATCATCCAGAATCCAAAAACATATGTCCCGATCATAGACGGCCAGCCTATGATGTACCAAAGTTTACGCTGCATGAGTGTGAGCTGGGCAGTTAAAATAGGCCGGGCAACATCATCCTTGTTCTGGGCTTCAGCTGTATAAATAAAGAGGCGCACAATATAAAAGAGGGCTGCAAACCAGCATACCACAAAAATAATATGCAGGGCCTTGATGTATAAAAAATCCATAGGCAAAAGTAAGGTATAATAGTTAAATTTACATTCTTATTCTAAAACAGGAAAATCACTACTCTCTATGAAAGCTAAAACACCCGCGCAGTCGGCAACAATTAACACCGAGGTCGTACTCCCGAATCATACAAATCACGTTGGAAACCTTTTTGGAGGAAAGCTGATGCAATGGGTAGATATTACCGCCGCTATTGCCGCTCAACGTCACTGTGGCCGGGTTGTAGTGACCGCTGCAATTAACCATGTTTCGTTTGATAACCCAATAAAACAAAACAGCGTTGTTACATTGGACGCAAAGGTGAGCAGAGCTTTTACAAGCAGTATGGAAGTATTTGTAGATGTGTTTGTTGAAAACACAACCACCGGTGCTAAAACCAAATGTAATGAAGCCATACTTACGTTTGTGGCTATCGACCAGAATGGAGCTCCTCTACCCGTTCCTCCTCTTAATCCTGAAACTGATCTTGAAAAAAGACGGTTCGATGGTGCTTTGAGAAGGCGCCAGCTTTCCCTGGTGATTGCCGGAAGAATGAAGGCTGAGGATGCAACAGAACTAAAAGCTTTATTTCTTAAGGATTAAACTTACTGGTTTTTTTGCGGCTCTCCTGCAGGAGTATGAAGCTCGAAACGTGAACGGGGCCGTTTATTGTATTGCCAGTTAAATCCTTTTATTTTGGCATTTTCTAAATCCACAATGTTCAAGGGGTCAATATTCCCCTCGGTTTTAGGTTTCATGGTAACTTTTTCTATTTCCCCTTTTTTAAACCACATATAAATTTCGGAACAAGTTGTTTTATTTAACCCAACAAGTTTTGTTTTGTTTTTGGGGTAATAGAATATTTCGGCATTACCAGTTACGATCACGCGCCTGATCGTATCTTCGGAGATGATCCCGTCTATGGTTTTCCCCATTAACTGGTGAAACTTATCTTTATTAAGACTGTCCACTTGTTGTATTAAAAATGCTTTTCCTTCGAGATGAAAACCCTTGAGCTTATTTTTTCCGATATCTATTTTGATTATTTTCCCGGTTGCCTGTGAGTTTGTACTCCACAAAACCGGAGTATTGAAGAGCTGCAGCAAAGAGTCTTGCGTATTCATACTTGCAGAATCACACATTGCCTGAAGGTCTTTTTTATAAATTCTGACGTGATGAAAAGCGTTCAGAAAATTGTTTACCGAGTCTATGTCCCGGTGATATAATGTATCGGCAGCAATAAACACAGTGTCATCTTCAAGTATCCGGGCGTAAATTGCCTTTTGAGTAACCAGGGCTTCTGACTTAAGTTCTTTATACTCCACGTAATCTCCATAAACAATTGATTTTTGTGATGTGTCGATCAATGAAACATTCCTGAATGCCCGGCCGTATTTTAATGCCCTGTCATAAACAAGACTATCACCTCTGAGCTTTTGCTGAGAAGTTACCAGCAGGGCATTTTTGCTGAAAGCCGCTTTTTCCCTATCGGTGTCATACCATCCATTTTCACAATAGATGTAATCCGTTTTGCTCAGGATAATACTTGGTCCTAGAAAATAAGAGGTGCGGGTAGGAATCTTATATTTTAGCGTGTCAGAGTTCATTTTATAATCCGGGTTGGTAAGAACAACATCAAAATGAAAAGTTGCTTCCTTGGTAGCCGAGTAATAATGACCATTTTTACTCACAAGTGTGTTTTCTTTATTTACAATGGTGCCTCCGTTGTAATAATTCGCCACCGAGGCTCCCACATCAAAGGTCAAAAGATCGGTAGTAAGGGTCATGTCTTTTTCCACGCACTTCACATTATTTTCCAGTGTGGCAATTCTTGTTTTACCATCGTAAATAAGGCGGTCACCGGTCACCGTAATGCTATCTCCCTTTGTGATCAAAATATGTCCCCAGGCTATCATTTTGTTTATTTCTGAATAAATGTAGGCGGTGTCACAATAAAGCAAAGCTCCTTCATGCGCACATTTTACATTGCCACTTAAGATCTTCGCGTCGTTTTTCGACTGGTCGAACTCCAGGTTATCGGCGTTCAGGATCTCAATTTGTTTTTTTGATTCCGGCGCGTTTTTTTTTGCAGTCTGTGCAGACATACCGCAGGTAAGCATAAAAGACAAGGCTATGTAAAGCGATTTTTTAAACATCTCTTTTAATGGGTTGCCAGACACTTGTTTTAATGCCCTTTGTGAATTTTACAAAGCCGTCTAACAGAGCAAGGTTCATCAGATAAAAATGACTGACAAATTTTAAGGTAGAATTCCGGAATGTGAACAGGCGATCGAATAAAGGAAAAAGAAATCCAAACAATTGCGCAACAAACAACACTATAAAAATGGGGTACGTGGTCATTAATAAGGCAGACGAAATAATACTCAGGATAAGGAAAAAAGGCGTGAGCCAACGAAGTACTTTGTGAGACCAGAATACATAGCTCACTGGTTTCCAGAAGGAAATAAGAAGTTTTTTAAAAAAGAAAAGATTCTGAAAGTTGCCTGAGGAGATCCTAACCTTCCTTCTGTATTCCCCCGCTATATCAGTTGGCACATCTTCAATACACACCGCATCGGGGTTAAACAAGGTAAATTTTTCCCGGTTTAAAACCTGCATGGTGATAAAAAAATCGTCCACTATAAATTTAAGCGGAACTTTGCTAAAAAGATTATCCCGTATCGCATAACATCCTCCTTCTGCTCCCATGATCAGGTTAAAAGCGTTACTCTCGCATGCCTTGATTTTGTTCTCCATGGACAAATATTTTTTCTCCTGGAGGGCAATTCCATCATCGCTGAGCGACTCTTTAATGATATTTGCCGCCACAATGCCTACTCGTTCGTCTTTGAATTTTTTTACCAGCTCAAAAATCGTGGAAGGTTTAAAAATGACATTGGCATCGGTCATAATTAAGATCTCTTCTTCGCCCATCGACTGAAGGTGGTTAATAATACTGATCTTCCCTACTCTTCCGCCAAACTTTACCAATTCCAGGTTCCGGTACTTTTGCTGCAACATCGCTACTATGTTATCCGTATTATCTGCTGAAGCATCAGAACCGACATATACTTTTATTTTTTGGAGCGGATAATTTGTTGTAAAAACAGAATCAATCTTTTCACCGATCACTTTTTCTTCATTGTATGCGGCAATTAATACTGCAACATTGGGTAACTCTTCGTTTTCGGAGTACTCGAGTACTTTGTTTTTTCGTTTTGAAAAAAAGAGGATCATACCTAAAGGATAAAGCAGGTATGTATGGATAACCATGGCTATTGAAATAAAGAAGAGTATCAACAAGAGGTTATGCATTTAACAGGCGACTATAAAATTCAATCAGCTTAGATACCACTTTAAAATTATCGAATTCATGACGGGCAAACTCCGCGGAGTTTGCCTCCAGGTGGTTCCTCAGCGCATTATCCGACAGAACTTTGATTACCGCATCCGCAAAATCCTCTGCATTATCTGCGATCAGGATGTTCTTACGATCCGTATAGTTTATTCCCTCAGCGCCAATACTCGTACTCACAATAGCCTTTCCGTAAGCCATACCTTCAATGATCTTTATCCGTAGGCCGCTCCCGGACCAGAGTGGCACGATCATAACCTGGTGCTGCTGAAAAAAGGCCTTGCCGTTTTCCACATTTTCCACGATTAAAACATTCGGACGGGTGATATGAAAGAACTCAAGCGGCATGCCCCTTCCTGCAATTATTAATTTAGCTTCCGGTATGGCTTTGTGCACAATGTCCCAGCAATTATTCAGGAACCAATTGGCGGCTTCCTGGTTGGGCAGCCAGTCCATGGATCCAAAATAAAAGATTGTTTTCGACTTTTCATTCAGGTTTAATTTAGCCTGGTAAGTCTTTACATCCACTCCTGTAATGCAGGTGAACATGGGCTTATTAAATCCTAATTTTTTAAACTCATCTTCATCAGTTTTTGTAATGGGTACAATTGCGTCTACACGCGCGATCACGCCCGTTTCAAATTTTTTAAGACGTTTGTTCTGAAGCGTGAGATATATTTTTCTCAGGCTTATTTTTTCATGTGCAATATGCCTGCGCCATATAAAATGCTCAACGTTGTGGGCTCTTAATACAATTTTCGCTTTTGAATATTTTTTAATGGTATCAATATAAACGCCCATAAAAAGACCTTCCAACTGAATAATATCGAAGGTGTGCGTCTTTAAAATGTCGATAAGATTTTTCTCAAAAGCAGCAAAATAAAACCTTGAAACAAAATACGAGTTACCGGTGAATAAATTGAAGAAAGCACCCAGGCCCGAAGTATTTGTATTCCTATAAATGGATGTATAGTTAGACCGGGTCTTAAAGTCCTGAGGAACCTGGTCATCTGGTTTGAAGTGCTTTTTTGTATTAATGGTGAGCAAATGAAGTGGAATGTTATTTTCGATAAACCCCTTCGCCATATTGTAGATCGCAATACTACTTCCGTCGTTAGCAGGAAATGGCGCTTTGTTGCATATCTGAAGTACTTTAAACATTCTCTTTTTTCTTTAATAATTTACCGATCCAGGTATAATAGATGGTGGCATCAAAAATGACAGAATCGTTCGCCGCTTTAACGGTTAAAAAAATACTTATTGGCAGAAAAATGACCAAAGGCGCCCAGAGGGCCTGCCAGGCCGGAAAAATTCCGTCAATGGCAAGAGAATTGAACATCTCTGTGAGAATATAATACGCAAGGAAGAAAAATACGGAAACGATCACCGGCAAACCCAGTCCGCCTTTTTTGATAATGGCACCAAGCGGTGCGCCTATAAAAAACAAAATGATGCAGGCGAAACACACCACTATTTTTTTGTGCCATTCCATGAGATACTGGTTGATCTGCATTTCTTCACTATCCTTCCCCATGCTGAAATTATCAATGTTTGCGGCTGCGGTACGGCTGATATTGAGTGCATTCTGCATCGCCATATTAAACTGATCTGTTTTCAGGCTATCGTAGAATGCCTGAACATTAATGGCAGGAAACGATCTTTTATTTTTAAGATAAGCGGATGTTCTTCCGTAAAATGAAATGGAGGATTGCGAAACGAGATTATCAATACGCCTGTTCAGGATCCTTCGCGTAGAGTCCACTACAGAATCGATCTGCCATACATTCAGCATTTCACCGTGTCCCTTGAATAATTCCTCATTGGTGCGTTTCAACTTAAAGTCCTCCAGCGGAATGTTTACCTGAAGTTGCTTATAATTTAACTGGGAAAACGTTTTTTTCGCAGAGTTCTGGTCATCTGTACCTTCTTCGTAACGGTTACCATCCCTCAATATCAGCACCAATGCAGATGTGTCTGCGGTTGTTGTGATCTTACCAGTTTTGGAGTACATCTGGATCGTATTTCCCAAATGCGAGCTGTGATCATAGATATAGACATCGTAAAGGACATCTTTCTTAGGGGATTTTTTACCTACTCTCAGGCTGTAGTTATCAATAGCATTGTAAAAAATGCCTTCCTTAATATTTACGGCTGGTTTTTTCTGGCGAATATCATATAACAAAGCGGTGGATTTTAAATGAACTACCGGAAGGATAAAGTTGTTAAACAGAAAAGTGAGAGCGGCCAGTAACAGAATCAATAAAAAAACAGCCTTGATGATCTTAAACAAAGAAAGCCCCGAAGATTTCATTGCCGCCAGCTCATAATTCTCTGCCATATTACCAAAACTCATAATAGATGCCAGCAGAACCGCAAGCGGGATGCACTGGGGGATGATAGCTATCCAGGCATAGGTAAAGAGTTTAACTAAATCCATAGTTTTTAGCCCCTTGCCTATAAAATCGTCGAGATAAGTTATCACAATCTGAACCAAAAACAATAAGAAAACACTTATGAATAAGGTTGCGAAAAAGGGCGGTAAAAACGATCTCAGCGTGAGTGTATGTAATTTTTTCAGGAACACAATTTCGTGTATAAAAATACATTTATTTGCTTACTTTTAATTTATAAATTAACTAAACTTTGTTATTTTTGTTGACTTATGATAAACGGAAAAAAAATAATTGCAGTGCTGCCTGCGTACAATGCCGCGCTAACTTTAAAGAAGACGTACGATGAAATTCCTTTCGATATTGTTGACGATGTTGTGCTGGTTGATGATCACAGTAAGGATAATACTTCTGAGGTCGCAAAAAATATTGGTATTCGGCACGTGATCAGGCATGAAAAAAATAAGGGATACGGCGGGAATCAAAAAACGTGTTACGATAAAGCAATGAGTCTTGGCGCAGACATTGTGATCATGCTGCATCCCGATTATCAGTATACACCGAAACTCATTGCAAGTTTAAGTTACCTGATCGCAAATGATCTTTACCCCGTTGCGTTTGGCTCACGAATACTCGGCAAAGGTGCTTTAAAGGGCGGCATGCCACTTTACAAATATGTTTTTAACCGCTTTCTAACTTTTACACAAAACGTACTTATAAACCAGAAATTGTCTGAATACCATACTGGCTACAGGGCTTTCTCAAAAGAAGTCATACAGAAAATTAACTACCATGCTAACTCGGATGATTTTGTTTTCGATAACCAGATGATCTCCCAGATATTTTACGCGGGTTTTGATATTGCAGAAGTAACCTGTCCTACCAAATATTTCCCTGAAGCGAGTTCAATCAATTTCAGGCGCAGTATGAAATACGGACTGGGAGTTTTGGGAGTTTCTTTTACCCACTTTTTTAATCGTATTGGATTAATGAAGTCTGAAATTTATAAAACCAAAAACTAATTAAAATGGCCGTTTATCGTTTTAAAGTTTTCCTGGAAGATAATGAAGATGTTTTCAGAGACATTGACATTAAAGCGGCTCAGAACTTTGAGCAGTTTCATACTATTATCCAGGAAGCTTTTAAGTTTGATGCCAAACACGCCGCTGCATTTTTTGTAAGTGACGATTACTGGCGAAAAGGACAGGAAATTACCCTTCGAAAAGAAGACCTGCCTCTGGATGAAGAAGAGATCCGCAAAAATGTTGATCCTAAAAAATTAATGGCTGATACCAAGATCGCACGATTCATTGAACAGCCGCATCAGCGATTTGTATACGTATTTGATCCTGTAGTGCAGTGGACTTTTTTGCTCGAAATGATTAAGATCGTCGAAGAGAATAATAAACTAAACTATCCGGCGATCGTTAAAAGTTATGGGACCGCACCAAAACAATATAAACAGGTAAACATCGTTAAGGAGGAGTTGAGTCCTGATATGGCCATGGCCGGTTTGCTGGCCGATCTTGAAGTAGAAGAAGATGATGAAGCTTATAAACCTCTGGAACCGGCGGAAGAAGCTGTGGAGGAAGACGATATTAACAGCCTTGAAGGGGAAGAAGGTGAAGAAGGAGAAGAGCTGGAGGATCCGGAAAACGAGGGAGACGGCGATTTTGGATTTGAGGATGATTCTGAAAGTTAGATCTAGTGTTGTGAATTGTTAATTACTTTAGTATATTTGTAAATAAATATACTACTATGGCAAAACGCACTAAAGTAGCGTTATCAGTATCAGAGAAATTAGAATTACTCTCCATTGCGAGAAGTACAAAGGCTGAAAAGCGCATGGTAGAACGCGCTAACATCATTCTCAGTTGGCACGATGGTAAAAGTTTTGTTGAAACAAAAAAGGAGTTGGGGGTAAGTGAGG
>Ga0208492_1001471_pt1 | contig 14303 bp, 12 predicted proteins | sample Subbioar_CSW14AB_FD_184820 | JGI IMG/M metagenome (GOLD analysis project Ga0208492, IMG submission 184820) | Serpentinite rock and fluid subsurface biosphere microbial communities from McLaughlin Reserve, California, USA - CR12Mar_CSW14AB (SPAdes) | ecosystem: Environmental > Terrestrial > Deep... | reverse complement strand
CTGATCATTCTTCTGGTTGCGGCTGGCGCCGCGATCGGCGCGGTTTTCCTCGTGCGCTCCATGCAGACGCCGGCAGCCGCCGTTGCGGCGCCCGTGCCTGAAGTGGCCCCCGAGCCCGTCAAGATTCCGACCAAGCAGATCCTGGTCGCCAACGCCTCGATCCCGACCGGCAAGTTCGTCTCGCTCGACGATCTGCGCTGGCAGGAATGGCCGGCCGATGCGCCGACCGATTCCTTCATCGATCACGAGAAGCAGCCCGAAGGTCTCGAAAAGATGGTCGGCGCGGTGGCGCGCGCGGACCTGGCGCCGGGCGAACCGGTGACGCCGGGCAAGCTGGTGCATCCGGGTTCGTCAGGCTTCATGTCGGTGATGCTGACGCCGGGCATGCGCGCGGTCTCGGTGGAGATCGAAGCTGAGACGGCGGCGGGCGGCTTCATCCAGCCCAATGACCGCGTCGACGTGATCGTCACGCGCCAGATCGAGCGCCAGAACAACAATACGAACGGTCTCGGCATCCGCTCCGACATGATCCTGTCGAACATCCGCGTGCTCGCGATCGACCAGATCTATGGGCCGCCGCCGGCAGTGGCCGAAGGCGAGACGCAATCCGGGCAGGGCGCCGCGATCATCGGTTCGCGCGCGACGCTGGAACTGACCGAGCGTGACTCGACGCTGCTCAACACCGCGCGCAAGGCCGGCGACATCTCGCTGACGCTGCGCTCGGTTGCCGACATCTCGGCGCCGCAGGGCGCGACGGGCGCCGGCCGCGTCTATCGCGACGGCGTCTCGCAGGATGCCGAAGGTGTCCGTGTCTATCGCTACGGGAACGAAACTGTCGCCACGGCGACGGCAGGTTGAGGTATTCCATGTCAGCCAACCGCAAGATTTTCCTGAGCCTGGCGGCGGCGCTTGCATGCGCCGCCCCGGCCTTCGCGCAGCCAGCGACCGATCTCGCCGGATCGCCCGCCCAGCGCATGACGCTGCCTGAAGCGACCGCGCCCGGTGGAACCGAGGTGCTGACGCTGACGGTCAACAAGAGCTACATGATCGAGTTCGATACCGACATCGACGACGTGATCATCGCCAACGACAAGATCGCCAACGTGGTTGCGCGCGATCGTCGCCGCGTGGCGGTGATGGGCGTGACGCCGGGCGAGAGCAACATCGTGTTCCTCGACCGCTCGGGCCGCAAGATCAAGACGCTGGAAATCTCGGTGACGGATGGCGTCGCCGGCATGGACCAGCTGCGCGGCCTCATCAAGCGCCACGTGCCGGGCGCGAAGGTGCAGCTCGAATCGGTGAACGGCCGGATCATTCTCGCCGGTTCGGCGCCGAACCTCGCTGGCGCGGACCGCGTGGTCCAGCTCGCCAAGACCTACACCAAGGACGACAACGGCGTCATCAACATGATGTCGATCGACGGCAAGGACCAGGTCACGCTGAAAGTGCGCGTCGTCGAGATGCAGCGCTCGGTGATCAAGCAGATGGGCATCAACCTGTCGGGCTCGATCGGCTTCGGCCAGCTGACCGGCAACGCCTTCGACACGACGCTGGCGGTTGGTTCGTCGAACGCCTTCCCGCTGGCGGGCACGGCGCTGGGCGGCATTGTCGCCAACCTCGGCTACAAGAACACGGTCGGCGCGGCGACGCAGAGCTCGGTCGGGGCGAAGATCAACGCGCTCGAACGCGTGGGCATCATGCGTACGCTGGCGGAGCCCAACCTCGCGGCGATCTCCGGCGAGGCGGGCAAGTTCCTGGTTGGCGGCGAATTCCCGGTGCCGGTGGCGCAGGACGACGGCAAGATTTCGATCGAGTTCAAGCCCTACGGTGTCGGCCTCGGCTACACGCCGCTGGTTCTCTCCGAAGGCCGCATCTCGCTACAGATGTCGGTGGAAGTTTCCGAACTGACAACGCAGGGCGGCTTCCAGGCTGACTCCGGCGTGGCGATCGATCCGAACACGGGGCAGGCGGTGTCCGCCACCTCGCTGACCATTCCGGCGCTGAAAGTGCGGCGCGCGGAAACGACGGTGGAGATGCCTTCGGGCGGCAGCCTCGTGATCGCCGGCCTGATCCAGGAATCGACCAAGCAGAACCTCGACAGCGTTCCCGGCGTGAAGGACATCCCGGTGCTCGGTTCGCTGTTCCGCAGCCGCGACTTCCAGAACGACGAGACCGAGCTGGTCGTCATCGTCACACCTTACCTGGTGGATCCGACCGATCCGCAGGGCTTCCGCGATCCCGACCGTGGCTATGTCACGGCGACGGACGCGCGCACCATCCTGTTCGGCAAGCTCAACGATGTCTACGCGGCGCCGGGTTCGGCCGCCTCCAAGACACCGGCGCCCAAGGGCGCGAGCGGCTTCATCGTCGACTGAGGAATCACGAGATGTCCAAGCGTTTCCAGATCGCACTCGCCGGACTGCCGCTGCTGGCCATCACCGGCTGCATGCAGACGCAAGAGCAGATCGGCTGGTCCAACCGCATGCACACGCAGATCATGGCGGAAGAAACAACGGCCGAGCTGAAGATCGGCACGGTGGTGTCGGGCGAAAAGCTCGGCACGCCGGAGCGCGACGCGGTGAAGAGCTTCGCCTCTTCCTACCAGGAAGAGGGCCATGGCGCTCTCATCATCTCGCGCCCGTCCAATGGTCCGGACGACATCAGCTCCATGCGCGCGGCGGCGGATGCGCGCGCCGTGATGCTGGCTGAAGGCATCGACACGACGATGATCGCCGAAGGCACGTATGACGGCACGGGCGCCCGCCAGGCGCCGCTGATCATCAGCTATCGCACCTACAACGCCGTCGTGCCGGGCTGCCCGGACATTTCGGCCTGGGACTTCACCGACACGTACTCGAATTCTGCGCTGCCGTCGTTCGGTTGCGCGGTGAGCGCCAACCTTGCGGCGATGATCGCCAATCCGTCGGACCTGGTGGGAACCCAGCCGATGGATCCGGGCGATCTCGGTCGCCGCACGATCGTGCTGACAAAGTACCGCAATGGCGAGAAGACCGGCGCCAAGCGTGACGCTGACAGCAGCGCCGCCATCAGCTCGGCCGTGGAATAGGGGCAGGGGATATGACCGGACCTCGCGACAAGTATGACGATGGCGAACTGGACGAACTCGTCCAGGACTTCGAGCTCGACATGGACGCGCCGATTGGCGCGACCTTCGCCGCCGCCCTGCGCGATGCGGAGAGCGAGCTGCCGGTGATCGACGATTTCGATCCGGATGAATTCGTGACGCCGCCGCCTCCGGTTGCGCGCGCCCCTGCGCCGCAAGCGCCAGAGCCGCTCTTCACGCACGACCATTACGAGCACGATGCCGAGGGGGAGGGCGAGATCGAGGTCGAGATGACCTACGAGGAAGAGATTCTTCCGGAAGAGGAAGAAATCGAGCATACGGCGGAGCCTTCGCAGCCCTGGCTGCAGCCCAAGCCTGCCCATCCGCCGGTGGAAGACCTGCCGCCGATGACGGCGCATGAGGCTGAGCCCGTGGCCGATGACGCGGCCGGCGCCGGACTTGGCTATGATTATTCGTTCGGCGCTGCCCATGATGGCGGCGATCGCACGATCCCGCGTATCACCGTCCACGCCTTCTGCACGCGCACCAGCTCGTTGAGCCTGATGCGGTCGATCACGCAGGATCGCCGGATGAAGAACGTCACGATGGAGACGTTCGAGGGCGGCGTGGCCGCAGCGATCCAGTACTATGTCAACGAGACCACCCCGAACCTGCTGGTCATCGAGGGCGCGGGCGATCCGCGCCAGCTGCTGGCCGATCTCGACTCGCTGGCCGAGTACTGCGACGAGAACATCAAGGTCATGGTGCTGGGCCAGACCAACGACATCCGGCTCTATCGCGAGCTGATGCGTCGCGGCGTTTCGGAATATCTCGTTGCGCCGATCGATCCGGTGCAGATGATCCGCTCCATCGCGACGCTGTTCGCCGATCCGGAAGCCCCGTTCACGGGCAAGTCCATCGCCATCACGGGCGTGAAGGGCGGCGTCGGCGCCTCGACCATCGCGCACAACCTGGCGTGGGCTCTCTCCGAGCGCTGCAAGGTCAACTCGACGCTGGTCGACCTCGACCTCAACTTCGGCACCACGGGCCTCGACTTCAACCAGGACACGCAGGCGACCATCGCGGACGCCCTGATGTCGCCCGACCGCTTCGACGATGCGATCATGGGCCGCCTGATCACCAAGGCGACCGATCGTCTCTCGCTGTTCACGGCGCCGGCGACGCTCGACCGCACCTACAACCTCGATCCGGACACCTATGTCCGCGTGCTTGAGCAGGTGCGCGCCTCGGTTCCGTTCATGGTGCTCGACCTGCCGCACATCTGGACGGACTGGTTCAAGTCGACCGTCATCCAGGCGGATGAGCTTGTTGTTGTCGCCGCGCCCGACCTGGCTTCGCTGCGCAACGGCAAGAACCTGATCGACTTCCTCAAGGCCGCGCGGCCGAACGACAATCCGCCGAAGCTGGTGCTCAACATGGTTGGGCTGCCGAAACGTCCGGAAATTCCGGCGAAGGATTTCGGCCAAGCCATCGGTATCGAGCCGTCGCTGGTGATCCCGTTCGATGCGCAACTGTTCGGCACCGCGGCCAATAACGGCCAGATGGTGTTCGACGTTGCGCCGGAATCCAAGGTTTCGCAGGAGCTGGACCGTCTGGCGGCTCAACTCACTGGAAAGGAAGTGCAGGCGACAAAGCCTTCGCTGCTCAAGAAACTGCTGGGCAAGTAGGAGATAGGCATTGTCGATGTTCGGGAAACGATCGACCGGGGCGCCCGGAGCACCGACTCCGCCACCGGCCGCATCGGCCCCACGACCCGCTGCCCCGACACCGCCGGCCCCAAAGCCGGCGGCTTCGACTCTTGCATCCGATACGCCCCCGCCGCCTCCGCCCCGGGCCGCTGCCGCGGCCAAGCCTGCTCCGCCGCCGCCGAAGCCGAGCGCGTCCAAGGTAGCCGCGCCGCCGCCGCCGAAGGAAAAGATCGCGGCGATCGACAACCGGTCTGACGAATACTACCGGACCAAGACCGAGGTCTTCAACGCGCTGATCGACACGATCGACCTGAGCCAGCTGGCGCAGCTCGACCAGGAATCGGCGCGCGAGGAGATCCGCGACATCGTGATCGAGATCATCTCGATCAAGAACGTGGTCATGAGCGTCGCCGAGCAGGAGACCTTGCTCGAGGACATCTGCAACGACGTCCTGGGTTACGGTCCGCTCGAGCCGCTGCTGGCGCGCGACGACATCGCCGACATCATGGTCAATGGCGCAGGCACGACCTACATCGAGGTCGCGGGTAAAATTCAGCGCACCAACATCCGCTTCCGCGATAACGCGCAGCTGATGAACATCTGCCAACGCATCGTGAGCCAGGTCGGCCGCCGGGTCGATGAAGCCTCGCCGATCTGCGACGCGCGCCTGGCGGATGGTTCGCGTGTCAACGTCATCGGGCCGCCGCTGGCGATCGACGGACCTGCGCTGACCATCCGGAAATTCAAGAAGGACAAGCTGAAGATCACGGACCTCGTGAGCTTCGGGTCGATCTCGGAGCCGGGCGCGGAGCTTCTGCGTATCATCGGCGCTTGCCGCTGCAACACGCTGATCTCCGGCGGTACGGGTTCGGGCAAGACGACGCTGCTGAACACGCTGACGGCGTTCATCGCGCCGGGCGAGCGGGTCATCACCTGCGAGGACGCGGCCGAACTGCAGCTGCAGCAGCCGCACGTCGTGCGCCTTGAAACGCGTCCGCCGAACCTGGAAGGCCAGGGCCGCGTGACGATGACCGACCTCGTCAAGAACTGCCTGCGTATGCGTCCTGACCGGATCATCGTGGGCGAGGTGCGCGGACCGGAAGCGTTCGACCTCCTGCAAGCGATGAACACGGGCCACGATGGCTCGATGGGCACGTTGCACGCCAACACGCCGCGCGAAGGCCTCTCGCGTCTTGAATCAATGATCACCATGGGCGGTTTCACGCTGCCCCAGCGCACGATCCGCGAGATGATCGTGGGCTCGATCGACATCGTGATCCAGGCCTCGCGCCTGCGCGACGGCTCGCGGAAAATCGTTTCCATCACGGAAGTGATGGGCCTCGAGGGCGACGTGATCGTGACGCAGGACGTGATGCGTTTCGAGATCGACGGCGAGGACAAGGACGGCAAGCTGAAGGGCACGCACCGCGGCACCGGCATCGGCCGTCCGCGCTTCTGGGAACGCGCCAAGTACTTCAACATGGAAGGTGATCTCGCACGGGCGCTCGACGCCCTGGAGGAGGGCAGCCGATGAACGTCGACATCGTCACCATTGGCATCGGCGTGCTGGCGTTCGTCGCCATCGTCGGGCTGGGCTTTGCCTTCTCTGGCGCGGATCGCGGCAAGCAGTCCAAGCGCATCAAGGGCATCAGCGATGGTGCGCGGGCGCGTGGCGGCCTGGACGCTAGCCAGGCAACGCGCCGCAAGCAGATGGAAGCTACCACCAAGGCGCTGCGCGATCGCGAGGAAGCGAACCGCAAGCGCAAGACGGTGGGGCGTTCCATCGAGGAGCGCATCAAGCAATCGGGCCTCAAGATGACGGTGCCGATGTTCTGGATGATTTCGGCCGTGTCGGGCGTTGTCGCCGGCGGCGGCATGTTCTTTGGCGCGGGCTTCAACGAAGGCTTGATGATCCTGGTTCCGGTGGGCCTCGGCTTTGCCGCCGCATTCGGCGTTCCGCGCTGGATCCTCGGCATGGCGATTTCCGGCCGGCAGAAGAAATTCATCGGACAATTTGCCGACGCGATCGACGTGATCGTGCGTGGCGTGAAGTCCGGCCTGCCGCTGAACGAGTGCCTGCGGATGATCGCGCGCGAAAGCCCGCAGCCGCTCGCGGGCGAGTTCCAGGTGGTGTGCGACGCCCTTGCGATGGGCATGCCGATGGATCAGGCGATGAACCGGATGTACCAGCGCACGCCGATCCAGGAAGTGAACTTCTTCAACATCGTGCTGAACATCCAGCAGAAGGCGGGCGGCAACCTCTCCGAAGCGCTGGGCAACCTCTCGAACGTGCTGCGCTCGCGGAAGCTGCTGCGCGAAAAGATCAAGGCGCTGTCGTCGGAAGCGAAAGCATCGGCGATGATCATCGGCTCGCTGCCGGTCATCGTCATGTTGCTCGTCTACCTGTCGACGCCGAGCTATATCATGTCGTTGTTCACGACGGACCTGGGCCACCTGATCCTCCTGATCGCGGCGGGCCTGATGGGCGCGGGCATCTACATCATGCGCTCGATGATCAACTTCAACTTCTAGGAACCGGGGCGGAGCGATGGATATCGACTGGGTCCAGTTTCTGACCGATCCCGTGACGCTGGCCTCCGCGCTGGCCTGCGTGGCGACGTTTGCCACCGTGATGACGCTGGCGGCGCCGGCTTTCTCGAATGACAAGCTGACCAGCCGCCTGAAATCCGTCGCCAACCGCCGCGAGGAACTGCGCAGGAAGAGCCGTGCGGCGCTGGAAGGCGGCGGCGAGAAGAAATCGATCCGCGTCCAGGACACCAGCACGATGAAGAAATTCGTCGACAGGCTGGACCTGCAGAAGATGCTGGAAGATCCCGGCATTCAGAAGAAGCTGATTCAGGCGGGCCTGCGCGGGCCGCGGCCGATCTCGATCTTCTATTTCTGCCGTTTCGCCCTGCCGATCATCTTCGGCCTCGGCGCGTTCATCTACATCTGGTTCGTCAACGACCATGGCCTGCAGCTACAGATGAAGGCTGGCGCTGTGGTGGTCGGCTTCGCGGCCGGCTTCTATGGCCCGAACATCTACCTGCAGAACATGATCACCAAGCGCCGCACGTCGATCATGCGCGCCTTCCCCGACTCGCTGGACATGATGCTGATCTGCGTCGAGGCCGGCATGTCGATCGAACAGGCGTTTGCGCGCGTGGGCGAGGAAATCGGCACGGCGTCGCCGGAACTGGCCGAGGAACTGACGCTGACGACGGCGGAACTGTCCTACCTGCAGGAACGCCGGCAGGCCTATTACAACCTCGCCGAACGGACGAACCATCCGGGCGTCAAGGGCGTCGCGATGGCGCTGGTGCAGGCAGAGAAATACGGCACGCCGATGGGCGCGGCCCTGCGCGTGATGGCCAAGGAAAACCGCGAGATGCGGATCACCGAGGCCGAGAAGAAGGCCGCCGCGCTGCCGGCCAAGCTGACCGTGCCGATGATCGTGTTCTTCCTGCCGGTGCTGTTCCTCGTCATTCTCGGACCGGCCTTCATCAAGATCGACGCCATGGGCCTGGGCAAGCCGGCCGGCGTGGTCGAGACGAAAGACACGAAGAGCGCGGACACGAACAAGAAGTAGGGTTCGCGACAGGACAAAGAGAAAGGCGCGCGGTGTGAATCGCGCGCCTTTTTGTTTGTGGGTGTGGAGAGAGTGACCCCCTCCTGACCTCCCCCTTTCAGGGGGAGGGACGTTGGGGCGCCAACTTACCTGTCAGCGAAGGACGGTCTCGCATCGCTGGTTCCTCCCCCTGAAAGGGGGAGGTCAGGAGGGGGTCTTTGTCCGCGCTTGAAGGTCTACGATTTCGGGCGGTAGGCGATCAGCACGTTGCCCGGCGTCTGGCCGAAGGAGCCGTAGCCGGAGTTGATGAAGATCATTCCGGCGCCGGCGGAGATGCCGTGGCTCTCGATCGAGCCGCCCTTGCCGACGACATCCTTGTTGAGGACGGTGCGCGTGCCGGTGGTGTCGAGGCGGTTGAGGACGCGGCCATCGGCGGTGTCGAGAATGATGACCTCGCCGCCGAGTGTGGCGCCGACGAGAGCGCCATCGACGACGATGGGCGCGGCGGAGAAGCCGTACTTGGTCGTGCAGGCGGCGACGTCCTTGCTGCGCTGGCCTGCGCAGTTCGGTTCGGCCTTGTAGGACCAGAGCGGGCGACCAGAGGCGATGTCGAAGGCGTAGACGCCGGCTTCAGACTTGAATTTCGGATCGGCGGAGAGGATCGGGTCGTTGATCGGGATCAGCACGGTGTTGCCCGACGACGCGATGCCCCAGTGGACGCCGCCGAGGGCCGTGCCTTCGCCGATACGGTGGCTCCAGAGCACCGCGCCGGTGTTGGCGTCGAGCGCCCAGGCGTGGCCGGATTTCTGGCCGGCGAGCACGACATCCTTGCCGTTGACCGAGGTAACGATCGCGCCGGCGCCGAAGTCATAGTCGCGACCGTCGCCGCCGAAGAGGACCGGGCAGTTGGGGCCGTTGTTCCCGGTGGCGACATCGCAGGACATGTTCCAGACGTCGGCCGCCATGGCCTGGTATTTCCACGCGACAGCGCCGGTATCCGCATTGAGCGCGATGACCGCGTCGGAGGTGTTGGTGCCGGGGTGCGAGGTGTTCTCGCCGGTGGTGACGAGGATGGTGTTGCGCTTGGCGTCGTAGACGGGGACAGACCAGATCGGCGCGCCCGACGGGCCTTTCTGTTTCACGCCAAGCGAGTTGACCTGCCCGTTGTAGGTCGGCTCCGGCATGGTGTGGTATTCCCACACATGCGTGCCGTCGGCGGCGTTGAGGGCCACGACAGAGCCATGGCCGGAGCAGCATTCGGTGCGCGGGTTCATGCCTGATGCGACGCCCGAAGCAGACAGGGGAACGATCACTTTATCCTTGGCGAAGATGACTCCGCCGCGGATCTGGCCGCCCGAGCCATCGACCGGCTGGCCGGAAGCTTTCCAGATCGATGCGCCGGTGGCGGCGTCGACAACGTGGATGTTCTGGCCAACCGAGAGGGCGACCACCTTCCTGCCACCGATCTCGCCGATGGCCGGCGTATTGCGGGAGTTGGCGGCGTAGGACCACTTCACGCAGCCCGAGGCGGCGTCGATGGCGATGAGCTTCTGCCCGCCCGTGACGAAGAGCGTGCCGTCCGACAGCACAGAGGCGCCGGTGCCCGAGCCCTGTCCCGGGAAGGCGATGGTCCAGGCGACTTCGAGATTGGCGAGCTGGGCTTTCGAGAGGCCGGCTTGTGCGGCGGAGAGGCTGCGCGTCTGGTTGGCGTCGACGCCGAAGCCGTTGGTGATGACCGAGGCGGAGGCAGAGACCGCGCGCTTGTCGGCCTTGCAGTTGAGCGTATCGGTCCATTGCGCGGAGGAGACGGCCTGTCCGGCGGTGAGCCATGCGATCAGGTCTGTCTTCTGCGTGTCGTTGAGGCTGGCGGCCATCGGGCCCATGATGCCTTGCGGGCCGAGCACTTCGCGCAGGCGCGCGGGCGTCATCTGCTTGATCGCGGAAAGGGCGGCGGCGCGCGTGCCGCCCGGATTGTCGTGGCACATCGCGCAGGTCTTCTGGTAGACGCCGGCGCCGGGATGATCGGGCGGGGTCTGGCCGATGGCGGCGGGAACGAAAGCAGGTGTCGCAAGCGCGGCAATCGCGAGAGCTGCGCCACTGGCGCTGAGGCCGAGAATGCCGGCCATCAGGGATTTGCGCAGTTTCATCGTCATTCCTCCCGGGCGGGCTCAAAAGCCTGCTTTCCGCTGGCGCAAACTCGCCCCAGTCGGCCGGGATTTCAACTGCTCAAAGCGGCGTGATCCGTCGCAGGGTCAGCTCCGCCACCTCAGCGTGCGCGGTTCGATGGGGTTCGCGAAGGGGCGGCCTTCGGAGCGGGCCGCAGCCCATTCCTTCTTCAGCGTGCGATACCATTTGGCCTGCACGTCGATGTCGTCGATCCAGAGCATGTTCTGCTGGTAGGCCATGCCCTTGTTCTGCAGGTTCACCATGTGGCCGTCCTGGCCGAGGAATTTCTGCGCGGCGGGGATGAGGATCGGCAGCATCACATCGAGGAAGGGCGCGCCCTTCCAGAAGGTGATCTGGGTGATGCGGGTCTTCTTGGCGCTGACCGGCGTGAGGCAGGTGAGCGTGAAGATGCGGGCCTTCTTCGACTCGATGACCTCCCAGCGGAAGCCGGGAATCTGGAAGACGATCTCGGTCGTGACGTCGGAACCCATCAGCGCGCGATAGGCCAGTGAGTTGCCGGATGGTGCATGGCGTGCAAGCGCCCAGCCGCGAGTCGAGGGCTCGAACAGCTTTTCCTTGAGCCGCAGGCCGGTGCTCGGCGGGCGCCACCACCATTGATTGTGGACGAAGGGAACGTGCGCGGGGTCCATCAGGCCGACGACAGCATCGTCCATGTGGGCGTTGAAGGTCTGGTGGACGATGAATTTGGGATTGAGGCCTTGGCCAATGTCGAAGCTGGGCGGCGGGGCGGCGGGCGGCTCTTCGATACGCGGATTGTCGGCGACGTAGATGAAGACCATGCCGTTCACTTCGTGGAGCGGATAGCGGCGGACGCGCACACGCTCGGTCTCGAAGTCCTCGGGCTTCGGCAGGGACGGCATCAGCTTGCAGCCGCCATCCGTGCCGAAGCGCCAGCCATGGTAGGGGCACTCGATTGTCGGCTGGCCGTTGGTTTCGACCTGGCGGCCGGCGGAGAGCGGCACGAGGCGGTGGGGGCAGATGTCGCGCAGGGCGAAGGCCTGTCCGGCCTCCGTGCGGGCGAGAAGCACAGGCTGGCCGAGGATGATGCGGCGGAAATGCTTGCCCGGCTCCAGCGTTTTCGATGCGCAGGCGAAATACCAGCTGTCGGTCAGCCAGCCTTCGGCGGTGATCCCCGCGGACTTTGTGAGTGTGCCGTCTGCCATCTATGCTCAGTGCCTTGATCGGGCGGGATTATCCGATGAATGTACGCTCGCGCCAAGCGCGGCAAGGGGAAGCCATGCCAGAATCCAGCCCGGAAAACAGGATTATCCGCCGTATCCTCCGTGTAAACCACGCGGGGGAGCATGGTGCAGTCTCGATCTATTCGGCGCAGATCGCCTGGGCCCGGAAGCGGGCGCCGGACATTCTCGACTGGCTGGAAGACACGATCGGGCATGAGCAGAAGCATCGGGAGATGTTTCGGTCGGCGATGCCAGAGCGCTTGGCGAAGCCTTGCAGGCTGATTTCGGTCTGGTCGGTGGGCGGGACCGTGCTGGGCTGGTTGACGGTCCGGATGGGCAGGGCCGGTGTGATGGCGTGTACGGCGGCGGTGGAGCGAACTGTGCACAAGCATCTCGTCGAGCAGCAGGCTTTTCTGGAGCGGCATGATGTGGCGTTGCTCGGCATCGTCCAATCAGTGCAGGTGGATGAGGACATGCACCTTGCGCATGCGGAGGCCAACCTCGAAGGCGGTGGCTGGCTTGCGAAGGCAATCTATCCGTTGGTCGCGGCGGCGACCGAATTCATGATCTTCGTCTCGACGCGAGGCGATAGCCTGCGCCTGCGCACGGCGATGAAAGCAGCATGATGGCTAAAGCGGTGATTGCAAAAGCGGGACCGGCCAAGGCGAGCAAGTCCAGGATGAAGGCGGCGGAGGTGATCTCCGGCCGGTGCCTCTGCGGCGGCGTGGAGATCGAGACGGACGCGCCGGTGTTCTGGTCCTGGCACGACCATTCGGCGGGGAGCCGGCTGGCGCATGGGGCGGCGTACGCGACCTATGTCGGCTGCTGGAAGAGCAAGGTGCGGGTGGCGAAGGGCGAGGCGCTGGTCGCGCGGTTCGCGGATGAAGAGCGCGGGCAGGTGCGGAGCTTCTGTTCGCGCTGCGGGTCGCCGGTGATGTTTACGCGGAAGGGCTCGCCGCGATGGGTGAACATTCCGCGCGCGCTGTTCGCGGGGCGCACGGGGCGCGAGAGCAAGTATCACGTGGCGATCGAAGAGCTGCGCGACTGGGCGTATCTCGGCGCGCCTGTGGGGCCGCTGAAGGGCTATCCGGGCGTGACGGTGGAGAAGGCGCGCAAGGCGCCGCGGAAGAAGGGCGAGGGGTTGTTCGAGGTTTAGGCAAGAGGAGTCATTCTCGGGCTTGACCCGAGAATCTTTCTTTTGCCGAAAGAGCGTTGCCCGCGCCACGAAAGAAGGGTTCTCGGGTCAAGCCCGAGAACGGCTCCACGATGGGATAGATCGCTGTGCTCAGGCCACAGGCTTCAGTTGGTTGTGCTGCATGAACAGCACGTCGCCGTCTTCCTGTTCGATCAGGTAAGCCGGATTGCGCTTGTTGGCCTCGCACGTGACCGTCGCGCCCTTGAGGGTGCGCTCGAGACGGTGGGTGAAGACCTTGCGGATGATGCCCTCAAGCGGGTGCTCGGCGCCATTCCAGGTGACGCGGGAGCCGGGAGGGAGAGCTTTCTTCTTGTGTCGTATCATGTCCGAACCAGTTGTGACGCATACGCGCCCCACCACTGCGCCAGAGTTGTTGCTAAACCGTCGCATAGGCAAGGCGACATAAGCAGCCGGTGGAACTTGTCGCAGGCCCCGTGCTTGCTGCTTCAGGGGGACAAACCTGGCGTTTTACGCCGGGGAATGACTGATTTGTAAGCGCGGAACCTCGCAACCCCTCTGCTTGCGCGCCGTTTGGCTCGCAGGGACGTGAAGCCATGTGGCTGACGCGAACCTGAGTAGAGCAACGCAGAGGAACACCCCCATGATGAAAACCCTTCTCACGGCCGCGACGCTGGCTGTGCTTGCAGCCCCGGCTCTGGCGCAGACGCCGCCGAAGCCCGACGCGCACGCGACTCATGAGACGACTGCCGAAGCAGCGTTCACGAAGCACGACGCCAACAAGGATGGCGGGCTGACGCTGGCCGAAGTGCAGAAGGCGGACAGCAAGGCGACAGAAGCTGACTTCGCCAAGTATGATGGCGACAAGAATGCATCGCTGTCGAAGGACGAGTTCGCCAAATGGGTCGAGGCGAAGCACACGCCGCCGGCCTCGGCGCCGGGCCAATAGTCCGCAACACCATCACCCAATGAAAAGGGCGCGGGAGTGATCCCGCGCCCTGATCGTTTGCGTGGTCGCGTGACCTAGTGGATCATGAAGTTGACGGTGCGTGTCTCGGCGACGGGAGCCGTGGCGTCGGCCGTGTCGCGGCGCTCGAACGTGACCTTCGCGATGACGTCCTTGGTCAGCGGCTTCACTTCGACAACGTGATGGGTCGAACCATCGGGCATGGCCGTGTCGGTCGCGCCAACGACCTGGATCTGCGTGGCGTCGACCGGCGTGGCCGTCCAGTTACCGGCAGGCAGGTGAACCTTTTCCGTCTTCGTGGTGTCGGTGTGGAACATCGCGCCATCCGCCGTCTCGGCCGTGTTGGCATCGTCGTGCGCGTCGGCGGCCTTCATCGTGTCGTCCATGCCGGGCGCGGGGGCGGCGGCTTCGGGTGCAGCAGCGGGCTCGACTGGCTTGGCCGGTTCGGCGCCGCCGCAGGCAGCGAGACTCAGC
>Ga0208492_1001470_pt1 | contig 14303 bp, 14 predicted proteins | sample Subbioar_CSW14AB_FD_184820 | JGI IMG/M metagenome (GOLD analysis project Ga0208492, IMG submission 184820) | Serpentinite rock and fluid subsurface biosphere microbial communities from McLaughlin Reserve, California, USA - CR12Mar_CSW14AB (SPAdes) | ecosystem: Environmental > Terrestrial > Deep... | reverse complement strand
TCGCGTCGACCGCCCGAGCGCTGGCCAACGAGATCGCGCGGGCCGAGCCGCTCGAGCTGTTCCTCGACTACGATGGCACGCTCGTGCCGCTCGCGCGAACGCCGGAGCTGGCGCGCCCCGACCCCGAGCTCATCGCGCTCTTGCGACGGCTCGCCGAGCGAAGGCGCACCCGGGTCCACATCGTGAGCGGTCGCAAACGCGAAGACATGCAGGACTTCTTCGGCGAGCTTCCGGTCGCGCTCCACGCCGAGCACGGCTTCTGGACGCGGCCGCGCGACGGCGAATGGCGCGCCGTCGGGCCCCTCCAGGTGGCTTGGAAGGACGAAGCGCGCGCGTTGTTGGAGCGACTCGCGGCGCGGACCTCCGGCGCGTCCGTCGAGGAGAAGACCGCCTCGCTCGCGTTCCACTATCGACGTGTCGACCCAGAGCTCGCGAGTGCGCGTCTGCGCGAGCTCCGACACGAGCTCGCCGATCTCGTGCGGGTGCACCGGCTCGAGCTGCTCACCGGCTCGAAGGTCCTCGAGCTCCGGGTGCACGGCGTTCACAAGGGCCTGGCCATCCAGAGCTCCCTCTCCGAAGCGCCTCCCGACGCCGTCGTCGTAGCCATCGGCGACGACAAGACGGACGAAGACCTGTTCGCAGCGGTTCCCGCGGGCGGGATCGCCATCCATGTGGGAGAGGGCGATACCGACGCGGCCTACCGGGTCGCATCGCCCGCCGAGGTCCGGGAGCTGCTCGTCGGCGTCGCCCCCCCATGATCACTTCGGTCAACGCAGGGCCAGCGCGACTCCGACGAGCAAGACGACCACCACCCCGAGGATCGCGAGAAACAGCGCGGAGCGCGGCTCGCGCTGCGGCGGCTCCGATCCCAGCTTGCGTGCGACGACGACCGTGCGGTCCATCGGCCTCGGCCTTTGCAGCCCGTGCTCGCGGAGCAGCTGGCCGAGCTCGAGGCGATCGGTGGTCCCCGCGCGCGTGACGAGCTGCTCGTCGTTCAGACGCCCAGCCGCGTGGGCTCTTGCGAGCTGGTCGATCGAGGTCGGTCCCTGCTCGCCAGCGGCGTGCTGCACGAAGTACATCGGCTCGCTGGGCGCCCCTTCGTCCTTGCGCCCCGACGCGAACGCCTCGTCGACCTTCACCCAATCGAACGTGTGGAGTCGACACACCTGCGCAGTCGCCGGCGGTCGCTTCTTCTGGATCTCGTCCAGGCTGAAGGGGCCGGACATCGCCTCGCCCTCGAGGAGCATCCACTCCGGTGCGAACCAGAACCGCCCCTCGGCCATGGGCTGCTGCGCAGGGGCGACTTCGATCTTCGGCAGTGACTCGGGTCGCACGATCACCGTCGTCGACTGCGTCGCGTCGGCGAAGGCGTCGATGCTGAGGATGGGAACCCACGCGCTGAGCTCGTCCGCGCGAACACGGGCGTCGTGCGGGATCTTTCCCGCCATCAGCCCGCGCACGACGAGGTCAGCTGTGACCGGGCCGACGATCGCGCCCTCCCGGTAGATCCACCATTGATTCAAGCTGGTCGGGACCATACCGCGTGAACAGCGCGCCGCAACTACGCCCCGTCACGTGGAGCGATGCCCGCGCGCAGGCTGACCTGGCGTCACTTGCCGACGACAACGGGCGTCGCGCAGCCGAGCTGGATTCCGTCGAGACCGTCGCCCATGCGACCGTCGACCTTGTTCACGATCTGGTTGTCCGATCTCGCGATGACTCGATTCAGTTCACGGCGTCGGCTTGATCCACAAGTCGACGTTACGTTCCGCGCTGGTCTTGCCGCTGCCCCCGGGCTGCCCCCAGCCCGAGGTGAAGTCGAGCACCGCGTAGGTTCGACCGAGCTTCGCCGCGCTGCTCATGCCCGCCCAGTCGATGTCCACGACGGTGGCGCGGATGCGGGCCCAACCGGCGCCTTCGTCGAAGATTTCGACCACCCGGAACTGCTGCGGGTAGTCCGCGATCGCGGAGGTACCGATCTCCCAGAAGCCCTTGATCGGGTCCTTGCTGCTCTTGCGGAAGTTGACCCTGTGCTCGTGCTCGTGACCGATGACGCTCGCGATCACGTTCGGGTAGTTGGCGACGAAGTCGACGAACACCTGCCCTTCGACCGCCCCCTTGCGAGGCTGCCCGAACGAGCCCGGGTTGGTCGAGATCTTCTCGGCACCGTGGTGCGAGACGAGCACGACCCACTTGCCGTCGGCCTTGGCCTTGTCGAGCGTCGTCTTGAAGATGCCGTCGAGATCGGACTGATAGACGAGACCTTCGTCGCCCCCGATCAGGGCGGTGGAGTCCCAGACGAAGAAGCGGAGCTTCGAGCCGTGATCGAAGGTGTAGGTCGCCCGGCCGCTCGCGATCTGCTCGGCACCGAGGCCGTGGGCTTTGGGCCCCGGGCCTCCCGACTTCTCGGCGACGCGTTTGAGCATCGCGCTGCTCGACAGCACCTCGCGTTTGGGGTCCGCTTCGACCGCGCCGGAGACGACGGCGCCGCCCGCCTTCAGGTAGTCCCGGGTGCCGTCGGGCGCGGTCGAACCCGTGGCCGCAGCGGCCTTCGGCGTGAGCGCGCCCTTGTCGTCATGCGTGGAGACGTTGCCCTGGACCAGGACGTCATGGTTGCCGTTGACCCAGTACCAGGGGACCTTCGAGCCTTCGGCGTCAAACGCGTCCTTGCCGTCGTTGCCCGGACCGGCCACGGGATCGTTGGCGCTGGCGGAGTCGCACTTGAGGCCCTTCTGGCCGTCGAGCAAGCCGAGCACCCAATCGAGCTCGTTGCTCTGCGCGCTGTCGATGTTGTCGCCTCCGAGCAGGAGAAAGTCGAGCGGAGCCTTCGCGTGAAGGGCGTTCATCGTGCGAATCGAAGCGTCCGTGAGCACGCACAACTCCGCGTCCTGTGCACGCGCAGCGGCACGGGCGACCTCGACCGGCGCATCGAACTCGGCCAGACGCGCTGGCGACTCGTCGTCGGCCAACTGGAAGTCGGTGAGGTGCGCGAACCGCACGAGCCGCTTGGGACAGGCGCTCGCGGGCGGAGTCACCCCGGCGGGCGCCTTTGTCGTCCAAGGCTCCCCGGCCCCCTCCTTGGTCTCGCCGAAGCCGTCCGCGACGAGCTTGGCGCGAACCGCGATGTCCTTCGCCGGTCCCTTGGCGAGCGCGAACGCCTCGTCCTCGCCGTTTCGCGGCTTGACGGGCGTGAAGGTCTTGTCGGCGGTGGAGGGGAACACCGATGGGAGATCGCAGGCAGCCGCTTCGGCGGCGTCGACGGCGGCGTCAGGGGTGGGAGGGTCGTTGCTCGAGTCCGAGCACGCGACAGAAAGGACCGCGAACAGACCAAGCAGGCAAAGCCGTCGCATCCCTCGAAGAAGAGCACGACGAGCGCGACGACGCCAAACGGAGTCGTGCGTCCGCGCCCACCTGCCGACTCAGCCGTGGGCTTCGCACCGACGTGAACGGTGAGGCTGCTGGGACCGTGCGCTTCACGGTCAGCCGAGCGCGTAGAGCACCGCGAACTGTGCGCCCCAGACGCGACGTCAGGCGATCTCGCTGCGATCGTGGGCAGCCGCGAGCCGTGCGAGCGCAATCGCGCCGAGCATCAGCCCGAAGTCACGGAAGGCGATGTCCCAATTGTCGCCGAGCAGCGCGAGGTTGAAGATGATGCCTGCGAGCCAGGCTGCCACGATCCAGGCGCCGATCTTGGGCTTCAGCGCGACGATCAGACCCGCCGCCATTTCGATGACGCCGGTGACGCGCATCATCGTGGGAACACTCAGCGGGGACAGTTGCGCGAGCTGCGGGGCCAGGTAGGCATCCCAGTTCGTCATGAGGTGAAGGAACTTGTCGATGCCGACGATTGCTGGCACCGCGACGAAGCCCCAATGCAGAACCTCGAAGGCCTGACGCGCCGGAGTCTTCAGCGCCTGTTTCGTCTCGAGCCGCTCCTCGTGCAGTATCGGCCGTCCGCTCGTCGAATGCTGGGCCATGAATGCGAACCTCCGGCACCCGAGGCGTGCATCACACGAGCCATCGCGAAGGCTGGCTCAGCGAATGGTGATTCGTCCCTGCATCATGCCGCCGAGGTGAACCGAGCAGTAGTAGGGCACGACCGTGCCGTGTGGCGCTCCGACGGGGATGGTAATCGTACGATCGCTGGAGCTGTACGATCCGGTGTCGAACGACACCCCGTTGACGGCGCCGGGCTTGAACGCTCCCTCGGCCGTCTCGCTCGTCACCGAGTGCGGCTCCGAGTCGAGGTTGCGCACGATGATGGTCGCGCCTGGATCGACGGTGAGATCGGCCGGTGAATAGACGAAGTCCTTGATGGTGATGACGACGGAACCCTGAGGGGTGCTCGGCATCTCGAGCCCACACGAAGAACCCGCCATCGAGGCCAACAAGACCAAAGAGCGTAGCGCGACGTTCATGGTTTCCCCGCCGGTGCAGGCTCGACCAGGATCTCGCCCGTCATGTCTACGTGGAAGGTGCATTCGTACGGATAGCGACCCGGTGTATCGAAACGATGCGTGAAGGTCTGGCCTGGAGTGATCGTGCCGGAGTCCCAGGTCGCGTCACCGCTCGTCGCGGTGTGATCGACCGCGTCATGGTTGGTCCAGCGAACGGTGGTGCCGGGGCGAATCGTCAACTTGGCCGGGGAGAACACCATGTCCTTCATGTCGACCTCGACGACGTTCGCCTCCGGCGGTGCGGCAGCCTTGCCTTCTGCAGGGGGCGGCTTCGGGGGCGCCGGCGCGGCGGCTGGCGCGGCGGCCGGCGGGGAGAAGATCGCCGCCCAGCGTTTCGCCGAGTCGAACGGCACGTCGAACTCGAACCCGAGCATCCAGTTCTCGAGGCCCCGACTCGACTCCATCATGCTGTGGGCCTGGAGGTTCGTGGCGTAGAGCGAGACCGAGTGAGGCGAATAGGGAATGGCGAACGCAATTCCCGCGGACCACCCGAGCTTCCTCGACTGGTCCTTGATGTTGTCCCAATGGTACGCGCCGAGCACGTGGCTGATATTTCCGACGAGGTAGAAGTACCGCGTGAGCCGGAGCCGTGCCCCGAGGGCCCCTGCCGCCGTCGCCCCGCCGTACCCGTACCCGGCGGTGAAGCCACGGAGCACGCCGAGTAGCCCGAGCGGACCGATCTCACGCCCGATTACCACCTGGCCGATGCCCGAGACCGCGGCCATGTCGTAGCCCCCGAAGATGGTCACGTCGAGCGGTTGCCCCCGGGCCGTGCTGATCACGGAGATCTTGCCGAACAACTCGGTTTCGTTCGAACGCTGAGCGATCGTCGAACGCGAAACGTAGCGCGCTGCGAGCGTCGCCCAGGACAGCACTCCGACGTCGAGGAGGAAGGTCGGCGAGTTGATCACCTTCGACCCGGTGACTGTGAAGTTGTGTGCAAATAGAAAGTCGGCGGAGCCCGCCTTCGTCGTCGCCGGCGCATCGATGCCCGGCGTCTTCTCGGTCACCGGGGCCGCACCGGCTGGAAGGGCGCAGAAGAACGCCCAACCGGCTATCGCCAGACCTCGACTCACCCGCGCGTACGCCCTTCTTACCTTCATGCGACCGCGCTCGGCCGTTGCATGTGGTGCGCCACGAAGATGCGGCGCGCAGCGCTCGTGCGGCGTGCAGAGGCCGACCGACGCGACTACCCGTCGAATCGGGCTCCGCGCTTGCAATCCCGGTGGGCCAGCAAGGGGGCAGTCATGTCGATGTCACTTTCGGAGCGGCGCGCGAGGACGTTCGCAGTCGCAACCGGGCTGTTCGTCGCGATGCTCGTGGCGCCGGTTGCCGATGCAGGCCCGACGGGGCCGGCGGCCGAGGACGCCGCCGCGACCGTGACCATGACCGGAAAGAGCGCCTTCTCGCCCGACACGATCGAGATCAAGGCGGGCGAGACGGTGTTGTGGAAGAACACCTCGACCAAGGTGCATACGGTGACCGCGGATCCCAAGCAGGCGAAGGACCCGAAGCACGTCGAGCTCCCGAGCGGTGCGGAGCCGTTCGACTCCGGCAAGATCAAGCCGGACGGCACCTACCGCCACACGTTCACGAAGCCGGGCCGCTACACGTACTTCTGCATTCCGCATGAGAAGGCCGGAATGATCGGCCACGTCGTCGTCAAGTGATCAGGGCACCTCGTAGACCTCGGCGAAGGCGACATCGAAGTCCGCGCCGGTGGTGCTCGAGGAGTAGATGATGAACTCGTTCGCCCCCGCAAACGCAACGAACGAAGACAACACGAGCATCAGCGAAGAGAGCTTGTTGGTCATGGCCCCTGGAGTCCTGTTGGTGGTGGACGGAGGGGTGTACGCGACGAGCGCGAAGAACCTGACAACCGTCACGTCACCGTGGAATCGGATGCACGCCGAGGCAGGTCCACGGTGAAGGAGGCGCCCACGCCGGGCACGCTGTCGACCCGGATGACGCCACCATGGGCGGCCACGATCTGGTTGGTGATGTACAGACCGAGCCCGAGACCGCCGTAATGGCGCCCGGACACCGCGCGCTCGTAACGACCGAAGATGCGCTCCACGTCTTCGGTCGCGATGCCGATACCCTGATCGCGAACCAGGAGGCGTGCCCGATTCGCGTCGCCCGTGACCTTCAACAAGATTGATTTGCCCCGGCCGTACTTGAGCGCGTTCGAGATGAGGTTCGTGACCACCTGTTCGATGCGGAACGAATCCCACTCACCGACGGTCTCCTCGTCGGCCTCGACCTCGAGCGTGCCTCCCGCTCGCGCCGCTTCGTCCTCGAACCGAGCCGCCACCTCGCGCGTCAGGGCAGCGAGGTCTACCTCGGAGCGCTCCAGCGTGAGCCGCCCCGAAGCGATCCGCGACACGTCGAGAAGGTTGCCGATGAGATGGTCGAGCCGAACCAGATGTCGAACGATGGCCTCCACGCGCTTGCGGACGTCCTCCGGCAAGGTCGCCGTCTTGCGTTGGAGCGACTGCACCTGCAGGCCGAGCGCGGTGAGCGGCGTCTTGAGCTCGTGTGAAGCGATGGACATGAATTCGTCGCGGACGCGGACCGCCTCGCGCGCGTCCTGTTGCCGACGCTCTGTCTCCTCCAGCATTCGATTGAACGCGTCCCCGAGGGCGCCGATCTCGTCCCCGCTGCTCACCGCGACCCGCACGGAGTAGTCCTCTTCGGCGGCGATCTTCCGTGCGGCTGCGGCGAGGACGAGGAGCCTCCGCGACACGACACGCTCGAGGGCGATGACCACCGCGGCCGAGCTCATGATGACCACGAGCACGAGCACGCCGATGCCCCACAGGAAGCTCCTCACACGCTCCCGCAGCGGAGTCGTGGCGGTGCGCAGGTACAACGTGCCATAGCGAACGTCCCCGAACTCGACGGGCTCGAATACGTCGATGTGGTCCTGAGTGACGTCGACGTGGAGCTCCGAGATGGCCCCGATCGACGTGGGAATCGCCGACTGCGGGAGGCCCGAGGTCCGGTAGACCGAGAACACGCGTCCTTCGGTGTCGAAGAGCGCGGCGGCTTCGACTTGCTCGAGCCGGCCGAGCTTGCCGAGCGTGTTCTCCGCGGCGTCCCGGTCGTCGAACGCGAGGTCGGCCGCGCTGTACTCGGCCACCGTCGACGCAACGAGCGCGCTCCTCGCGACCATGTCCCTCCGGATGTTGCGCACGTCCGTGACGGCGACGGCTGCCACCCCGCCCAGCGGCACGGCCGCACCGAAACAGATCAGGGCGATGAGCTTCGTTCGGATCGACGTCGGCGTCAGGGCCATCCCGCGCTCACCGTCTTTCCGAGCTTCATCAGCTTGGCCGAGAACTGCAGCCCGCTCTTCTTGGCTTCCGCCGAGTTGATCTCGAAGCGAACGAAGCCGCCCTGCACGAAGAAGTTCAAGAGCACTCCGCGCGCACCGAAGCCATCGGTGTCGCCCACCGTCAACATCGGCCGAGCGGAGGTGAGAGCGAGGAGCTCCAAGAGCTTGCCGGCCTCGGTGGGAGCGATGAACACGAGGTGACAGCCGTCGACCTCCTTTGGCTGCACGACACGCCGAAAGACCGCCTTCCGTCCCTTGATGAGCCGCTCCTTCGCGAGCTTCTCGAGGTGGGGCGTGATGGGCGATTGTCCGGCGACGCAGATCACGAACGGTGCGCCGGCGTTGGCGAACGAAGCAGCCGGCCATTCGATGAAGCGCGTGAAGCGCTCGACGAACTCCGCCTTCACCTGGTACTCGAGGTCGTCGCCCTTCACCGGCCGCTCCGCGACGATCGTCACGGCGAGCGCCAGCCCGGCGATGACCCGCGGAGGCAGTGCTCTGGTTGCGGACGGTTTTGCCATCGGCTCATCCAAAGAGCCGGGTGAACGTGAGCCGCGCGACCCATTCGCGCGTGGGCCCGGGAAGAGGTGCATGACGCGAGTCGTGCGGCTGGAGGAATCGCAGACTCTGGTCGAGAAGGTTGTAGACACCCGCACCGAGCTCGAGCCCTTCGACCAGCAGGTTCTGGTACGCGGCGAAGAAGTTCAGGAGCAACGTCGGTCCCTCCGCACCGACGCGCGGTCGACCATCCGCGCCGACGTCGAGCGTTCCGTAGCGGGTTCCGAGCCAGACGGCCGACGGACTGAGGACGAGGTGCTGCCACAATAGCGCGCTCCCATCGAGCGTGACCTTGTGCTTGGGAAACGCACGCAGCACGTCGTCACGCCCCGGTACGGCGTACGCGGCGACCTCGTTCTTCCCGGTCGAGTCGTAGAACGAGTACCGGAGCGCGGCGTACCCCCACGAGACCTTCAAGCGGCACTCGGCTTCCACGCCTCGCGTTCCGGTGCGCCCCGCGTTGACGTACGACTCGGCGCCGCTCGTGGGATCGACCAGGTACACGATCGGGTCCCGGATCGTGAGGTCGAAGAGGTTCGCACCGACCGAGACGTGGTCGCCGATCCGGTAGGTCGACTCCATCTCCCACACGGTCGTCCGCTCCGGCTCCACATCCGGATTCAGCGCGAAGTTCTCGTGCCCCGGCGCCCTGAACGCCTGACTGAACAGGAGCTTCGCGTTGAAGCGACCGAATGCACGGGTGAGCCCCGCGCGCGGAACGAGCGCGCCTCCGAAGCGGCTGTTGTATTCGTATCTTGCACCGAGCGAGGCGTTGGCCAGCCAGTGCTGCGCGAGCACCTGCGCGAATGCGGCGTAGGTCCAATACGGCGCAGCGACTGGGCGCTGCAGCCCCACACCGACGTTCGTCTCGTCGTTCAGCCACGCCCGGTCGTGGAATGCCTCGATCCCGCCCATGAGGGTCAGGCGATTCCCGAGTGCGTAGTCGAGCACGGTACCCGCGAGCCAGCGCTCGGCGGTCTTGTCGTAATAGAGCGACCGACCGACGACGAGGTCGGTGATGCGCCACGGGCGATGGCGTTTGTAGCTGAAGCGCGGCGTGACGGTGAGGCGATCTGCTGCGGCCCACGCGTACTTGAGCTCGAAATTCAGACCGCGGAAGGCCATGTCGACGGGTGCGTTCAGGCTCTGATCGAACGCGTCACGGGTGGTCGTGCGGTAGTCCTCGGCGATGAGTCGGACGCTCAGGCCCTTGTAGGTGGCGCCGAAATTGAGCATCAACGGATCGAGCCTGGCGCTGTCGGTGAGGCGGTATTCGTTCCCGTAGAGATCGCGATAGAGCGCACCGCTCCGTTGGCCCTGGCCGACGAATGCAGCGAACGTGACCGCGAGATCGCCGGCAGACTTGAAGACGTGTCCCGCCGACAGACTCAGGTTGCGCCGCCCGAGGTAGCGGCCCATCTGGCCGTAGTACCCCGCGACCGCAACCCCATCGAGATCCTGCGCGCGTCGCGTGATGATGTTGATCACCGCGAGCTCGGCGTTGCCTCCGTACACCACCGATCCGGGACCGCGGATGACCTCGATCTTCTGGATGTGCTCGAGGGGAAAGCGGTTGCCGAGCGGGATCCCCTGGTAGAGCGTCTCGTTCATCTCCTGGCCGTCGAGCAGCACCAGGACCTTTCCCTCCGCGGCCCAGGTGCCGCGAAACCCCAGGCTGACGACGTTCTGGACGTCCACGCCGAAGGCGAACCCCGGCACGAGGTGGAGCACGTCCACGAGGTCGCGCGCGCCCGAGCGCACGATCTCCTCGCGCGTGATGACGGTCACGACCCCAGGGGTCTCGGGGAGCGGTTGCGCAACCTTCGTCGGTCCCACCACCTCGACGTTCATCAGCTCGTCGAGCGACAGCTCCTGCAGGCCTTTGTCGGGTGGCTTGCCCTCATCCGCTCGGGGCGCACCCCCAGGCACGGCGAGGGCGAGCGCGAAGAACACCCCCGCGACGGCGCGAGCGCTAACGCGCGCTGGAGTGCTGCGAGCTTCGCGTGCCAAGTGCCCCCCGACGGCTAGACCTCATGACCAACCAGCGATCACGCGATCACTGGTGAGCTAGTGATGTTCGCCGGTGACGCCCATCGCGAACGCACTCTGCGGATGCGCCGCCGGCGGCAGCGTCAGGCGTCGGACGCGAGCGCGAGGTCCGAGAGCTCGACGACGTACTCCTCGGTCGACAGCAACGCGCCCACGCGGGCCGCGAGCTGCTCGTCGAACGGCTCGTTCGCGAGCGCGGCGGCGGCTCGCTCCGCGAGCGTGCGCTCGAGCCCTCCTCCGGCGAGCGCGCGTGGGTCCATTCGCGAAAGGGACGCTGCGTCCACGACCCGCACGTTCATCGATCCCCGGACCACGCCAGCCGCTGTCGGGAGGTTCGGCAAGGCGATGCGCGCGGAGAGTCGCACGAAGACGAGGAGTCCCACCGGACACGGCGTGGTGAGCGGCAACCGGCGGCCCACTGCGACGACCTCGCCCTCGGACAGGGCGAAGATCACCTGGTCGCGATCCGGCAGCCAGCTCGTGCCCTCGCCGACATCGGCGACGCAGGAGACGAGGGCGACCGGGTCCGGACAGCGCCCTGGCGCCGGCGGCGCGGGCGTCCCGCACTCGGCGCAGACGTCACGGGTCTCGGGAATGATGCGGTGGCAGACATCGCAGACGAGCATCGCGGGCGCAGGCTACCACGCGGTGCGTCGTCCTCGAACACACCGTGATTTCTCGAACGATCCGGGTGGATGCTTTTTTTTCGACGACTCTTCGGAGGGCCGACAAGAGCCCACATGAGAGGTCGCACCGACCATCTCGGGTCACGAAGAAGGAGTCATTCGTCATGCGCGTCGTTCGTTCGCTTCTGCCCTCGCTCTCGTCGTTCACCCTCGCCTGCGGAGCGTTCGCGCTCCTCGCTCTCTCGGGCTGCTCCAAGAGCTCCGCCGACACCTCCGTCTCGAGCTCCGAGAACGCGTCCGGCGAAACGAAGGCCGAAAAGAAGAAGGGCGAGACCAAGGCCGAGAACAAGGCGGCAGGCAAGGCCATCACGATCGCGAAGCTCGGTCTCAAGGGCGTCGCGAATGGCGAGACCGAGGACCCGATCATCGGTGACGGCGATCCGATCATGATCATGGCGGCGTTCTTCGCGGTGAACGTCGCCGAGGCGAAGGCGACCGATCCGAAGAAGGTGAAGGACGGCGAAGAGGCGGCGAAGATGTTCAACCCCAAGGACATGAAGTCCGAGAAGCTCTCGGACGGTTGGGCCATCACCTTCAAGAACACCGGCAGCGCCGGCGACAACTACTTCGTCAGCGTTCGCCGGGAGATCGGCGGCAAGGCGTATCTCTGCGACACGACCCAGAGCACGCCCGAGCAGCAAAAGCTCGCGCTCGACTTCTGCAAGAGCCTGTCGAAGTGAGCGCCGTGGCGCGTCGCGGCCCGGCGCGGTAGAACCACACCCCTGATCCACCGCTCGGAGGCTCGCGTGAGGCGCCTGTTGCTCGTGTTCCCGTTGATCGCGTGCGGAGCGTGCGTAGGCGTGCAGGATCTCGGCGATCACCCGAGCGGGGCCACGGACGCGTCGTCCGACTCGGTCGTGACCGACTCCGGAGCCGACTCGATCGCCACCGACTCGATGACGACCGACGCCGGAGCGGGTGAGACCGTTCTCATCCCGGCCGGCTCGTTCAACGTCGCGTGGGGCGGGAACAAGTGGAACGGCCGGACGTCGACTGCGAAGATCACCCACGATTTCTGGGTCGACGCGCATGAGGTCACGGTCGGTCAGTTCCGTGCCTGGCTCGATGCGAGCATGCCCGCGCCCTGCCCCGGTGCGAAGTGCTCCCTCGAGCCCGGCGGCCCCTACGCCGAGACCATGCGGTGGTATCCGAGCGACGACAGCGCCGTCGGCGCGACGATGTACAAGGGCACCGGCTGCGAGAAGGCCATGTTCATCGCCGAGAAGAACGACAAGACGACGTTCGACGGCGACGAACGCCTGCCGATGAACTGCGTGACCTTCGCCCAGGCCGTCGCCGTCTGCCATTTCCGCGGAATGCGCCTGCTGACCGAGGTCGAATGGCACTACGTCGCCTCGGGCCGTGGCCAACAGCGCACCTATCCATGGGGCGAGCCCTCCCCTACTTCCTGCACGCAAGCCATCTTCGGGCTCGACACCTCTGGCGCGAACAAGTGTGGTTTCCCGAAGCCGGTGATGACCGCGCCCGGCGACGTCTCTCGCGACGGCATCCATGACCTCGCGGGCAGTGTCAGCGAGTGGACGTTCAGCACCGAGGGCCCGTACGTGCCGCCCGAGGTGCTCCCGGACGACTACGCAGGCGCGGTCCGCACCGACGACGGGGTGACGTCGCGCGGGGGTCGATTCCCGAGCTCGCCGTCCGAGCTCGCAACGACGTTCTCGATGACCCGTAACGCGAAGTACGCGTACGCGGATCTCGGTTTCCGCTGCGCGAAGACCAAGCTCTGAGCTCGTCGCAAGTGCGATGAGCTGATGCGCGCCCGTCGGCGGCGCGCGCCTGTTCCTTCCACGGATCCGCCGAAGGCGGGACGTGGGTATGTGAATTTCGAATTCATCTGGAGGCATCTCATGGCCGTGGGTTTGTTCATTACCGTGATTGGGCTCGCCGTCGTCGTCTTTGGCTTCTTGCAGTGGTCGAAGATGAAGAAGATCCTCGCCGCGCCGTTCAAGAAGACGGGAGAGATCGCGGCGAATCCCCAGGCTGCGGACGCCAAGGGAATGATCAGCTGCGAGGGAGCCGTGCAGGTCCAGCAACCGCTCGTCGCCCCGTGCTCGGGCAAGCCCTGTCTCTATTACGAGATCAAGGTCGAGCGGATGTGGGAGAAGCAGGAGCAGACCGAGGACGGCATCAAGACCAACAAGGGCACGTCTACGGTGACGACGAGCGAGGTGGGCTCGCAGTTCTACGTCAATGACGGGTCAGGCCCGATTGGCGTCGACGGACGCGAGAAGGTCGACACCGAGCTGACCAAGTCGTTCGAGCAGGCGCAGAACGTCAGCTACGGCGACCTCGTGTTCGGCAACTACCAGTGCCACGTCCCCTACAGCGGGGGCGACGAGCGCACGACCGGTGTCCGCGCGATCGAGAAGATCCTTCCGGCCGACGGCAACGTCTTCGTCATGGGCAAGCTCGCGGGCGGCGTCATCACGAAGCAGGATGGCATGCTCGGCAAGGTGGTCATCTCGACCAAGGGCCGCGACGCCCTGGTCGGTTCGACCAAGCGCAACGCGATGCTCGGGTTCATCCTCGGCGGCGTCGTGGCCGTGGGTGGCATCCCGATCGGGTTGCTGATGCCCGAGGGCACCGATGCCTGCGCGGAGATGGAGAACGCCATGAAGGACGGCGTCTGCGCGGCGCGCGTCAGCGACAACACCGGCAAGACCTTCTCCTGGAAGGTCACCAAAGAGGGTGCGTACAAGGTCACCGTCACGGCGACGGGCAAGGACGCCTTCCTCAAGCTCTGGCCCAAGGTCGAGGTCACCAAGGACGGCAAGGAGCTCGGCGAGGACGGCTCGGAATCCGGCGAGAGCGCGAAGGTGCTCGCCTGGTTCGACAAGGGCACCTACTCGATCAAGGTCGGCGACGTCAGTGCGTCCCACGTCGGCAAGCTCAAGGGTGGAGCGGGCTTCACCCTCGACATCAAGCAGGCGACGGGCGCCGAGGCCGATTCGGTCGCGAAGAAGGACGAGGGCGAGGACGAGAAAGCCGACGAGGAGACCAAGCCTGCCGACGAGGAGAAGTCGGCGGCCCCCGAGGAGAAGAAGCCGGCTCCGAAGGCAGCGGCAGCGCCGAAGCCGACGCCGGCCAAGAAGAAGAAGTGAAGATCTGTCGGAAAATCCCCCGGACTGAAGTCCGGGGCACCGACTGCAAGACGAAGCCCTTCGGGCTGGCGGAGTTACGTGTCGACGACGACCT
>Ga0208492_1001469_pt1 | contig 14307 bp, 12 predicted proteins | sample Subbioar_CSW14AB_FD_184820 | JGI IMG/M metagenome (GOLD analysis project Ga0208492, IMG submission 184820) | Serpentinite rock and fluid subsurface biosphere microbial communities from McLaughlin Reserve, California, USA - CR12Mar_CSW14AB (SPAdes) | ecosystem: Environmental > Terrestrial > Deep... | reverse complement strand
AGGATTCGCTTTAACCGAAGCAATTGCTTTATTTGCTTTAATGATTGCATTCTTAATTTTATTCGTTTAATACGAATAAAAATTAAGTGTTCGTCACTTTATTTAATTAGTTAAGTTCTTTTAAAAGAGAGTTGAGTCACACGAAATAATATCTTAAAAAATAGGTAATTTTTATATTTATAAAATTACTGATTAGGTGTACTGTTGAAATAAGAGTTTGTTTTATCAATTTAAAAAAGTTGTTAAAATTAGGCTGGGAACAGTATTGATTAGCTTGAGGCGGGGCAAGCTACTCTCGGGGCAGTGTCCTTAAAAATATAATATTAAAATCGGTTAAAATGTCATATCAAAATTTTCGGTATTTTTGGGGAGTGGTTGAGCCTCTTTTATAAATTTCTACAAAAAAAAATATTTTTAAGAGGTTTACATGAAACCATGTTAGAACTCAATTGTTATCTCTTAAAGATTTACAAAATACTGAGAAATCGGGACTCGTAATTATACCGGAAGGGCCGCGTATCGCCGCCCTTTCCTATCTGTAGTTAGACATGTAAAATTGCCCATGTCGTTCGAAGTATTTAGCCTTTCGTCGGCCGGCCTATGATATTTTTTTTAAAATTGTATGAAAGAACCATTCATTCTTATATTTGAAAAAACATCATAGAAGGTAAATATTATTGAGAACGGATACTTGCGTTTTTTTAATAGTTTTTTTTATCAAGTTAATCAAAAAACAAAACCCAGTAATAAGGGTATAGGGCCTAGATAATTGTGAGCGCAATCAGAAAAGGTTCCATTTTAACACTAGATTTTTTTTTAGGCGATTTTTTTCCGTCTAGTGTGAATTATTACTGTTAAAAAGGAAAGAAGAACACTGCTTTTTATAATAATCTTTTTTCAAAAATAAATTAAAAATCGAAAAAACGTATTTTTGACCCTAACTCTACCTATGTTAAAAAGGCCGTTTTTAGGCCTCCAAGGGGGCTATACACAAGAAAATTTTTAAAAACAATCTTTAGGTTAATTATATAGAAATTATATTGTGTTTTCTATTGATAAAAAATTGCTTACTGAAACTAAATTTTTCTTTTTTTTTGTAATTAATCTTGTTGTTTGCAATAGGGCTTATAGGAAATGAACTATATTTAAAATTTGTATTTTGTTAAAATTTATAAAAATCTATATATAAAGGAGAAAAATTTTCTGCTTTTTTCCTTTTTATTTTTTCTTAGTAAAGTCTATAATTTTAAATTATGAATAAAAAAATAAAAAAAGATTATGGGAACTTTTCTTACTAGTTTATATTCATTTACATCTCGCTCACTTTTTTCTACTAATCATAAAGATATAGGTATATTATATTTAATTTTCGGTTATTTATCTGGTATTTTAGGAACAACAATGTCTATTTTAATTTGATTATTACCTCCTTCATTATTACTTTTAGTTGCGTCAACTTTAGTAAAAGCAGGAGCAGATACAGGGTCAACAGTTTCTCCTCCATTACATAGAATGTCATTATATGTATTATTAGTATTAATAACTTCTTTCCTATTTACTCCTTTGACCTTTTGTGAAGGATCTACAATTTCGGACCAAGCAGTATGATTTTCACCAGCAACTTGAAATATTATTTGTAATGTTGGCCTGGGTTGTGCCCTACTAGGAGGTACCGCTTTAGTAGGGTATGGTATTTACTGTTTTTATGGATCTTCATATGCTAGTCTGTGTTATGTCTCATGATTTGGTAATAGTGGTATTGGTGCTGATTTACCAGCAAATCCGCTAATAACTAAAAAGATTGTACATAACGCGACTAGTGTTGTTCAATTGCTAGATCCGGAAACCTCGAAGGTCCTTCATACTACATCCTTCGGTGCGTTTAAGGAAGCAATCGAATGATTTGCTCCTGGTGAGTATGGAGTCAATCTGCTTTCAGTTTTACGTAAGGTAGACGTACGCTTTATTGCAGATTGATCGGTTATTGATATGAATAAAGTATTATCTTATATCAATCCGAACACTGGACAGAGTTTGTTTAATACTACTGTGAATACCTGGTCGGTTGACTATATTAAGGTAACTCATGGTATGTCAAATGACCAAGTGATTGCATTCTGTGAAGCTCTGCGTAACTGTAAGGTTGAGGTAAATTATCGAGTTTTGCAACACTCAACTGAATTGTTACCGGTTATCACAGACAATACAATTGCAGGATTAATGAGTGCAGCCGTATATATCGGTATCACTAGTTAGCCCCCTTGGAGGGAGCGTAGCGCATTTCCATTATGTTTTATCAATGGGTGCAGTATTTTCTATTTTTGCTGGCTGATATTATTGAATTGGAAAAATTACTGGTTTACAATATCCAAAATTTTTAGGTCAAATTCATTTTTGATTATCAGTGAGTACATGTTTATTTCACTTAATCTATTTAAAGATCTTTTTTTCGATCTATTTAAAAATATTTTTGAATAGTTCTTCACAAGATATTAAAAATCGTAGGTTTAAAGAATTCCGTAGGGTATTAATTAATTCATATATTGTAGATTATCCAACCCCTTTAAATTTAGTAAGATTTTTAGATTTGGATGTTATAGTAAGCATTGTTGTAATCGCAATGTTTTCAAAGCCTGTTTTATTATTAATTGTAGAAAGCATATCAGACTATGGTAATATTCTCTGAACTATTATGTTAATAAAGCGATTTTTAAGCTTTCCTAGATTACTTATGGATTTTCATGAAAATGGTATTTCTATATTTTTCATGGTTTCATATTATTATATATTTATAGGATTTTATTATAGGATGTATAGGTTTCCAAGAGTAAAATTATGAATTGTTGGCTGAGCGATTTTTTGGTTTGTAATGATAAAATCAATTGTTATGCCTCATGTAAAATATTATTACTATTTCGGAAATTTTTTTTTTGAAAATATTACGGCAAATCCTAATTTTAATTTGCCAAATTTATGACCTTATATAGTTGGGTGTTTATTTATTTTTCACTTAATTATATTTTTTATTGATTGAAATAAGAATTTAAGAAGTGGAATTACAATAACACCCAAAATTTTTTTTTTATTTCTATAATTATAGAAAAGATTTATACTTTTTTTTGTATTTATCTTTTTTTCCTCAATATTAGTGGTTTATTATCCTAATTCTTTACTTCACCCAGATGATTATCTTAAATATGATAACAATTTCTATAGAATGCCGGAAGTTTTTCCGAAATGATATTTTTTACCATTCTATACAATTTTCCGTTCTGTACCAGATCAATTAGGGGGTATTATAGTATTATTTAGTGCGATTATTATTCCAATAATTTTACCTTTTTTAAGCACTAATGAAGTAAGGATTAGCTATCTTGAATCTCTTTATGTATTAAGCTGTTGATTTTTATTTGCTGATTTTATATTTTTAGGTTTACTTGGAAGATTTGCAATGGAAACCCCTATTATTGAAGCTGGTATGCTTGGAACTCTATTTTATTTTTTCTTCTTACTAATATGAATACCCGGGATAGGGTATCTCGAATCTAAATTAGCTTCTGTAAGAATTTACAGGTATACATATATGCCTGGGTGTGATATAATAGAGTTCGATTAAATTTTTCACTTAACCGTGATTTAAAAAAAAAAAGAGACGTGACTGAGTGGCTTAAAGTGTCAGTTTGCTAAATTGAAGTACGCAAAATCGTACCGTGGGTTCGAATCCCACCGTCTCTAAAAAAGGTTTAATGGGAGTATATCTCAATTGGCAGAGTATATGCCTTGCATGCATAAGGTTATCGGTTCAAATCCGATTATTTCCATTTTTTTATGCCTATTTTAATATTACTTTTACCTTTTTTTGCTTTTATATCAGGGAGTCTATTCGGTCGTGTTATTGGTTTAGGTGTTGCTTATATAACTACATTTTTTACTTTTGTATCGTGTATTCTTTCAATTAATATTTTGTTTAATATAATACAAACAGGTGATTCTTATATTATAAACATTTTCGAATGGATATGCGTAGATTCTTTAGAATTACATTGATCGTTTTGTTTTGATAGTTTGACTGCAGTGATGCTTGTAATTGTTACTTTTATATCATTTTTAGTTCATCTATATTCAACAGAATACATGGAACAAGATCCTCATCTTCCTAGATTTATGTCATATTTATCATTATTTACTTTTTTTATGCTTATTCTAGTAACCGCAAATAATTTTTTACAAATGTTCGTTGGGTGAGAAGGTGTTGGTGTATCTTCTTATTTATTGATTAATTTTTGATTTACTAGAATACAAGCTAATAAATCTGCTATTAAAGCAATGTTAGTTAATCGTGTTGGAGATTTTGCACTATTATTAGCTATTTTTGCTATTTTTTTTATTTTTAATAGTTTAAATTATGATACTGTTTTTGGTGTTGTTTCTTCATTTCAAAATTTTAATTTAATAATTGGAAATTTTGAATTTCCAGCTATTGACTTTATATGTATTTTCTTATTTCTAGGTGCTATGGGTAAATCAGCACAACTTGGTTTACATACTTGATTACCTGATGCAATGGAAGGTCCTACACCAGTTTCAGCTTTAATTCACGCAGCTACCATGGTTACTGCTGGAGTTTTTTTATTAAGTCGTTGTTCTTATATTTTTGAATTATCACCTTTTACTTTAAATATAATTATATTAGTTGGTTCTGCAACAGCTTTTTTTGCTTCTACTACAGGATTATTTCAAAATGATATGAAAAAAGTTATTGCTTATTCAACATGTAGTCAACTAGGTTACATGATATTTGCTTGTGGTTTATCAAGTTATGAAGTAGGAATGTTTCATCTTTCAAATCACGCTTTTTTTAAAGCACTTCTTTTTTTAGGTGCAGGATCTGTTATACATGCTTTATCTGATGAACAAGATATGCGAAAAATGGGAGGTCTTAGAAGAATATTACCATTTTCATATTCAATTATGTTGATAGGTTCTTTTGCTTTAATGGGTTTTCCTTTTCTTGCAGGTTTTTATTCAAAAGATGTTATTTTAGAAGTTAGTTTTGCTACATATACTGTATATGGTCATTTTTCATATTTATTAGGAGTACTTGCAGCATTTGCTACTGCTTATTATTCAATAAGAGTTTTATATTTAGTTTTTTTATCAGAGCCAAATGGTAACAAAAATAATATTTTTAATGCGCACGAAGGGACTTTAAGAATGACTTTACCTTTATTTCTTTTATGTTTTTTAAGTATTTTTATTGGGTTTTTATCAAAAGATTTATTTATTGGTTTTGGTACTGATTTCTGAGGATCTGCATTATATATAAATGCAACAAGATATGCTTTAAGTGATATTGAATTTCTTAATTTAAAATTTAAAATATTACCATTAGTAATAACTTTATTAGGTGCTGGGTTTTCATTTCTTATTTATAAATATGGAACTTTTGAGTATTTTTTAATTAAAAAAAGCAACACTTTTAATAATTTATATCATTTTTTTAATAAAAAATGATATTTTGATCGTGTATATAATGAATTTATAACTCAATCTGCATTATCTTCTAGTTATCATTTTTTCTATAAAATGATCGATAGAGGTATTGTTGAAAAAGTAGGTCCATTTGGAATTGTAACTATACTTCAAAATATAATGATAAATTTTCGAACTTATCTTGTTGGAAGTTTAATTAAACCTTTACAGATTTGATTATTAGTTATAATAATTATTTCTATAATTCTAGCGGTTTAATATTTTTTAATTTTTTTTATTATTTTCAAGTGCTATAGGTATCATTAAGCATGATTATCGTTTTTAAATAAAAAGATTAATAAAAATTTATGTCATTTTTTCATATAGAAAGCCTTAAAATCGGTATTTTGTTAATTTTTGCAATAATATTAGCAAGTATAATTATTTTCTTATCTTATTCATTTAGTAGTTCTGCTCCAGATGTTGAAAAAGTTTCAGCTTATGAGTGTGGATTTGATCCTTATGAGGATGCACGTAATGTATTTGATGTTAGATTTTATTTAATTGCAATATTATTCATTATTTTTGATTTAGAAGCTATTTATTTCTTTCCTTGATGTGTTTCTTATAGTTTTTTAAATGCAGAAGGTTTATGAGGAATGTTAGACTTCGTTATTGAATTATTGATTGGTTTAATCTACGCTTGAGAAGCGGGAGCATTAAATTGAGAATAATTTCACTATTTTAAAGTATGTTGTCTAAAAAAATTAAAGATTTAAAAATTCGAAAAGAATTTAAAAAAAGAGAAGCTTTAAATACTACTTTAAAATTTCTTGCAACTAATTTTTTTAATTCGAATATAAATGTTCCACGTTGTAATACATTTGCAATGATAAAGCAAAGAAATTTTTCTAAAACAAAAATTGTTCGAAGATGTATTTTAACTAATCGTTCTAGAGGTTCTATAAGACCTTATAATATTTCTAGAATAAAATTAAGAGAACTATTACAATTTGGGATAATTCCTGGATATAAAAAATCAGTCTGATAAAAAATTATGATTCAAAGTGGTACTTATTTAAATACAATTGATAATTCTGGCGCAAAAGAAATTTGTTGCATTAAAATCCTTAAAGGTTATAGACAAAGAACTGCAGGTATAGGTGATGTAGTAGTAGTGTCTATTAAAGCTACTAGAAGTAGAAACTCAAAAGTTCGTAAAGGTGATGTAGCAAAAGCTTTAATAGTTCATGTACGTAAAAGTACTCCATCGAAATTTAATGAAAAATACAAATTTTTTGAGAATAATGCAGTTTTAATTTCTAAACAAAATAAACTAGTTGGATCAAGAGTATTTGGTATTATTCCTAGACCAATTCGATTAAGTAAATTTTCACGTATGACTGCGTCATCTTTTGGAGCTCTTAAATAAAAAAATATAAATTTATGATAACAATTAATCAATTAGGAACAAAAAAAGGACGTCAAACAAAAATAAAGAAAAATAAAACACCAGCTCTTTTAAATAACCCACAAATTAAGGGTGTGTGTAATAAAGTCTTTACTCGAACTCCTAAAAAACCAAATTCAGCATTAAGAAAAGTAGCAAAAGTAAAATTAAAAACTAAAAAAGTTGTTGAGTCTTATATACCAGGAGAAGGACATAATTTAAGACAATTTTCTTGTGTGTTAATTAGAGGTGGACGAGTACAAGATTTACCTGGTGTAAGATATAAATGTATTCGTGGTGCAGAAGATTTTATGTGTGTTGCTGATAGAAAAACTAGTAGATCACGATATGGTACTAAGCGTGCTCAATTAAAATAATAGTAAAGAAATAAAAAAACGAGCCTTTAGTTCAATCTGGTAGAACATGCCGCTCATAACGGTACTGCTGTAGGTTCAAATCCTACAAGGCTCACATGGAATCATGGCCAAATGGTAAGGCATTCGTTTTTGATACGAAGGATTGGAGGTTCGAGCCCTCCTGGTTCTATTTATATTATAATACATGTTAAAAGTTTTAATCTATTAGGTTTTTAATTTTTTACGTAAACATTTCGTAATATTTTCTTTTTTTTTTGCATATTCAAAAAAATTATTTTTTTACTATTAAAAACTAAAAGAAAGGTAATAGGAGCTGTTTAAAAAGTACTTTTAAAAAAAATTTTTGTGTATAGCCCCCTTGGAGGCCTAAAAACGGCCTTTTTAACATAGGTAGAGTTAAGGGTAAATTTGCGTTTTTTCAGTTTTTTAATTTATTTTAAAATATAATATAAAAACTATAAAAAACGTTGTAACTTACTACACGAAAAAAAACATCATTACAAATATTAAGAATCAAAAACTATTGAAGTTTTAATTATTTCATAACATTTTGTAAAATAATCTATTTTTTGTCGCAGATGAAGAATTTAAAGCTTTACTAAAAATAAAATTTGCTGAAATAAAAGTTTTATTTAGATTACAATCAGTATTTTGAGCATTTACAAATTCTTGATTATTAAAAAATTGTACAAAAGATATTTTTGTATTATAACTAATTTTATTTTTATTTTGAACTGTAATATTTTCTAAATTATCAATTTCTAAATTATTTTCTAAAAATTCATGTTCTGTAACTAATTTTGATATAAAATTAGAAATTTCATTTTTATTTGATATTTTTGCGTCAAATAAGAAAAGATCTTCTTTATTATTAGTATCAGTTTTTTTTAAAATTTTTTTTTTTACTGCAGTGATATGAGGAAAGATTCCTAACATAAGATAAATTAATGTTAATATATTTAATCTTGATATAGTATTAAGATTTTCTAAATTATGAGTAATAGGAATAAAATCTTTTGAAGAAAATTTAAATTGTATTCTTTCAATTTTTATAGTTTTAAAAGAAGATTTAGATAAAAATTTATTTAAAACATCAACAGATGTTATATGGTTATTTTTTTTTAATAAAAAGTTTTTATTCATAATTAAATTATATAATTAAAAAAGCTAAATTAGTAGACATTACATGAATAAAATTAGAAAAAAAAGGAGAATAAATACCCATAAAAAAAATTAATATAAATAATGGTATTAAAACAATAAATTCTCTTAATTCCATATCTTTAAATTTAACAGTATATTCAGTTTTTAAGTTTCCAAATATAATTCTGTTATAAAGTCATAAAGAATAAGCACCACATAATATAACACCTAATGCACTTAATATAGAAGTTATTATATTTGTTTTAAAAATACCCGCTAAAATTAAGAATTCTCCTACAAAACTACTTGTACCTGGAATAGCAATATTTGCTAAAGTAAAAATTAATAAAAAAATAGCATAAATAGGCATCATATGAACTAATCCTCCATAATAATATAAAAATCTTGAATGATAACGATCATATAAAACTCCAATTAACAAAAACATTCCTCCAGATACAAATCCGTGACTAACACTTTGTAAAATAGCACCTTCAATACCTAAAACATTAAAACTAAAAATTCCTATAGTAACTAAATTCATATGCGCAATAGAAGAATAAGCAATAATTCTTTTTAAATCGGTTTGTCTTATAGCACTCATAGAAGCATATAAAACACCAATAATAGATAATAAATATACTAAAGGAGAAAAAAATAGTGATGCTTCAGGAAATAAAGTGATACTAAAACGTATAAAACCGTAAACACCTAATTTTAATAAAATACCAGCAAGTAACACTGAACCTACTGTTGGTGCTTCTACGTGAGCTTCGGGTAGTCAAATATGAAATGGAAACATTGGAATTTTTGAAGCAAAAGATAGAAAAAAACAAATTCATAAAATTTGTTGTTCTTTAAATGAAAATTTAAATGGTAATATATATTCTATATTTAATGTACCAGTAATTTTATAAATATAAAGAATACCAATAAGTAGCATAATAGAACCACAAAGAGTATAGAAAAAAAATAAGTAAGAAGCACGTGTTTTTCTTTCTCTAGATCCTCAAATACCAATTAATAAAAACATAGGAATAAGAATAGCTTCAAAAAAAACATAAAAAAGAAATAAATCTAATACAGAAAAAATTAAAAGTAAAAATAGTTCAATTGATAATAAAGCTATTGCGTATTCTTTGAAGTTTTTTTCATTTCAAATAAATAAAATACATAAAAGGACTAAAAAACTACTTAAAACGAAAAATAATATAGATATGTTATCTAAACCAAATAAAAAAGTTATATTTAATAGTTCAGATCCAGCATTATATGAAAATAAATATTGAAAAGAATATAAATTAGAATCAAAATTACGTAATAATCAACATGAAAAAATAAAAACAATACATCCTATAAATAATGATATAGCTTTTACTGTATTTTCTTTTTCAAATTTAATAGAATATAAGCTGATAATTGATAGTAAAAAAAAGCTAAAAAAAAAGAACATAGAATGTTCAATCAAAAAAATATTATTAATTATATTTTGAAACATAATATTTATTTTTTTTTATCAAGCTCTCTCGGCAGCAAAATTACGAAATTCTTGTGCTAATTCTAATGCCTCTGAAACAACATACTTTTTCGGTAAATCATATTTTAATTCAATATATCCAGAAAGTGGGAAATCTTTTCGTTGAGGAAAACCTTCAAATCCGTAATCAGTTAAAATACGTCTTAAATCTTTGTGATTTATAAAATAAATACCGTACATATCAAATACTTCTCTTTCTCATCAATCACTATTTATATAAATAGACATAATCGAACTTATAAAAGTTGTTTCATTACAAAAAACTTTTATTCTTAAACGAGAATTATTTAAAGTACTTAAAATTTCATAAACAACTCCAAAACGATATTTACAATTGATGTAATCTACCCCAGAAATACAAGAAAGGATTTTATATTGATAATTTATATGATTTTTTAAACATTTTAAAGAAAAAAGTAAATCTTTATTTGAAACAACTAAAATATCTTCTCCTACTGATGAAGAATAAGTTGAAATTACTGGAAATATTTGATTCATAGTTGTAAATTTTTTAATTTTCATAATTTTATTATCGATCAACTTCTCCAAAAACAATATCTTGAGTTCCAATAATTGTAACTACGTCGGCTATCATATGACCTTTAGTCATTTCATTAAGGGCTTGTAAATGACCAAATCCTGGTGCTTTTATTTTACATCTATAAGGGTTTGATGTATTATTAGAAATTAAATATACACCAAATTCTCCTTTTGGAGCCTCTGTTGCAGTATAAGTTTCTCCATAAGGTAAAATTAATCCTTCAGAAAAAAGTTTAAAATGATGAATTACCGCTTCCATAGAATTTTTCATATCAGAACGTGATGGTGCAGATACTTTATAGTCATCAATTTTAATAGGACCATCTTGTAATAAATTGATGGCTTTTTCAAGAATAATTAATGATTGTCTCATTTCTTCAACTCTTACTATATATCTATCATAACAATCACCATTATATCCTACTGGTACTGAAAAATCAATTTCAGAATAAACTTCATAAGGTTGTGATTTTCTAAGATCTCAAGAAATACCAGAACCTCTTAACATAACTCCACTAAATCCTCAATCAGAAGCAGTTTTGGCAGTTATTACGCCTATATCTACTAATCTTTCTTTTCAAATACGATTACCTGTTAACATTTCTTCCATTTCATCTAGACGTAAGTTAAATTGATCCATAAATAGAAATAAATCATCTAAGAACCCTACTGGAATGTCTGCACTAACTCCTCCGGGTCTTATATATGCAGCATGCATTCTAGCACCAGAAACGCGTTCATAAAATTCCATTAATTTCTCACGCTCTTCAAATGCTCATAAAAATGGTGTCATAGCACCAACGTCCATTGCATGACAACCAACAGCTAATAAATGATTTAAAATACGTGTTATTTCAGCAAAGATAACTCTCAATACTTTTGCACGTTGTGGAACAATTAGTCCACCTATTTTTTCTACAGCTAGTGAGTATGTATGTTCTTGTGCCATCATTGATACATAATCTAATCTATCAAAGTAAGGTAAAGCTTGTAAATAAGTTTTAAATTCGATTAGTTTTTCAGTACCTCTATGTAATAAACCAATATGTGGGTCTGCACATTTAATAATTTCACCATCAAGTTCTAAAATTAAACGTAACACTCCATGCGCTGCTGGATGTTGTAGACCAAAATTAATTGTAAAATTTTTTAATTCTTTATTAAGATCTTTTCTTCCTTTATTTAATATGAATAACATATTTCTCTAGTATTATTAGGTTTTGTTTTTTGATTAACTTGATTAAAAAAAAACCCTAAAAAAACGCAAGTATCCGTTCTCAATAGTATTTACCTTCTATAATATTCTTTTTCAAATAAAAAAATATCATAGGTCGATCATCAACGAAAGGTTAAATATTTTGAACGACATGGGATATTTTAATACATATCTAAAGATAAGAAAGGGGGTAGGAATATAAACCGGCCCCTCTGGTATAATTACGAGTCCCGGTTTCTCAGTATTTTGTAAACCATATTTTTTGTACATACATAGTTATACTTAAGAACTAAATATATAAGTAAAAAAAATTCCTAAGTAATAGTAAAATTAGTTATTATATTTCTTAAAGCTAACGACAATGAGATCATATTAGGAGAACTTCTTGTAATTTTATTAGAACAATAAAAATCCATTAAATTACTTTTAAACGAAATTTTATACATACACATAACACTAACTTTAGTTTTAAAAATTTTTTATTTTTCAGAAAGAGAGGGAATCGAACCCCCAAATTCGGTTTTGAAGACCACTATTTTACCATTAAATTACCCTTCTAGTGTAAAAAACAAGATTCGAACACATATCGTCTGCTTGAAGGTAAAAAAACTACAATTAAACTATATCCACCTTTATATTTTTTACTCTATATATATAATTTTATAATCTTTAGCAAAACTAAATTTTTAAATAAATTATAAAAAAAATAAAATTAAGTAGTAAAAAATTAAACTTTAACTAACTAGTAGCAAAACTAGTTGTTATATTTCTTAAAGCCAACGAAGATGCGATCATATTAGAAGAACTTTTTGTAATTTTATTAGAACAATAGAAATCCATTAAATTATTTTTAGTTGGATATTTCATCAACCTAGTTTTTTTAACATACCTTTTATTTTGACCTAACGAAATAAAATACTTATAATTTTTGTCGAAAGAAGAAGGTTTATAAATGATTTTTCAAAAAAAGGAAAAATGTCTAATAGTACGAATTACTTTAGATTTAGTAATAGTTCTTAATGTGTTTGCAAGACTTCTTGCATCATAATAAGAACTATAAGTTCTATTTGTTATCAATGGACGTTGTTCTAAATTTAATAAAATTCGTTGATCTTCAAAATGAGACAACGCTGGAACTACTGTTTTAGCAATTTTATTAAGACTAATTGCATGACTATTTAAAGATAACTCTATTTTAGATGCATCAACAAGTCTTTTACGTAAAGATATTGTATCTTCTACATTAACTAAAACTTGAGTTTTAATATTCTTAAGATTTCTACTATTTATCATACCAATATTTAAATAATCAAGGGTTTCAAAATTAATAGCATCACTTATTTTAATAATTTTTATAGATTTAAAAATCGATTTTAAAAATGAAAAAATTCCTAATAAAGAAATTCCACGTTTTGAAAAAAAACTGCTAGTAAGAAAAAGAGGAGAATTTGCGTTTAAATAACTTTTTGATAAATCATAAATACGACCTTCAAATAAATGGATTGATTTTAACAAGTTAAGATTTGAAAATTTAACTTTAATATCTGAAAAATAATACCCACTTAAACAAAAAAGATTAAGAAGACTATTTTGCAAACGAATTCTTAACTTTGTATTTATTAAAGCACACTCAATTTTTGGATTTAATGAATAAATTAAACCTATACTATTACACGAAGAAATATCATTTACTTTATCTAAAAATCCTCATAAATATAAATTTTCTAATTCAGAATTGCTTTTTATACAACTAATTTTAATTTTATTTCGAATTAAAGATAAACATTTTAAAGAGTTTAAAGTTTCTAGACCTATATCAGGATTAACTATAAAATGTGTGCTTTTTAAAAATTTCTTTGCATCTTTAGTTTTTAAAAAATCGAATCAACGAATTTGCTCTTGGTCAGATGTATTATTTTTTTTAACTGTTATATTCAAAAGTCTATTTTTATGATTACCATCATAAGAAAAACGTGCTTTGTCACTAATAATTTGATCATTCATATTTATATTACTTTTAGGCAATATTCTAAACAATTGTCTTCCTTTAAAATTTATATAGATGTTTGAACCTAAGCTATCTGTCATATCTATAGACTCACTTAAACGCATCTCTCAAGGACGTCCTTTAAATCTAAAAGGTTTTGATGTTAAAGCCCCAACAGGACATAAATCGATAACATTACCAGAAATTTCTGAGTTAAAAAACTTAGGTACATAACTACCAATCTCAGTAGAACCCCCGCGATTAAAAGTACCTAAAAAATCAATACCAGCTACTTCTGAACCAAACCTAACACATCTAGTACAATGTATACAACGAGTCATAATTGTTTTTATTAACGGGCCAAAAAATTTGTCTTCAACTGATCTTTTCTTTACATAAAATTTGCTATTACCAACCCCATATTTTTTAGCTTGATCTTGAAGATCACATTCCCCAGCTTGATCACAAATTGGACAATCAAGCGGATGATTTATTAATAATTCTTCTAAAACACTTTCTCTTGCTTTTTTGGCAAAAAGACTTTCAGTATAAATAACCATTCCGTCTGAAACTTCTGTTAAACAA
>Ga0208492_1001468_pt1 | contig 14313 bp, 16 predicted proteins | sample Subbioar_CSW14AB_FD_184820 | JGI IMG/M metagenome (GOLD analysis project Ga0208492, IMG submission 184820) | Serpentinite rock and fluid subsurface biosphere microbial communities from McLaughlin Reserve, California, USA - CR12Mar_CSW14AB (SPAdes) | ecosystem: Environmental > Terrestrial > Deep... | reverse complement strand
GGTGGCGTCCCGCTGTGTGGTGGAGTTTCTCAACACCGGCGAGGTCAGCTGTTTCTGATTATGCCGCGATGAGTTCGGGGATGCTCTCCTGTTCGTCGATGGGGTTGTTGAGCAGGGCCATGGAGGTGTCGCTGAAGTAGCGGCGGTCGGCGCTGTCCCATTCGTCGTGCTGCTCGATGAGGACGTGTCCGGCCAGGCGCAGCAGCGCGGCGGGGTTCGGGAAGGTGCCGACGACGTCGGTGCGGCGCTTGATCTCCTTGTTCAACCGCTCCAGCGGGTTCGTGGACCAGATCTGCTGCCAGTGCGCGGAGGGGAACGCGGTGAACGCGAGCAGCTCGTCGCGGGCGTTCTCGAGCATTTCAGCGACGGCCGGGTGGGAGCGTTCGAGCATGCGGACGACTTCCCCGAACTGGGCGGTGACGAGGCTGGCTTTGCCGCGCGGGACGAATACGGTGCGGATGATGGAGGCGACCATGGGGCCTGCGACCTTGGGGACTTTCGCGAGGATGTTGCGCATGAAGTGAACCCGGCAGCGCTGCCAGGACGCGCCCTGGAACGCGACCTGGATCGCCTTGATCAGCCCGGAGTGCGCGTCGGAGATCACCAACCGGACACCACCGAGGCCGCGAGCCTTCAACGATCGGAAGAACGCCGTCCAGAACGGCTCCGATTCGGTGTCGCCGACATCGAATCCGAGGACCTGCCGGGTGCCGTCTGCGGCGACGCCGATCGCCACGACGATCGCCTGCGAGACGACCTGACGACCGACACGGGCCTTGCAGTAAGTCGCGTCGACGAACACATACGGGTAGGTGGTGTCCCCGAGAGGACGTGCCTGGAACGCGGCGACGTCCTCGTCGAGGTCCTGGCAGATGCGAGACACCTCGGACTTGGAGATCCCCGAATCGGCGCCGAGCGCCTTGACGAGGTCGTCGACCTTGCGGGTCGAGACGCCGTGGACGTAAGCCTCCATCACGACCGCGAACAGCGCCTGATCGACCCGGCGGCGCCGCTCCAGCAGCGACGGGAAGAACGACCCCTGTCGCAGCTTCGGGATCCGCAGATCCAGGTCCCCAGCTGTGGTGGTCAGCGTCCGCGGACGCGACCCGTTGCGGACCGCGACACGCCCCTCCGAGCGCTCGTAAGGGGCGGCGCCGATGAACGCGGTCGCCTCCGCGTCGATCAGCTCCTGGTAGAGCTTCTGCGTCGCGAGCCGGATCCGGTCGCTGACATCGGTGGAGTGCAGTTCCCCGAGGAGCTCGAGGAGGGCAGACTGGTCTAGAGCCATCGTGCGTTTGTGTCTTCCTGTGAGTGACTTTGATCGGTACTCACTGACCATCGCACGATGGCTCACCAGCGTCTACGACACCGCGAGCCCTGCCGGAAACCCCACCACTCCAGGGGACGCCACCATCGCTTCTGAAAAAACAAGAGGGCGCCCCCGAAGGGACGCCCTCTCGCGAGAAGGGTGCTTACGCAGCCGACTTGGGCGCGTTCACGTCGCTGGGCAGCGCGGCCTTGGCGGTCGCGACGAGCGAGGCGAACGTGGCGGGCTCGTTCACGGCGAGCTCGGCCAGGATGCGACGGTCCACCTGCACGCCCGCGAGGCCGAGGCCCTGGATGAAGCGGTTGTAGGTGATGCCGTTCTGACGCGCGGCGGCGTTGATGCGCTGGATCCACAGGCGACGGAAGTCGCCCTTGCGCTTGCGACGGTCGCGGTACGCGTAGACGAGCGAGTGGGTGACCTGCTCCTTCGCCTTGCGGTACAGGCGCGAACGCTGGCCACGGTAACCCGAGGCGCGCTCGAGGATGACGCGACGCTTCTTCTGGGCGTTGACTGCCCGCTTGACTCTAGCCATTCTTCATTCTTCCTAACGGGATGTTCGCGTCAGCGACCGAGGAGCTTCTTGACCTGCTTGAGGTCGTTGCCCGAGATGACCTGGTCCTGGTTGAGACGGCGCGTGCGACGGCTCGACTTGGACTCGAGGTTGTGGCGCATGCCCGCCTGCTGCTTCTTGATCTTGCCGCTGCCGGTGATCTTGAAGCGCTTCTTGCTGCCCGAGTGGGTCTTCTGCTTCGGCATCTTCTCTTCCTTCGTGATGCGCCCCTCGGGGCGACGTTGTGTGCACCCGCCGGAGCGGGAGTCTGTGGGGCGGATCACTCCGCGGCCGGGGCCTGCGCCTTCGCCTCGCGCGCCGCGGCCTTGGTGGCCGCGCGCTGCGCGTTCTGCTCGGTCTTGACCTCGGACTTGTTCTTGTGCGGCGCGATGACCATCACCATGTTCCGGCCGTCCACCTTGGGGTTGGACTCGACGGTGCCGAACTCGGCGACGTCGTCCGCGAACTTCTTCAGCAGGCGCACGCCCTGCTCGGGGCGCGACTGCTCGCGACCGCGGAACAGGATCATGGCCTTCACCTTGTCACCCGACTTCAGGAAGCCCTCCGCGCGCTTGCGCTTGGTCTCGTAGTCGTGTTCGTCGATCTTCAGGCGGAACCGGACCTCCTTGAGGACCGTGTTGGCCTGATTGCGACGGGCCTCCTTGGCCTTCTGCGCGGCCTCGTACTTGAACTTCCCGTAGTCCATGATCTTGACGACGGGAGGCTTCGAGTTGGGGGCCACCTCGACGAGGTCGAGATCGGCCTCCTGCGCCAGGCGGAGGGCGGCCTCGATGCGGACGACGCCGATCTGCTCGCCGTTCGGGCCGACGAGTCGGACCTCGGGCACGCGGATGCGCTCGTTGGTACGGGGATCGCTGATGCGGAACTCCTTGGGTGGGTGACTGAGGCCACCGTGACGACGTTTTCGTGCCACGGGCGGGAGAGAGACTCAGCATCCACCCGGCAGACGTCACACGTCGGCCTCACCCGATCAGGCATGCCGCGGCGGCCTGGAACACTCGCGCGAACGCGAGGGAGTGCATGACCCGGTAGCCTTATGACGGCAAGCGCGGGTGGGAAGTGAATCCTCTTTCGTCCGGCTTCTCATGCGAGAAGGTCCGGAGCCCGGGAAAGTCTAGCAGAGAGCGGCACATGAGCACCAACCCCGGCCACACCCACTCCTTCGACGCCCAGCGCGAGGCGCGCTGGGAGGAGCAGGACCGCGCCGCGGCCGACACCTCGGCCGTGCGGGACATCGCGGACGTCGCGGCCGTCGAGGTCATCGGCTCGGCCTGCGTCCACCTCATGAGCGCGGCCGCGGTTAAGCTCGGCCTCGCGGACTCCCCCGACGCCGACGCCGACATCGACCTCGACGAGGCGCGCAAGCTCATCAACGCGCTCGCCGGCCTCGTGACCGCCGCAGCCCCCGAGATCAGCGACATGCACGCGCGCCCCATCCGCGACGGCCTGCGGTCCCTGCAGCTGCGCTTCCGCGAGATCTCGACCATCCCGGACGAGCTGGGCAAGGGCCCCGGCGAGAAGTGGACGGGCCCGGTCGTCTGACCGGCACCCGCCCCGCGGCGGCTACTCAGTGCTCGCGAGCTTGACCGCGAGCGAGTCGACGAGGGTCGCCACGCGGTCGTCGGTCGACCAGCGGCGCGCCAGCCGGGCCAGCACGGCGTCGAGCTCGGTCCGGTCCAGCCCGGACATGAGCGTGAGCCGCACCACGAGCTCGGGCCCCTGCAGCCGCGCGGTCGGGTCGCCCGGCTCCACCTCGAGGTCGAGCACGGCGAGCTCGCCCGCGATGCTCTCCTGCAGGCCGAGGAAGACGTCGGGGTCGGCGAAGCTGGGGGTCCACGGCTCGCCCTGCGCGATCGCCCAGACGGCCGGGCGGCGGACGACGAACTCCGTGTCGGACGTGGGGTCCAGCACCATCAGGTCCGTGTGCTCTGCCGACGCGGCCAGCGCCGCGCGCACCGCCTCGACGGGGATCGGACGGGCCTTCGCGTCCCAGCGACCCAGCGCCTCGACGGAGCTGAACACCGGCAGCACGCTGCGGCCGTCCGGCGCGGCGACCGTGACGATCGAGAGCTCCTGCGTCTTGTCCACCACGAGCCCGTGCGCGCGGACGCCCTCGTCGCCCTTCTCTGCCACCAGCGGAATCAGCACGCGCGCGCGACGCAGCGCGTCGACGACCGCGACCTGATCCCCGTCACCCGCGCGGAAGGCGGTCAGCGCCGCGAGCAGCGCGGGGTCGGCGGAGCCGTCGTCGGACGCGTGGGGGTTCGCCTCGAAGTGACGTCCCTCCCACGGGACGCCGGCGGAGTCTGCGCGGTCAGTCGGCCGCGACATCCAGCGCCTCGGCGAGCGTGAACGCGCCCGCGTAGAGGGCCTTGCCCACGATCGCGCCCTCGACGCCGTTCGGCACCAGGCGACGCAGCGCCGCGATGTCGTCGAGGCTCGAGACGCCGCCCGACGCCACGATGGGCTTCGGGGTGCGCGCCGTGATCTCGCGCAGCAGCTCGAGGTTCGGCCCGCGCAGCGTGCCGTCCTTCGTGACGTCGGTCACGACGTAGCGGCTGCAGCCGGCCTCCTCGAGGCGCTCCAGCACGTCCCAGAGGTCGCCGCCCTCCTGCGTCCAGCCGCGCGCCGCGAGCGTCGTGCCGCGCACGTCCAGGCCGACGGCGATCGCGTCGCCGTAGCGGCCGATGACCGACGCGGTCCACTCGGGGTTCTCGAGCGCCGCGGTGCCGAGGTTGATGCGCTGCGCGCCGCTCTCGAGGGCCGCCTCGAGCGAGGCGTCGTCGCGGATGCCGCCCGACAGCTCGACGTTCACGCCGCGCAGGTGCTTGATCACCTTGCGCAGGACGCCCGCGTTGCTGCCGCGGCCGAACGCCGCGTCCAGGTCGACCAGGTGGATCCACTCGGCACCCTGCTTGGCCCAGTTCTCGGCCGCCTCGATGGGGTCGCCGTAGTCGGTCTCGGTGCCGGCGGCGCCCTGGGTCAGGCGGACGGCCTTGCCGTCGGCGACGTCGACAGCGGGCAGCAGGATCAGTCCGGGGGTGGACGCGAAGTCGTTCATAGCTCCCAATGTGCTTCGGATCCGCGAGCGCCGGGAATCTCCCGTCGCGGGCACGATCTCAGAGGTTAGCCCCGCGGAGGCCGTCGATCCAATTCCGCAGCAGGCGGATGCCCGCCTCCCCCGACTTCTCGGGGTGGAACTGGGTGGCCGAGAGGGGCCCGTTCTCGACGGCCGCGAGGAAGCGGCCGCCGTGCTCCGCCCAGGTCAGGACCGGCTGCGGGAAGGGCGGCTGGACGTCGAGCGTCCACTCCTGCGCGGCGAACGAGTGCACGAAGTAGAAGCGCTCGTCCTCGAGCCCGCGGAACAGGCGCGAGCCCTCCCCCGCCTCCACCGTGTTCCAGCCCATGTGCGGCACGACGGGCGCCTTGAGCTCCTCGACCACGCCGGGCCACTCGCCGAGGCCCTCCGTGTCGACGCCCCGCTCGATGCCGTGCTCGAACAGCACCTGCATGCCGACGCAGATGCCCAGCACGGGCCGTCCGCCCGCCAGGCGGCGCTCGATGAGCTCGGGACCCCGCACGGACCGCAGCTGCTCCATGACGGCCCGGAAGGCGCCGACGCCGGGGACGAGCAGGCCGTCCGCGTCGAGGATCAGGCCGCGGTCGCGCGTGAGCCGCACGTCCGCTCCCGCCGACTGCAGGGCCTTGACGGCGGAGTGGATGTTCCCGGAGCCGTAGTCCAGGACCGCGACGACGGGCTTGTCGCCCTCGCGCACGGCATCGTCGGGGGTGTTCGCCTCGCTCACAGGGCTCCCTTGGTCGACGGGATGCCCTCGACCAGCGGATCGAGCGCCTTCGCCTGGCGGAACGCGCGCGCGAGCGCCTTGTACTCGGCCTCGGCGATGTGGTGCGGATCGCGGCCCGAGATGACGCGCACGTGCATCGTGAGGCCCGCGTTGAATGCGAGCGCCTCGAACGTGTGGCGCACGAGCGACCCGGTGAAGTGACCGCCGATCAGGTGGAGCTCGAAGCCGGCGGGCTCGCCCTCGTGCACGAGGAACGGCCGCCCGGAGATGTCGACGACGGCCTGCGCGAGCGCCTCGTCCAACGGCACGAGGGCGTCGCCGTAGCGCGAGATGCCCGACTTGTCGCCGAGGGCCTCGCGGATCGCCTGGCCCAGCACGATCGAGATGTCCTCGACCGAGTGGTGGGCGTCGATGTGGGTGTCGCCCGTCGCGGTCACCGTGAGATCGGTCAGCGAGTGCTTCGCGAACGCCGTCAGCATGTGGTCGAAGAACGGCACGCCGGTCGAGATGGTGCTGCGGCCGGTGCCGTCGAGGTTCAGCTCCAGCTCGACGCTCGACTCGCTGGTGGAGCGGGTGCGGCGTGCGATTCGGGCAGTCGTCATGCCCGCGAGTCTAGTCGGGGCGCGGTCGCCGCCGGACCGCGCGGCGACCGCGCACGGCCTCCGCTCAGCGGCGGCCCAGCTCGGCCAGGGCCTCCAGGAACGCCGTGGTCTCCTCCTCGGTGCCGGCCGTGACCCGCAGGTGGCCGGGGATGCCGATGTCGCGGATGAGCACGCCTCGGTCGTACAGCGCCTGCCACGTCGCGGCGGGGTCGGAGACGCCGCCGAACAGCACGAAGTTCGTCCACGACTCGTACGCGCGGTAGCCGAGCGCCTCGAGCGTCGCCGACATCCGGTCGCGCTGCACGACGATCTCGTCGACCATCCGCAGCATGGTGCCGGAGTGCCGCAGAGCCGCGGTCGCGGCCGCCTGCGTCAGCGCGCTGAGGTGGTACGGGAGACGGACCAGGCGCAGCGCGTCGATCAGCACCGGATCGGCCGCGAGATAGCCCACGCGGGCGCCGGCGAAGGCGAACGCCTTGCTCATGGTGCGCGAGACCGCGAGGCGGGGGCGCCCGCCCAGCAGCGTCAGCGCCGAGGGCGACTCGTGCGGCGCGAACTCCTGGTACGCCTCGTCCACGACCACGATGCCGTCTGTCGCGTCGTACACGGCCTCGACCACGTCGAGCGACAGCGGCGTGCCGGTGGGGTTGTTGGGGGCGCACAGGAACACGACATCGGGCCGCGCCTCCGCCACCTGGCGGGCCGCGTCCTCCGGGTCGATCGTGTAGTCGTGGCCGCGCGTGCCGCCGATCCACTCGGACCCGACGCCCCGTGTGAGGAGCCGGTACATGGAGTAGGTGGGCTCGAAGCCGAACGCCGAGCGCCCGGGACCCGCGAACGCCTGCAGCACGTGCTGCAGCACCTCGTTCGAGCCGTTGCCGGCCCAGATCCGGCTCTCGTCGAGGCCGTGGCCGAGGTACTGCGCGAAGCCCTGCCGGAGCTCGGTGAACTCGCGATCCGGGTAGCGGTTGACGTTGCGCAGAGCCTGGGCCACCGCGTCGGCGATGTCGTCCGCGACCTCGGCCGGCACGGGATGCGTGTTCTCGTTGACGTTGAGCGCCACGGGGAGAGGCGCCTGAGGTGCCCCGTAGGGCTTCTGCCCGCGCAGGTCGTCGCGGATCGGCAGTTCGTCGAGAGTGACCGTCACCCTCTCAATGCTAGGGCCGCTCGGACGGGTGGCCTCTCGTCCGTCAGCGGGCCGAGGAGTACTCCGCCGGGATCGCGAGCCGCTCTCCGGCGGCGACCGACGAGCTCTGCAGCTGGTTCAGCGCGACGATCGCGTCCACCACGTCGCGCGGGTCCGCGGCCGGAGCGATCTCCTCCGCGATCGACCAGAGCGAGTCGCCCGCCATGACCGTCACGGTGTCGAACGTGCCGGCGGGTGCGCCGTCCTCGCGCGACGCGAGGGCGCCTCCGCCGCTGATGACGGCGAGGGCCAGGCCCGCGGCGACCGGAGCCGCGGCGAGGGCGGCCAGCACGCGACGACCGCGGCGCGTGAGCCGCAGCCGCGTCGCCGGCGCCACGCGGACGGCGCGCTCGGTGCGGAGGGCACGGGCGGGGCGGACCGGGGCCTGGTAGGCGGTGATGCTCACGGTGGTCATCTGCGGCTCCTTCAGCTTCCTCGAGAGGATCGGAGAGGCTTCGCATCCGGCACTCGGCCGGGAGGGCCGGATGCGAAGCTCTGTTCCGAATCTATCTTCGAAGATTCGAATCTGTCAACGTCTTCTTCGAGAACCGGTCCGAGATGTCACGCGACACGCTCGAACAGATCTTCCGGATCCGCGTGGTTCTCGGATACCGTTTCGATGAAGCACACTCCACCACGGGCCACCGACATCGGATGTCGGAGCGAAGGAGCACGGGACATGAGCGCCGTCGACACCAGCACGTCGGACCTCGACGCCGGACAGTCGGCCGCGGCCGACGAGAAGCCCCGCACGCGGCGCCGCAAGAGCCTCAGCGACAAGCAGCTGGCCATCCTCGAGGTCATCCAGCGCTCGATCCAGACCAAGGGCTACCCGCCCACGATGCGCGAGATCGGCGACGCGGTCGGCCTCAAGTCGCTCTCGAGCGTCACGCATCAGCTGGGGCAGCTCGAGCTGAGCGGCTACCTGCGCCGCGACCCCGGCAAGACGCGTGCGATGGAGGTGCTGATCGACCTCCCCGGCCAGTCGGCGGAGAACCTCGACGCGGGCATGCCCACGGTCGGCGACGCCGCCATGGTGCCGCTCGTCGGCCGCATCGCGGCGGGCGTGCCGATCACGGCCGATCAGCAGGTCGAGGAGATCTTCCCGCTCCCCCGCCAGCTGGTCGGCAAGGGCGAGCTGTTCATGCTGAAGGTCTCGGGCGAGTCCATGATCGACGCCGCGATCTGCGACGGCGACTGGGTGGTCGTGCGCGTGCAGAACACGGCGGAGAACGGCGACATCGTCGCGGCCATGCTCGACGGCGAGGCCACGGTCAAGGTCTTCCGGCAGCGCGACGGCCACACGTGGCTCCTGCCGCGCAACTCCGCGTTCGAGCCGATCCTCGGCGACGAGGCGGTCGTGCTGGGCAAGGTCGTCGCGGTGATGCGCGCGGTCTGACCTCCGCGGGCTCCCCGATAGCGTGGGGGCATGGCACAGACGCTCCCATACGGATCCTGGCCCTCGCCGATCGCGGCAGCCGACATCGCCGGAGGCTCGCCTCGCCTGGACGGCGCGCGCTTCGTGGGCGACGAGATCTGGTGGAGCGAGAGCGTGCCGTCGGAGCGGGGGCGCACCGCGGTCTTCCGGCTCACGGACGACGAGCCCGAGGCGCTGCTGCCGGCGCCCTGGAACGCGCGCTCGCGCGTGCACGAGTACGGCGGCGGTGCGTGGACCGTCACGCCGGCCTCCGAGCTGCTTTTCGTGGAGGGCTCGGATCAGCGCGTGCACCGGTTGACCGTGGGCGGCGCGCCCGAGCCCCTCACGCCGGCGGGCCTCGGGATGAGCTTCGGCGACCTCACGTTCGCCGCCGGTCCCGACGGCGGGGGCCGGCTGTGGGCCGTGCGCGAGACACACGCCGGCGACCGCTCCCCCGTGCGCGATATCGTCGTGATCCCGCTCGACGGCTCCGCGGCCGACGATCCCGAGGCGATCCTCAGCGTGGTGGCCGGTTCGGACTTCCTCGCGTACCCGGCGCCGCGCGGCGACCGACTCGCCTGGATCGCGTGGGACCACCCGGACATGCCGTGGGACGCCTCCGAGCTGCGCGTGGGCCGGATCGGCCCCGACGGGCGCGTGGCGGACCACGTGGTGGTCGCGGGGGGCCGCACGGAGGACGGCGGGATCTCGGCGCTGCAGCCCGAGTGGACCGGCGACGACGAGCTCATGTTCACCGCCGACCCCGAGGGCCGCTGGAACCTCCACTGGGTGCGGTTCGACCGCCTCGGCGCGACCGGCCCGGAGCCGATCTACCCCGCCGACGCCGACACGGGCGGACCGCTGTGGAACCTCGCGACCCGCTGGTTCGCGGCGCTCGACGACGGCCGGATCGTCGCGGTGCGCACGCACGGCGCCGACGAGCTCATCGTGATCGATCCGACGTGCGGCGCGGTGGACGGCCTGGAGACCTCGCTCACCGGCGGGGCGCTCGTGCGGGACGCACAGGGCTCCCGCGTCCTGCTCACGGGCGCCGGCACCCGCGTCCCCGGAGGCCTCTGGCTCCTGGACGTCGACGCGCGCACGCTCACCGCGCTGCGGGGCGGGGTCTCGGCGCTCGCCCCTGAATGGATGCCGACCTCCCGCGCCGTGACCTTCGAGGGTCCGGACGGCGACGTCCACGCGTTCGCATACCCTCCGACCAACCCGGATGCGACCGCTCCCGAGGGCGAGCTGCCTCCGTACCTCGTGCTCGTGCACGGCGGGCCGACCGCGCACGCGTCGGGCGAGCTCTCGCTCGCGGTCGCGTACTTCACGAGCCGCGGCATCGGCGTGCTCGACGTGAACTACGGCGGATCGACCGGCTACGGCCGCGCGTACCGCGAGCGGCTGCGCGGCCGCTGGGGCATCGTCGACGTCGCCGACACGGCCGCCGCCGCGCGGGGGCTCGCGGCGGCGGGTCTGGCGGATCCCGCCCGGATCGCGATCAAGGGCGGCTCGGCCGGCGGCTGGACCGTGCTGTGCGCGGTCGCCGACACGGACGTGTTCGCCGCCGGCATCAGCCGCTACGGCGTCGCGGACCTGCGGCGGCTGGCCGACGACACGCACGACTTCGAGGCGCGGTACCTCGACGGCCTCGTCGGCCCGCTCCCCCAGGCCGAGCCGCTGTACGTCAGCCGCTCGCCCCTGTCGCGGCCCGAGACGCTGCAGACGCCGCTGCTCATCCTGCAGGGCGCCGACGACCCGGTGGTGCCGCCGTCGCAGTCCGAGGCGCTGCGCGACGCGCTGGCGGCCAACGGCGTGCCGCACAAGTACCTGCTGTTCGAGGGCGAGTCGCATGGCTTCCGGCAGGCGGAGACGCTCGTGCGCGCGTTCGAGGCCGAGCTGGCCTTCCTGGGCGCGATCCTCGGGTTCGAGACGCCCGGGGTGCCGCCGATCGACCTGGACTGACTCCGGGTCAGCCCAGCCGCATCCCGAACGCCTGGACCCCCTCGTGCGAGGGCAGGCGCGAGAACCCGACGCGGTCGTAGAACGCCAGCGCGCCGGCGTTCCGGGTCGCGGCGGTCAGGTGCAGCCCCGGCACGCCTCGGCGGCGCAGCTCGGCGACCAGCGCCTCGATGAGCCGGCGCCCCCACCCACGCCCCTGCGCCTCGGGCAGCAGGTCGATGTGCAGGTGCGCGGGGTAGCCCGCCGCGGCGTACGGCTCCGCGCCCGGCCGGCGTCCGTAGGCGTAGAGCAGGATGCCCTCCTGGCGCGTTCGCTCCCGCTCGGGTCGCGCGCGTCCCTCGGTGCGCGACGGCCACCAGTCGACCCGGAACCACTCCTCGAAGGCGTCGGTGTCGTCCGTGCCGACCACGTACCCGATCACGCGGCCCTCGTCCTCGAGCACGAAGGCCAGGTCCGGGTGGCGGGACACGTACGGCAGCGCCCACACGTCCGCCCACAGCCCGTCGTCCTCGAGCACGCCCGTGGCGTCCCCGCCGTAGTCGGCCGTGCGCAGGCAGATCTCCGCGACGGCGTCGCGGTCGGCGGCTGCGTACGGCCGGATCCGCATGCTCAGGCCACGCGGAAGGGCTCGAGCGCCGCGGCGAGGCGCTCGGACACGTGGGCGTGCACCAGCGTGCCGCCCTCCTCGTGCGAGCGCTCGAGGAGGTGCCCCTGCTCGTGGATGGCCGAGATCAGCTCGCCGCGGTCGTACGGGACGAGCGCGCGGATCTCGACCTCGGGCATGGGCAGCGCCGCCTCGATGGCCGCGCGCAGCTCGTCGATGCCCTCGCCGCTGCGCGAGGACACGAAGACCGCGTTCGACTCGAGGCCCCGCAGGACGAGGCGCGTGTCGTCGTCCACGAGATCGGCCTTGTTGAAGACGACGATCTCGTGGATGTCGCGCGCGCCCACGTCGCCCATCACGTCGCGGACGGTCTGCAGCTGCCCGGCCGGGTCGGGGTGATGCGCGTCGACGACGTGCAGGATGACGTCGGCGTCGGCCACCTCCTCGAGGGTCGAACGGAACGCCTCCACGAGCTGGTGCGGCAGGTTGCGCACGAAGCCGACCGTGTCGGCGATCGTGTAGACGCGGCCGTCCGAGGTCTCGGACCGCCGCACCGTGGCGTCGAGGGTCGCGAACAGCGCGTTCTCGACCAGGACCCCGGCGCTGGTGAGCCGGTTCAGCAGGCTCGACTTGCCGGCGTTGGTGTAGCCGGCGATCGCGACCGAGGGGATCGTGTTGCGCTTGCGCTCGCCCCGCTTCGCCTCGCGCGCGGGCGCGAAGTCGCGGATCTGCCGGCGCAGCTGCGCCATGCGCGTGCGGATGCGACGGCGGTCGAGCTCGATCTTCGTCTCACCGGGACCGCGCGAGCCCATGCCCGCGCCGCCGGCGCCGACCTGGCCACCCGCCTGGCGGCTCATCGAGTCACCCCAGCCGCGCAGGCGCGGCAGCAGGTACTCGAGCTGCGCGAGTTCGACCTGAGCCTTGCCCTCGCGGCTCTTGGCGTGCTGGCTGAAGATGTCGAGGATCACCGTGGTGCGGTCGATCACCTTGACCTTGACGACGTCCTCGAGCGCGCGCCGCTGGCTGGGTGCGAGTTCCGTGTCGGCGATCACGGTGTCGGCTCCCACGGCCGCGACGATGTCCTTGAGCTCGTCGGCCTTGCCGCGACCGATGTACGTCGCGGGGTCCGGGTGCGGGCGCCGCTGGAGCACGCCGTCCAGCACCACGGCGCCAGCGGTCTCGGCGAGCGCCGCGAGCTCGCGCAGCGAGTTCTCCGCGTCGGTCAGCGAGCCCTGCGAGTACACGCCCACGAGCACGACGTTCTCGAGCCGGAGCTGCCGGTACTCGACCTCGGTGACGTCCTCGAGCTCGGTCGAGAGGCCGCCGACGCGACGCAGCGCCGCGCGCTCCTCGCGATCCCACTGCTCGCCGTCCGCCGTGCCCTCGCCGGTCGTGGTCGCATCCTGCAGCGCCTGCGCGGCTCCGAAGACCCGTGCCCCGGTGCGCGCCTCGGCGCGCGAGAGCACGCGATCCACCAGATCCGGCTCTGCCTGACCGACGACGCCGTCGGTGTCGGGATCTGGTGTGGTGGTGTCAGTCATCCATGCCTTTCGTCGCGAGCCGATGCGCGGCGCCTGCCGCGTATCGAGCTCTCCAGCCTATTCTCCCGCGCCCCGCGCGGCCATGGGCCCCTCGGCACCGGACGAGCACGTCCGGGCACGTCCGGGCACTCCCGGGCCGCCCGCTCCTCCGGTACGCTGGCCCCCTATGGTGGACCACTACTTCTCTGCGAGTCCCACCAGTGCCGAGAACCTCCGACGCATCCGCGTGCCCCTCGCGGGACGCACCGTGGAGCTGACCACAGCAGCCGGTGTGTTCAGTCCCGAACGACTCGATGCCGGGACGGCGGTGCTGCTCGCGAACGCCCCGGAGCCTCCCTCCGGCGGCGACTTCCTCGACCTCGGATGCGGCTGGGGACCGATCGCCCTCAGCATGGCCCTCTCCTCGCCGCACGCCCGAATCTGGGCGGTGGACGTGAACGAGCGCGCCCTGGACCTCGTCCGCCGCAACGCGGCCTCCCTGGGGCTCGAGAACGTCAACGCCGTGCTGCCGGAGGATGTTCCCGCGGAGGTCTCGTTCCGCACGATCCGCTCCAATCCGCCCATCCGGGTCGGCAAGTCGGTGCTGCACGAGCTCATGGAGACGTGGATCCCGCGGCTCGCCGAGCGCAGCGACGCGTACCTGGTCGTCAAGCGCGATCTGGGATCCGACTCGCTGCAGCGCTGGCTGGCCTCCACGTTCGACGACGGCTACAGCGTCTACCGCACCGCGACCGGCAAGGGATACCGCGTGCTGAAGGTGCGCCGCCACGGCACGCCGCGCACCGAGCCGCTTCAGCTGCCCGGGGTCTGATCGGCGACGCCGAGGCGCCGCAGGTCCTCCGGCGTGTCGACGTCGGCCAGCTCGGCGGCCGGCAACGGGATGCGGATGGCGTCGCCCACGGTCTCGAGGAGCGCGCGCAGGGGCCGGTCACGCGGATCGCCGAGAACGGCGACCCGGGCGCGCAGGACGCGCTCGTCCCACGCGGCGCACAGCGGCTGGTCCCGGCCCGACGGATCGACCGCGAGGGCCACCGCGCCGGGCGCCGCCGAAGCCAGCCGCCGCAGCGCGTCCGGGGTCACGAACGGCATGTCGCCGCCGAGCACCAGCACGACCCCGTCGGCGGGCGGCAGGGCCCCCAGCCCCGCGGCGATCGCGGCGAGAGGGCCCGCGAACGGCGGCTCCTCGCGCACGACGGCGACGCCGGCGGGCACCCCGGCCGGGTCGCCCACCACGACGGGCTCGGCGTCGATCGCCCGCAGCGCGCGCACCACGCGCGCCACGATCGGCTCGCCG
>Ga0208492_1001467_pt1 | contig 14315 bp, 11 predicted proteins | sample Subbioar_CSW14AB_FD_184820 | JGI IMG/M metagenome (GOLD analysis project Ga0208492, IMG submission 184820) | Serpentinite rock and fluid subsurface biosphere microbial communities from McLaughlin Reserve, California, USA - CR12Mar_CSW14AB (SPAdes) | ecosystem: Environmental > Terrestrial > Deep... | reverse complement strand
TCCTCCTGAAATCCGTTGAACCCAAAGTGAGGGGTCAGGCCAATTCCACCATCCAAGGCCTTCAAATTGCCGCATAATTGGCGCAGCTGGGAGACTGCACCCGATCATTTGACTCCGCCCGAGTGGGCCAAGAAGGACGAGTTCGCAAGGGAACAACTCGACCTGGGGCGATTCGTGCCGCCCTACGAAGCGGAATACCTGACGAAAGATGGAGTGAGGATACCTATCTTGGCCGGGATCGGTCCAATCAAAGGTCAGGCTGGCTTCCTGATCTGTTTCGTTTTGGACATCACCGAGCGCAAGAAAACCGACAGAGAAATTGAGAAGAGAAGCTGGATGCTTGTCGAGCGAGTGAAGGAGATGAGGGCCATCCACGCCGTCTCGCAACATTTCGAAGATCCGGAAAGTCCACTGGCCGAGTTGCTCCAATTCGCCGCCGAAACGGTAGGGCAAGGGTTCCAATATCCGCAAATCGTCTGCGTTCGGATCGAATTTCGGAATGCTTGCTATTCGAGCCGCCAGGCCGGCGATTTGCTTTTCGAAATATCTTGCCCCATCGAGGTCGCAGGGAGAAGAGAAGGAAGCATCACTGTTGGCTACACGGAAGCGCTTCCCGAAAATCCATGGTGCGATGACGCCTTCATTATGGAGGAAATGGAACTGGCCGAAACAATAGCCATCATGATTGGATCGCGAATTACCTCGTTTGAAGTTAGGGCCGAATTAGAGAGAAGCAAGAAATCCCTTCTAAAAGCACAATCGATTGCGCAGATGTGTTCCTGGGCATTCGACACCAGCACCCAAACGGATCAGGGCTCTGAGGAATACCTCAGAATGATTCACTGGCCAGGTAGCGAACTGGCCTGGAAGGACCAGAATAAAATGGTCCATCCCGAAGACCTTACGATCGTTCTTGAGGCGTGGAGCAAAGGTTTGAGTGGCATGCCCTGCGGCATCGAGTTTCGTGTCCAGATCGAGGGCAAAACCCGTTGGTTTCATTCGGTGGTCGAACCACAACTCGACTCAGCGGGGCAAGTCAGAGAAATACTCGGCGTCACTCAGGATGTCACGGACCGAAAGAAAGCCGAAAAGAGACTAAGATTCCAAAACGATATCCTCAAGGGCACAGGCAGGATTGCCAAGGTCGGCGGCTGGAGCCTGGAGGTCGCCTCGGGAGAGGTCTTTTGGACCGACGAAATCGCCCGCATTCATGATTTGGACGAATCTTATCGTCCCAGCCTTGAGTCGAGTTTTGACTTCTATCCGAGACGATCAAAGGAAGTCCTGGAAAGAGCGACTCGGGAAGCCATAAATCGCAATAAGCCCTATGACCTCGAGCTGGAATTGCTTACCGCGAAGGGCGTTCGCAAGTGGGTTCGAACGATCTGCGACCCGGTGGTTGAAAACGGAAAGGTCGTCCGACTTCATGGTTCCTATCAGGACATCACCGAAAGGATCACGGCAAATCAAGCGCTTGATCATGAGCGCAACCTTCTGAGGGTGATCCTCGGCGTGCTGCCGGACCTGATTTGGCTCAAAGACGGGGACGGACTGTACCGTTTTTGCAATGGGAGGTACGAAAAACTGCTCGGAAAAAAAGAGACCCAGATCGTTGGACGCACCGATTTCGACCTGTCTCCCAGGAAAAATGCCGAAAGGGCTCGGGCCCTGGATTTACAGACGCTGGATAGCAGGACCCGCTTTGTCACGGAAGAGTGGCGAGAGTTTGCCGACGGTCATAAAGAACTTCAGGAAATCTTGAGGGTGCCGATCCACGACCCCGCGGGCGAGCTGATTGGGATCTTGGGTATTGGTCGTGACATCACGCTGCAACGGCAGGCCGAGGAGACATTGAGGCGATTCAATACCGATCTGGAAAGCAGGGTCACGGCCCGTACGACTGAATTGGCCGCGAGAACGAGAGAATTTGAACTGCTGGTTCAATCGATCCCGGACGCGGTCGTGCGAATTGACGAATCGGGGACGATCCTTTTCTCGAAAAAATCGACCGAAGACGGGTTTGATTGGTTTGATTCATGCGGCCGTTGCGCGCGTTCCGAATGCGCGGCCTGCACCTCGATCGACCTGGCCATCGAGGTCGGCAAGAAAGTCAGAACCTCCGCAAAAGGGAAAACCGCGCTCATGGGCGGAAGTGCCGTCGCCGAAAAAGAGCTCCCGGGAGGGTCTGTATTGGAATTACGCGTCGCGCCCCTTGCGGATCGAGATTATCTCATTTTGGCGCGAGACATTTCAGCCCGCCGAAAACTGGAGGAGGAGACGAAAGCTGCCCTTAAATCGGAAAAGGAACTGTCGATGCTAAAAGCCCGCTTCTTTTCCGTCGCGTCGCACGAGTTCCGAACGCCGATGGCCGCAATCGCAGGTTCAATCGACCTCCTGCAGAACTTCAGCTCCAAGATCACCGAGGTCAAACGCGGCGAGCTTTTTAACAGAGTTGTTGCCGGAATTGATCGATTGAGATCAATCATTGATGATGTTCTGGCTTTGAGCCGAGTCGATGGCGGGAAGCTTGAGGTCGCTCGATCAGCGACTGATCTTGTTTTGCTTTTTAAGGACGTGATCTCGGAGGCGGAGGTGGGCGACAAAGGAGGCCACCGGTTTGAGTTCGCCTCGTCCGGCGATACCGGGCAGATCCCCACCGACCCGAAGTTATTGCATCATGTCCTTTCCAACCTTTTGAGCAACGCAACCCGCTACTCGCCTCCAGGAACTTCAATCAGAGTGGAGCTAGGCCGCGACGGGGATCGATGCTGGTTCGCCGTGCAAGACGAAGGAATCGGCATTCCCGAAGGGGATCGCGCACATCTTTTCGAGCCTTTCTATCGTGCCAGCAATGTTGGCCAAATTCGTGGAACCGGGCTGGGTCTCAATATCGTCAAGAGGTATATCGAATTGCTCGAAGGCGAGATCGAGCTGGCGAACTGTGCGAAAGGCGCGCGGTTTTTGGCCAGCCTCCCCGCGCTGCCGAAACCGCCGCAATGACCTCCGGCAACCGTATGTGTTCGTCCAAAACCGGGCCGCCTCCCCGCGCCTTCCGTAGCTCGATCAGGGGCGTTAGCAGTGGCTTCCAGGACAAATGATGAGCCGGCGCCAGCGGTAACGGCACCGCCCCGGCCCAACGCGGATTGAATCGCCGCTTTCAACTCTTCATCGGATGCGCAGTCCCTGCGGTCCGCCCAAAAAGTCGTGGGTTTTCCGGTGTTAAAATCTCGCCGCACCGTCTTGCGATCGCAAAACATCAAGCCCGCGGCGCACCCCTGGCGGAAGCCAGTCTTCGTCATCCAGTGCCATCCGGCCATCGAGACGACTCCAGCGATTTCATAATCGATTCGCTCTCCCAAATGGCCTGGCACAACGACTGCAAACTTCCCCCCCAACGCCGATCCCCGACTCGCGCGTGAAGTGATCGTGGACAATGCAGTACCGCCCCTGCTTGAGCTTGGCGATCGCTTCCTGTCGATTCCCTTCGACAAATTGAAATTTGAACAGGGGCTTCGCGCCGCCCAGGGCGACCTCCGGATCGACTCCGATCATCACGCAGGTGTTCTGGCGCGTGCTCGATTCCCGGATCCGAAACCCCACCGGGTCGTCGGCGAACTTCACCTGTTTATTGGCCAACGGTGCAAACCGATCGGAGTTTGATCCTGCGGTGCCTCCAGCCGATATTCCTGGATCCTGTCGAAAAGCTGACGGCGACTGATGCTTTCGATTGACAGACCCATTTCGAGAATCGTGCGATTTTCTTGAATCCGATCGAGGGTTTCCAGCGAATACCATCGCGTCTGAGGAGCACCCTCGGCTCACCGGCATCGTGCCCGTTGGCCTTGGGAATCCGCCATAGAGGATTTGTGCGATGCGTTCGATTCTTTCCCTGTTCTTGGGTGGTTTGGTCTTGACGATGGGCGCCGTATCCAAGGCCGAAGAGCCCAAAGATATTGTGGACACTGCTGTTGCGGCGGGAAAGTTCAAGACCCTTGCCGCCGCGTTGAAGGCGGCGGACCTCGTTGAAGCGTTAAAGGGCAAGGGGCCTTTCACCGTCTTCGCGCCCACCGACGAGGCGTTCGCGAAGTTGCCGAAGGAAACCTTGGAGTCCCTGCTCAAGCCGGAAAACAAGGAAAAACTGGTGGCGATTCTGAAGTATCATGTCGTTTCCGGCAAAGTCACCTCCGAGCACTTGATGAAACTTCCCGACGCCAAGACCCTACAGGGCACTTCAGCGAAAATCGTGGTCAAGGACGGAAATGTGTCCGTTGACGCGGCCAACGTGACGAAGGCCGACATCGAAGCCAGCAATGGGGTGATTCACGTAATCGATACGGTGATCGTCCCGAAGTGACGAACCGCTAGGTAAACAACTGAAGTTGATCGACAGACTTCAAACACGCGCGGGGTGTTTTTTGGAGGATTCGATACTTTCTCGCATCGCGCAGGGGGATTCCTCGGCGATGGATCGATGCCTTGACCGGTACGGCGGCCTTGTTTGGTCGCTGTGCCGGCGCTTTGATCCGTCGTATGCGGAGGATGCCGCCCAGGAGATTTTCATCGATCTGTGGCGAAACGCAGGGCGGTACCGCCAAGGGGCGGGTAGCGAACTGGCGTTTATTTCCACCTTGGCCCGTCGCAGATTGATAGACCGGCGCAGGAAGGCCGCCCGCGCGCCTCATTTCGATCTCCTGAAAAATGTTGAGCTCGCGGATCGTCGCAGAGCGCCCCAAGATTGGCAGATTCTCAATGAGCAGGCGGCTCAGTTGAAGCAATGCTGGGATAAACTTGAGGAACGCGATCGGGGCCTGCTGAACCTCAGTGTTCACGAAGGGGCTTCGCAATCCCAAATTGCGCAACAAACGAAGACACCGCTCGGTACGGTCAAGTCGATCATACGTAGGGCCTTAATGCAGCTCAGGGATTGCATGAACCGTGGATTGAATCAGTCGATCGATGGAGGCCCTAAGCCATGAATCCGGCGAACGATGCAAGATCGCGGTTGGAGGAGCTCTACATCGCGGAGCATTTGTTTGGACTGAGTGCCGAGGAAATGGATGAACTGCACGAATTGAAGCTGAAATTGGGTCCCGGCGACCTGGCTTCATTCCGTGAACTGATCGCCAAACTCGATAGGATCCGCTCCGAGGAAGATTTCGCGAAACTGCCCGAAAGCGTACGATCCAGGGTTCATTCGCAAATCGCAGGCACAACTGGGTTGCGAGGTCCTGGCAAGGCCAAACCGCGAATGGCACGCATGGCCTGGTACGCCACCGCCGCCTGTGTATTGGTCGCATGCACCGCTTTGATTACCACGGCCGTCCTCCGTCGCGATGCGCAAGTCGCCAGGAGCGCCTCTGAACTACGGAAGGAACTCATCGCCGCCGCCCCGGAGGCGATCCAGATCCATTGGTCCGATGGCCCGACGCCCGTTCCGGGCGCCAAGGGCGATGTTGTCTGGAGCACCCGCGACCAGCGAGGCTACATGCGGTTCCAGGATATGAAGGCCAACGATCCGGCAATCGAGCAATACCAGCTTTGGATCTTCGACAGGAACCAGGACGAAAAGACGCCAATCGATGGGGGAGTGTTCAACATCGGCATCGATGGCGAGACGGTCGTACCCATCCGGGCCGCTCTGACCGTGCGTCAACCGTACCTGTTTGCGGTCACCATCGAAAAACCCGGAGGCGTGGTGGTGTCCGACCGCAAACGTTTGCCGCTCTTGGCTTCCGTCAAGCAATGAGGACGAGACAAGGAACTCAATCACGAGGAAACCGCCATGTTGCGACCAGCCATCGTATTCGCCATTAGCTTGATGCCATCATTTGCGATGGGGGATTATCCACAATTCCGAGGACCGGACGGAACGGGTGTGACCCAAGCGTCCGACCCTCCTCTGGAATGGGAGAATGACAAGAATGTCGCCTGGAAACGAGAGATCCCCGGCAGCGGCTGGTCGCAGCCCATCGTGGTCAAGGGCTCCGTGTTCGTGACCACCGCCGTTGGCGACAAGCTTGCCAAACCCAAGGATATGTCCGCCGGCTCGCGGGATCTGGCGAGTATTCCCGGGCTCAGCAGAACCAAGGGTCCAGATATCAACTTGAAGTGGCAGATTTTATGTCTCGACGTCAAGGATGGTTCCATCCGATGGTCCCGGACAATTGATGAGGGCAGACCCAAATATCCGACACACCCCTCTAACACCTACGCCACCGAAACTCCTTGCGCCGACGCCGAGAAGGTCTATGCGTATTTTGGGGCCACGGGCATGGTTGCCGCGTTGGATCATGCCGGCAAGACGGTCTGGAATGTCAAGGTAGGCGCCTACCCCTATTCGAACGGTTTTGGGAGCGGCAGCTCGTTAACGCTGTTTGACGGACTGCTTTTCCTGAATTGTTTCAACGAAGAGAAGGCCTTTGTGCTTGCGCTGGATACGCGCAATGGCCAGCAGGTTTGGCGCAAGGACCGTGCCAAGAGCGGCTCCGCCTGGGCCACGCCTTTCGTCTGGAAAAACTCGAAGCGCGTCGAGATCGTGGCCTGCGGCGACAAGCTGGTCACTGCGCACGAACCGAATACCGGTAAGGAACTCTGGAGGCTTGCCGGTATCGACACGGCGTTCGCGCCATCGCCCGCGGCGGATACCGACACGCTCATTCTGGCGGCGAGCTCCCCATTCAGCGCCTCGCCGATGTATGCGATTCGGGCGGGCGCAGAAGGAGACATTACGCTGAAGAAGGACGAGAAATCGAACCAAGGCGTCATCTGGTCTCAAACCAAGGCGAAGGTCGGCATGGCATCGCCGGTCGCCTACGGCGGCCAGGTCTACTTTGCGGCAGATGGATTACTTAGCTGTTACGAAGTCGCCACCGGCAAGCGGCATTATTCCGAACGCCTTCCCAAGTCGAAAATGATCGCGGCATCTCCGATCGTTGTGGGGAATCGGATTCTGATTGTCGACGAGGCGGGACGGGGAACCTGGGTAAAGACCGGCATCGCATTTGAAACGATGGGAGGCGGCCGCGTTTCGGACATCATGTGGGCGACGCCGGCGATTGCCGGCGATGCCGTCATTTTGCGCGGCATCGATGGAATCTACTGCATTCGGAAGTGATTCCCCGCACAGAGTGATGCACCCAAAAATGACCATGGCTATTTTATCTGAAAAATTACATTCGATGGGCGTGACGATAATCCCGTGGAGTGCATCCAAAGGCCCTTCGGAAGGCCTCATTGAATCGACTAAGCGATCCGAATCCCGAATGGTGGGAGATTTTTAACACCGAGTCGGTCGTGGTCACGAGAAGCCGCTGGGCGTGTGATAGTCGATGCTGGGTGATATGCTGGAGCAGGGTGGTGCCGAAGGTCTGCTTGAACAGAGTCATTGCATAGTTCGCGTGAAGGCCGACATGTTTGGCGACTTCCTCCGCGGTCAACTGTTTCGCGTAGTGACGAGATATGTAATAGGCCATTTCTTCGGCTCGGTTCAAAAGTCGAGGGTTGACAGTCCCAGGTGTTTTCCGGTGGATCGAACTTGGCTCGGCGGCTGACAAGCGCATCGCGAGTCGCCGCATCCGCGCCTCGATTTCCAAAAGGCTGGTTTTGCATCGGTCCTCGTCGCCAGAACCAAGATCTTCCAACCAGGTTTCGAATTTTTCGCGGTCGGCGGTCTTGAAACGCTGATCGGGCTCTACCCAGAACGCTCCATGCAAAATGGACCGTGTCAATGGCTCTGGTAACCGCCACTGAAGGAACCAAGTCAAGGGGATCGTCATCACGAAATACGAATCGTTCGTTTCAAAATCGAGGATTTGATGCGGGATCCCCGCCCAGAAGGCCGTAAGCCGTCCTGCAGGGACGGTGGCACGGCGGCCTCCTGTCAGGTACATCAAGGCGCCTTTCTCCAACAGGTTCAGTTCAATCTCATTGTGCCGGTCGCACCTCGACATGCGGGTCGGCGTCCAACGGACACAACTGAATCCATACGGAGAGAAGTCTGGGCGGGTCGGATCAAACCGTACCATTGTTTCTACCCGAACCGCGGCGTTTCATGCGAATGGACGGGGAACGCCGAACTTTTCTTGAACACCATAATCTTAGGATTCCGCAAGAAGTCGCCTGATTCAAGGAAGAAACCCGTGATTCTTACTGGCAGAATGAAGGGAACTTGTTTCACGCTTGGCGGTCTGGCTGGATCGGCAAGTCCTCCGTCATCCTAAAGTGGACCGCAGATGATACCTCGCATTTTCCGCAACGTGTGCTTTTGGTCCGCGTGTTTCCTGGCGCTACACTCGATCAACTTTGAAAGGACATGGGCCGCGGACACCGAACAATGGGGGATTTACGACCACTCCGTGAGTTGGGTCACACACGCCAGCTTGCAAACATCCGACCTCCTCGGCGGGGTGCGGTATCGGGTCCAGTACAGCAAGCCGGTGATCTACGACGAGTGCCGATACGAGGGCGACCTAAAAGATTCATGGGGAAACCTCACGGCCCAAGAGATGGTGCGTGAATTCTGGCTGGGCACCCTCGCTGGTTGCTATGTTGGCCACGGCGAGACCTACAAGCACCCGAAGGACATTTTGTGGTGGTCGAAGGGTGGGGAGTTGCACGGCGACAGTCCTAAACGGATCGCCTGGCTTAAGGCCTTCATGGCCAAGTCTCCTCCGCTGCATGAACTGAAGCCACTCGGCGACGGAAAGAGAACGGCCTTGCTCGCCAAAGACGGGGAATACTATTTGGCGTACGCACTCGACCAGCGTCCGCTCACACTTACGCTCGCGGGCAAAAATGCATATAAGGTGGACGAAATCGACCCCTGGGAAATGACCATTACCCCGGCCGGCACCGCCCCTGCGGGCGAGTTCACGCTCGCCACCCCGATCTCTGACCGGGTCTACCGATTCACCCCGGCTAAACCGGACGAGAAGAACTTGCCCCGGGTTGGGGAAAAGGGCCACCCGACCGGCAGGCCGCGAGTGGTCGTCCTGACCGACTTCCCGCCAGTGGATGTGATCCCGATTGGCGCGGAAAAGGGTCCGCCAGAAAAGCGGAGCGACCCCGACGATGTGCAGTCGATGGTTCGCTTCCTACTCTACGCAAATGAATTCGATATTGAAGGGCTTGTGGCTTCGTCGGGAACTCTTGCCAACGTGGCGAAGAAGCAGCACCTTCTGGATCTGCTCGACCTGTATGACAAGGTGTACGAAAAGCTGCGCCAGCACGACCAGCGGTTCCCGACCGCAGGTGAGTTGAAGTCGGTCACCTGGGAGGGCCGCTCAGGCACCTACGGAAAACCAGCCGCCGAGGTCTTCGCCAAGGGCAAGGAAACGGAGGCGTCCGAAGCACTCATCAAGCTGGTTGACCGGCCCGACCCCAGGCCTGTGTGGATCTGCGTCTGGGGCGGGCCGGCTGATTTAGCTCAGGCACTTTGGACGGTGAAGGGGAGTCGTAGCCCAAAGGAAGTGGATCGATTTCTCAGCAAACTCCGGATCTACCTTATCGGCAAGCAGGACGGATCGGCTCAATGGCTTCTTGATACGTTTCCCGATTTGTTCATCATTCTGTCGGAGCGCAACTACATGGGAATGTTCTGGAACATCCCTGGTGCCGATCCGAAGTTGGCCGACCTCGACTGGCTGAACGCGAACATTCGAATCGCGCGGGGGCCGCTGGCCGCCGCATACCCACGCAGCGGAGTGAACCCGAAGAACCCCGGCGTCCAAGAAGGCGATACCCCCTCGTTTCTTCACTTGGTAAGCGCCGTCCGAGGGCTAAACGACCCTGAGAAACCGGACCAGGGTGGATGGGGCGGTAAGTTCAAACGCACCGACCCGAAGCGGAACCACTGGATCGACGATCCCGCCGGTGGCGAGACCGTGTGGCGGTGGCGGGAAGAGGTGCAAAAGGATTTCGCTCGCCGTGCGGACTGGATGAGGGACGCGCCGCCTTGACTTTTCGGTGATGTCCTGGAGGAGGACGAAAAACCCACGAACCATTCCCCCTTCGAAATGCGGGGTATAGTCGACCTCGGTGATCCGTGTCCCAAGCCCCTTTTTGGGCATCGGGCACCCGAACCGGACCGCCCGTTCGGACAGAGCGGCGTCGATGTAAGGTCGCTGCTGCTCGATCTGATCCGTACCGAGAAAATCTCCTAGTTGTCGCCCCAAAGTCTCCTCGGATCGAAGACCAAACCGAGTCTCGAAGGCGCGGTTCACGAATCTGTAACATAGGTCCCGGTCAATAAAGGCGATGACCCGGGACGCCGACGGGGGACGCCGAAAGGCATGACATGTTAACTTGGCGATCGTTGCGACAGATGATCGCGGTGCGACAACGACCGCAGTATGGCGTCGAGCACGGAGCCCAAATGGTCCCCCAAGTCCTCGGCCAGGAAACGGAGTACCATGTAGCCGTTTTCCTGCAACAAGATATCCTTTCGCCGATCACGGCGATAGGCGCCCGCATCGTTCAAATGTTGGGCTCCATCAAGTTCGATTGCCAGACACGAGTCGGCACAAAGCAAATCAACCTCCATCTCGCCCTGCCCATCGAATGGAATCGGGATTTTCACGTTTAACCGAAACCGTCCAACGGTCTCCCGAAGGGTTTGAAGACGCCTAAAAAGGAACGCCTCGCTGGCGCTACGAGCCCGCGCGCTGCCTTCAACATCGCCGAATGTCGCTGTTGCAACCTGAGTGAAGAGCGTCGCCAAAGGTTTGTCGACGCCGTCGCGAATCAGTCGTTGAACACTTCCGGCAAACTGCTTTTTCCACTGCGGATCAATGGGTAACGGAACCTCTGAGGGCCAGCCGGGAACCGCGCTGGCCGGCAAGAGAATCCTATAGCCAACGGCCTCATAACCTTGGCAACGTCGATCAAACATCCTGGCCAGCATGGGGACATTGAGATCCGCGAAATCATAGACGATCACTTCCTTTTTGCGAGCATGCGAACGGTGTAGCCTTCCCACATATTGCGCGATCGTGCCGCGCCAGGATACGGGCAGCGTCAGAAAGAGCGTATCCAGCCGCGCGTCATCATAGCCTTCGCCGATAAACCGACCGGTTGCCAATAAAACTCTGGGCTCGTCATCGGAAATCGCCGCCAGTCGAGCCACTGTGGCACTATTTTCCTTCTTCCCCATTCCACCGCGCAGCACAATGGAGTGATCGACCAACGTTGACAATCGTTCGGCGAGCAGGTCGAGATGTTCGTTGCGTTCAGTCAAAACCAAGGGCGAACGTCCTTGCTGAACGGCTTGCTGTACCTCGTCGCAAACGAGACGATTTCTCGCCTCGTCCGCAATCAATTCGGCATAGAGATCTTGGAAGTGCGTTCGCGCATCATCTGCGGTACTTGAAGAACGAAAATTTGTCGGTCGAACATAGACCGTGTGCTCAAACGGACGTTGTGCCGCCTCTGATTTCGCATCAACGCGATGGCGAATTGGGCCGCACTGCATGAAAATGATGGGGTGGTGTCCATCCTTCCGGGCGACGGTTGCGGAAAGGCCCGTGACGAACTTGGCCTTGGCGCAGCGGGCAACCTGCTCAAAGCTATAGGCTGATAAATGGTGACACTCGTCGACGATGAGATGCCCGTAGTTCGCGACCAGGTCATTTATGACGCTTTTTCGAGACAAGGACTGAATGAGAGCCACGTCGAGCAATCCATTTGGTTTCTTCCTTCCCCCTCCAATTTTGCCGATTTCCTTGGGCCGTAAGTTAAGAAATGTTGCTAGGCGATCGACCCATTGTTCGAGCAGTTGCCGGCGATGCACGAGGACCAATGTGTTTACGCCGCGTGCGGCGATCAGCCACGAAGCCACGACCGTTTTTCCAAAGGCGGTTGTAGCAGACAAGACGCCCGTTTCATGGGCAAGCATCTGTTTCGCCGCGGCGGCCTGAGCAGGTCGAAGCTCGCCCTGAAATGTGACTTGGAGCGGCATCCCCTGGAATCGTTCGTCTCGAAAAACAGGTCTAGTTCCTAAATTCTCAAGGAGCGATTTCACCTCTTCCAAGCACCCACGCGGAAGAGCGATGTGCTTCTCGTGATCCTCGGCACAGGCAATCACACGCGGTGTTCCGTAGGTTGGAAGACGCATGGCCTGGGCCTTGTAAAACTCAGGATTTTGAAATGCAGCCAGCCGAATCAGGCGATTTTGCAAGCCCGCGGAGAGGTGTTGCTTCGCGATGTAGAGCTGATTGCCCAAAATCACTTCAAGGCTTTCTGGCAACAACCCTTCCAGTCGAGGCTCCCTTTGCGCGCCGGATGGCGGCAAAGCCCAAGGTGCGATTCCGTCTTCCGCTGCCGGCGCCATGCGTACCCCGACAACGCGACCTCTACGCTCCGCCGCGGAAACAATCTCCTCAACCGTGGACCGCTCAATCTTGCGGAGCGCCGACAGAAACGCCCATTGATCCGCATAAGGTACGAAGCCTTCGTCGAGGAAAACCGTATTCCCTCGTTCTCGCGGTTCTTTTTGTAACGGAAGGGCGATGAGGTTACCGAAGCCCCCTTGGGGAAGAGTGTCCTGGTTGGGAAACAAGCGATCATAGGAATCAAGGCCCATTCCCGGCCGTCGCTCCATGGTCTCGGTTAACAGATAGGCCCCCAGCTTCCGAGCGAGCGAAGCTGAAATGGCCTCCTGAAAGAACAACCAAATATGCCCTCCATTTCCGCTACGCGAACGTTCCAACCCGGCAGGCAAAGCAAACCTCTGGCAGGTGTCAAGAACCGCCCGAGCGTCATCTTGCCAATCATGCTTGTCCAGGTCCACCGCCAGGAAAAAACAAGTCTCATCGCGCAACATGGGATACACGCCCACGACACAGGCACGACCCAGACCGTCCTTTCCTAATAGGTGCCAGCGGATCGCCTCTTCAGTAACGGTCAGAAATCGCTGATGGGGACAGGCAGTGCATTTGATCTTTGGTTTTTCGCAAACACCTCGGACCCACTCATTGGCGCATGCAGGGGAGTAGCCGGAGCGTCCGGTTTTCTGATTTTCGAATCGGCGCGGATAAATGTCTTCGCGGCCACGAAATAACGTGCGAAAAAGGGCGATCTTGGATGCAGGCGGGGAATGTGCGTGGACGTCAAGGTGCTGCAGCCCAGTCATTCCAGCCACCTTTCGCTTCGCATCGCAATTGCAATGTTTTCAGAATTGTGCAGTGCTCCTGGTCATGGGGCCTTTGTATGCTACCCATGTTTCGCCACTCGAAACTATAGAATTTTCAAGATTTCTTCACTTCGGGTGATCGCTTTCACCCAGTTTGGAAGCGTACTCTTGAGCAAGTTATCGTCCAAGCGTTATCGTTGATGGAAGCGTACGCAGAAAAGGCTCGTGCAGCAATTACCCGACGCGAGCTTGCCATTCGGGACTATTTTGACATTGATGCCGCGGTACAAAGAGGGCTGATTCGGCACGATGCCCTGGATTTCTTGGCTCTTGTATCTCGAAAACTCAACGCCACATCCGATCGTGTCAATATTTCAGACGAGCGTATCGAAGCTCTGCGAAGACAAGTAAGCGCAAATCTAAAACCAGTCCTTCGCCTCGTGGATTATGACAATTTTTCCTTGGATCGAGTACTTCTATTGGTTCGCGACATCGTCACAGGATGCCCGTCGCGATAGTTTTCATTTTTTCCCATTCAACCAAGACCACACTGTATACGAGCAGTATGCCATCTCGTTCGCAACCTCGTCCACCGAGAGGACAAAAATGATACCATGGCACCTCGACTGGGCCTTCCAGACCGGCCTCCCGGTTCGCACACCTGGCAGTTGGGGCAGCACGGTGCGGCGGCAGTTGGCGGACTTGATACTGCCGCAGCTAGGGTGATCACATACCAGGAGTGAAAAGCGCTGAAAGCGGGTGTGTTCGGCGGTGGCGATTGTAGCCTGGTTTTCGACTCGGCGACCGGAACCAACACGATCGCATTTAAAGAGGAGGTGAGAACGATCCCACCTCCCTTTTGGTTCGATTGCGAGAGGATTCCCTCTCAGTTTCTCCCCGGAATTCCCGGCACTTCTTCCGGGGCATATTCCGGGACGGGGATATTGATGGTGGGAATGGTGTTAGAACCCTTAACCACCACGTAGCGGAGGTTGCTGTGAGCGGCGTCGAACCAGCCCAACAGTTTATCCTTGCTTCGCTCTTCATCGCCAGAGGTTGAGGGAACCGGCCAGGTCAAGAGAATCTGATAGGAACCCTCACAAGCCCCGTCCCCATCGCTGAAGGTCGTGAGCTTGAATGTCCCATCGGCCCCCGTGGTTCCGATCGGATTCCCCGGTACGGCGGGGGG
>Ga0208492_1001466_pt1 | contig 14331 bp, 12 predicted proteins | sample Subbioar_CSW14AB_FD_184820 | JGI IMG/M metagenome (GOLD analysis project Ga0208492, IMG submission 184820) | Serpentinite rock and fluid subsurface biosphere microbial communities from McLaughlin Reserve, California, USA - CR12Mar_CSW14AB (SPAdes) | ecosystem: Environmental > Terrestrial > Deep... | reverse complement strand
GAGGGCGGGGGTGAGGGGGGCCTAACCTAAGCTCAAACCGCAAACCTGAAGGTCTTGCCATCCTTCACGATCTGCCCACACACCGGATCGGCGAAGTGCGTGCCGAACACCTTCACCGGCTTGTCGGCATAGCGTTCGAGGAAGGCCTGGCGGGTCGCCATGGCGGCGGGGCTGTCGTCGTCGAAGGGTGTGACCCAATCCGGGCGCGCGATCTGACAGGGATGATGCATCATGTCGCCGGTGATGATGGCCTCTTCACCCTTGGAGGCGATGTGCACGCTGACATGCCCCGGCGTGTGACCGGGCGTCGGTTCGAACCACACACCGGAACCGACCTCGTGATCGGGCTTGACCAGATCGACCAGGCCCGCTTCGAAGACCGGCTGCACCGATTCCTGGAACACCGGTCCGAAGTCATCCTTGAGATGCTGCCAGTGATTGAACTCGGACTCGACCATCACATAACGCGCGTTCTTGAAGGTCGGCACCCACTTGCCGTTGACCTTCGTGGTGTTCCAGCCGACGTGATCGACATGCAGGTGGGTGCAGATCACGGTGTCGATGGAATCCGGGTCGTGACCGAGCTTCTTGAGATTGTCGATGAAAGGGCGCTGCATATTGGCCCAGGCATCGAGGGCGAGGGTCTTGTCGTTGCCGATGCAGGTATCGACCACCATTTTGCGTTCCGGCGTCTCGATGATCATCATCTGGATGTTGAGGATGAGCTTGCCATCGGGTGTCACGAAATGGGGTTTCAACCACGGAATGGTGGCGAGGTTGTCCGGCGTGGCGTCCGGCAGCACGGGCACGGAGCCGCTGTCGTCGCGCAGCTCGATGAGCTGGGTGATGGTGGTATCGCCGAATTTCCACTTGAGCATGGATGATCTCCCCTTGGGTAATTGAGTGGTGATGCTGTCGCGCGCGGCCGCCAACGACGTCGCGGCAAGCATACCTCGCGCGCTTCGGCCGTGGCGATGTTTCACCGCGCGCGCCTGGCCCATAATCGCAGCAGGCCCATCATGAGCAGGAATTTCACCATGACCGCCAAGGCTATTTTCCGGCGCGGCAGTGCGCATTGGCTGTGGCGCGGTGCGCTCGGCTTGCTGCTCGTGCTGCCGCTGGCCAGCACGGCCTGCGAGAGCGACGCCGATTGCGGCACCGGCGGCACCTGCATCAAACGCGAGAAGCGTGCGAGTGGTGTCTGCTATGGCGGCTCACGCGGTGCGCCCGCGGCTGTCGAGCCGAGCGCCGCACCGGAGGCCGAAGTCGCGACCCAACCCGTCACCGGTCAGCGACGGGAAAATGCCAAGGCCTGGCTCGGTGACCCCGATCAGATGATCAAGGAAAATCTGCCGGGCAAGGAGGTCGGCGGCACCTGCATGGTGACGCAGGATTGCGCGGCGGGATTCGAGTGTGTGGTGGCCGGCTTCGAAGGCCATTGCGTGAAGCTCTGAGCCGCTGCACGCCACGGCATCGTCAGCCCAGACCCGGCACCGCGACCAGAAAGCCGGTGTCGGCATTGGCGATACGCAGCGGCACCGCGGCCTGATATGCGGGCGATCGATACCACGCTTCGGCAGCCGCCTGATCGGCGAACTTCAACAGCACATAGCGCGAAAATGGATTGCTGCCTTCCAGGCTGACCGGCGCGTTGCTGACCGCCAGCACCTCGACCTGGTGTGCGACCAGACTTTCCCGCGCCGCCGTGGCGTAGTCGGCGTACTTCGCTTCATTGGTGATATTGAGGCCGGCCATCACATACACGCTCATGGGTGTCTACCCTCGGGTTGTCGTCAAACGGAAAAAAGATGCTTGCCGCGCATGGCATTTCTCACATGATTCCACGCGCCCCGCACGCATACAATCGAGGCGCGCCTGCATGCAGGGATTGCAACTCGCCAGCCACACCAGAGGGTGACCAGATATGAGCGCGGATGCCACAGTCGAAGCCTATGCTTTCAAACCCGGTATCAACAAGAACATCGTCATCTGTTGTGACGGCACCTGGAATTTCGCCGCGCAGGAGGACGAGGGCGAGAGTGCGCCGACCAACGTCTGCAAGCTCTATCGTGCCATCGACCCCGAACGCGACGCCCACGACACACCCCAACTTGCCTGGTATGACGAAGGCGTGGGCGCTGAACTCGGGCTCGCCGGCAAGCTGCTGTCCTTCATCGGCAGGCTGCTGGCGAGCAAGGTGCCGGGACTGGAAAAACTCGGGCCGCTCATCGAGGGCGCGACCGGCCTCGGCGTGGCCGAGAACATCCGCGAAGCCTATGTGTGGTTGTGTCGGGTGTATGCGCCGGGCGATCGCATTTTCCTGTTCGGTTTCAGCCGCGGTGCGTTTCAGGTGCGCAGCCTGAGCGGCCTCATCCACGTCGTCGGTCTGCTGAAGTCCTCCGCGCACAATTACTCCCAGACCGCCTTCGACAAATACCGCAACTTCCGTCCCACCCAGAGCGAGAAGCAACATGTGCGCGGCAATATCGCCGAGGAGCGCGTCTTTCTGAGCGACAGCGAGCGTGCACTGTTCCATGACCGGGAGAAACTGCGCATCCACTTTCTCGGTGTGTGGGACACCGTCGCGGGGCTCGGTCTGCCGATGTGGGGTTGGAGTTTCGAAATCTTCCGGGTCAACACCAGCTATCACAATACCGCCGTCGTGCCCTCGGTCGAGCACGCCTATCACGCGGTCGCGATGGATGAGTTCCGTTCCAGTTTCATGCCTGTGCTGCTCAAACGCCCGGCCGGATTCCAAGGACAATTCGAGCAGAAGTGGTTTCGCGGTTCCCACGCCGATGTCGGCGGTGGTTATTGCGATGCGCGCCTGTCCGACATCGCCCTCGACTGGATGATGGCCAAGGCCGAAGCCGCCGGCTTGCGTTTTCGCCCGCGCCATCGACTCAGCCCCAAGCCCGAAGCGCTCGGATCCCTGCACGACGAAGTGGCGCGCTGTACGGCATACGCCATGGCGGGTCTGTGGCCGCGCATGTTTCCGCTCTCGCCGTCCCTGCGCCAAGAGGTGCGCGAGACCTTCGGTGAACAGGCCGACGAGTTCGAGGAAGTCGGTGAGTGGCATGAATCGGTGAGCGAGCGCGGTACACGCCTGCAAGCTGAAGAAGCGGCGGGATGCCGGCCCCATGCCCGCCTGCTGCGCCTCGCCACCGCGCCCGACCAGGATGCGCCGGCATTGTGGAATCGCGCCGAGCCCGACCCGCGCGACGTGCACTGGCGCCTGGTGGCGCCGGGCCAGCCCGCGTCACGTTTTGTGGTCTACGCCGAGCGCATCTGGTCGCCGACCGGCGTGGTGCTGATCAAAGGCCGGCGTTATTGGATACGCGCGGTCGAGCAGCCATCGCCCGAGCGTGGCTCGGTCTGCACCGGCCTATGGTATGACCTCGATGACCCCGCCGACACCGGCGGCAAGAGCAGTGTGCGCACGCTTTACGAGAATCTTCGCAACTGCAATTTCTTTCCCGCACGGTTCATCTTCTCCGGCGCCAAGCGCTATCCCGACGCGCGCTGGTTCCAGCTGATGGGCATGATCAACCGTCCCACCCATTGGGACCGACGCACGCGCTCGCCGTTGTGGCTGCTGTTCTATCTCCTGGTCCGCGACCCGGGCGAGTTGCTGTTCCGTCAGTTCCCGCTCGGTGCCAACGTCAGTTTCGCGGCCAAGGCCAGCGGCCCTTTCTATTGCTACGCGAACGACTTGTGGATGGCGGCAGGCAACAATTCCGGCGCGCTGGAAATGGAGATCAGCGATGTCGGCGCCGAGCCCTGCGCGGCGCCCGCCGAAGCGACCGAGCCCGGCAACGAAAAGACCCTGGTGGTGGCGATGCGCATCGCGCAGGTGGCGCTGCTGCTGGGCTTGGGCTATGGCCTGGTGTTGGGCTTGCGCGCGCTGCTCGAACACTATCTATGAGCGCTCACGATCACGCATCCGCGGCGTGCTCAGCGTCGCCGCGGGCGATGGTCTGGGCGAGTCCGTCGCGTTTACCGCCACGCGGTCCGGTGCTGCCGAACAAGACATCGGTCAATCCGCCGAGCAGGCCGCCATCGGCCTCCGCCGCTTGTTCAGTCACGCGCTCTGCGCGCGGGCTAGACGCAGACGGTGCGGTGGGCGCGGAATGCATTTCATCGGCGGCTTCGGCGGTGAGCGCGGCGCGGCCTTTCAATTTCTCATAGGCCGATTCGCGATCGACTGACTTCTCGTACACGCCTGCGACCAGCGAAGCGGCCAGCAAGGCCTGACGTTGGGCGGGCGTAATCGGGCCTATCTGGCTGCCGGGCGGCACGATGTAGACGCGCTCCGTCACACTCGGGCGGCCCTGCTCATCGAGCAAGCTGACCAGCGCTTCGCCCACCGCCAGTTCGCCGATGGCGGTCTCGATGTCCAGCCCCGGTTTGGCGCGCATGGTCGAGGCGGCGGCCTTGACCGTTTTCTGATCGCGCGGCGTGAAGGCGCGCAGCGCGTGCTGCACGCGGTTGCCGAGCTGGCCGAGGATGGCGTCGGGAATGTCGGGTGGATTCTGGGTGACGAAGTACACGCCGACGCCCTTGCTGCGGACCAGGCGCACCACCAGTTCGATACGCTCGATGAGCGCGGCCGGCGCATCCTTGAACAACAGATGGGCTTCGTCGAAGAAGAACACCAGTTTGGGCTGTTCGAGATCGCCGACCTCGGGCAGGGTTTCAAACAACTCCGACAGCATCCACAACAGAAACGTCGCGTACAGGCGCGGCGCCGTCATGAGCTTGTCGGCGGCGAGGATGTTGATGACGCCAAGGCCGGCATCGGTCTGCATGAAGTCGGCGATGTTCAGCATCGGCTCGCCGAAGAACTGCTCGCCGCCTTGTTGATCGATCTGCAACAGACCGCGCTGGATGGCGCCGACGCTGGCGGCGCTGATGTTGCCGTAGTCGGTGGTGAAGTCGCGGGCGTTGTCGCCGACGAATTGCAGCATCGCGCGCAGGTCTTTCAGGTCGAGCAGCGCAAGACCATTGTCATCGGCAATCTTGAACGCGAGGTTCAAGACCCCGCTCTGGGTTTCGTTCAAGGCCAGCATGCGCGCCAGGAGCAGCGGCCCCATGTCACTGACCGTGGCGCGCACGGGGTGACCCTGCACGCCGAACACATCCCACAACGTGGTCGGGCAGGCGCAAGAAACCGGTGGTTCGAGATGGCGCTCGGCGAGGATGGCGGCGAGCTTGGCACTGACCGTGCCGGCCTGGGAGATGCCCGTCAAATCGCCCTTCACATCGGCCATGAACACCGGCACACCGATGCGGCTGAAGTTCTCGGCCAGGGTCTGCAGGGTGATGGTCTTGCCGGTGCCGGTCGCGCCGGTGATGAGGCCATGACGGTTGGCGAGGGCGGGCAGCAGATGACAAGCGATGTCATCGCGCCGGGCGACGAGGATGGGGTCGGCCATGTATCAGCTCCGAAAAAGCGACGCGCCATTGTAGGTGGGATTCATTCGCACATTCATGCGTGGCACAGTGGAATCGATGTGCGAATGAATTCGCAGCTACCCCGCCGCCAGCTTCACCGCCAACGCCACATAGGGCGGCACGATGGCGGCCCACGAGGCGAAGCGCGGGTCGGGCGCGCGGCCAGTGTCATACAGATGCACGCCGAGGGCGATGATGGCAGCGACCTTCGCCACCTGTATCGCTTCGTAACGATGCATATCGATGGCGGTGCGCCCGGTCATCTTCTGCCACTCGTCTATCGTGCGACTGCGCGACCACCAGCCCGGCAACTCGTAGCCGGCGGCGCCGAGCGCCGCTTCGCCCTGATCGTAGAACTGCAGGACATAGCCCAAGTCCAGCAAGGGATCGCTGACGCCGGCCATTTCCCAATCGAGCAGCGCCAGCATGCGGCCTTCGCGGTTCCACAGCGTGTTGCCGTGTTTCGGATCGCCGTGGATGGGGCAGGGCGGGCCGGAGGGACGCGGCGGATTGGCGACCAGATCTTCCAGCACCGTGACCAGATCGCGCGGCGCCTCGGCACCACGCGCGACCTCCAGCCAGTGCTGCGCTTCCTCGACCACGGTGCGCGCCGGTGCCGGCATGGCGGCAACCGGCAATTTATGCACGCTCGCCACCGCGCCTATCCATTGCGCGCACATCGCATCGCGGCTCGATGCCGGCAGCGCCTTCAGCCAGTCGGGCGTGACGTATTCGAAAGCCTCGCCTGCCAGGCATTCCATGATGAAGAACGGGGCGCCGATGACTTCCGCCTCGGTGCACAGCTCATGGACCGCGGGCACCGGCGGGCCGGCGGGGTGCTTGCCCATGGCGTCCAATACCGCGTGCTGCGCGGCCATGTCATAGGGCGGCAAGAGGCCTTCCTTGGACGGCGGCATGCGCAGTATGCGGTTGATGCCTTCGAGCTTGTAGGTCTCGTTGGAATGACCGGTCGACAGCGCGGTGATGGAAGTCAACGCGCCGCCCACACCCAGATAGTCGCGCAAGCCTTGCAGCATGCGCGTCAGATCGCGGGACATGACCGCTCAGCCCCGCGTACGGGTCGAGGACAGCTCCATCTCCGGCCACTCGCCGAGCACGATGGGCTCGAACAGACCGTAGCCTTTGGCATCGCCTTCACGCACCTTGACGATGGTGTCGCGCACGGCGGTGGCCAGACGCTTGCGCGTCTCGGGCGCGGTCATGTCATCGATGCGCTCGCCATCGAGATTCAATTCGCCGCGCCAGTTGCCATGCTTCTTGCCATCGAAACCGAGATACAGCGCGGTCGAGAGATAGAAGCCCGACTCGCCCATTACTTCGATGTCGACCTTGTTGGTCTCGCCGTTGAGCATGTCGATGTAGAGATAACCACCGAGCAGGCGGCGGGTGTCGTCGTCATAGCGCAGCACCGGACGCACGCGCGCGATGCGTTCCTGACGCCCGTCGGCGTTGTTGCGATAACCCGAAAAATAGAACACTTCCTCGCCGCGGATCTGCAGATAGAAGTGATACTCGTATTTCGTGCCATCGGGCTTTTCGAGCAGCAGCGGCGACCAGTTGAGCAGGAATTTCGAGTCCTCGAACTTGCGTTCGCCAAAGTCGCGGGCCGGACGCAGGTCGGTCGGCGGCGCGCCGACGTCGAGACGCACGCCCCAGGAATGATCGCGATAGGAGAACCAGTCCTCGGGTCTGATCTCCTCGCGCTTGCCTTCGATTTCCACCCAGCCGCTCGGCACGCCCGCCTGGTGATAACGCACCACGTTGGAGACGATGCGAAAGCCGCGTTCGTCACGCTGGATGTGGCGGTCTTCAAAGAAGCAGGGATGGATGGCGTCAAAGGTGACGTCGAAGGTCAGCGGAATGATGTCATTCGGGGCCAGCGTCCAGCGAATCTTCTGCTGCGGTACCAGCACTTCGTATTTGATCGGGCCGACCTGGGTGCTCATCGGGTTCTGCGACAGCTCGCGACTGGCGCGCACCGTCCATTGCTGCTTGCCGCGCGAGATGCCGGCAAAGGCGTCCATCACATCGCGGTTCTGATAACGGCCGAGGCCGCAATCGATCTGCAGACTGCCGTCCTTGCGTGAACTCGGCGTCCACAGTTTCTCGGTCCAGGACAGATCCGATTCGGCGACGGTCGCGAAGGTGTCCGCTATCTGATGGTTGAGTTGCTCGTCGGCGTCGAGCAGTTTGCCTATGCCTTGCATGATTCTCCCCTCTCTTGCTTTGGATGGCTGATATGTCGTGTCAGGTCCGGGTTGCGAAAATCGTGTGCCACACGACATGGGTCCAGGTGTCGATGAAAGCTTCCCGCTCGGCCTCGTTCAAGCCCTTGCCGTATTGCACATAGGTGTGATTGACCGACCACGACAGCACTTCAGCGACCATGGGTGGCAGCCCGACATGGGCGCGACCACTGGCAGCGATGCGTTGCACGGCCTGGCGACTCTCGGCGACGAAGCGTTCGAGCATGCGCTTGTGCAGGGCCGCCACCTGGGTGTCGTAGGGCGCGGTCTCAGCCGCCGCCGCGAGGATGGCCTGGTGTTTCATATAGGCCGCGAAGAAGCGTGCCATGGCCGCGCGCAGGTCTTCGAAGCGGGCGTCCTCGGCGTGCACGAACCACAGGCCGCCGGCGCCCACCACTTCGTCTTCGACACGCGCGATGAGGCGCGCTATCAACTCGCCCTTGTCGCGAAAGTGCAGATAGAAGGTCGCGCGCGCGATGCCGGCCTCGCGGGCCAGGGCGTCGATGGAAATCGCGGTGATGGTCAGGCCGCGCGCCAGCAGTCGCTCGAGCGCCTGCTGCAGGCGTTCTTCCATGCCGGGCGCGGCGTCGGCCTCGTTGGCGGGGCGGGCGCGGCGCGTGACGCTGACCATGGTCTATCCTCAAATCAAGGTTGCGCCGGCGCGCGACTCAAGGGGCGAAGATAAGACCGGCCGCGCAGGCTAGTCAATGTGTCTAGACAGTGTGTCTACACGCCGCCTATATTCGGCACACACAGCGATTGCCGACTTCGAGGGGAGAACGAACATGTCAGTTATCGAACGCGATGCGCTCGGCCGGGCGCAGGAATTCCAGCATGGCGGCAAGGGACCGGTCACCGCGTCCCGTCATCGTCGCAATGCAGTCGTCTACGCCCTGCTGTGTGTCGCCGCCCTCACACCGGCGTGGTTGAACGCGAGCGCCGGCTGGCAGGCGGCGGGCCTCGGCCTGTTCCTGCCGGGCGGCGGCTTTCTTGCCCTCGGCGGGGCCTGGCTGCTGATGGTGCCGGTGGTGCTGGCATTGTTCTGGGTAGCCTGCATCGCGTGGTTCTGGAACGGCATGGTGATCGCGCCATTGAGCGTGTGGCTGGGCTCGGCGCTGGTCGCGGGCAGCCTCGCGGGCGACACCATCTGGGCACCGGGCATGGCGCTCGCACCGATGGCCGCCGCTGGCATCTTCCTCTGGTTCCAGCACAAGAACACCGAACGCCACGCCGCCGATCGGCTGCGCTTCACCCAGCGCCAGCAGTTCTACGCCGCCTCGCGGGTGGAAGTGAACGAGCGCGTGAAAAGCGAACCGGCGCTCGGCACCCGCGAACTCGACCCCGAGCAACTGGCCGCCGCACGCTATGTGCTGGACCGCGCGTTGCAGCCCATCAACGAGTTCAAGGGCTACGCCATCATCGACCAGTTCCAGCCCGCCGCGCTGCGCTATCAGCTCAATCATCTCGGTTTCGCGCTCGGCATGATGCAGGGCCATTACACACCCAATTTCAGCGGCTACCTCGGTGAAGCCCAGCGCAATCTCATCGACAAATACCTGGTCAAGCGGGTGTGGGACTACTGGGTGCTGGAGTCCATGTGGGGGCATTTCAACTTCAGCAACTTCGATCCGGCGGCCAAGGACAACATCATGCTGACCGGCTGGTATGGCATGCATGTCAACCAGTACATGCTGAACTCCGGTGACCGGCGCTACAGCGAAGCGGGCTCCTTGAGCTTCCGTCTGAACGAGAACACCGTGTTCCCGCACAGCGCACACACGCTGGCGCAGTCGGTGCTGGACAACTACCAGCATTCGGATTTCTTCCTCTTTCCCTGCGAGCCGAACTGGGTCTACCCGGTCTGCAACATGTATGGTCTGGCTTCCCTCGCCAGCCACGACGCGGTGTTCGGCACCAGCTATGCCCAGACTTCATTGCCGAAGTGGATGGACATGCTGGAATCGGAATTCATGGACGAGAAGGGCTCGATCATCGGTCTGCGTTCCTACTGGACCGGCCTCGAGATCCCCTTCTACGCCGGCGAGGCGGGCTTCGCCTTCTTTGCCAACTGCTTCTCGCCGGATCTCGCCCGGCGGCTGTGGGCCATCGGCCGCAAGGAACTCGCGTTCTGCATCGCGCCCGACGCCAACGGCGCGCCGCGCTTGAGCATTCCGCGCGAAGCGCTGTCCTGGCTCGACACCATCGACCCCGGTCACTACAAGCCCGGCGCGCTTTTCGCCTATGCGGCGGTCGCGATGTGCGGGCGCGAATTCGGTGACGACGAACTGGCCGAAGCGGCACTGCGTTCCATGGATCAGGACTGCGGCCGCATTGATGACAACGGCGTGGTGAGTTATCGCGAGGCATCGTGTCTAGCCAACGTGTGGGCGGTGGAAGCCAAGCTCATGCGCACTGGCGACTTCCGCAATTCCTTCGTCAAGGGACCGGCGGCGAGCGCCTTCACGGGCCCGCAACTGGCCGCGGCGAGCTATCCCGAAGTGCTGGTCGCGAAGGCCACGAGCAGCGGGCAGGATCTCGATCTGGTGCTGTATCCCGGCCGTGGCACCGGTCGTCAGCGCCTGGGTCTGGCGCGTCTCGCGCCCGGCGCGAGCTATCGGGTCAGCGGTCGGCCGGACCTCGATTTCCGCGCTGATGCGCAGGGCCTGGCCAGCCTCGAGGTCGAACTCAACGGTCGCACCGCGCTCAATATCCTGCCCGCCTGATCCAGCTCACGCCCGGCCGCCGCGTGCATCGACGCACGCGGCGGCGGCGCGCTACCATTGCTGGCCAAAAGCGCCCCGCCTCATCACGCGCCGCGCGCAGCACCGACTTCAATCCAAGCCCAAGGGGAAGCCTCCATGTCCGATGTCTACATCGCCGGCGTCAGCATGACGAATTTCGGCAAGCATTCCGATCGCACGCTCAAGAGCCTGGCCGGCGAGGCCCTGCAAGCTGTGCTGAAGGATGCGGGCTGCGAGGTCGGCGCCATCGAGGCGGTGTTCTTCGGCAATTGCGTGCAGGGCCACATGGAAGGCCAGGACATGGTGCGTGGTGAGATCGCCCTGCGGCCGTTCGGCATCGAAGGTGTGCCGGTGGTGAACGTCGAGAACGCCTGCGCCACCGCCACCACTGCCTTTCACATGGCGGTCAATTACGTGAAGGCCGGCGCCTGCGACATCGCGCTCGCGATCGGCGTCGAGAAAATGTTTTCGGATGACAAGGCGCGCATGTTCAGCGCCTTCGACGGCGCCTGGGACGTGCATGAAGTGGCGCAGAGCACGGCCGCATTCGCCGACATGGCCAAGGGCGTGGACGTGCCGCCCGGCTCCACTTCGCCGCGCCCCTACAGCGTGTTCATGGACATCTATGCCGGCTTCTGCCGCATGCATATGCGTGAGTTCGGCACGACGCAGGAGCATCTGGCGGTGATCGCCTCGAAGAATCATCAGCACTCGACCATGAACCCGTTGTCGCAATTCCAGAAGGCCTTCTCGGTCGAGGAAGTGCTGCATGCCGCGCCCATCACCTACCCGCTGACACTGCCGATGTGCTCGCCGATCAGCGACGGCGCCGCGGCGGCGATCGTGTGCAATGAAGCCGGTTTGCGAAAGCTCAACGCCGCCAAGGCGCGCGCGATGCGCGTGCTGGCGACCGTCATGCAGTCCGGCAGCAATCGCGGCATTACCGAATTCGAGAAACATGCCAGCAAGCTCGCGGCGCTGAAGGCTTACGAAAAGGCCGGTGTCGGCCCCGCCGACATCCATGTCGCCGAAGTGCATGACGCGACCGCAATGGGTGAAATCATCGAACTCGAGGCCCTCGGCCTGTGCGCGCTCGGTGACGGCGGCCCGGCCGCGGCACGCGGCGAGACGCGCCTCGGTGGCCGTCTGCCGGTCAATCCCTCCGGCGGTCTCGAATCCAAGGGCCATCCGATAGGCGCGACCGGCCTTGGCCAGATCTTCGAACTCGTCACTCAGTTGCGCGGTGAAGCCGGCCAGCGGCAAGTCGATGGCGCCAAGGTCGCCATTGCGCAGAACGGCGGCGGCATATGCGGCATCGAGGAAGCCATCACCTGCGTGACCATCGTCGGTCACTGATCACTCGGTGGGCAATTACTACGCCGACTCCGACAAGTTCGGCGACGAAGCCGCCTCGCCGCTGGTCGAGGCATTTCACAGCGCGGTGAAGAATCTGGTCCGCGAGCGCTTCGCCGCGAGCGGCAAGGACTGGGCGGCCTTCGTCTTCGATGACGCGCAGGATTTGATCACGGCGCAGGACTTCGCCGCCATCGACAGACGCATGCTGGACCTCGGGCACCGTTATGCGTGGTCGGCGCAGGTGTCGGTCGCCGAACGACCGGACGCCTATCAGCCCGCCCAAGGTCTGAATGAGGACCTTTCGAATTTCAGTTTCGAGCATGCCGAGGCAGTGGTGGCCGCGGCCGACGCGCAGGGCTGGGCGCAGTGCGGCATCGGCGACAACGTCGTGCCCTTTGACGAGATGCTGACCGGCACCGCGCGCTACGTGCGCTCCAGTGCCATGGTGCTCGACTATCTGACGCGCGGCGTGCCGCCCGGCACCATCGCCATCATCGATGATTCCGGCGGCACCCTGACCGCGCCCATCCTCGAACAATTCGCCGGCGTGCTGTGCGCCGGCGGCACGGTGCGCTCGCATCTCGGCATCCTGACCCGTGAATACGGCATTCCCTGTTTCATGAACGCCAAGCTCTCCGGCATACGCGAAGGCGACACCGTGCGCATGGAAACCACCGCGCGCGCCAAGACCGCCGAAGCCTATCAACAGGGGCGTGAGATGAGCGCGCGCGTATGGCGGCTCGCGACATGACCGCGGCCATGACGCCGGACCGCATCAACTATCCGCAGTTGCTCGAGACCAATGCGCTCATCCAGCAACTGACCGATGAATCCTATTGGCTGTGCGTGACCCGCACCGTGCAGGAATCGAAACTGTTTCCCGTTTCGCCCTACATGCTGCTGTCCTATTTCATGGCCTTCTATCGCTACCCTGAGCTGGTGCGCAAGGTCGACAGGCATCTGCCCGCCGAGCAAATCGGCGATCGCATGCGCAACATGGGCATCAAGTGCGCGAACCCTGCCATGGGCTGGGGCCTGCCGTCTTTCTATCTGCTCGGCCGCGAGTACATGATCAACCTCGGGCTGCTGCGCCCCGAGGACGCGCTGGACGATCTCATCGACGTGATGGATTTCTGGAAGCGCTTTCAGCTCGGCTGGCATCGCAATGACGGGCATCTGGCCAACAGCAACTACGGCCATCGTTCGCAGATCCTGCCGGAACGGCGCCTGCAGGTGTTTCACGCCGACATGTATGAATGCCGGCAGGGCGATGCCCTGCATGACGCCGCACAGGCCTTCATGGCCGCCGCTTCGCAATATGGCTTTTTGATCTCCTGCGAGTCGCGCATCAGCCTGTGTAATTCGGGGCCCTACAGGCTGTCCGACACGCGCGAGATGATCGTGCGCGACTACATGGATTTGTCCGAGTCCGACTTTCCGTGGCTGGACGATGTCGCGCGCGATATCCCCTACAACAATCTCACCGTGTCGATGGCGGTCGAGGGTTGCCACATCTATCTCATGGACGACTGGGGTTCGTTTGAATCGGAGCCCGAGTTCAAGTCGCACCACGTGGTCGGTGTCGGGCTGTATACGTCCGATTCCCTGAGCGAAGGCTATCTGCCGGTGGCGATGGGCAGTCGTGACGAACTGACCCATGCCTTCACCGAGCTCACCGACAAAGTGAAGCGCGCGACTGCGCGGTTGTGGAAGCGCATCGCCGCCTGGACCCGCGACCAGATGATGGACGCCGGCGCCATCACCTATTTCGCCATCGCCAAGGACATCGCCCACGTCGCCGGCTGTTATGAAGTCGAAGACTGGATGATGGTGGACGAGCGTGCCGAGCGCTTCCGTCCGCTGCTGAACGACGAATACTCCAATGCATTCCTCGGGGAGCTGGTCGGCTCCATGACCAATCCCAGCCAGCGCTTGAGTGAGTACAGCATGATGATGCATGCCGATACGCCGACCCGCATGTACAGCCATATTCCTTATTCGGTGCTCGATGGCGGCGATTTCACCCGCACGGTCGGGCCGCTGCGGCCCGGCCGCAGCCATCTCGATCCCAAGCAGGATCGCTACACCACCAGCCAGGGCGTGCTGACGCTCGAGGAATACAATCGCCGCGCGCGCGCATTCACGCCGGCGGTGTGCCGGCCGCGCTTTCGGCATCTATGCGAGACCTGGTTGAAGTACCACCACCAGAGCCCGCTGGCTCATGAGTTGTATTGTCTCGAGCAGCAACATTCGCGGAAACTCGCCGGCCGCGGCGCGGGCGTGACGCGCGCAGAGATCGAGGGGATGCGGGATCGGTTGTGATGGGTGCCGTACCCCCTCACCCCAGCCCTCTCCCCCAAGGGGGCGAGGGTGCAAGAGGGCGCGGTGCATCTTCTTACCCCCTCACCCCTGCCCTCTCCCTCAAGGGGGCGAGGGTGCAAGAGGGGCGCGGTGCATCTTCTTACCCCCTCACCCCAGCCCTCTCCCCCAAGGGGGCGAGGGTGTAAGAGGGG
>Ga0208492_1001465_pt1 | contig 14340 bp, 11 predicted proteins | sample Subbioar_CSW14AB_FD_184820 | JGI IMG/M metagenome (GOLD analysis project Ga0208492, IMG submission 184820) | Serpentinite rock and fluid subsurface biosphere microbial communities from McLaughlin Reserve, California, USA - CR12Mar_CSW14AB (SPAdes) | ecosystem: Environmental > Terrestrial > Deep... | reverse complement strand
AGGCGACCCGTCGTCGGCTTGTCCAGCCCCGCCATCAGCCGCATCAGGCTGGTCTTGCCCGAAAGCGTCGGGCCAAGCAGGACGTTCATCGTCCCGTTCTGCAAGGTCAGGTCGGTGGGGTGGATATGCACCCTGCCCGCGACCGACCGTGAGACCCCCTGAAGTTCCAGCGTCATCCCGTCCCCCTATTCCGCCGCCGGGCGCGCGGCCCGCGACGCATCCGCCATGAAGCGGTCGAGTGTCTCGATCTGGTCCGCCGTCATCCGCAACCCCAGCTTGGAGCGCCGCCAGACGACATCCGCGGCGGACCGCGCGAATTCGCGCGACATCAGCCAGCGGACCTCGGCCTCGGTCAGCGTGGCGCCGAAGTCCTGGCCAAGGACATCCGGCGTCGTCGCATTGCCAAGGATCTTTTCTGCTTCCGTCCCGTAGGCGCGGACCAGACGCGCGGCCCAGTAGTCGGTCAGGAACGGGTGGTTCGATTTCAGCCGGGAGATCAACGCCGCCACCCCGTCATGAGGAAATTCGCCGCCCGGAAGTGCCACGCGGGCCGTCCAGGCAGGTTTGGCCTGCGGGAAGAACGGGGTCAGCTTGGCCAGCGCGGATTCGGCGAGGCGGCGGTAGGTGGTGATCTTGCCGCCGAAGACGTTCAGCAGCGGCGGGCCATTCTGGTCGAGGCTGAGGACATAGTCGCGGGTCGCGGCAGTGGCCGACTTGGCCCCATCGTTATACAGCGGCCTTACGCCGGAATAGGTCCAGACCACGTCCTCCCGGGTGACGGGCTTCGCGAAATACTGGCTTGCGAAGGCGAGGAGATAGTCCCGCTCTTCGTCGGTGCAGCGGGCATCCTTCGGGGCGGACTGGTGGTCTTTGTCGGTGGTGCCGATCAGGGTGAAGTCCTGTTCGTAGGGAATGGCAAAGATGATGCGGCCATCGGTGCCCTGAAAGAAATAGCAGCGGTCGTGGTCGAAAAGCCTTTTCGTCACGATATGGCTGCCGCGCACCAGCCGGACGCCTTCGGTCGAGTTGATCCGCGCGACGTTGCGGATCACGTCCTCGACCCAGGGGCCGCCCGCGTTGACTAGAGCGCGGGCCTGATGCGTCGCGGGCCCCTCCGGGCCTTCGGTGAAGATGTGCCACAAGCCGTCCCGGCGTTCGGCACCGACAACGCGGGTCCGGGTCAGGATGCGCGCGCCCCGGGCCTCGGCGTCGCGGGCGTTCAGCACGACCAGGCGCGAATCTTCGACCCAGCAGTCGGAGTATTCGAAAGCCTTGGCGAATTTCGGCTTCAGCGGCTTGCCGGCAGGATCCTTGGTCAGGTCCAGCGTCCGGGTCGCGGGCAGGATCTTGCGACCGCCCATCGTGTCATACATGTAAAGACCAAGGCGGATCAGCCAGTCCGGCCTGCGCCCCCGCGCCCAGGGCATGACCCAGCGCAGAAGCCGCGAGGTGGGAGTGTCGGTTTCGAAGCGCATGTCGGGGGAGAGCGGCAGCACGAAGCGCATCGGCCAGGAGATGTGCGGCATCGCGACGAGGAGGGTCTCGCGCTCCTCCAGCGCCTCGCGGACCAGGCGGAATTCGAAGTATTCAAGGTAACGCAAGCCCCCGTGGAACAGCTTGGTCGAAGCGGACGAGGTGCCCTGGGCAAGGTCGCCCTGTTCGGCCAGCGTCACCGACAGACCGCGACCCGTGGCGTCGCGGGCGATGCCGCAGCCATTGATCCCGCCGCCAATGATGAAGAGATCGCTGGCGACCTCTGTCCTGCCGTCTGTCACGATGGGTTCCTCCCCCGGGGCATAGCTGTGCCGATTGTCACAACTTCGTCAACGGCAATCTTTCGTTTTCGCGCGATTTCCGAAAAAGCGAACATCTCCGCGCAATGCCCACACGTCATTTCTGCGCTTGCACGGCGAATTTGCTGCATACGCAAACAAACGAACGATGGCGCGTGATCGCAGAAATCCGCTGACACAAGCGCTTTGGCATGGCAGAAGACGCGAAAAGGCGAAGGAACCCGACGTGGCGCTGAACTTCCGGCAGACCGAGATCCTGGAGCTGGCCCGCGCCGAGGGCCGGGTGATGGTCGAGGATCTGGCCCAGCGATTCGACGTCACGCTGCAGACGATTCGCCGCGATCTGTCGGACCTTTCCGATGCGGGGCATCTGGACCGGGTGCATGGCGGCGCGATGCTGCGGACGGGCGTGGCGAACATCGGCTACGAGGCGCGGCGGCGGATGAACGAAGGCGCGAAGGCCGCGATCGCGCGGGCCTGTGCTGCAGCGATCCCGGACAACTGCAGCCTGATCCTGAACCTCGGCACCACGACCGAGGCGGTGGCGCACGAGCTTCTGACGCACCGCAACATCACCGTCATCACCAACAACATGAACGTGGCGAACATTCTGGTGGCCAATCCGGGCTGCGAGATCGTGGTGGCGGGCGGAGCCTTGCGGCGGACGGATGGCGGTCTGGTGGGAGAGCTGACGACGCAGTTCTTCGAGCAGTTCAAGGTCGACTACGCGGTGATCGGCGCTTCGGCCCTGGACCGCGACGGCGACCTTCTGGACTTCGACCTGGCCGAGGTGCGGGTGTCGAAGGCGATCATCCGGCAGGCGCGGCGGGTCTTCCTGGTCGCTGACCATTCCAAGCTTGGCCGGTCGGCCCCGGCGCGGCTGGCGTCGCTGTCCGAGATCACCCGCCTCTTCACCGACCTGCCGCTGCCCGAGGATCTGATGCGGAAATGCGAGGGCTGGGGGACCGAGGTGCAGCTGGTGGCTTAAGCCGCCAGAAGCGGAGCCATGCGGCGGGCGAAGGCGTCGGAGGCCAGCCAACGGCGCAGGGTTTCGTGGGCCTGGGTCGTGATGCGGAGGCGCAGCGCCTCGTCCGCCAGAAGCCGGTGCAGCACATCGGCGAAATCCGAAAAGTCCCAGGCCAGCGGCGCGTAGGTTTCCCAGGGGACGAAGATGTCGGGGTCGGTCTCGACATGGCTCATGTCCGGCTTCAGAAGAACCGCGCCGGTCAGCACCGCCTCGTAGTCGCGCCAGCAGACCTCGCCATAGCCGAAAGGGCTGAGGCAGACCTTGGAATGGCGCATCTCGGACAGGAAGCGCGCCTGATGCACGCCCGTGCCGCGCACCACGCTTACCCCTTTCAGCGTCGCGACTGCCGCATCCGCCTCGTCGCGCATGGCGCGATACCAGGGGGTGCCGCCAAGTTCGAAGCGCGCGTGCAGATCGCAGTCCCGGCCGCCGGTTGGCGGTCGCTTGCCCAAAAGAGCGTGCAGGATCGTTGGCGCGGTGACAAAGGACGGGCCGATCACGATCTTCTGCAGAAAGCCGGGCGGGATGTCGAAGGTCGTCTCGGGCTCGGGCAGACCAAACCTGCGGGCATAGTGGTCGGTCAGGTTGGTGTCGCCCAGGGTCGGGCGGCCATAGGTGCCACGATCCCGCAGGACATGTTTCTTGATGTAGAGGTCGATCCTGTGGTCCAGCCGCGCCGCGTTGCGCAGATCGGTCGGTGCAAACCAGTCCAGGCAAGCGACCCGGGCCCCGGGGTGATCCAGCCTGATGCGGGCGAAAAGCCGGTCGAGGTCGGCGTCGGACACATCAAACGGGGTCTGGAACGCCACCGCCGTAGCACCCAGCGCCGCAACCGGACGACCCGCAAGAAAGTCGCCGAGATCCGCCTCGCAGAGGTCGGTCCCGTAAAGTTGCCGCAGGTCGGCCGCGTAGTGGTGAAACGGGTAGATCTGGCTTTGCGGCAGCCGTTCGTGCTGCGTCACCAGCAAAAGCCGCGAGGTCGCTTCGGGCGCGAAGGGTCTGGACATCGCCTGCCGCCGCAACCTGTCGGCGTAGCGGCGATTGAAAAGCTTTCGCACCCGGATGACATGCGGCTCAAGAACTGGAAACGACATCACTCACCACCTGCAGTCCCTTGGGCGCCGCCCGGTCCAGCCGGGCTTCCAGAGCGATCAACCGTCGCGCCTCAGCCGGGGACATCGCGGCGACGAACTGGTCATGCAGCCGGTAGACATCCGCCGGGCCACGCCTGAGTGGCGATTGTGTAACAACTTGCCGCATGGCCGACAATGCGGCGGCCCCAGGCTGTGCCAATGCGGCAACACGCAGCGCGTCCAGCGCGTTTGCCAGCCGCCCCCAGCGCAGACGCGGCAGCGGCTGGCCGCGAAAGCCAGCCTCGTAGGGGATGTCGGCGAACGCGGGATAGGCCTTGGCGATGGCGTCGTCGTGCAGCCTTTGGTCGCGGGTCACCGAGAACGGCAGCGACAGGCCAAGCTCGACAAACTCGGGGGAAAGGAAGGGACAGGCGACCATCGCCGCGCCTCCAAGAATGCCGGTCGACACGAAGGCGATCTCACGCCGGGTCCGGTTCCAGAACCAGAAGGCCTGATAGGGATCGGGAGCGCCGTCAAAGGCCCGGATCGCCTGAGCGATGCGCGCGACGGCGGCCTCTTCGAGGTCGGGGGAATAGATCGCCCCGGCCCCGCCGGGATGGCCGACCCGACTGATGACCCTGCCGTGGCCGGCCGCCAGTCTTCGGGCAATCCCGTCGTAATCCCCCTTGCGCGCGCGGTCGAAGAAATCCGCGGCGGAATCGTCGGGGTTGGTCAGGATGTCGCCGCCGATCCCGTCCAGCACCGCCGCCGCCGGATTGCCCGCGAGATAGTCGTGCATCGGCATCATCTGGGCATGTTCGTCGGCGCAAAGCTGGGTCAAGAGGACCGCGCGCAGCGTGTCGCGCAATCGTCGCCTCGGGTAACCAAGCAGCGTGTGGCGCACGCCCGCCCGCGCGGCGATCGCCTGTGCCGCCAGCACTTCACGGTCCAGGTATCGCCCGCCTTGGTGAAAGGTCGCCGCCGTGTCGGGCTTGCGGCCCTGATGCACCAGTTCCAGAAGGATGTGCCGCGAGTCCCTCCCCCCGGACAGGGGCAGCACCATCGGCCCGTCCCAGGCAGCCAGAAAGCGCCGGATCGCGGCGCGCGGCAGCTCGATGAAGGCCTCGACCGCCTGCGCCCGGGTCAGCGCCTGTTCGCGCGGGACGGTCAGGCTGCCGGTGATGGTGGCCAGCCCGTCACGCCAGACCAGCCTGCCCCCGGGCGGCAGAACCTTGATGTGGCGGAACGGCGTGTCCTCGCCCAGGAAATGTCCGATCCGGTGAAACACCGCCAGCGCGACGGGATCCGGCGCCGGGTCGGCCCCCTGCGCGACAAGCTGCAGGATCGAGGGCGAAACGGCGATCTCGGTGCCTTTCTGATAGACGAAAAGGCTGAAATAGCCGAGGGCATCGACCTCGGCGCGCAGGGTGCTGCCGTCCCATTGCCATCCGCCGTGCAGCCCGAGCGAGGTATCCCCGGGCCCGATGCAGTGTCCGACAAAGGCTGAGGCCTGGCCCGACAGCGTGACCTTCCCTGCGTCAAAGCGCAGAAACACCGCAGGGGACGACGCGGCCCCGCGTCTTCGGGACGCGGACTGCAAGGGCGTGAAATCCGCCTGTCCAACGTCAAAAGGCATGAAAGTTTGCGTCAATGTATCTTCCCAAGTTTCAGATGCTTAGAACCGGGAAGCCGCGTGGCGTAGTTCACAGCTTCGGAAAACGTCTTTCAGAATCAATCTGATATCATCGATCAGGTCCGAGCGACCCGACTGCAACCTCCTGAATTCACATTGTCGTGTCCAAAAAAGTGTCGCCCGATACCGCCCCCGGATCAAGACTTTTGTGCGCAACCCAGTGGCGAGAAGACCGGGCTTTCGTCCTGCACCGCGCAACCTTGGCACGTCCATGGGCAGCAGATCGTCCGATTCCGAAAGCGAACGCCGCAGGGGCCGGACCTTGCGATTCGCCGCGCGCGGCACAGGGAAACCCAGCATTCGCGATCGGATCAGCGTTCAGCGGGAAAGGTCATTGGTGGAGCAGAGGGGGATCGAACCCCTGACCTTATCATTGCGAACGATACGCTCTCCCAACTGAGCTACTGCCCCAATGACCTTGGGCCGCTGTCTTACCCATAAGGCCGGTGTTGTCAAGTTTCGCCGGGGGCGCCGGTCCGGCCCGGCACAGGCCCTGGTGTCAGAGCAGGTCCTCTTCCTCGCCCGCGACATCGACCCCAAGGGCATCGAGGCCCGCTTCGAGATTCTCGGCCAGATGCGGCATGCCCATCAGGTAATCCGCGGTGGGGGTCGTCGCCTCGGAGATGGCGGTGGCCAGCGCCTCGTCGAAATCCTCGGGCTCGAACGCGCCGCGTCCGACCCAGGCCACTGCCGTCAGCTGGGCCTTGTCGTCGTCGTTCAGGGCATCGATGAAGGCATGCAGCTGGGCCGCGCCTGCAGGCCCCTCGCGGGACAGGAAGATCACCTGCACTACGGTCGCCGGGCTGATCTCGAGCATGGCCGTCTCCTTCGCTGGGGCCATGGTCGCGCATCGGGCGACCGGGCGCAAGCGTCAGGCGAAAAGCCAGACCGTGACCCCGTGGACCAGTGCCCCGGCCAGAGTGGCCGCGACCACCGAGCGGCGGGCGAAATAGGTGGCCAGCACAGTGACGGTGCCGGTGATCACAGGAAGAAGTCGCAGGATGTCCGGGGTCAGCGCGGGCAGGATCGAGGCGACGAACAGCGTGGCGATGGCCGCGGGGCCGGTGGCCGCCAGGAACCGCTCCAGCCAGCCTGCGGTGGCGATCCGGTCGGTCCGGGCCAGGATCGGCAGCGCCCGGAACGCCCAGTTGGCGGCCCCGGCAAGACAGGCGACGGCGAAAAGATCCCAGTTCATCGGCGAGAGAGTCCGGTCAGGGCTCCGGCCAGCATGCCGAGCAGGATGCCGGAGGTGGACGAGAGCGCCAGCGTCCCCGCGACCGTCGCGGCCCCTGCGATGCCGATCACGGGAAGCTGGCGACGGCTGGAGATCGACAGGAGGAGTGCCAGGAACAGCGCCGGCAGAAGAAAGCCAAGCCCGGCAGCAAGCGCCGGCCAGGCATCCAGCGCGCCGCCGCCCACCAGGGCTCCGACCACCGTGCCCAGAACCCAGGCCGCATAGGCCCCAAGGCCAAGGCCGAACATGTAGCGTTCCGAGAACGGCTGCCCCCGCGCGAGCGCCCCCAGCGCCTGACCGAAGACCTCGTCCGTCAGCCCCCAGGCCCAGGCCCAGGCGTGCCGCCGGGTGGCCTTGCTGCCCGCCTCGCGCATCAGCGCCGGGCCATACAGGAGATGCCGCAGGTTCATCGCGATCAGGGTGAAGGCCGCGACCAGCACCGGGGCCCCGGAGGCAAGCAGCGCCAGCGCCAGGAACTGCGAGGCCCCGGCATAGATGATCAGCGACAGCGCAAAGGCGTCGATCACGCTGAACCCCGCGCGGGTGGCGGCGACGCCAAAGGAAAAGGCGATGGGAAGATATCCCATGACGATGGGCAGACTTGCCAGCAGGCCGTCGCTGAAATGGGGCTTGGTCACAGACATGCGGCGAAGGGCTACAGTTGTCACCGCTGGCGGTCAATGCCGCGGCCCCGGTTTCGGAAACCCAGACTTGCGCGGGCCGCCACGGCCCGGCATTCTTCCTTTGCACCCCGTCGTCAGGATATGCCCATGCGCCTGCTTTCCGTGTCCGTCGCCCTCTTTGCCGCGTCTATGTCCCCTGCCCCTGCCCAGGTTGCCGAAATCCCCGGCTCGCAGTTCGAGGCGGGGAACTGGGTCGGCGGGGCCTATACCGACGACGCAGGCGCGTTTTCCTATTGCTACACGACGGTCAGCTATGTGAACGGCCAGACGCTGTGGATCGGACTTTACCCGAATGACAGCGTCTCGATCCTGTTTTCGCAGCCCGACGTGAAATTCCAGCCCGGACAGAAGTTCGAGCTGTGGGTGATGATGGAAACCGGACTGCCCGCCATCGGTAACGGCGAGGCCTGGGATGCGGATTATGCCGGCATCACCTATGACGGCATCGGCGCGACGGTCGATTTCCTGAACTCCGGGCGCTATCTGCGGATGCTGGGCATGGGGATCGACGACGGCTTTGACGTCGACGGCATCGGACCGGCCCTGGTCGAGGCGCAGGATTGCCTGGCCCGGCAAAGCGGGGCGGGCAGCGCGCGGGTCCTCGATTCGGCCCCGGGGGCCAAGGCCCCGCCCAAGGTGCCCGACCTGTCCCGTCCCAAGACCAGCGGCGTCGGCTCGGGCGGCGGGCTTGGCACCCGGCCCGGCGGCGCGCTTGGCACGCCTGCGCCGAAACCGCAGCCCTGAGGCAAGGCCAGGAATTTTCGACGAAAATTCTTGACGCCGTCCTACTCGGCGGCCTGCGCGTAGGCTTCCACCGGCGGGCAGGTGCAGATCAGATTGCGGTCGCCGTAGACGTTGTCGACCCGGCCCACCGGCGGCCAGTATTTGTCGACCCGGAAAGCGCCCGGCGGGAAGCACCCCGCCTCGCGGCTGTATTTCCGGTTCCACTCGCCCACCAGCGCCGCCACGGTATGCGGGGCATAACGGAGGGGGGAGTCCTCGGCGCTGATCTCGCCCCTTTCGACCGCGCGGATTTCCTCGCGAATCGACAGGAGCGCCACGATGAATCGGTCGATCTCGGCCTTGGTCTCGCTTTCGGTCGGTTCCACCATCAGCGTCCCCGCCACCGGCCAGGACATTGTTGGCGCGTGAAAACCGTTGTCGATCAGGCGCTTGGCGATGTCGTCCACCGTGACGCCAACCTCGGCGAAGGGCCGGGTGTCCAGGATGCATTCATGCGCGACCCGCCCCTTGTTGCCCATGAAGAGGATCGGGTAGTGCGGCGAGAGCCGCGCCGCGATGTAGTTCGCGTTCAGGATCGCCACCCGTGTCGCCTGGGTCAGCCCCGGCCCGCCCATCATCAGGCAATAGGCCCAGGAGATCAGCAGGATCGACGCCGAGCCATAGGGCGCCGCCGAAACCGCGCCGTCTCCTCCGGTCTCCGGGTGCCCCGGCAGATGCGGAGCCAGGTGCGCCTTCACGCCGATCGGCCCCATCCCCGGCCCGCCGCCGCCATGCGGGATGGCAAAGGTCTTGTGCAGGTTCAGGTGGCTGACATCGCCGCCGATCTCGCCCGGCTTCACCAGCCCGACGAGCGCGTTCATATTCGCGCCGTCGATATAGACCTGGCCGCCATGGTCATGGGTGATCTGGCAGATCGCCTTCACCGTTTCCTCGAAGACGCCATGGGTGGACGGATAGGTGATCATGCAGGCGGCAAGCTTGGTCCCCGCAGCCATGGCCTTGGCGCGGAAGTCCTCGACATCCACATCGCCGTTCGGGGCGGATTTGACGACGACCACCTCCATCCCCGCCATCTGGGCCGATGCCGGGTTCGTGCCATGCGCCGAGGTCGGGATCAGGCAGACCGTCCGCTGGATATCGCCCCGCGCGCGGTGATAGGCGAGGATGGTCAGGAGGCCTGCATATTCGCCCTGCGCGCCCGAGTTCGGCTGCATCGACATCGCGTCATAGCCGGTGATTTCGCACAGCTTCGCCGACAGGTCGGTGATTGCCTCGGTATAGCCCGCCGCCTGGTCCTTTGGCGCAAAAGGGTGGAGCGAGCCGAACTCCGGCCAGGTGATCGGCATCATCTCGGCCGCCGCGTTCAGCTTCATCGTGCAAGAGCCCAGGGGGATCATCGCCCGATCCAGTGCCAGGTCGCGGTCGGACAGGCGGCGCATGTAGCGCATCATCTCGGATTCCGCGCGGTTCATGTGGAAGACCGGATGGGTCAGGTAATCGGTCGTGCGCAGCATCTCCTCGGGGAAGCCAAGGGTCGCGCGGTGCGGCGGAACGCCGTCGATGCCGAAAGCCTTCAGGACATGGATCAGCACCCGTTCATCGGTCGTCTCGTCCAGGCTGATCCCGACACGGTTCAGCCCGATCTTGCGGAAGTTCAGCCCTTCGGCGCGCGCGGCGGCCAGGATACCCGCCTGCCCCACGCCAACCTCGACGGTGATCGTGTCGAAGAACGCCCTTGGATCCACCTTCGCCCCGGCCGCCTTCAGCGCGCGGGCAAGGCGCTGGGTCAGGAAATGCACCCGTTCGGCAATCGCCCGCAGGCCCTTCGGCCCGTGGAAGACGGCGTACATCGAGGCCATCACGGCGAGGAGCGCCTGCGCCGTGCAGACGTTCGACGTGGCCTTTTCCCGCCGGATATGCTGCTCGCGGGTCTGAAGCGACAGGCGATAGGCCTTGCCGCCCTGCGCATCGATGGAGACGCCGACGATCCGCCCCGGCATCTGCCGCTTGTGCGCGTCCTTCACCGCCATGAAGGCGGCATGCGGACCACCATAACCCATCGGCACGCCGAACCGCTGCGAAGAGCCGATGGCGATATCCGCCCCCATCGCGCCGGGTTCCTTCAACATGCAGAGCGCGAGAAGGTCGGTCGCCATGATCGCGATGGCCCCGGCGGCGTGCAGCGTGGCGATCCGGACGGTGAAATCAACCACATGGCCGTAGCTGGAGGGATACTGGAAGATCGCTCCGAAGACCTTGGTCGGATCGAGGTTGCGCACGTCATCCTCGATGATCTCGATCCCCAGGGGCAGGGCGCGGGTGCGGATCACGGCGATGGTCTGCGGGTGGCAGAAGCGGTCGACGAAAAAGGCTTTCGCCTTCGATTTCGCCACCCGCTCTGCCATGGTCATGGCTTCCGCCGCCGCCGTCGCCTCGTCCAGCAGGCTCGCGTTGGCCACATCAAGACCGGTCAGGTCGCAGACCATGGTCTGAAAGTTCAGCAAAGCCTCCAGCCGCCCCTGCGCGATCTCGGGCTGGTAGGGGGTATAGGCGGTATACCAGGCCGGGTTTTCCAGGATGTTGCGCTGGATCGCCGGGGGCGTCACCGTGCCATAGTAACCCTGCCCGATCAGCTGGGTCATCACCCGGTTCTTCGCGGCAACTTCCTTCATCTTGGCCAAAAGCTCATGCTCGGCGAGCGGAGCCCAAGGCAAGGGTTGCGATTGGCGGATCGACGGCGGCACCGTCTGGTCGATCAGTTCGTCCAGGCTGCGCACGCCGACGGCGGCCAGCATCTCCTCCATCTCGACTGGAGAGGGGCCGATGTGGCGACGGTTGGCGAAGTCGTAGGGGTTGTAGTCGGTGGGGGTGAAGGTCATGGCGTTCCATCCTGTGACGCGGGCCACGGGTTTTCGGCGAAAACCCGAAGCGCCGATTTTTCGCCGGAGAATCGTGGGTTCAGCCGATCAGGTCCTGATACTCGTCCTCGTCCATGAACTGATCCAGCACGGACAGATCATCCACCTTAAGCTTGAAGAACCAGGCTGCCCCGGTCGGGTCCTCGTTCACCAGCGCGGGGGCGTCGACCAGCTTGGAATTGACCGCGACCACTTCGCCGTCGATGGGGGCCAGGATATCCGACGCGGCCTTGACGCTTTCGATCACGCAGACCTCGTCGCCCTCGGCCACCATCGTCTCGGTCTCGGGCAGTTCCACGAAGACCACGTCCCCGAGCTGGGTCGCGGCATGTTCGGTGATGCCGACGACCACGAGGTCACCCTCGACGCGCAGCCATTCATGATCCTTGGTGTATTTCATCGTCTTGGCCTCTTAACGCTTGTAGCTGGTGGGATGGAAAGGAAGCTCGCACACGGACACCGGCAGGCGCTTGCCGCGCACCTCGCCCGCCAGAGTCGTGCCGATGTTAGCATGGGATCGCGCGACGTAACCCATTGCGATGGGGGCGTTCACGCTTGGGCCGAAGCCGCCCGAGGTGACGCGGCCGACCGGCGTGCCGTCCTCGGCGAAGAGCTCCACCCCTTCGCGCATCGGGGCGCGGCCCTCGGGCTTGAGGCCCACGCGCAGGCGCTCCGGTCCCTCGGCCAGCTCTTTCAGGATGCGGGCCGCGCCGGGGAACCCACCCTCGCGGGCACCGCCCGATTTGCGCGCTTTCTGGATGGCCCAGACCAGGTTCGCCTCGACCGGGCTGGTCGTGGTGTCGATGTCATGGCCGTAAAGGCAAAGCCCCGCCTCCAGCCGCAAGCTGTCCCGTGCGCCAAGGCCGATGGGCGCGACACCCGGCTGCGCAAGGAGCTTCCTGGCGAAACCCTCGGCCTGTGCGTCCGGCACCGAGATCTCGAACCCGTCCTCGCCGGTATAGCCCGACCGGCTGACCCAGATGTCGCCGATCACCCGGTGATCCATGAACCGCATCGCCGCGATGCCCGGCAGCAGCGCGGCCAAAGCCGCCTCGGCCCCCGGACCCTGCAAGGCCAGAAGCGCCCGGTCGGTCACCGGTTCCACCGAAACACCTGGCATCCCGGCGGTCATATGGGCGATGTCCGCCGCCTTGCAGGCCGCGTTGACCACCACATAAAGGTGATCGCCGCGATTGGTGAACATCAGATCGTCAAGGATGCCGCCGGTATCATTTGTGAACAGACCATAGCGCTGCCGACCTTCGGCCAGACCCAGCACATCGACCGGCATCAGGCTCTCGAAGGCAAGCTTCAGGTCGTCCATCCCCGCCTTAGGCCGCAGGATCACCTGCCCCATGTGGCTGACGTCGAACAGCCCCGCCGCCGCGCGCGTATGAAGGTGTTCCTTCATCACGCCGTCGGGGTATTGCACCGGCATCAGGTAGCCCGCGAAGGGCACCATCTTGCCGCCAAGCTGATCATGCAGGGGCTCCAGCCCCAGCCGCAGCAGCCCGGCGTCTTCAAGGTCGGCCATCGCCGTCCTCCATCCTTGGCCGGGAAACATACCGGCATCGCCCGGGCGGGCCAATCCCCGCCTCTCGATGCCCCCTCTGTCCCTACGCCCGAAAGCGCGCCTGAGATCGTTATCCCTTCGGCGTCCCGGATTGTCCGGGAACTCTCCAGAGTCCGTGGTCAGATACGGTCCGTTGCGCCTGAGAGTTTACCGGGGCGGTTGCTCCTTCGGCACCGGGGACTTACCCGGATTCTCCCGAACCTGACGCGGATTGCCTAGCCCATCGCCCCCGGATCAGGCAAGCGAAAAACGGGATACGAGGGTATGCCAAGCGCGGATGCGCCGGTCAGGCCCGCCGCTCGCCGGGGCTGGCGACGGGGTCGGTCTCGGGCGCGGCCTCGGGCACGGGCCGCCCGCGCGGGGTCGGGATCACCGGCGAGCGGATCGCCACCAGCGCCAGCCAGGCCGCCGCAAGGCCAAAGACCACCCCGCCGAGGGCCTGTCCGACCAGCACGCCCTGCGCCCCCCAGGTCTGCCCCAGCCACAAGGCCAGCGGGATCGTCCCCACCGTATGCCGCCCCCAGTTCACCACGGTCGACCAGAAGGGCCGCCCCAGGTTGTTGCACACGGCGTTGCCGACGAAGATCATGCCATTGAAGAACCACAACAGCGCCAGCGGCCCGCAGAAGAGATAGACCAGATCGCGCGTCAGCCCTTCGGCCTTGAAGGCATCGGCGATTGGCGCGCGCAGCAGGAACAACAGCGCCGAGACCAGCACGATCACCAGCCCGGTGAAGATCAGCCCGTCGTAAAGCGTGCGCCTGACCCGGTCCATACGGCCCGCGCCGAAGTTCTGGCCGATGATCGGCCCGATGGCCCCGGACAGCGCGAAGATCACGCCGAACGCGACCGGAGTAAGCCTGCCCGCAATCGCCATCCCCGCCACTGCCGCCTCGCCGTAGGCCGACGTCGCGCGGGTGACAAAGGCCTGTCCCACCGGCGTCGCTACCTGGGTCAGGATCGCGGGCACCGCAATGGCCCAGACCGGACCCATGTCGGCCACGATCTGCCGGACCGAGGGACGGTCGAACCCGCCGTATTTCGCCTTGATCGGCCGCAGCGCCATCCAGGCGATCACCACCCGGGCCGCAACGCTGGCAATCGCCGCCCCGGTCAGCTCCCAGCCGAAACCGAAGATCAGGATCGGGTCCAGCATCGCCGTTGCAATCGCCCCCCAGACCGTCGCCATCATCGCCGACCGCGCATCGCCATGGCTGCGCAGGATCGCGCCACCGATCATTCCGACCATCAGAAGGGGCTGGGACGGCACGACAATCTGCAGGAAATGCACCGCCAGCGCTGCTGTATTGCCGCTTGCCCCCAGAAGCCCGACCAGCGGCGTCAGGACCGCCCAGACGACGGCGGCGAACAGCGATCCGAAGACAAACCCCAGCACCAGCCCGGTCGTCGCCTTTTCCCGCGCCAGGGCCGGGTCGCGCGCACCCAGCGCCCGGGCGACCAGCGCGCCCACCGCAATCGACATGCCGATCCCGAAACTGGTGGTGAAGAACAGGATCGCGCCCGCATAACCGATCGCCGCCGCCAGCTCCTCGCGGCCCAGCATCGCGATGTAAAGCATGTTGATCAGGTCGACGACGAAGA
>Ga0208492_1001464_pt1 | contig 14358 bp, 13 predicted proteins | sample Subbioar_CSW14AB_FD_184820 | JGI IMG/M metagenome (GOLD analysis project Ga0208492, IMG submission 184820) | Serpentinite rock and fluid subsurface biosphere microbial communities from McLaughlin Reserve, California, USA - CR12Mar_CSW14AB (SPAdes) | ecosystem: Environmental > Terrestrial > Deep... | reverse complement strand
AGCTATCCGTCTTAAGTCTGCAGCCGGCGAAATCGGCGCCTATCTCGCCACGCCGAAGGGAACGCCCAAGGGCGGCATCGTAGTCATTCAGGAGATCTTCGGCGTCAACCATCACATCAAGGCAGTGACCGACTTCTTTGCCAGCCAAGGCTATCTTGCGCTGGCGCCGTGCTTCTTCGACCACATCAAGCCCGGCATCGAGCTCGGCTACACGCCCGACACCATCGCCGAGGGCCGGGGCTACGTAATGACGCCCGGCTTCACCGACAAGGCCGTGCAGGACGTCGATGCGGCGATGCAGGAGCTGAAGTCGCGCGGCGTCAAGAAGGTCGGCGTCACCGGCTATTGCTGGGGTGGCACGATCTCGTGGTTGGCCGCGACACGCCTCAAGCCGGACGCGGTATCGGGCTACTACGGTGGCGGCATCCACGGCGCGAAGGGCGAGAAGCCCACCGTGCCGACACAACTGCATTTCGGCGACAAGGACATGCACATCCCGATGACGCATGTGAACGAGCTGCGCGAACTCCATCCGAACGTGCAGATCTTCGACTATCCGGCCGACCATGGTTTCCATTGCGACGAGCGCGGCAGCTGGGATGCGGCAGCGTCCAAGCAGGCCATGGCCCGCACGCTGGAGTTCTTCGGCAAGCATGTCGGCTAAGAGACCCGCAAAAAAGACCTTCGCCCCCACGGCCCGCGGCCCCCTGAACGGGGTCCGCGTCATCGACCTGTCGCGGCTGGTCGCGGGCAACGTGCTCACGCTCCAGCTCGCGGACTTCGGCGCCGAGGTGATCAAGATCGAGCCACCCGAGGGCGACACGCTGCGCTCGTGGCGGGTCAAAGGCATCGAGACGGCCTGGAAAGTCTATAGCCGCAACAAGAAGAGCGTGGCTCTCGACCTTCGGGCCGATGCCGGCCGCGCCATCGTACGCGAGCTCGCGAAATCGGCCGCGATCCTGGTCGAAAGCTTTCGCCCGGGCGTGCTGGAGGACATGGGACTCTCGCCCGACGAGCTGCACGCGATCAATCCCAGCCTGGTGATCGTGCGGATTTCGGGCTGGGGCCAGGACGGCCGCTATCGCCACAAGCCGGGCTTCGGCACGCTGATCGAGGGTTATAGCGGCTTCGCCTCGATGAACGGCTTCGCCGACCGCGAGCCGGTGCTGCCGCCGATGTACCTCGCCGACTGCATGGCCGCGCTCAACGGCTATGGCGCCGTGCTGGTGGCGCTGCGCGAGGTCGAGATCAACGGCGGCAAGGGCCAGACGCTCGACCTGCCGCTGTTCGACCCGCTGTGGGCGGCGATCTGCGATGTCGACCTGCCTGTCACCTTCCATGTCTCGACCGGGCGCGACCCGCGCACCGCGCGTGGCAACGGCGGCGCGGTGATCAACTACGCGGTGCATTCGCTGTCTCCGACCATGGAGCCGCTGGTCAATCTGTGCGCTTCGGGGGTGGTCGAGCGTTTTCCGAAACTGTCGTTCGGCAGCATCGAGGCCGGCATCGGCTGGGTGCCGTGGATGCTGACGGCGATGGACGAGGCCTATCACAAGCATCACATGTGGGTGCGGCCCAAATTGAAAGCCCTGCCGAGCGACTATTTTCGCGCCAATGCCTTCGCGAGTTTCGGCGAGGATGCGCCGGGTCTCGATCTCATGCGCGACTATGGGCTCAGCAACAATTTCCTGTGGGCCAACGACTTTCCCCATCACGAAGGCACCTGGCCCCACTCGGCGGCGGCCATCGAGCGCACCATGGCCAAGCTCGACGACGGCGAGCGCGCCCGCGTCCTGGGCTTGAACGCGGCGCGTGTTTTCAAGTTCGACATTCCGGCGCGCTATCGTGTTTTCGCCGACGTGGCGGCCCTTGCTTGAGCATGGGGCCACGCACGCTGCGGGGGCGCAGCGCCGTCATCGGTATCGGCGAGACCACGTACTACAAACGTGGCCAGTCGCCCCATGCCGAGTTCAAGCTGGCACTGGAAGCCATCGTCAAAGCCTGCGAAGACGCCGGCATCCAGCCGCGTGAAATCGATGGTTTCGCATCCTTCAGCAACGATCGCAGTGACCCCTCGCAACTCGCCGCCGCCCTCGGCTGTCGCGAGCTGCGTTACGCCAACATGCAATGGGGCGGTGGGGGTGGCGGTGGCTCGGCGGCCATAGGCAACGCCGCGGCGGCGATTGCGACCGGCGTCGCCGAATGCGTGGTGGTGTTCCGTGCGCTCGCACAGGGGCAGCACGGCCGCTTCGGGCTGGGCCCGCAGGCGCCGGGCGTGAGCGGTCATGCGGCCCATACCGTGCCCTACGGATTGATGTCACCCGCGCAGATGTTCGCCATGAAGGTCATGCGTTTCATGCACGAGTACGACGTCAAACAGGACGCATTGCGCGCAATCGCACTGGCAAGCTATCACCATGCGCAGTCCAATCCGCGCGCGGTGATGTACGGGCGCCCGCTGGACGAAGCGGTCTATGATGCGTCGCGCTGGATCACCGAGCCGTTTCATCTATTCGATTGCTGCCTCGAGAACGACGGCGCGGCGGCGATGATTCTGGTCAGCGCCGAGCGCGCCAGGGATTTCAAACACGAAACCTGTTACGTGCTGGCGGCGGTGGCCGGCAGTCACTATCGCGCCGGCGCACCGGTGCATAACGCGCCGGACTATGCGAGTGCGTCCTTCAAGACCGTCGCCCCGCGCCTCTATGCCATGGCCGGCATGGGGCCGAGCGACATCGACGTATTGCAGAGCTACGAGAACTTCACCGGCGGCGTGTTGATGAGCATCGTCGAACATGGCTTCTGCCAACCGCAGGAGTGCAACGATTACTTCAAGCTCGACAATCTGCTTGCACCCGATGGCGACCTGCCGCTCAACACCAGCGGCGGCAACCTCGCCGAGTGCTATATGCATGGCTTGGGCCTCAATATCGAAGCGGTGCGTCAGATCCGCGGCACATCGACCGCCCAGGTGCCGCGCGTCGAAGTCTCGATGGTGGCCTCGGGACCGATGGTGACGCCGGTCAGCAGTTGCATCTTCGGCAGCGAGGCGACCATATGAACCCACCCTACCTGCATGCCGGCTTGCCGATACCTGTCGCCTGCGATCTCGACAAACCCTATTGGGACGGGCTGCGCGAAGAGCGCCTGTTGTTGCAACGCTGCCGCGCCTGCCATCGCTTTCAGTGGGGCCCGGAATGGATCTGCCATCGCTGCCAGAGCTTCGATTTCGCCTATATCGAAGTGCCGCCCGAGGGCCGCATCTACAGTTATCAACGGGTCTGGCATCCGGTGCATCCGGCGTTGCGGGAACAAGGGCCTTACATCATTGCCCTGATTGAGATTCCGCATGCCGACAACGTGCGGCTGGTGGGCAATCTGCTCGGCGATCCGAGGCAGGATGTCGCGATCGGGGCGGATGTCGAGGGCGTGTTCGAACAGCATCCTGAAGGCGAGCCGCCCTATGCCTTGTTGCAGTGGCGGGCCAATCCGTAGGCGCGAGTCCGTTCGCTGATTCATTCCACAACATCAAATCGAAAACATGACTATGAAAGGCAAATGGACGGTGGGGCCTGAATCGAGTGGGCGAATGAATTCGCCGCGACGTGGGCTGTGTTTGCTGTTCGTCGTGCTGTGCACGTCCAGCGCCCACGCCGAAATCACCGCGCTGGAACTCGCCGAGACCTGCGCCCGTGCGCTGTCGCAGAACTATGTCGGGCTCGATGCCGAAGCTTGCAACTGGTACGTCGCGCCGTGTCCGGTGTGCGGCCCCGACGCGCTAGCGGAAGCCGGGTGGTGTGCACCGACGGGCGAACCGGTGACGACCATCGCGGCGCGCGCTGCGGCCGCGCTGCGCGCGCGGCCCGATGCCGCCCACGAGCCGGCCAGGCCCGCGGTCAAGGACATCCTGAGCCGCGCCTATCCCTGTCGGTAGGCGGCGCTCACCACGCCGCTTCGAGCAGTTCCAGTACCACCGGTGGCCCGCTGATCGGGCGCGGATTGGTCTTCACCCACAGGTCGTGCATCGCCTCTTCGGCAATCCTGGGCAAGAGTTCGCGCGGCACGTTGGCGTCGCGCAGGCGACCCGGTAAACCGAGGTCGGCCACCAGCTTCGCGACGATGTCCGCCGCCGGCGTGCCCGGCGCACCCATGGCTTCGGCCAGCAAGCGCTGACGTTCGCGGGTTTGTTCAAGGTTGTGACGCAGCACATGCGGCAGCATCACGCAGGAGGTCTCGCCATGGGGCATGCCGGCGGTACCGCCGAGCACATGTCCGATGCCGTGACTCGCACCGAGATCGACACCGGTCGACACACCTTGCACCGACAACCACGAACCGATCTGGCATTGCAGGCGCATATCGAGATTCTGGGGATGGGCATGGCTGCCGCGCAGCCCCGCGGTCAACAGACGCAGCGCATGCAATGAAGTCGCTTCCACCGGCGGCGTGACGTTGATGGAGCACCACGACTCGACCGCGTGATCGACTGCGCGGATGCCGGTCGAGAACCACAGCCGCGGCGGCGTGGCGAGCGTCAGCGCGGGATCGAGTATCACCACATCGGGCGCGAGATCGGGATGCAGATAGAGTTCCTTGCGCGGCCCGCGTTCGTCGGTGACGCCGGCGAAGTGGGTGAACTCACCGGCCGAGAGCGTGGTCGGGATCATGATGTAGGGCAAGACCGGGCCCGGCGCGGTGGAGGGCACGCGCAGGGCGTCGAAATCCTCGGCCTTCTGCACGTTGTTGGTCAGGCCCTGGGTCGCGACCTTCACCGCATCGCATACCGAGCCACCGCCAAAGCCGACCACCGCGTCGGCATCGTGTCTGCGCAATGCCGCCATGATGCGCAGCACGTCGCCGCGCGGCGAGTGGGCGCCGATGCCCGTGACCACTTCGAGGCAACGCGCGCCGAGCGCGGCCTTGACCGTCGCGCCGAGCGCGCCGGGTGCCGACAGGCTGTTGGTGGTGACCATCACCACACGGCGCGCGGCGAGCTTGTCGAGTTCAGCGGGCAGGGCGGTGGCGATGGGTTTGCCGTAGACCACCGATTGCCGCGGCGGCGGCGAGTAGTTGCCTGAAATTGTCACTGCATTTCTCCCCGTAGTGTGGCGCGTTGTTGCCCGCCGCATTGTGCCGCGTTCCCGGCGTCGGGAGTATCAACCCGTGGCGACGATTCCATTCGCGCATTGCCGGCGCGCCGGCAATGCCATCACGACTTCCCATGGGGCGGGCCATCGGCACCTACTCGGGGGTAACGAGCCCGCCCCGCAAACCCCTATGATGCTGGCCTTTCGATACGAGACCGCGCCATGACCGAGTTAGACGCCGATGCCGCTGCCCTGGCGGACGCCATTGCCATCGCCAATATTCCGACCCTGCTGATGGTGCTGGTGCAACTGACGGGCGATCTGCGCTGGCTGGAGGACCCCTTTCGGCCGTCGCGCGGCCGCGGGCTCACGGACCACGACAGCGGCGGTCTCGGCGCCGCCGAGCAGGGCATGGTGCGCAGCGCGGCGCTCGAGGCGATACTCGCCTGGCGCGCCGGCCTGGCCATGGCCATCCCCGAGCCGTCGCCGGAACTGCGGCGGCGCATGATGAGCGTGGCGATGGCGGAGGACATACCCGCCGACTACGACGGCATCATTGCCGCCGAATTGCCGCTTGCCTCTCACGAGCAGCACGAGCGCCTGTCGGTGCCGCAGGGTTTCACCGCGCTCATCATCGGTGCCGGCGTTTCGGGCCTGTGCGCCGCCATCCATTTCCTGCGCGCCGGCATTCCCTTCGTGATACTGGAAAAGAGCACGACCCTGGGTGGCATCTGGCGCGACAACCGATATCCGGGTGCTGGCGTCGATACCCCCAATCATCTGTATTCCTACACCTTCGCACCCTACGATTGGACGCAATACTTCGCCCTGCGCGATGAACTCGCGGCCTATCTCGATCACGTGGCGGAGAAATTCGACCTGCGCCGTCACATCCGCTTCAACACCACGGTCGAGGCGGCGGACTACGATGTCGCCACGCAGCGCTGGCGCGTGCGCGTCAAGGAGGCCGATGGCAGTGCGGCGACACGCACTGCCAATCTCGTCATAAGCGCGGTCGGTATCTTCAATCCGATCAAGATGCCGGACATCAAGGGTCTCGATTCGTTTGCGGGCCCGCGCTTCCATACCGCGCAATGGCGCGACGACGTCGACCTGACCGGCAAACGGGTGGCCATCATCGGCAATGGCGCGAGTTGCATGCAGACCGCGCCCGAGATCCAGCACACGGTTGCCGCGCTCACCATTTTCCAGCGCTCGCCCCATTGGATTGCACCGAACGCGCAGTTCCGCAAGCCCATTCCCGCCGCGCTGCGTCTGCTGCTGACGGAAGTGCCGCTCTATCGCGCCTGGTATCGCCTGCGTCTCGGCTGGACCTACGGCGACCAGATTTTCAATGCGCTGCAGAAAGATCCGAACTGGCCGCATCCCGAGCGCTCCTTGAACAAGGCCAACGATTCCCACCGCGGCTACTTCACGCAATACGTGGTGTCGGAACTCGGCGACCGACAGGATCTGCTCGACAAAGTGCTGCCCAAGTACCCGCCCTTTGGCAAGCGCATGCTGATGGATAACGGCTGGTATCGCATGCTGCGCAATCCCAAGGTCAGCCTGGTCGACAATCCCATCACCGAGATCAAGGCCGACCGCGTGGTCACGGCCGACGGCAGCGAATACGTAGCGGACGTGCTGATCATCGCCACCGGATTCGATGTGTTGCGTTTTCTCACGGCCTTTGAAACACGCGGTCGCAGTGGTCGCAGCTTGCGCGAAGTGTGGGGCGACGACGATGCCCGCGCCTATCTCGGCGCGGCCATGCCCGACTTTCCCAATTTCTTTTGTCTCTACGGGCCCAACCTGCAGGCCGGCCATGGCGGCAGCCTCATCTTCATGATCGAGATGCAGATGCGTTACATCATGGATGCGGTGAAGAAGATGCTGGCCGGCGAACTCGGTGCCATCGAGATTCGCCAGGAGGTGCACGACGCCTACAACGAGGACATCGATCGCGCCCACGCCAACATGGTCTGGACCCATCCCGGCATGACCACCTATTACCGCAATTCGCGCGGCCGCATCGTGGTCAATTCGCCCTATCGAAATGCGGCTTTCTTCGAAATGTCGAAAGAGGCGAAGCTCGAGGATTTCGTGGTGGAGCCGAGGCGTCCGGCTTGAATCGTTCCTGGGTGCGAATTCATTCGCACCGTGAACGGCGCGACATCAATATCTGAAGATGAATGTGCGAAAGAATCCGCACCTACGGTTTGAGAGGCACGACATGACCACACTTTCCGGCAAACGCATCGTCATCACCGGCTCATCGCGCGGTCTCGGCCGCGGCTTCGCCCTTGAAATGGCCAAGGCCGGTGCGCGGGTCGTCATCAATGGCACGAATGCCGCGGCGCTGGCCGAGAGCGAAAGCCTGATTCGCGCCGCCGGTGGCGAGGTGGTGAGTGTGCTGGGGTCGGTCGCCGAATCGGCGCTGTGCAGCCGGCTCGTTCAAACCTGCGTCGATGCCTATGGCGGCATCGATGTGCTGATCAACAACGCCGGTCAGGTGCGCGACCGCACCCTGTTCAAGATGAGCGATGCGGATTTCGACGACGTCATCGCCGTGCATCTGCGCGGCACTTTCATGTGCAGCCGACAGGCCGCGATAGCCATGCGCGAACAGGGCGCGGGTCATATCATCAACGTGGTCTCTTCATCGGGGCTCGCCGGTGGATTTGGCCAGAGCAATTACGCGGCGGCCAAGGCCGGCATGATGGGCCTGCTCTACACCTGGGTGATGGAGCTGTCGCGCTACGGCATACGCTGCAACGCCTTCTGGCCGATAGGCGAGACCGATATGACGCAGGTGGTATTCGACCGCGCCCGGCAAGACGCGGCAGGCAAGGGCGGCGTGGCGCCGAGCCCCGCTGAACTCGGCTTTGGCACACCGGCGGAAGTCGCGCAGGGCATGATCTGGCTGGCGAGCGATGCGGCGGCCCGGTTCAATGGCCAGTGCTTCACCTTCAATGGTCGCAAGACCGCGTTGTGGACCCACCCGACCGAGATCAATGAGCGTTTCCAGGCCACGCCCTGGAGCGTCGAGCAATTGAGCGCCCATTACGCGACGGTCGAGCCGGTGGCGGCCTATCAACCGCGTTTCATCGAATAGCGTGTGCGCGGTCGCGGCGCCTCAGCGCGCCGCCATCGAATCTGCGTTCGGCCGCCATACCAGCAGGCGTCGCTCGACCGCCGTCACCACGCCGTCGAGCACCAGCGCGCAGGCCGTCAACACCACGATGCCGGCAATCACGCCATTGATGTCGAACACGCCCTCGGCCTGCAGGATGAGATAACCGACGCCCTGCGCCGAACCGAGATACTCGCCGACCACCGCGCCGACAAAAGCCATGCCGACCGCGGTATGCAGACTCGAGAACACCCAGCTCGTCGCCGCCGGCCAGTACACATGACGCAGCAATTGACGACGCGAGGCGCCGAGCATGCGCGCGTTGGCGAGGATCACCGGGCTGACATCCTTGACGCCCTGATAGACGTTGAAGAACACGACGAAAAATACCAGCGTCACGCCGAGCGCGACCTTGGACCACACGCCGAGGCCGAACCACATCGCGAAGATCGGCGCGAGCACGACACGCGGCATGGCGTTCATGGCTTTGATGTAGGGTTCCAAGAGGGCCGCCGCGAGCGGACTCAAGGCCAGCCACATGCCGCTGCCGACGCCGAGCAAGGTGCCGACGCCGAAGGCCAGCAGGGTTTCGAGCAGCGTGACACCGAGGTGCTTGAAGATGAGGCCGCTGAGCAGCCACTCGCGCAGCACCGCGAATACTTCCAGCGGGTTGCCGAAGAAGAAGGGCGGCAGCCATTCGGCTTCGGTCAGGCCATGCCAGGCGAGCAGCAGCGCCACGAGCACGCTCCATTGATACAGCCAGAGATGACGTGGACGCGCTGCCATCAGGGTGTGCCGGCCATGCCGTGTCGACGTTGCACTTCGCGCTTCAGTTGTTGCCAGATTTCGCGATGCAGTTCGACGAAGTGGGGCGTGAGGCGAATCTCCTCGACGTCACGCGGGCGCGGCAGGTCGATGGCGTAGTCACCGACCACATGACTGCGTGGGCCGGCGGCGACCACCACGACCCGATCGCCGAGCGCAATCGCCTCCTCGAGATCATGAGTGATGAAGACCACCGATTTGCGATCGGCCGACCATAGCGCCAGGAGCTCGTTCTCCATGAGGCCGCGGGTCTGCACGTCGAGCGCCGAGAAGGGCTCGTCCATCAGCAGAATCTGCGGATTGGTGACCAGCACCTGGGCCAGCGCCACGCGCTTCTGCATGCCGCCCGACAGTTGATGAGGATAACGTTCGCCGGCATCGCGCAGGCCGACGCGCGCCAGCCAGTCCTGCGCGAGTGCATCGGCGTCCTTGCGTGGCATGCCGCGAAAGTGCAGCCCGAGCGCCACGTTGTCGCGCGCATTGCGCCACGGCAGCAAGGCCTGGGCCTGGAACAGATAGCCGGCGTCCCGATTGAGCCCCGTGAGTGGCTGACCGAGGATTTCGACGCGCCCGGCGCGGGGTGCGACAAGGCCGGCGATGACATTGAGGATGGTGGATTTGCCGCAGCCGGTCGGGCCGACCACACACAGGAATTCGCCCGGCGCGACATGCAGGTCCAGATTGGCCATGACCGGCGGCGCGCTGGTGTCGAACGCTACCTCGATGCCCTGCAAGGCTATGGCGGGCACGGTGCTCAAGGGGCGCTCGCGCGCTCGACGAAACGGTTGTCGATCAGGGGGCGCACGTCGACAGCGGCTGCTTTGACGGCGGGCTCAAAGGCGGCGAGGGTGTCGAGCACCTTCTGCGCGCCGGCCAGATCGAGCTTGCCGTCGGGCGACCACATCGCGCGATTGGCTGCGAGCGCGGCGATGTAAGCGGCGCGATCGCCGCCCCAATAAGCCTCGGGCACAGCATCGGCGATGTCGTCGACGCTGGCCGCGGCCAGCCAGGTCAGGGCGCGCACTTGCGCGGCAACCAGCGCGTACACGGTGTTGGGATGGCGGGCAATGAAATCCTCTTTGGCATACAGACATGCGGCGTGATAGGCACCGCCATAGACGGCGGTCGCGCCGGCGGCGGTGCGGGTGTCGATGACGACCTTGGCATCGCCGCTGGCTTCGAGTTGATGGATGACGGGGTCGAGATGGACCAGCGCATCGATGCCGCCGCGACGCATGGCGGCCACCGCGCTGGCGCCGGTGCCGACACCGATGACCGGCACCTCGCTCAGCGCGACGCCGGCCTTGTTCAGCACATTGTTGAGGAACATGTGGGTCGACGAACCCGGCGCGGTGATGCCGACGCGGTGACCGCGCAGATCGGCGGGCGAGCGATAGTGCGCGGCGAAGGTGGGCTCGAGCGCGAGCACGATGGCCGGGTAACGCGCGAGCAGGGTGAAAGCGACCAGCGCCTGACGCCGCGCGCGCATGTTGACCACATGCTCGAAGGAGCCGGCGGCGAGATCGGCACTGCCGCCAACCAGGGCCTGCAGGGACTTCGCGCCGCCGGGAAAATCCACCACCTCGACCTCGAGGCCGGCTTCCTTGAAATAGCCGCGCCGCACCGCGATGGTCAGCGGCAGGTAATAGAACAGGCCCTGACCGCCGACCGCGAGGCTGAGTTCGCGCTGTTCGAGCGCGGTGGAATCCGCCGCCGGCGCCGACGCGACGCCGCACAGCAGACAGGCGAGCGCCATCCAGGACAGCGCGATGCGTGGCAGCGACATGGGAATCTCCGATGGGGAGGGCGATTATCCAAGAGCGCGGCGCGCCAGTCCAACCGCCGCGTCCGCGGCGCGCCATGCTGCATTATCATGCACTCACAACATCAAGCGGGAGATCTCCATGGGCCAGTCACTCACCGAAGCCGCCAACGAAATTCTCAAACAAACCGTCAATCGTGCCGGTGGCGCACCGGGCGTGGTGGCCATGGCCTGCGATCGCAAGGGCAATATCTACGAAGGCGCGGCCGGCGTGCGCGAGCTCGGCAAGCCCGCGCCGATGACTCTCGACACGGTGATGCTTCTCGCCTCCTGCACCAAGGCCATCACCGGTGTGGCGATCATGCAGTTGGTGGAAGAGGGCAAGCTCGCGCTCGAGGACGCGGCCGGCAAGTACGTGCCCGAGATCGACGCCATCGAGGTGCTGGACGGCTTCGAAGCCAATGGCGAACCACGCACGCGCAAGCCGCGCACGCCCATCACCCTCAATCACCTCATGCTGCATACCGCCGGTTTCAGTTACGACTTCTTCAGTGCTGATCTGCTGCGCTATCGCACCGCGCGCAACATTCCGTCGGTACTGGGTTGTACTTTCCCGGCCATTCAGGACGTGCTGCTGCACGAGCCGGGCGAGCGCTGGACCTATGGCAACAACATCGACTGGCTGGGCCGCATCGTCGAAGTGCTGCGCGGCAAGCGACTCGGCGAGGTGTTGCGTGAACGCGTGTTCGCACCGCTCGCCATGCAGGACATCGCCTTCAACATGACGCCGACGATGCGGGCGCGTCTCGCCAGCATCCATCAGCGCAGTGCCGACGGACAACTGACCGCCCACCCGGAAATCGTGCTGCCGCAACCGCCCGAGATGGACATGGGCGGTGCGGGGCTCTACGCGAACATAGGCGAATACATGAAATTCATCCGCATGGTGTTGAACGATGGCGCGGGTGTGGAAGGGCGGGTGTTGAAGGCCGAGACGGTGGCGCAGATGGCGCGCAATGGTCTCGGCCAGCTCAAGAGCGGCGCGTGGACCAGTTCCAATCCGTTCTTTGCCAACAGCGGTGATTTTTTCCCTGGCCTCGACAAATCCTGGTCCTACACCTTTCAAGTGCTGGAACAGGATGCGCCGACGGGCCGCCCGGCCGGCGCCTTGTCCTGGGCCGGACTCGCCAACACCTACTTCTGGATAGACCGCAAGCACGGCGTCGGTGGCATGTGGGGCACGCAGATCCTGCCGTTCCAGGACATCGGCTCCTATCCGGGCTTCGTCGAATTCGAGACGGCGGTGTATCGCGCGGTGAAGGGCTAGGCCATCTCGCCTGTCGGTGCGATTGAATTCGCACCGACAGGGGAGGCGCGCGTTTTCTGTCAGCGTCGCGCTATTTGCCCGACAGGGCTTCCATGACCTTCTTGGCGTTATTGCAGCGTTCGCCATCGGCGCCTTCCGGCTTGCACGCGGCCGCATAAGTGCCGACCTTGTCGCGCATGCCCATGCACTGCTGGGCTTCCGCGCCTTCCGGTTTGCAGTGCATGGCGTACTTCATGTCCATCTCGTCCTTGGCTGCGGCCGGTGCCGCTGCGGCTGCGGCCGGCGCCGCCTTCCGCGCAGTCGGCGCGGCCGCGTCGTCGCCCTTCACATCGGGTTGATCGGCAAGCTTGCGCGAGGCCACGACCTCACCGGCCTGTTTGCACTTCTCCGCCTCGGCACCTTCCATCTTGCAATGCATGGCGAATTTCACCAGGCTGCGCCGCGCCTCGCTGCATTGCGCGGCGCCCGCGCCTTCGGGTTTGCAGTTGGCCGCGAAAGCCATGTCCTCTGAACCGCCTTCCGCCGCGAACGCCGCGCCGCAGAGCAGCGCCGCTCCCGCCATGCTCGCCGCCAGCACGTTCGAAAGTGTCTTGATGTCCATTGTCTTCTCTCCCCTCGATCGATTGATTCAGTGCCCGCATCGCTGCGCGACCGTTTCATACTGGGCGGGGCCGCAGCAATAGTCCAGAAAAAAGCGGCTGGACAGCGCTCTCAGTGGTCGGCCGGGTGGGGGCGAAACGGCGCCGCCAGCGGCTCGCCGATGAAGATGCCCTGGCCTGGCATGGCCACGCTCTTCCAATAGGCTTCCAGCAGCGTCTCGCCGCGCAGATAGCTGTCGACCAGGATTACCGGGTCGGGAAATTTCTGCGGGAAGTTGCAGGGTTCGCGCACCGTGCCATAGCTGCCGGTGGCGCCGGCTTCCAGCCAGCGCAGCGCGGACATCTGTTCGCTGCCGGTCAGCATGCCGCCATAGGAAGTCAGGTGATCGGCCACCGCGCCGGGCTTGAAGCCCAGGGTTTCAAGCCCGGCGACCTTGGTGCGACCGGTGAAATAGAACAGCACGTCGCGTGCGCCATACAGGACGTCCTGGCGCAGGATGCTGCTCGCGACCCGCTTGCCGAGAATGTGCTGCACCACCGGATAATTGCTGGCCCGTACATTGCGCGCTTTGTCGCTGGTCGAGAGCAGATAGGCGCGCGCGGTAGGCATGCTGCCATCGGCGCGTACGCCGCGATCGATCAAATCCACCGCGTCCTCGAAGTCACGCGCGGCGATGCTCATGGTCGGGCGTATGCCGAAATCGGTGTAGGGCTCACGGCTGGTGGAGTCGAACAGCGGACTCATTTCCGTCGGCTTGCAGCCGCTCGCGCAGTAGGCACGATTGAAGCCGAAGGCGAAAGCCGCCGTGATCGACATGCACTCGACGCGATAGGGCGCCGCCCAGGTCAGCGCATAGGCCTGCACATTGGACGCGGTCTGCCTTTCGACCTCCGCTTTCAACACCTTGAATTGGCTTTCCGACAGCGTGGCCGCACCGGGCTTGAAGCGGATCTTGATGATGTTGCCGAGCGGCAGATGGCGGCGCACCGCGTAATATTCGCCTATCGCATAACTCACCGGGTCGTTCATGTTGATGATGACTGCGAGTTGCGAGGCATCGATGGCCTGCGCGCCATGGCCCGCCAGTGCGCAACACAGCGCCAGACACAGCCGCAGCGTGCACCACGGTCGTCGGTGCGAGGGGCTGCGATGGGATGCACGGACTGGCTTCATCGACGACAGCATCTGAGCAGGATTGGGCGCGGGCCAATGTCCATGCCCGCGCGACGGAAGGACTGCGCCGGATGGGCGAGCCTGGCCCGAGAATAAACCATGGCCGGCTCGCTCCATAGTGCGCGCGGCGCATCGCTGCGATGCCGGGGCTCAATTGACAAGCACCAGGCTAAGCTCGAAAGTGCCGTGCCGGCCACGGCATCATCCCTTCACCACGACTCGCGAGCGAGGCAACAGCGTGACGCGCCTGACCGACTTCACCCGCTATGCCGAAGCCCAGCGCCACTTTTCCAAGCAGGCTTTGTGGGCCTTGTTCGATGGCGACAAGGACAAGCTCAACATCGCCCATGAATGCGTCGACCGACACGTGGGGCAGGCCGTCGCGGACGATGTCGCGATCCGCATTGCCCATGCCGACGGGCGCGATGAAGTCATCACCTTCACCGCG
>Ga0208492_1001463_pt1 | contig 14372 bp, 11 predicted proteins | sample Subbioar_CSW14AB_FD_184820 | JGI IMG/M metagenome (GOLD analysis project Ga0208492, IMG submission 184820) | Serpentinite rock and fluid subsurface biosphere microbial communities from McLaughlin Reserve, California, USA - CR12Mar_CSW14AB (SPAdes) | ecosystem: Environmental > Terrestrial > Deep... | reverse complement strand
CGGTCTCTCTTTAATTGGGAGATAGCCATCCCATTCAAAACGGCCATCACCCGGAACCGGAACCAGTCCGCTTGATTTTTTGCGAACAGGAGAAATTCCTACGACCTGCCATCCGATATTACCTTTCTTGTCGGCCCATACCATATTCAAACTTGGAATATGACTATAAGAGCAGGCCTCACGAAATTCTTCCCAGCTTTTAGCCTGATCCATACGTAATGAGGCAAGGTAGGGAGCACCGCCGGGTTCGAGCCATCCACAGCGTACGGCATAGGCTTTTTTATGAACAGAATCCACATAGCTTACCGGACCATGTACAGTATATAAAAGCTCTGTTTTATAATCAGCCTTGCCTTTTACTTTAAATGATTCCGTAATTTTCTTCATTTCCTTCCACTCACCTTTGTATTTATACTGACAAAGATTGTCGGGATTCAGATCATAGACATACATATCTTCACTGTCGGTTCCGAAAATGGTGAGTCCCCAGGCTCCATATTCATTATGCCCGATAGAAATTCCGGGTATTTCAGGTTCGCCGCCACCAATTACATTCCATCCCGGAGCTGATAGATGTGCCATATAACGTAGTGAAGGCACAGAAATGGTGCGGTGCGGGTCGTTGGCCATATAGGTATTCCCGTCAGCGGTAAGAGCTCCTTTAAGTACCCAGTTATTACTTCCGATGGATTTGGGATCTTCTTTGGATTCATCTATAGTCTGAATGTCTTTTCTAATGCTTAGTTTCTGTTTGGTTCGATATTCCGGAACAATATCTTCCGGTTCGAAGCGCAAAGGTGTCCTGAAGGCATCATAAAGTTCAAGAATATTGTCAAAAAGCAGATTTTTATTAATGGCGGGGTCAATATTTATATTTGGGTCTTTAGGATGGTAGGAGGCAAGTTTCTTCACCTTGTCAGATCCTAACAGAGCAACCGCACGTCCGGTTTTTAATTCAAGTCCTATATTTCCCAACAGCCCCTGATGCCTTGAAATAACTACTTCCGGTGTCCATTTCTCCGGTTTGATATTTAGTAATTTGAATTCTACCGGCAAATTTTCAGGGCTTTTAAGAGCTTCTTCGATATAGGCATTAACCCCGTTGGTATAGGCAGTAATGATTTCTTCGCCATCCTGATGGTAGTGATTCATTTCCTGCTTCATATCGCCTCTGAATTTAAAAAGACGAGCTCCGATATCACGTTTAATTTCCCTTTCACCCAAAATTTCGGCTACCGTTCCGGTGGCCTGTCTGCGCCAGATTTCAAATTGAAACAACCGATCTTTCGCTGCAGCGTAACCCTGAGCAAAAAAGAGATCATGCTGGTTTTGTGCATAAATATGATTGACTCCCCACTCATCCCGGATAATTTCTACCGGCTCTTTCAGCCCTTTTACGGAGAGCTGATCTGAATTAGTTTTAGAGCATGAAATAAATAATATTAAACTCAGTGCATAAAGGGTCGTTCTCATTTTACTTGATAGTTTTTGATTAATATCTCATCCGGAAATCTAAATAAACTGAAAATAAGGCATATAATCAAGATTTATCATTCCGGTTTATGTTTTAGTTCTACTTTAAATTGGTTTGAATTGAGTATTTTTCATGTGTTAAATTGGAATAATAAATCGATGAGAATACATACTAAATTAATGTTTGCCCTTTTCTGTGGTCTGATGATTTTCATATTTGCGGAATCAGCTACAGCAAAAAACGGGAACGATACTACGAAGGTTTTTAGTAAGGTTAAGGATATTTTGATCTATAAGGATGTGAATTATTACTCTTCCTTTCCTTCAGTTCTGCGTAGTTCCAAAGGTGGTTTTCTGCTTGCTTTTCGTCGCGCTCCCGACCGTAAAATTTTTGGTGAGAAGCATACCAATCACGTAGATCCGAACAGTTATTTAGTTAGCTTAAGATCTAAAGATGGAGAAAACTGGACTAAAGAGCCGGAACTGATTTATGCTCATCCATTTGGAGGTTCTCAGGATCCTTGTTTGCTGCAATTAAAAGACGGGACCATTTTATGTACCAGTTATGGCTGGGCTTTTTTACGTCCGGAAGGGATGGCAGCCTTGAAAAAACCTTTCTTTCAGGCAGGGGAGGCAGTGTTTCTGGGTGGATATCTCGTTCGTTCCAAAGATGGTGGCAGAAACTGGGAAGAACCCATATATCCTTTGAACATTAAACCTGAAATCAATATCAATCCAATGGGCAAACCGGTTCCGGCATACAATCGGGGTGCCTTATATGAAAGTAAGAGTGGCAGGATATTCTGGGCGGTTGCGGCTACTGATGCACCAAAAAAAACTTCGGTACATCTGATAAGCTCTGATGATAAAGGCATCAGCTGGAATTATTTAAGTCCGGTAGCCCTTGATGAGAAAATTTCTTTCAATGAAACTTCTGTTTACGAAACACCCAAAGGAGATCTGGTAGCATTTTTACGGACAGCAGGTTATGAAGATCAGGCCTGTATTGCCCGATCTACGGATGGAGGTAAAACCTTTTCCAAATGGGAAAGTATGGGGTTTAAGGGGCATCCCTTAAATGCTCTTCGCTTACCTGATAGCCGTGTTCTGCTGACTTACGGTTACCGCCACAAGCCTTATGGCATACGAGCAAGGATTTTAAATGCGGAATGTACAGATTTTGCTACCGCACCTGAGATTATCCTGCGTGAAGATGGAGGCAGCACGGATATTGGCTATACCTGGCCTGTTCTGTTAGATAAAAACAGGGTATTGGTAGTTTATTATTTTAATACAGACAATGGAACCAGGTCAATTGAAGGAACAGTACTGAAAATCAACTGATTGAATATTAATTTTCATTAAATTTATGTAGCTAATCTGAAGGTTTCTTTCATTCTTTGATCGATACATACAGAAAAGTGGTAAATTCTGAATCAAGCATATGTTCTCTCAGAAGGAATGCATTATATCTCTTAAGGATGTCAGTTTAAAAGGCGATCTCATACTTCCGGATGAAAGTAAAGCAATTATTTTATTCTCTCACGGAAGTGGTAGCAGCAGGTTGAGCAGCCGCAACCGGTACGTTGCTTCTTATCTTAATGAGCATGGATTTGGGACTTTGCTGTTGGATTTACTGACGGTGGAGGAAGATCGTGATTATGATAAGCGTTTTGATATTAAATTGTTAACCGAAAGACTGATTGCAGCAAGTAATTGGCTGGGCAGTCTGAAGGAGGCAGATCAGTTGCCCATTGGTTATTTTGGTGCAAGTACCGGAGCGGCTTCTGCATTGAGAGCAGCTGCAAAACTACAGCATGTTTTTGCGGTTGTAAGCAGAGGTGGCCGGCCGGATCTGGCTATGGATGAATTGCCGAATGTTCAGGCATCAACTTTATTTATTGTGGGAAGTCTGGATCAGGAAGTCCTGGAGCTTAATTTGAATGCAATGCAGAAATTAAACTGCGAAAAACGTCTGGAAATCGTGGAAGGAGCTACACATCTTTTCGAAGAGGAAGGTAAACTTGAAGAAGTGGCAAAGTTAGCAGTATCCTGGTTTAATGATCATTTATAATCCTGATATGATATTTAAAGACCGTATTGAAGCAGCGAAATTGCTGGCGATTAAACTGAGTAAATATAAAGATGACCCCGGTGTGGTAATGGCCGTACCAAAAGGAGGAGTACCACTTGCTTATGTCGTTGCCAGGGAGCTTGGATTTCCGATGCAGGTTATTTTTACCAAGAAGATCGGGCATCCAAACAATAAGGAATATGCTATCGGTGCCGCAAGTCTAAGCGATTATTTTGTAGAACCTCATCATGGGGTAAGCAGAGAATATATTGAGCAGGAATTGAAACTGGTCAGGGAGAAGCTGCAGAGTATGTCTGATAAATTCAGAGGGAAATATGACACTGTAGATCTGAAAGCCAAAACCCTGTTAATTATAGATGATGGTATGGCAACAGGAAATACGCTCTTAAGTACAGTAGGATTACTCAGAAAGAGTAATCCTGCTAAAATTGTTATTGCTGTCCCCGTGGCATCTGAGGAAGCGGTTGATAAGCTACAAAAGGAAGTGGACGACCTGATTGTACTGAATATCCCTGCTTATTTTGAGAGCGTAGGTTCTTTTTATGAAAACTTCAGTAATGTCAGTGAAGAAGAGGTTTTATCCTATCTGGAAAAAATGAAGGATCAGGCTTAGCCGATCCCTCATTCCTGAAATTCCTGGGTTTTGTTTTTTATTTAAACATATCTGCCTCACGGTAGGCTTTGATTAATGCAAGTTCACCGTCTTTCCCCGGTTTTGCATTTCCATGTTCCATACCAAGTACGCCTTTATATCCTTTGCTATCGATGTATTTAAATACATTGCGGTAATTGATTTCACCGGTTCCGGGTTCTTTTCTTCCAGGATTGTCGCCAATCTGAATGTAGGCTATTTCATCCCAGCATTTTTCCATATTGGTGATTAAATTTCCTTCATTCTTTTGCATGTGATAAATATCATAAAGAATTTTACAGGAAGGACTTTTAACTCCTTTACAGATCAGATGTGTCTGATCTGAATGGCGCAGGAACAAATCCGGAGTATCACTGAGTGGCTCAAGCACCATGATCAGGCCATGTGGCTCCAGAATTTCAGCTCCGCGTCTTAAAGCCTCTATGACATTTCCGGTTTGAATGCCAATTGGTAGTGAGCGCTCAAAATCTCCGGGAACAACGGTTGCCCATTTTGCATTAACACGTTTTGCAACATCTACAGCTCGTCTGCAGCCATCTAAAAAAATGTCAATGTATTCTTTCTTGCCTGCAGCAAGTGTATTAGCACCGTTACCACCCTTGTCGATCACAAATACACCCATGGTCATACCTAATTTATCCAGAGTATTACCAATCTGTTCCTGCATTTGTACTGTACGTTTCATCAGTCCGTTATCTTCGATACTGCGGAAGCCCTGATCATGCATGAATTTGATCTGATCAATAAAATCAGCTCCCGCATGAGCAGCGAACATGCCTGCATGGGGCGCATAATTCAGATTGAAGGTTTTTTCAGCAGCAGCTTTTGCTCCTGAAACAGAGGCTATGACTGAAGGGGCCGCTACGGCAGAAAGCCCCAGCATCATACTGCTTTTTAAGAATTCGCTTCGTTTCATTCTGTAATGTTTTGCAGTTTAGATCACTTTAGTTACACCCGGTATGGCATGCGGATATGTTCCGTCAAAATTCGGCAATATTTTAGGCAATGCATCCCATGCTAATCTGTCGGGCATCAGGTTGATGTTTGAATTTAAAGCATCATCCCATTTGATGACATCACCTGAATAGCTGGCATAACGTCCCATAATGGCTGTCATGGTACTTTTAGCTGCGTTTTCAGCATCCGCAAATTTGTATTGATTGGCGGTAATGGCTGCAAAAAGCTCATCGTGTTCAGTCTGATAAGGGTTGGCATCGTTTTTACCTTCATAATTTACCAGAACTTTACCTTTATGATCCCAGATTTTTCCTCTGTTGCTGGAGTCAAGGAAAATTTTTCCCTTGGTTCCCTGAAATGATTCATCCACACGATTGGCTCCGCCTGTGAAATGGCGGCACTGGCTGGAAATTACAGTTCCGTCATCATAAACAAATTCGATGGAATGATTGTCAAAAATCTCACCGTAATCTTTTCCGGTACGTAAGAAACGACCACCTGCACCGTATGCTGAAACCGGATATTTGTTTTTTACCCAATTGGCTACGTCAATATTATGAACATGTTGTTCAACAATATGATCGCCGCAAAGCCAGTTAAAATAATACCAGTTTCTCATCTGATATTCCATTTCAGTCTGGTTAGGCTGGCGGGGATTAACCCAGACGCCGCCACTATTCCAATATACCTGTCCGGAGATGATATCTCCAAGTTCGCCCTGATGTACTCTTTTAATCAGTTCACGGTAGTTTTTCTGATAATGACGCTGCAATCCAACGACCACATTTAATTTTTTGCGTTTGGCTTCTTCAGCAGTTGCCAGCACACTACGGATGCCCGGAGAGTCGGTTGCAACCGGTTTTTCCATGAAGATTTGTTTGTTCTGTTTTACGGCTTCTGCAAAATGTACCGGTCTGAATCCCGGAGGAGTACAAAGGAGTACAACATCGGCATCTTCCATCGCAGATTTATAGCCATCAAAACCGGTAAATTTTTTGTCTTCAGGAACACTGATCTTTTCTGCTCCGAACTTTGCCAGTAATGATTTATGACTTTTCTCTAATTTATCCGGGAAAGCATCAGCCATTGCAACCAGCTTCAAATTGAATTTGGTACTTAAAGCCTGAAATGCTGCACCCGTACCGCGGCTTCCGCAGCCGATCAGCGCAATTTTAATGGTGTCAGATCCTGAAGCATATGCTCCGGCAAGAGGGATACTGCTCAATAGTGCGCCTCCTGTAAGAATAGCCGAGGTTTTAATGAAATCTCTTCTTTCGTTTAGTTCGTTGTTTTTGTTGTTCATTGGAATATTTTTAGAAATCAGGTATAGGTTCAATATTAAAATAGGCCTCAATTTCTTCTTTTGAAGGCTTGATTAACGGCCTGACGAGGCGAATCCCTACAAAGGTGCCTCCGGTTAACCACCAGTTACTTTTAGGAATCTGGGGGTCAATAACTTTCCACTGCGGATCCGACCCGCGCCGGCTGGCCGAACGAAGATCTTTTACTTCATCTTCATAAGATCCTCCGCGAACACTGTGAGGATATAATGTCTCTGTTGGAATAAAAGGATCTTTAGATAAGCCCGTGCTGCGCTTGCTGTACAGATTGGCTACATATTGGTCAATAGTCCATTCAGTTACATTGCCATGCATATCATAAAGTCCCCAGGGATTAGGTTTCTTGCTTCCAACAGGGTGGGTTTTATTATCACTGTTTAATTTATACCAGGCGTATTCATTAATATTTTCAGATTTACCAAAAGAGTAGGGGCCAGCGGTTCCGGCTCTGCAGGCATATTCCCATTCAGCTTCAGTCGGGAGTCTGTAAAATTCACCGGTTCGTGTGTATAACCATTTACAGAATTGTATAGCAGAGTATTGTGTCATGCCGATTGCCGGAAATCCTTCTTTTCCCATTCCCCAGGTCATATCTACATAAGGTTTTGTTGGGCGGGTAAGGGCATCTACTTCCTGGCTCAGGGCAGTTTTACTGATTCTTGTTTCCTGATTTTTGTAAACAAATGGCTCGTAAAGATCCCAGGTAACTTCAAATTTACTCATCCAGAAGGGACTTATCTGAACTTTATGCTGCGGACCTTCGTCTTCATGGCGGCCGGCTTCAGTGACCGGGCTGCCCATCATAAATTCTCCTCCCTGAATAGCGATCATATCAAATTTAAGATCTGTACCCTGTAGCTCCTGCGTATAATTTCTGAAATTGTTTTCCTGAGAAAAAATGGTGGCCGGGATTAACATTAAACCTATACAGGTCGTTTTAATTAGTAGGGTAATTGATCTCATTTATATGCTCTGATCCTAAATTGTATTAAAAATAAATATGATGAATTTAAATGAATAAATATATCCTTATAAACACCTAAAAACAAAAAAACCAGGATCATGCCTGGTCTTTTGTTAAAAAATAATGATGAATTACTTCTTTGCTATTCTATAAAGTCTTCCTTCATCAGTAATTGCATAAAGAGCTCCGTCTTTACCTTGAATTGTAGATCTGAAGCGTTGGTTTTGATCAGCAAGTAATCTTTCTTCTCCGACAACTTTATTGCCTTTGATTACCAGTCTCAGGATGTGCTTGCCGCTAAGCGCACCAATAAAGAGGTTGTTTTTCCATTCCGGGATCATATTTGCTGTGTAAAATGACATTCCGCTTGGAGAAATGGAAGGATTCCAGTAGTAAACAGGTTGTTCCATACCTTCTTTTTGAGTTATACCCTCACCAACTTTAGCCCCGCTGTATTCCAGTCCGTAAGTAATGGTTGGCCAGCCATAGTTTTTACCAGGCTTTACAAGGTTTAATTCATCTCCGCCCATCGGACCAAATTCAGCGGTCCATATATCGCCGGTTACGGGATGAAATGCCAGATTCTGCACATTTCTGTGGCCGTATGAGTAAATTTCAGGTTTTGCTGATGGATCATTTAAGAATGGATTACCCGGTGCAGGTTTTCCATCTTTGGTAATGCGTAATACCTTTCCATTCGCAGAAGTCAGAAACTGAGCCTGTGGTCTGGTTTCCAGTGAGGAACGCTCACCTGTAGTGACCAGTAAATTTCCTGATTTATCAACCAGAATACGACCCCCATAATGTCCCATACTCGGGTGAGCAGGATCCGCTCTGTAAATTACGTTTACGTTCTCTATTTTTTTCTCATCCGCAGAAAGTGTTCCTTTAGCAACAGCAGTCAGGTTTCCGGTACTGGTTTTTTCAGAGAATGCCCAGTAAACAATTCTGTTCTTTGCGAAAGCAGGATCAATGGTTAATCCGAGTAAACCTCCCTGACCTCCTGAATTGACTTCCGGAAGTCCGGTAATTGGCTCACTAACTTTTCCTGCAGTGGTGATGATTCTCATGGTGCCGATTTTCTCGGTAATCAAAAGACGGCCATCAGGAAGAACAGTCATGCCCCATGGTCTTTTAAGGCCTTCAGCAAGTACCTTTACATCCAGTGGAGTTTTGGTTTTTATTCCTGCAATTCTGGTCTGACCTGCGAATGCCGGAGAATAGCTGTTATTCGGGGGTAATTTCTCAACTGGGGCATTCGTAGTGTCCTGAGTTGAAATTATGCCGGTCGAGGCATTGACTTTAAGGCTGATTGCAGAGAAAATTACTGCAGCCGCACCTAAAAATAATGGAAATTTCTTATTCATCCTGTTTTTGTTTTTAGAGGGTTTGATGCAAATTAATTATTTTATGGAGTTTAAACAATGCTTATTTCAGCGACTGCATATCAATGACAAAACGATATTTAACGTCTCCTGCCAGGGTACGCTCATAAGCTTCATTGATCTGGTCCATAGCGATTATTTCAATATCAGAAGAAATTTGATGTTCTGCACAATAGTCAAGCATTTCCTGGGTTTCTTTAATACCTCCAACAAGCGAACCAACCAGACTGCGGCGGCCCCCAATTAATTGAAAGGCAGAAACATCTGCAGGGTTTGGCGGAGCTCCCAGCAATACCATTACTCCATTAGTACGTAATAAAGCCAGGTATTCATTATAATCATGATCAGCAGAAACAGTATCAATGATATAATCGAAACTGTTAGCCATTGATTTCATGTTTTCAGGATCCGTAGTAATTTTAAAATGTCTTGCACCTAATCTTTGTGCATCTGCTTCTTTGCCGGTTGAGCGGCTAAGAACAGTTACTTCAGCACCCATAGAAGATGCCAGTTTAACTGCCATGTGACCCAGTCCGCCTAATCCAACAACAGCCAGTTTATCTCCTTTTTTTACATTCCAGTGCTTCAAAGGTGAGTAAGTGGTAATACCTGCACATAGCAAGGGTGCCACGTTCGCTAATGGTAATTTGTCTGAAACTTTCAGTACAAAATGTTCGGTAACAACAATATGAGTGGAGTATCCGCCGTAAGTGATTGTTTTACGATCCTGAGATAAGGAGTTATACGTTTGTGTATGACCGTTTTCGCAATACTGTTCAAGATCATCATTACAGTTTCTGCAATGTCTGCAGGAGTCGACAAAGCAACCTACACCTACTGTATCACCGGCCCTAAAACGTGTAACAGATTCTCCGACACGGATAACCTTACCAACAATTTCATGCCCGGGTACTGCAGGATAAACGGTGCCCTTCCATTCATTTCTTGCTGTATGAATATCTGAATGACATACTCCTGAATAAAGAATTTCTATCTCAACATCTGTCGGACCAGGTTCACGGCGATCTAACTGCCAGGGTTCAAGAGGAGTTTCCGCACTTTTTGCGGCATATGCTTTAACTGCTTTCATAAATTTTTTTGAGAGGATAAAGTTAATTAAGATTTGGTTAATGTATAAGCATCCTCTGTAAAATACAGGTGACTGAGATCGGATACTTTTCCATTATTTCGGGGAGTTATAAGCAGGAAATCTCTTGAGTAGAAAAGTTTTATGATAATAGGGGTGTCTTAATTTTTTGGTAAGATCAATTCAGACAGATTTCTCCACGCATTTTAATTGTATCAAACCGGAAATGTTGCCTGCTTGCTGGAAATAAGGGACTAATTTGTTTAGGAATTATTGTCTGATATTATGTAAATTGTGTACGTAAACGTTACTATGGAAGCTAAAAATACAATCAACCGTCGTCATTTCATTGCAGGAACAGGTCTTTTACTGACCGGATATGCTTTAAATCTTCAGAGAGCCGTTGCTCAACCTTCGGAACCAATAATTGATATTCATCAGCATACAGATTATGCCGGAAGAAGTCAGGATAAGATGTTGGCGCATCAGCGCATGATGGGGGTGACCACCACGATTCTTCTTCCTGCAGGTCGTCCATTAAGTTATGGCTCAACGCATTATGGAGTAAGTAATGGCTTACAGGTAAAAGCGGGTGGCAATGAGGTTTGTTATCAGTATGCCAAGGACCGTGCACCCGAAATGCTTTTCGGAGCATGTGAAGTTCCGGATTTTCCTGGTGCTATTCCTGAACTTGAAAAATACCTGAAGTTAGGTGCAAAGATGATCGGGGAGTTGAAGTTTAATGTGGACTGCGATTCTCCTGAAATGCAAAAGATTTATCAGCTTGCTCAGGAATATGATGTTCCGGTTTTAATGCACTGGCAGTATAATATGTATAACCGGGGCTTTGAACGTTTCCATAAAATGCTGGAGAAATATCCTAAAGTGACTTTTCTCGGTCACTCACAGACTTTCTGGGCCAATATCGATAAGAATCATGCCGATCAGAATATTTTATATCCGAGAGGTAAAGTTACGCCGGGTGGTTTAACTGATCGTTTGATGAGTGATTATCCGAATATGTATGGGGATATTTCAGGAGGCTCCGGCTTAAGTTCCATGACAAGAGATGAGGATCATGCACGGGCTTTCCTGAGCAAACATCAGGATAAACTGCTTTATGGTAGCGATTGTGATGATTATGCCGGACATGGACCTGCCTGTCAGGGTGCCGGAACAATTGCAGCAATCAGGAAACTTTCAGCTAGTAAAGCTATTGAGCGTAAAATTCTGTATGAAAATGCAAAGAAGATGTTTAAGCTCTGAGTTTAACGTTCCCGTTTTTTAATGATTTTTACGATCTCATCTGCAATCAGTTTATGACCGGTATCCATCGGGTGCGTGCCATCCGGTAAAAGCCCTTCCATTCCACCGGGGTGCTTTTTTACGTATTTATGAAAAATTTTCCAGGAGTTGATGAGTTCTGTATCTTCTGATTTTGCAAGTTTTATAACGGCATCTCTGTATTGACTGAGTCTTTCATGGCGGAAAGGCTCAAGTTTTGAACTCAGCGGATTGGGAGTCAGGAGTATCACTTTGCCATTTATTTTTTTTATCTCTCTTATAAAATGAGTCAGATTGGCGACATATGCTTCTAAGGGGATTCGTGAAGAGGTTCCTTCACCTTTGTCCTGGTAGGCATCGTTTAAGCCGAAATTAAGAGTCACCCAATCCGGATGATGACTGAGAACAGCCTTTTCAAATCTGTCCATCCCATGTTCGATTTTAGGATGGGGATAATCTTTCACCGAGCCGGTATGATTGCTGCCTACCCCTGAGTTAATCACTTTGTTGGGTATTCCGGCGGCGGTCAGGTCTTCGTGTATCCTTACCGCATAAACCTTCTCAATTCCCTTTCTTGGTGCAGTGGTAGAATTACCGAAAGTGACAATGGTTAATTCCTTTTTTCCCTGCGCCGAGGTAAACGTATTGAAAAGGATAATGAAGAGTATAGTTGAAACTCCTGAAAGGCGGTTTATGTATTTTGTTCTCATTTCATGGTGAATGAAAGGTCAGCGTATAAAACAGTTAATTTCCGACTTGTTTGAGCAAAAGAGCTTTCGGTAAGAAAGATCTTTTGCTTTAAAATTACAACAGATCAGGAAACCTTTCCGTCAGCATAAAGATTATTTGTGGTATGCGTTCTTTCTTCGGCCCTTACAGCGGCTTCTGCATCTTTATGTGTTGTCATCCAGTTATGGTGAATATCACATTTGTCCTGGGGTACTCCTCTGATAACTACTGCTCTTTGAGGTGCATAAAATGTATTGTTGTAGATTTCCATCGTGGTTCCGGCGATATTGGTATTGTCTTTACGATCGCGTCCTCCGTGCATATCAAAGCAATGGCTTAATGAAATACCCATCTCAACGTTATTACGGGCAATATATCCGCAGGATGGTCTTCCCGTGCCAGCCAGAGAGTGACGGTTTTCATTCAAAAGGTTGAATTCAATAAGGGAAGAAGCCTGATCATGACTTACGCCATAGCCTAATCCATTATACTGACACCGGTGGATATAATTATGATGGATGTGATGACCTGTGCCGGCCTGGAGGCTGATACCTGCTCCTGAAAATGCTGAAATTTCGCAGTTATCTACCTGGAGGTTCTGAAATTTGCACATAATTCCTCTTGATGTCGGGAATTTATAATAATAGGTATGGCCGGGGCCGCCTTTACTGAATGCGCGTTTGTGATGGTCGAGATATCTTTTGGGGTTTGGTCCCTGAAGGCGAATTCCGCTGATCCTTACATTTGGACCCATAATATCGATCATTCCGGGAGTGTCAATGCCATCGCTGGTAATCTGAGCTCCCTCTGAACCATTATGACCTCTGTCGCTTGCCAGAGTAACACCTTCCGGAATCTTCAGTTTGATTTTGTCGATGTAAATAAAAGTGGTCATATCGATGATCAGATCACCCGGAATGAAAACTACCTGCCCTGATTTGGCTTTTTCCAAAGCTTCAATCAGTGATTCAAGAGTATCTACAGTAAAATCACCTGAGGTAATTACATTTTTGTACCCTTTGCCACCACCTATTGGTCCGGTTTCATCAGCTTTTGCACCATATATGACATTACCTATTTTCTTCCAGGTAGGTTTTTCTTTTTTATCGGCATTGGTTTCTGTAGCGGTTTCAGCACTTAAAACCGGATTACTTATGCTTAGGGCAGCAAGAGAGCTTAAAGATGCCGCTCTTACAAATTGTCTTCTGTTAAAGTTTTCTGTTGACATGTTTTTTTTTATTTAGATGACCACTCGGTGTGAGTTGGAATACTGAATGCAGCACCTTCCTCAAATTCATAAGTATAATTGGCATAAGGGTCTTTAGGGTTATTGACCGCAGGCTGTTTGAATCCCATCGCAAATGTAATTGGCCCACATTCGATGCGGCTGTATTTACCCTCACGTTTAATGCTTTTTATGGTATAGGTTGCATCCCTTTCCCCTTTGGTAGAGATAATCAACTGTTCACCGTTCAGGCTGCCGTTTTCAGGAAGTATCTGATCGACCAGTACCCATCCGCTTCCCGAAGGATTTTTATTCATTTTTACAATTTTACCTTTGATCTGTCCGCCTGATTTGAGGTTAAGACTTCCGTGATTCAGAGTGGTACCGTTCACAAGAATAGCCTTATTAACCTGATTATTCTGCTTTCTGATAAATCCAATATTCCCTGACATGGAAGTGTTGTCCGGGAGTCTCATCAGCTTTTCAGATTCAGGATTGTAAAGAACATAATCGATCGCCCCATTCATATGCTCAATTTCCAGGGCAATCTGAGCTTCATTACCATTGTCGATACGTTTAACAGATTTGATGAAAGGGCTTTTACGGTAGGGCTCAAATACTGAAACGAATGTACTGTTTAAATTCTCTCCTTTGCGGTGCATCAGCACATAGCCCAGTTTCCTTGGGTTTCCAACTTTATTTTGAGGAGGATCGCCATCTGCAATTGCAACGTCATTTGAAGATGAAAGGGCATACATTCTCAGATGTATATTTTCTTCAGCTTTTAATCCCCGATATCCTGTTTCTGCTTTCCAGTCGAGCATGAATTGAGACGGAGGAGCCAGATCTCTTTGTACATTATAAAAGAATGAGTAACCATAAGGGAATCCGTTTGAAGCAATTCCTTTTTCAATATTTTCGCCCGCATAAGTACCTTTATTTTGGGTGCTAAGCTTCAGGCCGGTACTGGTAATTTCTCCAGGTGGGCCATGGAAGCTGTAAAGATGATCTTCCCCACCTTCAACTTTGAACAAATCGATCGCATAGGCATTACTGTCTGCTCCTGCATCAATCAGGAACATAGTTCTTTGATAGGTTTTTGTCTCCGGATAGGCTTTTTGACCATCAATTTCGAATACTCCGAAGCCCTTCATTTGCTTATAAAGTTTGGTATAACCACC
>Ga0208492_1001462_pt1 | contig 14383 bp, 12 predicted proteins | sample Subbioar_CSW14AB_FD_184820 | JGI IMG/M metagenome (GOLD analysis project Ga0208492, IMG submission 184820) | Serpentinite rock and fluid subsurface biosphere microbial communities from McLaughlin Reserve, California, USA - CR12Mar_CSW14AB (SPAdes) | ecosystem: Environmental > Terrestrial > Deep... | reverse complement strand
CCCGCGCCCTTTTCCTTTTGAGGGTGTTCTCCCATGCCAATGCACCGCCTCAGATCCCGAAATACGGCACTCCTTGCCTCGCTGTTTGCCGGCCTCTTGGCCCTGGGGTGCAGTGGCGGCACGAAGCCCGTGCCGATGAAAAATCAGGAGAAGGCCGCCAAGGATGCCGGCGCCGAAAAGCAAGCCAAGGTGAAGCAGAAAATGGAGTCGATGCAAAAGCAAATGGACCTACTGAGCACCCCAAAAACCTCAGAGGGACCCAAACGTGAAAATCCTTAGAAATGGATGCGAAAACCCTTCCGCGAGCGCCGCATAAATCTTCACCAAATCCAGCGAAATTGTTGATCGTTTCTTTGCCAAACCAAACGCCCCATGAGGTAAACTCCTAGACATGCAGCCGGGTCAAGGGGAGAGGATTCGGACTGCGGGCCGGGTGGTTGAAAAACCTCCCGGCCCATTTTTTTCCTTCTTACTCCTGCCTCGCTGAGGCCTGGGAGCGGAGTGTTTCCCGTGCGGAATGCTTCGACTTCAGGCTCTTCTACTTCCGGTTTCCGTAGCCGCCTTCGGCCGCCGACGCGTTGGTGGCTAGCCCCAACGCATCGCGCATGGCCCGGCCCGCCGACTTGTACCAGTCGAACAAAATCGACACATCCCAGCCAATGCAAAAATCCTTCACGCCCGCATCGAGGTAGCGGCGCGCCTGCTCCGGGTAGCGGATCTCGGCGCGTGGGACGATTCCCTTGGCCAGCGCCGTTTTAATGAGAAAATTCTCAGCTTCGCGCACGGCAGGATGATCGAACTGTCCGGCATGACCCAGGCTCATTGCGTAGTCGGCCGGACCAAACTGCACCATGTCGACTCCCGGAATCGAAAGGATCGCTTCCAGGTTTTCGATCGCTTCCTTTTTCTCGATCATGATCGCCACGACCGCATCATCGAGCGCCTTCACAAACGCGGGAGAGCCCGGCTCCACCACAATGCCCACATCGCGGCGCATGCCCACGCCATGAATGCCGCCCGAGCCCGGCGCCTCGGCACGCACGGCGCGCACGCATTGCTTGACATCGTCGACGGTGCGCGGATCGGCAAAAAGGATGTTCTGAATGCCCGAACCCAGCGAGCGGCAGGCCAGGTGCACGCGCGGTTCCTGGTCGACTTTCATCATGCCGCTCATGTGCGGAAACAGCTCGATGGCGCGGCCGATGTTTTCCAGCGAAAACAGATCAAACGGCGCATATTCCCCGAGGAACTCGACGTAGTCAAACATGCCCGAATGGCCAACGAGTTCCACAATCCCGGGCCAGGCCACATGCAGATGCGTCCCCAGCGTCGCTTCCCCGGCCTTGAGCTTTTCCCTGAGTCGATTCGGTTTCATGCTTTTTTTCCCAAAAACAGGCGCGGAAGGCTTAGAAAGCCAATCGCATGCTATAATTTCCGGCTGACCAGATCCCTTGCTTTAACCTCGATTCCATTGGTTTATGTCCCGCACTCCGGCACCGGTAATTTTTGAAGACAATCACCTGCTTGTCGTCGACAAGCCGTCCGGGCTTGCCACCGCACATGCCGATGGCGATCAAGAGTCGCTAGATCTGCTTTTGAAGGAGTGGCTTCGCCAGCGCGACGCCAAGCCGGGGAATGTGTTTCTGGGCATCGTCCACCGGATCGACCGACCCGTTTCGGGAGTGGTGCTCTTCGCGAAAACGTCGAAGGCGGCCGCCCGCGTGGGAGAGCAGTTTCGGGAGGGCACGGCACAGAAAACGTACTGGGCGCTGGTGCAGCCGGCACCGGCCGAAGATCAGGGAGTCATGGAGGATTATCTCGCCTCGGGTCCGGGAGAACGTGGGGGCCGGCGCGCCTGGGTGACCAGCGCGGGCGATCCGGAAGGAAAATTGGCAATCACCGAGTGGTCGGTGCGCAAGCGATTAGGTAAGCAAGCCTGGGTGGAGCTTCACCCCAAAACAGGGAGGACGCATCAGCTTCGAGTGCAGTTAGGGACCCGGGGTCATCCGATCCTGGGAGACGACCGTTACGGCGCCTCCAGACGATTCGACTGGGGGATCGCGCTTCATGCCAGGAGTTTGGAAATCACGCACCCAATCGACCGTGGCCCGCGACTGTTTACTTCCGCGACTCCAACCGATTGGCTCCATGCCTTTGGCAAAGGCTGGAATTTCCCCACAAATACCAAAGGCATGACCCGCCAGAACTCATGAGTCATTTCACTTCCGAAGAACGGATCGACCGGATTCGCCAGGTGATTCAGGTCGACCCGGGGAATCGCGGCCTCGCGTTGCCCCCGGACAACAACGCCTTCACGACCCGCGCCGGCGATCTGGCCAGGGCCGCGTTGAGCCTTGTTTCTCCCCCGGCGGATAATTACAAGACCCGTGTCGGCATCATCACCGGCTTCAATATCCCCACCGAAGAATTCAGCGCCTTCGAAACCGATGGCCCTCCCGGCGCCTTGTTCCTCGCCCGAACCTTGCAGCGCATGGGCATGGAACCGGTGCTCTTTGGTGAATCGGGATTGCTCGTTGCCATGGAAGCCGGCCTGATCCAGTCGGGCGCGGCCGGCACGATGCGCCTTGTGGAACTGCCCCGCGACGCCTTCGAATCGGGTCCCTACGCGCGCCGCTTCCATACGTCCGCCGGAAGGTTGACGCACCTCATCTGGGTCGAACGGCCGGGCCCAAGCCACACGCTCGCGGCGCTACGCAACCGGCCCGATTACAACATCGACTGGGACTTTGATTTCAAAAAGGTCGCTCCGCCCATCACGCGCGATCGCTACCTCACCATGTCCGGCATCGATGTGACGATCAGTCACAGCCAAGCCCACTGGATCATGGAGCATCCCAATCCGAACGGCGCCTGGCACACGATCGGCATCGGCGATGGGGGCAACGAAATGGGCATGGGCGCCCTGCCCTGGGATTTAGTCAACGCGACGATTCCCTTGGGCGGGCGCATTCAATGCCGCATTGCGACCGATAGCGCGATCGTCGCGGGGGTCAGCAACTGGGGCGCCTATGGCCTGGCCGCCGCCGTGCTGGCGCTGCTGGAACAGGGGCCCATTGAAGATATTTTCGATCCGCAAATGGAGTTTTCGATCCTGGAAGCGATGGTCGGCCAGGGCGGTTTGATCGATGGCCGCACCACCGAGCCGCAAGCAACCGTCGACGGCCTGGAATGGGCGACCCACGCGCAAGTGATCACCGACCTGGCTCAAGCGATCGCCTGAGCGTCTCCGGGCTGGTTCTTTCGAAACCGGAAACTTGCTTCCTTTTATTCGGCCCCGACCCACTTCATCCCGCCCACGGCGTATTGCTGCGCCAGGTCCAGATAAGAGGCGTTGATGCGGCGGATGTGCTTCAATTCGTCCTCGGTCACTTCGCGCACGATCTTGGCGGGTATGCCGCGCAAGACCATACGGGCGGGAATGACCCGGTCTTCGGGTACCAAGGTTCCCGCCGCGACCAGGCATTCCTCGCCGATATCGCTGCCATTGAGGAGCGTCGCCCCCATGCCGATGAGGGAACCCCTGCCGATCCTGCGGCCGTGCAAGGTTGCGCGATGGCCCACCACGACTTCATCCTCGATCTCCATCGTGATGCCGAAGTCGGTGTGAACGATCGTAGCGTCTTGAAGGTTGACCTTCTTCCCCAGACGGATCGCGCCGATGTCGCCGCGAATGATCACCTGCGGCCAGAGATTGACCCCCTCGCCCAGGCTGACCTCGCCGGTGAGCAGGGCCGTGTCGGCCACGAACGCATGGCCTATCTTCTTCATCCAGACTCGTTGCATATGCTTTATCTTCCCTGATGCGATGACTTGGAAATGGGGCTGACCGCGGGGAGATCACTCCACCGTAACGCTCTTGGCCAGGTTGCGGGGTTTATCCACATCGCAACCGCGCATGATGGCAATCTGATAGGCGAGCAGTTGCAACGGAATCGCGGTGACGATTGGCTGAAGATATTCCGGCACATCGGGCACCATGATCGTCTCGTCGGCGCAGGCGGCGGCCTCCTCATCGCCTTCGGTGACGATGGCGATGACCGGCCCCCCCCGGGCGCGAATTTCGGCGACATTGCTCATGACCTTGTCGAACACCTGCCCGCGCGTCAGCAGAAACACCGAAGGCGTTTCCTTGTCCACGAGCGCGATCGGACCGTGCTTCATCTCCGCGGCAGGATAACCTTCGGCATGGATGTAGCTGATTTCCTTGAGCTTGAGCGCCCCTTCCAGGGCGACCGGATGGAGGTACTGCCGGCCCAGGTAAAGGAAATTGCCGACATGGCAGTATTTCGTGGCGATCTTCGCCACCTTGTCCTGGCACTTGAGCGTCTGCTTGACCCAGGCGGGCACCGAGTTGAGTTCGGCGATCATGCGCGCGCCCTGCATGCTCGAAAGGTTACGCATGCGGCCCAGGTAAAGCGCCAGCATGGTCAAGACGAGCACCTGCGAGGTGAAGGCCTTCGTGCTCGCCACGCCAATTTCCGGGCCGGCATGAAGATAAATGCCGCCGTCGGCTTCGCGCGCGATGCTGCTGCCGACGACATTGCAGATCGCCAAAGTCGGATGACCTTTGCGCTTCGACTCGCGCAAGGCCGCGAGGGTGTCGGCGGTTTCGCCCGACTGGGTGATGGCGAAGACCAGGCTATTGCGATCCATCGGCGGGTTGCGGTAGCGAAACTCGCTGGCATATTCGACTTCGACCGGGATGCGCGCAAACTCTTCGATGAGGTGCTCCCCCACGAGGGCGGCGTTGTAGCTGGTGCCGCAGCCGGTGAGGATGATCCGGTCGATGCGCCTGAGCTGGCGGGCGCTGAGGTTCAGGCCGCCAAAGTGGGCGGTCGAGTCGGATTCGTCGAGGCGGCCGCGCAGCGCGTTCTTGAGCGATTCGGGCTGCTCGAAGATCTCCTTGAGCATGTAATGCTCGTAGCCATTCAGCGTGTCTTCGCCGAAATCGTGTTCAAGATCTTCGATTTGGGCGTCAATGGCGACCATTTCCCGGTCGAGGATTTTCCAGCCATTGCGTTGGATGACGCAGACCTGTTTGTCTGCAAGCACAATGATGCGGCCGGCCCGGCCCGACAGCGCCGACTTGTCGCTGGCAAGAAACATCCCCTCGTCGCCGATCCCCACCACCAGCGGACTACCCAACCGCGCTCCCACGATGGAATCGGGAAAGCGGGAGCTGACGACCGCGATGCCGTAGGTCCCCTTGAGCAGGGGCAGCACACGGACAACCGCTTCTTCCAGGGTGGCCGCGTCTTTTTGCTGAGCGATCAGATGGGCAATCGTTTCGGTGTCGGTCTCGCTGGCGAAGCGGACCCCTTCCGTTTCAAGCTGTCTGCGCAATACCAAATGATTTTCGATGACGCCGTTATGGACCACGGCCACGGAACCATCGAAGCTTAAATGCGGGTGAGCATTGCCATCGGAGGGAATGCCGTGCGTGGCCCAGCGGGTGTGGGCAATGCCGGTGAAACCGTCCAGGGGATGTTCGCGAAGCTGTTTGACCAGCCTTTCGATCCGGCCGATTTTCTTGCTGAGGCCCAAACGGCCCTGTTGGTCCAAAATGGCCACGCCCGAACTGTCGTAGCCGCGATATTCGAGACGTTTCAATCCTTCCAAAAGAAACTCGGTCGCATCTTGTTCGCCGATATAGCCAACAATGCCGCACATAGGCATTCACCCGTGGTTGCAAAAAGAAAGGGACCATCCCCAAGGGCAGAATTCGGTTCGATCCCGAGGGATTCGAACCGGCTGGGAGGGGCCACCTGGGTCTTGCTAGTATAATCAACGGCGGTAGTGGATGAAGGAAAGAAGCGCGGTACGGCCTTGCAGCGTCAGCGAAAAGGTCCCCGTCTTACCCCGTTTCTCAAATGCGTGTGCTGGGCTTTTGCAGGAGCAATTTTCTATGCTATTTTCGATCCGTGAGTTGCGCGGGCCTGATCTGGCCAACGGTTTTCTGGAAACACTCAGCGGGCTCTCGGAAGTGAACCTTGATGTGCAGGAGGCCGGCGAAATCTTGCGCGCCAGGCACAAAGCGGGCACGCAGACCTTTGTCGCGGTGCAGGAAAACAAGGTGGTCGGCACCGTTTCCTTACTTGTGGAGCTCAAGTTTTTGCACAAGGGAGGCAAGGTCGGCCATGTCGAAGATGTCGCCGTCCACAAGGATCATCGCCACAAGCGAATCGGCAGCGCCCTGATGGAACACGCAACCAAGATGGCCTGGAAGCTCGGCTGCTACAAAGTAATACTAAACTGTTTTGATCATATTTCTCCGTTTTATTCCCAGCTCGGTTACAAGCCGCAGGACGTTGGCATGCGTGCCAACCGGCCTCCCGAGGCCGTGCTCGCCGCGCTTGAAAAAGAATCGTTAACTTCCGTCTAAACAACGAGTTAGGCCCCATTAAGCTGCGGCGGAAATGGATCTGTCCGCGCGGGGTATTCGCTTGAGGCGGGATCGTTTCTGGTTTCCCGAAACCGTGCGGCGTCCCTCCCTGGCAGCCTTGTTCGTGGAATTTGAGCACCGGACCGTAGAATAACGAGGGCGGCTGCTTTGGCAGACCGCTTCGATTTTTTGATGGTTTGTTGTTCTTTGTGCGTGTTTTTTTTGTTTTTTTGGCCCCGTCCGCCGGATGGCTTTCATGAAACCTCGACTTCTTTGTCCCGGACCCACTCCCGTTCCGGAAGAAACCCTCCTCGAGTTGGCGATGCCGGTGACCTTTCATCGCTCCGCCCAGTTTCGCGCGATCCTCGGATCGGTGGTCGCCGACTTGCAGGAAGTGTTCTGCACGAAAAATCCGGTCTGCGTGATCACCAGTTCCGGCACGGGCGCGATGGAAGCGGCCCTGACCAATGTCGTTCGGCCCGGCACCAAGGTCATCTGCTGCATCAGCGGCCGCTGGGGTGAACGCTGGCGCAATATCGGCAAGGCGTTCGGCGCCACGATCGTCGAACTCTCCGTTCCCTACGGTGAAGCGGTCACGCCCGCGCAACTGGCCCAAGCCCTCAAGGAACACCCCGATGCCAAGGTCGTCACCGCGACCTTGAGCGAAACGAGCACCGGGGTGCGCAACGACATTCAAGGACTGGGCGCCGTCGTCAAGGACACGCAGGCGGTCTTCATCGTCGATGCCATCAGCGGCCTGGGCGTCATGGAATGCCGCACCGACGACTGGCATGTCGATTTCTGTGTTACCGGATCGCAAAAGGCGCTGATGCTGCCCGCCGGCCTCGCCTTCGTCTCGGTCTCCGAAAAAGGCTGGAAGCGCGTCGACGAGACGCTTGGCAATGGCGTGCCTGCCTCGTTTTATTTCGACCTGCGCAAATACCGCGAAAACCTCAAGAACAACGACACCCCCTTCACCCCGGCCAACACCCTGATCAAGGCGCTCAAGCACAGCCTGGCCCGCCTGAAAGCCGAAGGAATGGAGAAGGTTTGGCATCGCCATGCCCGCATGGCCGCGGCCGCCCGTGCCGCCGCCGCCGGCCTCAACCTCAAACTGTTTGCCAAGGTCAACCCGACCGAAGGCCTGACGGTCTTCGAAGTGCCGGCGGGAATCGATGGCCAGGCGGCCATGGGCCGGCTGGAAAAAGAACACGGCATCCGCGTCGCCGGTGGCCAGGACACGCTCAAGGGCAAAATCTGGCGCTTGGCCCACATGGGCTATATCGACTATTTCGAGGTGCTTGCGGCCGTCGCCGCCTTCGAACTCGTCCTTTCCGACATGGGCCACAAATTGCAAATCGGCGCCGGCGTGGCCGCGGCGCAAAAGGCCTTCGCCGAATTCGGCGCCTTCCCTGCAAAGCCCGTAGCGGCCGGGAGCGCGAAGTAATGCCACCCCGCGTACTTATCTGCGATAAGCTCGAAAAACCGGGCCAGGATCTCCTTGTTGCCGCCGGCATTGAAATCGACAATCGACCCGGCCTCAAGGGAGCCGAGCTGAAGGCCGCCTTGCAGCAAGCCGACGGCTGCATCGTCCGTTCGGGCACCCGCCTGACCGCCGAACTGCTCGATCAGCCCGGCAAGCTGCGCGCGGTCGTGCGCGGCGGCGTCGGCGTCGACAACATCGATGTGTCGGCCGCGACGCGCGGCGGCATCATCGTGATGAACACTCCCGATGCCAATACGATTTCCACTGCCGAACACACCCTGAGCATGCTCATGTCGATGGCGCGGCTCATCCCCGCCGCCGACGCCAGCATGAAGCAGGGCAAGTGGGAGAAGGGGAAATTCTTGGGCTCGCAGCTTACCGGAAAGACCCTCGGCGTGATCGGCCTCGGCCGTATCGGCCGCGAAGTCGCGCGCCGGGCGTCGCTTGGCCTGGGAATGAAGGTCGTCGGCTTCGATCCGGTGCTTTCGCCAACCGCACTGGGGCAACTGGGAATCGCCTTCGCGACTCAGGTCGACGATCTCCTGCCTCAATGCGACTTCATCACGGTGCACACGCCGCTGACTCCCGAGACGACCAATCTTCTCGATCAGCGCCGTCTGGCCCTTCTGCCCAAGGGAGCCCGGGTCATCAACTGTGCCCGCGGCGGCATCTACAACGAAGAAGCGGTCGCCGAGGCGCTCAAATCGGGGCATCTCGCCGGAGCCGCTTTCGATGTGTTCGTGGAAGAGCCCGTACCTGCCGGCCACCCGTTCTTAAGCTGTCCCAACGTCGTCATGACGCCGCACCTGGGCGCCGCGACGGTCGAGGCGCAACTGCTCGTCGCGCAAGAATCGGCGCAACTGCTCGTCGATTACCTCACCCGCGGCCAGATCCGCTACGCGGTCAATATGGTCGCGCTGGATAAGGCCGAACTCGAAGAAGTCGGCCCCTGGATCGATCTCGCTCGCCGCATGGGCATGCTCGCCACGCAGATGGCGCGCGGCACCATCCGCAAGGTGGAGATCCATTTCCGGGGCGAACTGGCAGCCAAGCCGACCCGGCTGATCACTTCGGCCTTTTCGGCCGGCATGCTCGAAAATCACCTCGAATCGGTGAACATCGTCAATGCCCGCGTGCTCGCTGGCGAGCGCGGCATCGAGATCATCGAGCAATCCAACACCCAGAAGGGAGATTTCAAATCCCTGATCAAGGCGGTGATCCACACCGAGCAGAAGTCGTACACGGTTTCCGCGACGACCTTCGGCAATCAGTACCTGCGCATCGTGCAGATCGGCGCCTTCAAGGTCGATGTGCCGATCGATGGCGTGTTGCTCATCTTCTCGCATGAAGACGTTCCCGGCCTCATCGGCCGCGTCGGCAACATCATGGGCGAACATGGGGTCAATATCGCGGGAATGAATGTCGGCCGCAAAGCCCAGGGGGGCGAAGCGATCGGCATCTTGAACCTCGACTCGGTGCCGCCCGAAGCGGCCGTCGCCAAGATGCTCGAGCATCCCAAGATCACGAGCGTCAGCCTCGTGAAACTGCCCGCGATGGGCGTCCGCCCCGCCTGGTTGGGTTAAGCGAACGGATCAGGGATTGAGGTGATGCAATCACCTCAATCCCTGATAGAATTTCTTCGCTTCTTCGAACTCAGCCAATGCGTCCTCACTCAGCACTTCTTTGTTGCGCGCGATTTCCCGGTCGATTGTTTTGAGAATGTGGTCGAGCTGCTGGGTGCCCGGCTTGAGCGGTTTGCCCGCGACTTCGACAAACCAGGGCGCGGTGTGCGCAAAGCGGACGCGTGCCTGAGGGTCGGCCTCAAACACCCTCACTGCGTACCAGCCTGAATTTTTGGGCTCCAGCGTGGCCTGAAAGACCGTGTCAAATCCCCCCTTGTCGCGGGGGCAGCCTTCGTGCCTGATTCGTTTTTCCACCCGGCCGTTGTGGATGATTTCGACCCGGTCGATCGGCTGGGTGCTGTGAATGATGCCGCGCAAAGCCAGGGGCTTCAAGAAAGGTCCGGCAAAGGTCTCGCCGCTCGCTTTGCCGTCGATTTCAACGCGCAATAGCGGTCCGGTGGTGACAAAACTCTTGCCCACCTTGAGTGCCGCCAACCACGATTCCAGAGTCAACTTCCCCTCGATTTTCGCATACACCCTGCCAAAACCGTGCGGCACGGGATGCACGCCGGAACCGGTGCCCGCGCTCGGCATGATCTTCAGGCCGCAATTGAGCATCGTGTACCAGGTCTGAAAACCGAAATCGATCCAGCCCCACTCGGTCAGCCCTTCGGCGGTCCGTTCAAGATTCATGTAGGGGGCGGTTTCCTCGATCGTCCAGTTTCCAAACGCAAACGGCGTCTGCCAGACATGGTTGTTCGCCAGTTCGATCAGATCGACCTTATGGGTTGCGGCGATCGCGTAGGACCAGGGCCACGAGTGCTTCTCGAGGTCAAGCAAGCCGCCTTGTGAGCGCACCGACTGAACAAAGGGAGCCAGGGGCAGCGCGACCGGATCGCCAATGTCCCTCATGCCGATTCCCAAAATCGCCCCCAGGGTATGTCCTTTTCCCTTGACGGTAAAGATTTCAAATTCCGCGTTCCAGGGGTGGACAAAATGCCTTTCGTCGACAAACACGGTCTTACTTGTCGCAGGAAGCGCCGGGCGGATCAGATTGCCCGAATTCAAACCAGCCTCGGCCTTGGTGACCCAGTTCGACAAGGGGAAGGATGCGTGCACATCCTCTGCCATGGCCAGGTTGAGCACGTCCGCAAAGGGACGATGACCATGGACATCGCCTGAGTACCAGCCTAGGACGGGCATGTCGACCCAGCGTTTCAACTCGAGCACAACCTGCGCGGACTCGCTGCCGATTTCCACCGATTTTTCGGCAATCAGAAATTCCTTGCCCCGCTGCGCCCGAAAGAGGTATTTGCCCGCGGGCAGTCCCGCCGTGAACTCGGTGGCCTCCAAGGTCACATGTTCCTCAAAGCTGCTTTTGCCCGCCTTTTTGCTGTAGGCGATGGCCGGGCGCTTGGGATCGGCCGACTTGGCGAAATAAGCCTTTCCGGCTACGGAGCGGATCTCCAATCGTGCCGGAATCAGCGCCTTGGTTTCGGCATCGACGATGCGACCGGTGATCTTCGTGACTGGTTTGCTCTCGTTCTGACCGAAGAGAACCTGAGTTGGCCCGAGCAGGAAGAGCATGGCGAAGCCGAGGACTGCGCTCGTTGGTAGCAAAGCGGTCATGGTTACCTCGCCTTCGCTGGCTTGTTAAGCGCTTCGCGAATCACCGGTTCAAAGGCATCGGCCTGGCGCATAAAGCCCAGGTCGTTGGGGTGCGAGGCGTCGGTCGCGCCTTCGCTGTCATCGCCAAGGAGATGGTCCCCCGCGATGTAAAAGAGGTTGCTGACGCCATCAGCCTTGAGTTTCTCAAACTCTTTTTTCAGCGCCGCATGATTTTGTTCGTGAAACTTTTTCTTGGCCGGGTTGGCCCAGGCGTTCGTGAAAACACGATCTTCCACAAGAATAATCGGCGCATCGGGATGCGCCTTGCGTAGCGCTTTCACCAAAGGCACGGTGCGTTCGGTGACATCCTTGGGCCCCATGTTGGGCAAGCAATCGATCACATAAACGGCCGGATCTTCCTTTGCTAACCATTCGCCGACCCCCGGATCCATCCTGCCGTTGCCGCTGAAACCCAGGTTGATCACGGGCATGTTGAGCCTTCTTCCGAGGATCGCGGTATGAACCATGCCCGGGCGCGAAGCGCAGGCACCATGCGTGATCGAGGTCCCGTAAAACAAAAGCGCCTTTTCCTTGCGAGGCGGTAGCGGCGTGAATTGAGCGCTGGAAGGAACGGTGATCTGAAGCGATTCGACGCCGTTATAAAGCGGCAAATAGAGGGCGAATTCTCTCACTCCCTGAGGGCTGCCCGGCAACTCCGCCTCGACGTTTTGGGCCGTCGGCATGGTAACGGCCAGCCAGCGCCACTTCCCTGCGTCATCGCGAGCGTACAGGTCCAAGCCGCTTTTGCCGGTCGCCGGCATGTGCGGCATGCTCAAAGCTGCCGACATCAATTGGTACTTCACCTTGATCGTCTTGGCGTCGGTGGAAAAGCGAGCCATCATCCCCGCACTGTCTCGGCTCAAATCCCAAACCGGCTTGGGCACCGCCTTTTCGGCTTTCGCCGGAAACCGATCAAAATAACGGGTTCTCTCTGCTTCCTGCCAGCCGCGCCCTTCGACGCCCCATTCCTTCACATCGTAAATCTTCTCGGTCTTCGCCGCAGGCGCCTGACACAAGACCATGAACATGACGGGGCCAGCCAGTAACGAGATCATGATTTCGAATTCCTGTCAGAACTGCATGGGAAGTGGATCGAACGAAAAAGGATTGAAAAGCCGAACGGGAACCGCTCGAACCATTAGAGAAGAATCTCTTTGATGACCTTGCCATGGACATCGGTCAGGCGGAAATCGCGGCCTTGAAAGCGGAAAGTCAACCGCTCGTGATCGATGCCGGCGCGATCCATGATCGTCGCCTGGAAATCGTGGACATGCACCGGATCGCGCACGACATTCATGCCCAGTTCGTCCGATTCGCCGTAAGAGATACCGGGCTTGATGCCCCCACCCGCCATCCAGGAAGTGAACGCGTAGGGGTGATGATCGCGGCCCCAGATTTTGCGGTTGTTGATGTCGTTTTGGATGAACGGCGTTCGCCCAAACTCGCCGCCCCAAATGACGAGGGTGTCATCGAGTAGGCCGCGCTGTTTGAGATCCATGACGAGCGCCGCCGAGGCCTGATCGGTGTCCTTGCACTGGGTGTAAAGCTCGGTCGTGATGCTATTGTGCTGATCCCAGCCGGCATGCATCAGTTGCACGAAACGCACGCCCCGTTCGATGAGGCGCCTGGCCATGAGGCAGTTGCGCGCAAACGATCCCGGCTCGAGCACATCGGGACCGTACATGTCGAGAATATGCTTCGGCTCGCTGGCCAGGTCGGCCAGTTCGGGAACGCTCGCCTGCATCTTGAACGCCATTTCATACTGGCTGATGCGGGTGGCGATCTCCGGGTCTTGCACCGCGTCGTGGCGAATCGAGTTCAGCCGCGCAATGTCCGTAAGTTGCGAACGACGAAAGTCGCGGCTCATTCCCGGAGGGTCGCTCAGGTAAAGCACCGGCTCGCTGCCGTTGCGCAGTTTCACGCCTTGAAAACGCGAAGGTAAAAAACCCGAGGCCCAGTAAAAGTCGTAGAAGATTTGACCGCACGAGGTCCCCTTGCTCACCGAGGTCATCACACAGAACGAGGGCAACTCCTCGGTTTCGTGCCCAAGACCGTAGTTGAGCCAGGCGCCCATCGTGGGCCTGCCGGGAAGCTGCGCTCCCGATAGCATCAACGAAATCGCGGGAGCATGATTGACGGCATCGGTGTGCAGACTTTTGACAAAGCAAAGCTGATCGGCGATGCGCGCCGTATGAGGCAAAAAGTCGCTGACCCAGGCTCCCGATTGACCGCGCCGATGAAACGGCTCGACCGGCCCCAGCATCAATTTCCCTTTGACGCCGGCCGACATCGTGGAAAAGCGCTTGCCTTCGACGAACGACGCGGGCACCGGCTTGCCGTGCAGTTCCTTGAGCTTCGGCTTGAAGTCGAACAGGTCGACATGGGTCGGCCCGCCATTTTGAAACAGGTAAATGATTTTTTTTGCTTTGGGGGCAGTTTGAGGAAACCCGGGCAAGCCGCCCGGAGCCCTCATGGTCGCGCTCTCGGCCCCCCTGGCCTGTTCCTTGCCCAACAGCGAGGCCAGTGCCGTCACCCCCAGCCCCAGCGACCCTTTTCCCAACAAGTCACGGCGGGTGATTGCGTTCAGGCCCTGATTCGACCAGGGTCGCAATCCAGCAGCATTCATGGGTCACTCCTTGGTCAAGGTTTCATCGAGATTGAAAAGCACCATCGCGACCGACGTCCACGCGGCATGTTCGCCGGGCGCGATCGCGCCATCGCGCTTCGATTCGCCCACGGCGAGGAGTTTTTCCGCCTCGGCGATTTGGCCCTGGTACTTGCTTCGAGCCTTGTTCAACGATTGACCGAGGATCTCAAGCTCCGCTTTTTGAGGAAAGCGGCCCAGGACGCGGCGATGCATCGCGCTTAGCCGATCAGGATCGCCCGCGGCACCCGACTTCAGCACCACCTGCGCCAGATGTCGGGCCGCTTCGACCTGGCCCGGATCGTTGAGCGTGAGCAACGCTTGCAGCGGGGTGTTGGTTCGGAACACCTTGACGGTGCAGACCTGGCGCGCCGTATTGTCGAAGATCATGGTCGGACCGACAATCCGGCGCCAGAACGTATAAATCGTCCGGCGATAAAGCGCTTCCTGATGGTCCTGCGCATACTTCTTGTTGCCGAAGGTCGCCTCCTCCCAGATGCCCGCAGGCTGATAGGGGTGCACGGGAGGCCCACCCATTTTCTCAACAAGAAGGCCCGACG
>Ga0208492_1001461_pt1 | contig 14383 bp, 8 predicted proteins | sample Subbioar_CSW14AB_FD_184820 | JGI IMG/M metagenome (GOLD analysis project Ga0208492, IMG submission 184820) | Serpentinite rock and fluid subsurface biosphere microbial communities from McLaughlin Reserve, California, USA - CR12Mar_CSW14AB (SPAdes) | ecosystem: Environmental > Terrestrial > Deep... | reverse complement strand
ACCAGCCCCGCGTGGATGGCGAAGGCGCCGGCCGCGGTGGAGAGGTTGCCGCAGTTGCCGGACCAGTCCACGAAGGCCTTGTCGATGGAGACCTGGCCGTAGAGGTAGTCCACGTCGTGGTCGGGCACGCTGGACTTGGACAGGATCACGCACTTGCTCGTGCTGGACGTGGCCCCGCCCATGCCGTCGATGTGGGCGGCGTAGGGGTCGGGGCTGCCGATGACGCGCATGAAGAGCCGGTCGCGCGCGGCGCCGGGCTGCTGGCACGAGGCCGGCAGGTCAGCCAGGCGAAAGAACACGCCTTTGCTGGTGCCGCCACGGATGTAGGTGGCGGGGATCTTGATTTGTGCGGGATGAGCCATTCAGCGCTCCTTCAATTCACATGATGCCGAAGCGCGCAAACCCTTGCACCTCTCCAGCCCGATCCAGCGGCAGCCGTGGATCCGGCTTTGCCGGGCCACTGGCTGGCCATGCTGGCCGCGTCAGCCTCAATCGGCTGACTCGTCGCCTGGCAATGAAAGTCCACTGGACTTTCATTGTCCGGGCTCCGCCCCCTTGAGGGGGAGGCGCCAGGGGCGCCTCGGGGGGGTCAACGATTCGCCGCCAGGAAGTCCTGAGCAAAGCGTTGCAGCACGCCACCGGCTTCGTACACCGAGACCTCTTCGGCGGTGTCCAGTCGGCAGGTCATGGGCACCTTGACGACTTCACCGTTCTTGCGGGCGATGACCAGGGTCAGGTCGGTGCGGGGCTTCAGGTCGCCTTCGACGTCGTAGGTTTCGGTGCCGTCGATGTTCAGCGTCAGGCGGGTGGTGCCTGGCTTGAACTCGAGGGGCAGCACGCCCATCCCGATCAGGTTGGTGCGGTGGATGCGCTCGAAGCCTTCGGCCGCGATGGCTTCCACACCCGCCAGGCGCACGCCCTTGGCGGCCCAGTCGCGCGAGGAGCCCTGGCCGTAGTCGGCACCGGCCACGATGATCAGCGGCTGCTTGCGCTCCTGGTAGGCCTCCATGGCCTCCCACATGCGCACGACCTTGCCTTCGGGCTCGATGCGGGCCAGCGAGCCGGCCTTCACCTTGCCGTCGGCGTCGCGCACCATCTCGTTTTTCAACGTCGGGTTGGCGAAGGTGGCGCGCATGGCGGTGAGGTGGTCGCCGCGGTGGGTGGCGTAGGAGTTGAAGTCCTCCTCGGGCAGGCCCATCTTGTGCAGGTACTCACCCGCGGCCGAGTTCATCATGATCGCGTTGGACGGCGACAGGTGATCGGTGGTGATGTTGTCCGGCAGCACGGCCAATGGGCGCATGCCCTTCAAGGTGCGGGGGTTGGCGGCCAGGGCGCCCACGCCTTCCGTGTCCCAGTAGGGCGGGCGGCGGATGTAGGTGGACTGGGGGCGCCAGTCGTACTGCGGGCTGACTTTCACGCCATCGTCGGTCTGGATGGCGAACATGGGTTCGTACACGGCGCGGTATTGCTCGGGCTTGACGGCCACCTTGACCACGGCGTCGATCTCGTCGTCCGAAGGCCAGATGTCCTTGAGGCGAATCTCTTTGCCGTCAACCACCGCCAGCACATCGTTTTCGATGTCGAAGCGGATGGTGCCTGCGATGGCGTAGGCCACCACCAGCGGCGGCGAGGCCAGGAAGGCCTGCTTGGCGTAGGGGTGGATGCGGCCGTCGAAGTTGCGGTTGCCCGAGAGCACGGCGGTGGCGTACAAATCGCGGTCAACGATTTCCTTCTGGATGACCGGGTCGAGCGCGCCCGACATGCCGTTGCAGGTGGTGCAGGCAAAAGCCACGATGCCGAAGCCCAGCTTTTCGAGGTCGCCCAGCAGGTTGGCTTCCTTGAGGTAGAGCTCGACGGCCTTGGAGCCAGGGGCCAGCGAGGACTTCACCCAGGGCTTGCGCGTCAGGCCCAGCTTGTTGGCGTTGCGCGCCAGCAGAGCGGCCGCGATGACGTTGCGCGGGTTGGACGTGTTGGTGCAGCTGGTGATGGCGGCGATGATCACGGCGCCGTCGGGCATGGTGCCTTCACCGGCGGCGGGCATCTGCCACTTGCCGGCGATGCCCTTGGCGGCCAGGTCGGTGGTGGCCACGCGGGCGTGCGGGTTCGAAGGGCCGGCCATGTTGCGCACCACGCTCGACAGATCGAACTCGAGGTTGCGCTCGTAGACAGCGTTCTTGAGCGAGTCAGACCACAGGCCGGCGGTCTTGGCATAGGTCTCGACCAGCTTGACCTGGCTCGCGTCGCGGCCGGTCAGCGTCAGGTACGCCAGCGTCTGCTCGTCGATGCTGAACATGGCGGCGGTGGCGCCGTATTCGGGGGCCATGTTCGAGATGGTGGCGCGGTCGCCGATGGTCAGCTTCGACGCACCTTCACCATGGAACTCCAGGTAGGCGCCCACCACCTTGTTCTTGCGCAGGAACTCGGTCAGGGCCAGCACCACGTCGGTGGCGGTGATGCCCGGCTGGCGTTGGCCCGTGAGCTTGACGCCGACGATCTCGGGCAGGCGCATCCACGAGGCGCGGCCCAGCATCACGTTCTCGGCTTCGAGGCCGCCCACGCCGATGGCGATCACGCCCAGCGCGTCCACGTGCGGGGTGTGCGAGTCGGTGCCGACGCAGGTGTCGGGGTAGGCCACACCGTTGTCGGCATGGATCACTGGCGACATCTTCTCCAGGTTGATCTGGTGCATGATGCCGTTGCCCGCGGGGATCACGTCCACGTTGGCGAAGGCCTTCTTGGTCCACTCGATGAAGTGGAAGCGGTCTTCGTTGCGGCGCTCTTCGATGTCGCGGTTCTTCTGGAAGGCATCCGGGTCGAACCCACCGCACTCCACGGCCAGCGAGTGGTCCACGATCAACTGCACGGGCACCACCGGGTTCACCTTGGCCGGGTCGCCCCCTTCCTTGGCGATGGCGTCACGCAGGCCGGCCAGGTCCACCAGCGCGGTCTGGCCCAGGATGTCGTGGCAGGCCACGCGGGCCGGGAACCACGGGAAGTCCAGGTCGCGCTTGCGCTCGATGATCTGCTTCAAACAGTCGGTGACGATGGCCGGGTCGGCGCGGCGCACGATGTTCTCGGCGTGCACGCGCGAGGTGTAGGGCAGGGTGGCCCAGGCGCCGGGCTGGATGGCTTCAACCGCGGCTTGCGTGTCGAAGTAATCGAGGTTCGTGCCTGGCAGGGGCTTGCGGTATTGGGTGTTGATGTTGCTCATGACCGTGGGGGCGGAGAACGAAGCGGTGAACGACGCGGTGGGGCTGGAAGGTGAAAGGGCGCCAGTGGCGCCCTTGTTGCTGAATTACTTGCGGTCCTTCAGCGGCACGAAGGCCTGGTCTTCGGGGCCGGTGTAGTTGGCGCTCGGGCGGATGATCTTGCCGTCGATGCGCTGCTCGATCACGTGGGCCGACCAGCCGCTGGTGCGGGCGATCACGAACAGCGGCGTGAACATGTCGGTGGGCACGCCCATCATGTGGTAGCTCACGGCGCTGAACCAGTCCAGGTTGGGGAACATCTTCTTGATTTCCCACATCACCGACTCGAGGCGTTCGGCGATGTCGTACATCTTCATGTTGCCCTGTTCCTTGGACAGGTCCTCGGCCACCTTCTTGATGACCACGTTGCGCGGGTCGCTCACGGTGTAGACGGGGTGGCCGAAGCCGATCACGACTTCCTTCTTCTCGACGCGGGCGCGGATGTCGGCCTCGGCCTCGTCCGGGTTGTCGTAGCGCTTCTGGATTTCGAAGGCCACTTCGTTGGCGCCGCCGTGCTTCGGGCCACGCAGGGCGCCGATGCCACCGCACAGGGCCGAGTACATGTCGGAGCCCGTGCCGGCGACCACGCGCGAGGTGAAGGTCGAAGCATTGAACTCGTGCTCGGCGTACAGGATCAGCGAGGTGTGCATGGCGCGCACCCAGCTGTCGCGGGGCTTTTCGCCGTGCAGCAGGTGCAGGAAGTGGCCGCCGATGGAGTCGTCATCGGTCTCGACGTCGATGCGCTTGCCGTTGTAGGCAAAGTGGTACCAGTACAGCAGCATCGAGCCCAGGCAGGCCATCAGCTTGTCGGCGATGTCGCGGGCGCCGGGGTGGTTGTGGTCGTCCTTCTCGGGCTTGACGCAACCCAGCACCGACACGCCGGTGCGCATCACGTCCATCGGGTGGCTCGACGGCGGCAGTTGCTCCAGCGCGACCTTGACGGCGTTGGGCAGGCCGCGCAGCGACTTCAGCTTGGCCTTGTAGCCAGCCAGTTCGGCCACGTTGGGCAGCTTGCCGTGCACCAGCAGGTGGGCGATTTCTTCGAATTCGCAGGTGGTGGCGACGTCGAGGATGTCGTAGCCGCGGTAAGCCAGGTCATTGCCAGTGCGGCCCACGGTGCACAGGGCGGTGTTGCCGGCGGCGGTGCCGGACAGGGCGACCGACTTCTTGGGCTTGAAACCGGGGGTGGTGGTCTCGGGGGTGGCGCTCATGTTGCGTCTCTCCAATTGAAAGCAGTGGCGGATGAAAGGATCACTTCTTGGCGGCGAACAGCGCGTCGAGCTTGCCCTCGAAGGCGTGGTAGCCGATGCGGTCGTACAGCTCTTCGCGGGTCTGCATGATGTCGACCACGTTGCGCTGGTGGCCGTCGCGTCGGATGGCAGTGTAGACAGCTTCGGCGGCCTTGTTCATGGCGCGGAAGGCGCTCAAGGGGTAGAGCACCATGCCCACGCCGGTGGGGCGCAGGTCGTCGACGCTGAACAGCGGGGTCTTGCCGAACTCGGTGATGTTGGCCAGCACGGGCACCTTCACGGCGTCGACGAACTTCTTGTAGGTATCGAGGTCGTAGGCGGCTTCGGCGAAGATGCCATCGGCGCCGGCTTCCACGCAGGCGATCGCACGCTCGATGGCGGCGTCCACGCCGTGCACCTGGATGGCATCGGTGCGGGCGATCAGGAAGAAGTCCTTGTCCGTCTTGGCGTCGGCCGCGGCCTTGACGCGGTCGACCATCTCCTCGGTGGTGACGATTTCCTTGCCCGGGCGGTGGCCGCAGCGCTTGGCGCCGACCTGGTCCTCGATGTGGCAGGCCGCGGCGCCGGCCTTGATCAGGCTCTTGACGGTGCGCTCGATGTTGAAGGCGCTCGGGCCGAAGCCGGTGTCGATGTCGACCAGCAGCGGGGTGTCGCACACGTCGGTGATGCGGCGCACATCGATCAGCACGTCTTCCAGTCCGCTGATGCCCAGGTCGGGCAGGCCCAGCGAGCCGGCGGCCACGCCGCCACCCGAGAGGTAGATGGCCTTGAAGCCAGCGCGTTGGGCCAGCAGCGCGTGGTTCGCGTTGATGGTGCCCATGACTTGCAGGGGGGCTTCATCCTTGAGGGCCTGGCGGAAGCGTGCGCCGGCAGACAGTTGTGCCATGTGGTTCTCCGTGGGGTGAGGCCGGTGCCATCGGCGGCACCGGCGCGGTGCGGTTCACACGGACTGCGCAACGCGTGTGCCAGGGCGATCATGGCGAGGCCGGCGCGGCGTGCACTTGGGGTAAGTCCTTGATTTGATTGGGCGTCGAGCGCAGAGGGAGGAGAACGGCCTGCCGACGTCACGGTTGCAATGTTTCAGTTGTGAAACGCATTGCCTGAAACATGGAACAATGCTGAAACAGCAAGCACCCCACACGGCTTCCCCATGCCTCCCCCGTCCGCCCGTTCAGAGGACCTCTCAGAGGTCGCGCCCGCCTGGCGCCCGAGCCCGCCCAGCGCCCCGCCGCGCATCGTCGCCGTGGGGTACCGTCGCATCAACAAGATGCTGCAGGAGCTCGCCCCCGATGTCGCCGACCGCGCCAGCGTCGATGTGCTCGACGTGGGCTTCGAGCAGGCGGTGGCGCGCGTGCGGTCCTTGCAATCCCAGCAGCCCGTCGACGTGGTCGTGGCGGCTGGCTCGAACGGTGGCTACCTGCGCCAGCACCTGGACGTGCCCGTGGTGCTGGTCAAGGTGGGCGGCTTCGATCTGATGCAGGCGCTGTCGCAGGCGCGCCGCCTGGCCGACCGCATCGGCCTGGTCACCTACGAGGGCATGGCGCCTGACCTCAGCCGATTCGACCGCCTGTTCGACTTCGACGTGGCACAGCGCAGTTACCGCACCGAGGACGAGGCGCGCGCCTGCGTGCGCGAGCTGCAGCAGGCCGGGGTGGGTGTGGTGGTGGGCAGCGGGGTGGCGGTGGACGTGGCCGAGCAACTCGGCCTGCCCGGGCTCTTCCTGTACTCGATGGACGCGGTTCGCGCGGCGCTGGAGGACGCGGTGGAGGTGGCGCGGGCGGCCCGCATCGAGCAGGCCAAGCGCGAGCGGCTCAACACCATCTTGGCGCAGGTCAGCGACGGCGTCATCGCCGTGGACCGCGATGAGCGCATCCTCACCCTCAACCCCCGCATGGCACAGTGGCTGGGCGTGGCGCCGAGCGATTGGCTCGGCCAGAGGCTGGGGCTGGTCTGCCCGGAGCTGAGCCTGCAGGGCACCTTGCGCCTGGGCCAGCCCGAGCTGGAGTCCATCGAGCGCGTCAAGGGCAAGGCACTGATCGTCAGCCGCCAGCCCATCGTCGAGCAGGGCGTGCTGACCGGCGCGGTGCTCACGGCGCAGGACCCGATCTCCATCCAGCGGGTCGACCGCCACATCCGCGCGCGCATCCAACCCCACCAGGCTGCGCGCTCGCGCTACGAGCTCTCTGGCTTCGTGGGCCGCAGCGCCGCCGCGCAACGCGTGCAGGCCCTGGCCGAGCGCTGCGCGCAAAGCCCTGCCACCGTGCTGCTGCTGGGCGAAAGCGGCACCGGCAAGGAACTCGTCGCACAAGGCATCCACCGCGCCAGCGAGCGCTGCGACATGCCCTTTGTTGCCGTCAACTGCGCGGCCATGAGCGAGACGCTGCTGGAAAGCGAACTGTTCGGGTACGAAGAAGGCGCCTTCACGGGCGCGCGCCGGGGCGGCAAGGTGGGCCTGTTCGAGGCAGCGCACCGCGGCACCATCTTCCTCGACGAGATCGGCGAGATGCCTTTGCCCCTGCAGACCCGGCTGCTGCGCGTGCTGCAGGAACGCGAGGTGCTGCGCGTGGGCGCCACCGAGCCCGTGCCCGTGCAGGTGCGGGTGATCGCAGCCACCCACCGAGACCTGGCCGAGCGCGTGGCCGAGGGAGGTTTCCGGCTCGACCTGTACTACCGGCTCAACATCTTGCGCATCGAGGTGCCTGCCCTGCGCGAGCGGCTGGAAGACTTGCCCGAAATCGTGCAGGCCCTGCTGCAAAGGCAACTGGTGCGCCTGAGCGCGGCCGGCGCATCTGCCCAGCGCTCGGCCTGGCTGCAGCGAGGGCAGGGGCTGTCGCCCTTGCTGGCCGCCTTGTTGCAGCAGGCGCCGAGTCACCCGTGGCCGGGCAACGTGCGCGAACTCGACAACGTGATCGAGCGCCTGCTGGCTTGTGTGTCCGACGAAGACCTGCGTGTGCTGCAAACGCCGCAGCAAGCCGAAGACCTGTTGCGCAACCTGGCGCCGGAAGTCTTTCCAACGCACGCCTCACGCCAGGCTCACCATGCCATGCGCAGGGGCATGGGCGCCCAGCGGGATGAGAGGGGGCGCATCGAAGCCATGCTCGCCGAGTGCGGCGGCGATCGGGGCGAGGTCGCTCGCCGCCTCGGCATCAGCCGCACCACCCTGTGGCGCAAATTGAAAGGGCCCTGAACAGGGCCCCGGCTGAAATCGCAGCGATGAGGTGAGGCAGGTCAGCCCAGGCGGCGGCGCATCGCTGCCATGCCGACCAGGCCGATGGCCATCAGCGCCCAGGTCGAGGGCTCCGGCACGGCCGGGGTCACCCCGCCGGCCGTCACCGAGATGCCGTCGATGCCGAGGTAGGCCTTTTCCGTGCTGGCCAGGCTGAAGGACAGCAGTTGCGAAGCCGAGGTCGCCACGAAGGTCAGCGACTGGGTGGACCAGTTCGAGGACAGGCTCAATGTGCTGCCCTGGCCGATGCTGGCGCCGTCAAGCATCACGCCGATGGCGTTGCTGCCCAGGTAGGAATTGGCTTGGTTGTTGATGCCGAAGTTGGCGGCTTGCCAGCTCACGGTGTAGGTCTGGCCGACGGTCAGGCCGCTGAGCGACTGGCCGAAGCTCTCGATGTAGCTGCCGTTGATGCCGAGGCCCACCCAGGTGCCGCCATCGGGCGAAACCGTGGGTGCCACGCCAAAGGAAAGCCAGCCCGACACACCGACATTGCTCGTCGGGTCCACCGTGTCGGGCGTGCCTGCCAGCACCGTCCAGCCGGTTGGCACATCCATGTTGGCGATGCTGCCGTTGAGTGAGCCGTTGACGACCAGCGATTCAGCGCGGGCGGTGAAGGCTGCGAGCAGCAGGACAGACAGGATGGCGAGTCGGAGGGACTTCATGGTGCTTTCGTTACAACATGTACAACGGTTTGGATGCTAGGTGCTTGGGCACCTTTGCGGGGATGTGGCACCCCCCTCCAACGGGGGGCGAATGCTGTCATTTCCGCGGTCCGTGTGATGGATTCACGCCCCGGGCAACGCATCTTCACGAAACGGGGTCTCGAAGCGAGGGCACCACCCCGGCTGGCACAATCTCGCCACCCCAGCCCCAGACCCCGCCCCGCCTGCATGTCGCACGAGCCCCCCCGCGTGCTGTCGCTCATCCCGCCGATGACGCAGCTCAACACGCCGTACCCGTCCACCGCCTACCTCACCGGGTTCCTGCGGTCGCAAGGCGTGCCGGCTGAGCAGGAAGACCTGGCGCTGGCGCTCGTGCTGCGCCTGCTGTCTCGCGAAGGGCTGGCGCGCGTGAGGGCCGTGGCCGATGCCTTGCCCCGCAAAGGGCGCAGCGCGGCCGTGGCGTCGTTCATGGATCAGGCCGATGCCTACCTCGCGACCATCGACCGCGTCATCGCCTTCCTGCAAGGCCGCGATGCCACGCTGGCGCACCGCATCGCTGGCCGTGGATACCTGCCCGAGGGGCCGCGTTTCGCTTCGCTGGAGGCCTACGCGGGCTCGCTGGCCGACGATGACGGCGGTGATCCGCTGGCCTGGGCCTTCGGCGCCCTCGGCCTGCAGGACCGCGCCCGCCACATCGCCACGCTCTACCTCAACGACCTGGCCGACGTGCTGCGCGACGCCATCGATCCGCGCTTCGAGTTCGTGCGCTATGCCGAGCAGATCGCCATGAGCCAGCCCAGCTTCGAGCCGCTGGCCGAAGCACTCACCGCACCGCCCAACCTGATCGACACCACGCTGACCGAGCTGACGCTCGATGCCATCGAGCGTCACCAGCCGAAGGTGGTGTTGCTGTCCGCGCCATTCCCCGGCAACGTGTACGCGGCGTTTCGCATCGCCCAGGCCATCAAGGCCCACCACCCCGATGTGGTCACCGTGCTCGGGGGCGGCTTCGTCAACACCGAGCTGCGCGATCTGGCCGAACCCCGTGTCTTCGACTTCTTCGACTTCGTCACGCTGGACGCGGGCGAGCGCCCTTTGCTGGCGCTGCTTGAACACGTGCAGGGCCGACGCAGCCGCGAGCGCCTGGTGCGCACCTTCGTGCGCGACGACGCAGGCGCCGTCAAGCTCATGAAGTGGCAGGAGCCCGACGTGCCCTTCAACGACGTCGGCACGCCCACCTGGGACGGCTTGCCGCTGGGCAGCTACCTCTCGCTGCTGGACATGCTCAACCCCATGAACCGGCTGTGGTCCGACGGGCGCTGGAACAAGCTCACCGTGGCCCACGGCTGCTACTGGAAGAAGTGCAGCTTCTGCGACGTCAGCCTGGACTACATCTCGCGCTACGAGGCCGCGTCCGCCACCGTGCTGGTCGACCGCATCGAGGCCATCGTCGCCGAGACGGGCCAGACGGGCTTTCATTTCGTCGACGAGGCCGCGCCCCCGAAGGTGCTGCGCGCCCTGGCCGAAGAGCTGCTGCGCCGCGGTGTGCAGATCAGCTGGTGGGGCAACGTGCGGTTTGAGAAAACCTTCACGCCCGAGCTGTGCCAGCTGCTGGCCGACAGCGGCTGCATCGCCATCTCGGGTGGCCTGGAGGTCGCTTCCGATCGCCTGCTGCAGTTGATGAAGAAGGGCGTGTCGGTCGAGCAGGTCGCGCGCGTGACGCGAGCCTTCGCCGACGCCGGCATCATGGTGCACGCCTACCTGATGTACGGTTTCCCGACGCAGACCGTGCAGGACACGGTCGACGCGCTGGAGTACGTGCGCCAGCTCTTCGAGCAGGGCTGCATCCACTCCGGTTTCTTCCACCGCTTTGCCTGCACGGTGCACTCGCCCGTGGGCCTGAACCCCTCCGAGTACGGCATCGAGCTTTTGCCCTTGCCAGAGGGCAGTTTCGCTCGCAACGACGTTGGCTTCACCGACCCGACCGGCGTCGACCACGACCTGCTGGGCCAGGCGCTCAAGAAGGCCATCTACAACTTCATGCACGGCTTCCTGCTCGAGCAGGACGTGCGTGCCTGGTTCGACATTCGCGTGCCCCGCCCGACGGTGCCCAGGCACTTCATCGAGCGAGCGCTGGCACGACGCTGATCGCTGCCTGCCTCTCGGGCTGGCGCCTTCGCTCGATCAAAGATCGCCGAAAAAGCGCTCCTCCACCTCTGCCGGCAGCGGCTGGCCTGTCACCCAGGCGCGCTCCAGCACGTACCAGTGGTGGCGGTAGCTGGCGCGGTCGTGCAGCACGCCGTGGTGCGAGATGGGGGCCCAGTGCTCGGCCTGGGCCGCCAGCAGGATCTCCACCGCCTCGTCGACCTCGGCCACCACCGGCGTGAAGGCATCCAGGATCACCGGGATCTGGGCCGGGTGGATGCTCCACATGCGCGTGTAGGCCAGCTCGCGTGCGGCCTTGGTGGCGGCCTTGAGCAGCGCCCGCGTGTCCTTGAATTCGGTGACCACGCCGTGCGAGGGCGTGATGCCGGCCGCATGGCAGGCCGCCGAGATCTCGACTTTGGCGCGCAACACCAGCGGGTGCGCGAACTGACCTTCGGCGCCCATGGCCGAAGCCGGGATCGCACCGCGGTGCTCCGAGACGAAATCCATCAGCCCGAAAGACAGCGATTCGAAGCCTGGCAGCCGCGCGATGGCGGCGACCTCCTGCACCCCACGGTGGGTTTCGATCAGCCCGTGGACGGGCAGCGCACGCGTGACGCCGTGGTGCTCGCGGGCCGACTGGATGGCGTGCAGCACGCGAGAGGCGTCCACCTCGCCATCGATCTTGGGCACCATGATGTAGGCCAGCCGCTCACCGGCCAGTCGAACCAGCGTGTCCACGTCCTGTTCAAAATGACGGTGATGCAGGTCGTGCACCCGCACGCCCACCCGCCCATGCACGTTCAGCGGGCTGTTGACCAGGCCACAGACCAGGTCGAGCTGCTCGGCCTCGCCTCCCACGGGGGCGCCGTCCTCCAGGTCCAGCGTCACGTCGAAGACGGCGTGACCGGCGTCCCCGGCCATCTCCGCTTGCAGCTTCAGGCTTTTGAGCATGCGCTCCTCGACGCCCGCATAGTGGTCGCAGACGGGCAGGGCGGCCGGGTGGGGCTCGGTGCCGAACAGGGCTTGGCGAGGGTGGATGGTCGTCAGGGTGGGCATGTGGGCTGGCGCTTGTGAGCCGTTTGGCGGATGTCTTTTAGGGTTTCCGGACGGCCGGGGTGTGAAGGAAGTCACGTCCGGCGCCATCCTGGTGCGCGCTCGCCATCATGTGAAGCCGCCTGACTGCCGAAAGTTTACGCAGTTGCGTGTGGTCTTTGGCGATCGGATGCAACCCCGCGTCGGAACAGGGTCTCCCGCCGACCGGCTACACCTGAGACGGCAACAACAGAGACTGGACGATCCGATGAGACTCAACGACTTGAAACTGGGCGCTCGGCTGGGCCTGGGCTTCGGCCTGGTGCTCTTGCTGGCGGCGCTGATCTCCCTGGTGGGCTGGCTGCGTCTGGGCAGCACCCTGACGGGCATCGAGCAGGCCCACGCGGCCACCGAGCGCGCCAACAGCGCTCAGCGCTGGGAGTCGCTCACCCTGCTGAACGTCAACCGCACCCTGGCCATCGCCAAGTCCGGCGGTCACCCCGACGTCAAGGCCCATTACACGCCCCTCATGAAGGCGACCTCAAGCGAAATCAGCGAGATGCAGAAGGCCCTGGAGGCCGACCTCACCTCTGACCAGGAGCGCACCCAGTTCCAGGAGATCGCCGATCGCCGCAAGGCCTACATCGCCTCGCGCGACAACATCTTTGGCCTGCTCGACCTCGATGACCCGGGCGCCAAGGATGCCCTCAACGGCCAGCTGCTGCCCGCCGCCGACCGCTACCTCGAGGCCATCCATGCCTTCCAGGTTCACCAGCGCGAAGTCGCCGAAGCCACCAGCCAGGCCATCATAGCGGCCGCGGAACAGGCTCGTTTGATCCTGATGGTGTTGGGGCTGGCCTGCCTGGCCACCGGCGCGATCTGTGCCTGGCGCATCACCCGCTCGGTGACGCGTCCGCTCTCGGCCGCAGCCGAAGCCACCCGCATGATCGCCTCGGGTGACCTGACCCAATCGGTCGTGGCAACCGGGCGTGATGAAGTGGCCGAACTGGTCGGCAGCCTGCACGAGATGCAGGCCTCGCTGCGCCGCATCGTGCACGACATCCATGTCTCCACCGACAGCATTGCCACGGCCAGCAACGAAGTGGCCGCCGGCAGCATGGACCTGTCGGGTCGCACCGAGCAGGCCGCGTCCAGCCTGGAAGAAACCGCCTCGTCGATGGAACAGATCTCGGGCACCATCCGGCACACCGCCGACTCCGCCCGCATGGCCACGCAACTGGCCCAGAGCGCTGTGCAGGCCGCGACACAGGGCGGCCAGGTTGTCTCACAGGTCATGACGACCATGCAGGCCATCACCGAGAGCTCCAAACGCATCGCCGACATCATCGCTGTCATCGATGGCATCGCGTTTCAGACCAACATCCTGGCGCTGAACGCAGCGGTGGAGGCCGCCCGCGCTGGCGAGCAAGGGCGTGGTTTCGCGGTGGTGGCCAGCGAGGTCCGGGCCCTGGCTCACCGCGTGGCTGAAGCCTCCAAGGAAGTGCGGACCCTCATCAGCACCTCGGTTGAGCAGGTTTCCTCCGGCTCGACCCTGGTTCAGGACGCCGGCACATCGATGAACGCCATCGTCGAGTCGGTGCAGCGCGTCAACGACATCATCGACGAGATCTCGACGGCCGCTTCCGAGCAGTCCGACGGCATTTCTCAGGTCAACATCGCGGTCAACCAGATGGACCAGATGACCCAGCAGAACGCCGCCCTGGTCGAGCAGTCGGCCGCCGCGGCCGAAAGTCTCAAGGACCAGTCCACGCGCCTGACGGAGGTCATCTCCGTCTTCCGGATCGCCAACTGAGTGAGCAGGGCGGGGCGGGCAGCGCCCCGCCCATGAAAAAAGCCGACTGGCCCGCAAAGGCCCGTCGGCTTTTTGTCTTGCTGTTCGCGGAAGGCGCCAGGCCCTCCGTGGCTCAGCGCATCACAGCAGGTGCTTGACGCCGTCTTGCTCGCCTTGCAGCTCTGCCAGGGTCTTGTTGATGCACTCTTGCGAGAAGGCATCGATCTCCAGGCCTTCGACGATCTTGTACTCGCCGTTGTTGGTGATCACGGGGAAGCCGAACACGATGCCGGCGGGGATGCCGTATTCGCCGTTCGAAGGCACGCCCATGGTGACCCATTCGCCGTTGGAGCCCAGGGCCCAGTCACGGATGTGGTCGATGGCGGCGTTGGCAGCCGAAGCAGCCGACGACAGGCCGCGAGCGGCGATGATGGCGGCGCCACGCTTGCCCACGGTCGGCAGGAAGGTGTCGGCGTTCCAGACCTGGTCGTTGATCAGGTCCTTGATCGACTTGCCGTTGGTGGTGGCGAAGCGGTAGTCGGCGTACATGGTGGGCGAGTGGTTGCCCCACACGGTCAGCTTCTTGATGTCGCCAACCTTGGTGCCGGTCTTGGCGGCCAGTTGCGAAGCAGCGCGGTTGTGGTCCAGGCGCAGCATGGCGGTGAAGTTCTTGGCCGGCAGGTCCGGGGCCGACTTCATGGCGATGTAGGCGTTGGTGTTGGCGGGGTTGCCGACGACCAGCACCTTGACGTTGCGCGAGGCCACGGCGTTCAGGGCCTTGCCCTGGGCGGTGAAGATCTGGGCGTTGGCGGCCAGCAGGTCGGCGCGCTCCATGCCGGGGCCACGGGGACGGGCGCCCACCAGCAGGGCGTAGTCGGTGTCCTTGAAGGCTTGCAGCGGGTCGCTGTGGGCTTCGATGCCGGCCAGCAGCGGGAAGGCGCAGTCTTCCAGTTCCATGATCACGCCCTTCAGCGCGTTCTGGGCCTTCTCGTCGGGGATTTCCAGCAGTTGCAGGATGACGGGCT
>Ga0208492_1001460_pt1 | contig 14399 bp, 26 predicted proteins | sample Subbioar_CSW14AB_FD_184820 | JGI IMG/M metagenome (GOLD analysis project Ga0208492, IMG submission 184820) | Serpentinite rock and fluid subsurface biosphere microbial communities from McLaughlin Reserve, California, USA - CR12Mar_CSW14AB (SPAdes) | ecosystem: Environmental > Terrestrial > Deep... | reverse complement strand
CCCGTTACATGTCGGGTTGCCTGCCGCAGTGCCATCAGTGCCGGGTGCCTGAGAAATCCATCTCGACCACCTGGTTCTCGATCTCGTCGATCATCAGAACCGGCCCCATCGCCCGCATCTTCACGCCCACGCGGTCGGCCCAGCGTGGCCAGGTCGCCGACAGAAGCGTAAGACAATGCGTCGCCCCCAGGCTGCGCACCGTGTCCCCCAGCTGCATGATCAGTTGCGTGTGGACCCGGCGGCGGATCGCGGCGGGCGTGTCGTGGGCCACGAACAGACGCGAGCTTTCCCAGATGTGCCCCTCCATCGGGGCAGGATCATGCAAGAGGTTTGCCGGAATTGTCTCCAGAAGCCCGCGCTGTGCATCCCGGATCATGTAGCTGTAGATGCCGCAGCCATGCGTCGTCGGCGTCAGCCGATTTCCGGCCAGCACCTTTCCGTCCTCGTCATGCACCACGACCCAGCGGCTGGCTGGAGTGTCATACTGATCGTATTCCATACCCATCGCTTCGGGCAGGTTCCACTTGTTGTGGACGATGAACAACTCGCGCCGCGCGCGCAGCATGTTGGCAAAAAGCTCGCCATGGTTGTGCATGTTGGCAAAGGAAAGCGTCGTGGTCTGCATAGGGTCCTCCTGCAGGCTGGGTTAAGTCGTAACCTTGCAGGAGACGCCGTCAGATCAGACGGTTGTCCTTTGCGCGCTGGATCGCCTCGGCCGTTGTCCGCGCCATCAGGCGATCGCGGGCCGAACTGATCCGGGCTTTCAGCGCACTTTCCGAGATTCCCAACTTCTCTGCCGCAGCAGCAAAGCGGTCGCCTCCTGCAATGCATCTCAAGGCCTCGATCTGGGCCTCGGTCAAGGATTCGGGGGGCTCGCTCAGATCATGCAGGCGCTTAACCGCCCGCTCGATCTTGACGATCTCTTCGTCCCGAAACTCCCGGTCTGCCCGGGCAAAACTGGCGATCGTGCGCGACTTGATCGGACCATAGGCGACTGTAGCGCCAAAGTTCAGACCATACTCCGTCGCTTCCTTGAAAAGCCCGAACGGATCCATAAGGGCCGGATCGCTCCACCGGATCCAGCCAGTCCGCGAGAACCCCCACGCGGTCATCGGGTCACGCAGGACATAACCATTCTCGGTGTAGTGGTCGATCCAGCGCTGATCGTAGGTCTGAAAGGTCAGAAGCGGCGATGTAAAGCGGATGTGGAGGCCGATGAAGTAGCCCGCAGTCGCCATCCGCGCCACATTTTGCAGTTCGACATCGATACCGGACCGGTTACTCATTCATACTCTACTTAACAGAATTGACCACGCAACCATAGCGTGTCCGCCGCAGAACTCCAGCGTTTCAGTTCAGGGCCACTCAGAAGACTCGCGGATACCGTTCAGTGCATCTTTTGTGCCATGTTTATCGTCACGCATACGCAATCAAGGCCGTCGAAGTTCAACATGGGTCCGACCGGCTCGCATTCCAGACCGACACGACGGCCAATCCGGCGCGACGCTTCGGGAATAAGCCCCAGAACCGAGGTTGCGCCCAATTCGCGGGCAGCGTTGACCATTTCCTGACGCAACTGCAACTGGACCCGCAATCGCATTGCTGCGGGAACGGCCCCGGACACGAAGACGCGGCTGCTTTCCCAGATGTCTTCCGAAACCGGCGCAGGATAGTTCAGCAGATTTGAAGGGATTGACTCGAGAAGACCCCGTTGGGCATCGCGGATCATGTAAGTATAGATTCCGCACCTGTGCGTCGTGGGCGTCAGGCGGATGCCTGCCAGGACTTCGCCGTCCTGGTGGACGGCAACCCAGCGACTTGCCGGTGTGTCATACTGGTCAAACTCCATCCCGTTCGACTGCGGCAGATCCCATTTGTTCTGCTGGATGAAAGCCCGGTGCCTTGCCCTGAACATGTTGGCGAACAACTCGCCATGATTGTGCAAGTTGTCGTATGAGAGAGTCGTGACTTCCATTTCAGTCTCCTTCTGCATGAGCGTCGAACAGTCAGAGGGAAACATCACAGGCTTACTACAGCAGTCGGTACTCGCGCGCCTTCTTCAGAGCCTCAGTCGCGGTCCGAGCCTCCAACCTGATTCGAGCGGAATTCAGTCGGGCCTTGAAGGCGCTTTCCGAAATCCCGAGCTTTGCCGCAGCAGCAGTGTGACGGTCCCCATTTGCAATGCATTGCAGCGCCTCGATCTGCGCTTTCGTGAGTTCGGATGGTGGCTTCGCCGCTATGTGCAGGCGCGCCGTGATATCGGCAAGACGCTCCATCTCTGCATCCGTGAATTCGCGATCCGGGCGCGTGACGCCTGCCATGGACCGCGAGGTGATCGGGCCATACGAAGACACTGCGCCATACTTCATCCCGTAGGTCGCGGCCTTCTTGAGCAATTCAAACGGATCCGGAAGCGGAATCTCGCTCCAGCGGCGCGTTCCGGCAGTGCCGATGCCCCAGAAGATCACCGGATCGCGCAAATAGTAGGAATGGGAGTTGTAGTACTCAACCCAGTCCGCAGGGTAGCGACTGTGGTAGATCAAAGGGCTGGCAAAACGAATGTGAAGACCAACGGCATACCCCGCAGGTGCCAGGTCATGCAACTCTTCGTACAGTTCGCTCAATCTCTTACTCTGCGACATTCACACAAGGATCCTTGTCAGTCCACTTTCAACCTTAAGTGTAAAGTATCAAGCGCGCCAGTGCGTCGGGGGCGAAAAGCCCTCGTGGGGCTACCCCTGTGATTGCGGGCTTTTCTCATAGGCAAAGGCCCGCCAAACCTGGCGGGCCTTCGGTCGGTTTGATCGGATCTAAGGCGTCAGACGGTCTCGTCCGCCTCGGAGCGGGCGCGGTCCGCCGCCCCCTTGGCCGACGTGTCGCGGTCGACAAACTCGATGATTGCCATCGGTGCCATGTCGCCATAGCGGAAGCCCGCTTTCATGACCCGGACATAGCCGCCCTGGCGGTCCTTGTAGCGGGGTCCCAGAATGGCGAACAGGCGCTCGGTGTGCATGTCCTGCTTCAGCGCCGCATGGGCCTGACGACGGGCGTGCAGGTCGCCGCGCTTGGCCAGCGTGATCAGCTTTTCGATGATCGGACGCAGTTCCTTGGCCTTCGGCAAGGTGGTCTTGATCTGCTCATGCTCGATGAGCGACCCGCACATGTTTGCGAACATCGCCTTGCGGTGTTCGTGGGTGCGGTTCAGTTTGCGGTATCCGCTTGAGTGACGCATTTTCTATCTCCTAACGCGTATTTTGCTTTGTCCGGCAGGGCCTACGTTTGGCCCCGCTCACCTTGGGCTTGCGCCAGTCGTTCCCCGCATCATGCGGGCATTTTGGTTGGGTGGGGTTGCGCCCCACCCCGGCTGTCAGAACTGGTCCTCGAAGCGCTTGGCCAGGTCCTCGATATTCTCCGGCGGCCAGCTTTCGACATCCATCCCAAGATGCAGACCCATGCCCGAAAGCACTTCCTTGATCTCGTTCAGCGACTTGCGGCCGAAGTTCGGGGTGCGCAACATCTCGGCTTCGGTCTTCTGGATCAGATCGCCGATGTAGACGATGTTGTCGTTCTTCAGGCAGTTGGCCGAACGGACCGAAAGCTCCAGCTCGTCCACCTTCTTCAGGAGGAGCGGGTTGAACTCGAGGCCCGAGTCAATCTCGCCGACCTTCGCCGATTCCGGCTCCTCGAAGTTCACGAAGATCGACAGCTGGTCCTGCAGGATGCGCGCGGCATAGGCCACGGCGTCGTCCGGCGTCAGGCTGCCGTCGGTCTCGATCTTCATCGTCAGCTTGTCATAGTCCAGCACCTGGCCCTCGCGGGTCGGGGTGACTTCGTAGCTGACCTTCTTCACCGGCGAATAGATCGCATCGATCGGGATCAGACCGATCGGAGCATCCTCGGGGCGGTTCTTGTCAGCCGAGACATAGCCTTTGCCGGTGTTCACGGTCAGCTCCATGAACACGTCCGCGCCCTCGTCCAGGTGGCAGATGACATGGTCCTTGTTCAGGACCTCGATGCCATTGGATTCCGAGATGTCACCCGCGGTCACGACACCCGGCCCCTTGGCCGAGATCGACAGCCGCTTCGGGCCTTCGACGTCCATCTTCAGGCTCACGCCCTTCAGGTTCAGGACGATGTCGGTCACGTCCTCGCGCACGCCAGCCACGCTGGAGAACTCGTGCAGCACGTTGTCGATCTGAACCGAGGTGATCGCCCCCCCCTGCAGCGAAGACATCAGCACACGGCGCAGCGCATTGCCCAGCGTTAGGCCAAAGCCACGCTCCAGGGGTTCAGCGATGACTGTCGCGACGCGGGCGGCGTCAGCCCCCGGCTTGACGACCAGCTGCGTCGGTTTGATGAGTTCCTGCCAGTTTTTATGGATCATTCTGAAGCCCCTATTCTTGTCCGCTGCCGATGTCCTAAGCCTACGGACGCCCGAGGATCGTAAACGACGAAAAGCGGGCCGCGAGGGACACGCCCCCGCGACCCGGTCAAACTCATTGCCTCAGACGCGGCGGCGCTTCGGCGGACGGCAGCCGTTGTGGGCCAGCGGGGTCACGTCGCGGATCGAGGTGATCTGGAAGCCCACGGCAGCCAGTGCGCGCAGAGCCGATTCACGGCCCGAACCCGGACCCTGCACTTCGACTTCCAGCGTGCGGACGCCATGTTCCTGCGCCTTCTTGCCTGCATCTTCGGCGGCCATCTGGGCGGCATAGGGCGTCGACTTGCGCGAGCCCTTGAACCCCATGGTGCCCGAGGACGACCAGGCAATCGCATTGCCCTGCACATCCGAGATCAGGATCTTGGTGTTGTTGAACGACGAGTTCACATGCGCCACGCCGGCAGCGATGTTCTTGCGTTCTTTCTTCTTCGTGCGGGCGGCCTTGGTATCGCGTGCCATGTTCCGGCCCCCTTATTTCTTCTTGCCGGCAATGGCCTTTGCGGGGCCTTTGCGGGTACGGGCATTGGTGTGGGTGCGCTGGCCGCGGACCGGCAGGCCCTTGCGGTGACGGAGGCCCCGGTAGCAGCCAAGGTCCATCAGACGCTTGATGTTCATCGTCACTTCGCGGCGCAGGTCGCCTTCGACCGTCAGGTTCGCGTCGATGTATTCGCGGATCGCCAGCACTTCGCTGTCGTTCAGCTGATTCACCCGGCGCGCCGTGTCGATCTTCAGTGCTTCGCAAATGGTCTGGGCGGTGTGGGGGCCGATCCCGGTGATGTAGGTGAGCGCGATCGGAACCCGTTTCGCGGTCGGAATGTTGACGCCAGCAATACGTGCCAAACGTGTCGTCCTTCTTCGTTGCGGTTCCGTAGTGCCAGAACCTTTTTTCACAACACCGCACGGGCGGTTAACCCGGCGATACGAACTTCCAATATGGAAGACCCGCAAGGCGATTCCACCGCGGGACGCCGTGCATTAGGGGCTTTTCCCGGGGCCGTCAAGGCCGCGAGATAGGTTTTTCAGGCTTTGTCAAGAACCGATGCGATGGCTTCGGCAACTGCGTCCACTTCGGCCAGGCCGTCGACGGCGGAAAGCTGCCCCTTGGCATAATAGTAGCCGATCAGGGGCGAGGTCTTCTTGTAGTATTCCATCAATCGGGTCTTGAGCGTTTCGGCATTGTCGTCTGGCCGTCGCTTCAGGTTTGTGCTGCCACAGGCGTCGCAAACGCCCGCTACCTTCGTTGGATGGGTGGTGTCGTGATAGACCGCGCCGCAGTTGCCGCAGGTGTAGCGCCCGCTGATCCGCGCGACCAGAGCCGCATCGTCGACTTGCATTTCGATAACAGCGTCAAGCTTTGCGCCGGTGCGCATCATCAGTTCGCCCAAGGCATCAGCCTGCTTCAGCGTGCGCGGGAAGCCGTCGAAGATGAAGCCACCCTTGGCTCCGGCTTTCATCTTGTCCTCAATGAGGCCAATCACGATCTCGTCCGTGACCAGCTCGCCCCGGGCCATGATGCCTTCCACCCGCTTGCCAAGCGCGGTGCCCTGGGCGATCGCTTCCTTCAGCATGTCGCCGGTCGACAGTTGAACCATGCCCCGCGCCGCTTCAAGCCGCTTGGCCTGCGTACCCTTGCCCGCACCTGGCGGCCCCAGAAGGATAATGTTCGCCATCAGGGATCAGCGCCGCGCCGGAGCTTTGGGGGCGCCAGTCTTCTTCTTCCCGCGCAGTTGCGATTTTTCGATCAGCGCCTCGTACTGATGGGCCAGAAGATGCGACTGGACCTGCTGGATCGTGTCCATGGTCACGGAAACCACGATCAGCACCGAGGTCCCGCCGAAGTAGAACGGGATACCGACCTTGCTGATCAGAAACTCGGGCAGCAACACCACCGCTGTCAGATACGCCGACCCAAGGACAAGCACGCGATTGACCACATACTCAAGGTATTCCTCGGTCTTCTTGCCCGGACGAATGCCGGGAATCGAAGCATTCTGGTTCTTCAGGTTCTCGGCCACGTCATCGACCTTGAACGCCACGTTCAGGGTGTAGAAATAGGCGAAGAACACGACCATCGTCGACAGAAACACCATGTGCAGCGGCTGGCCGTAGCCAAGGTTCGCCGCGAGCCAGGACAGGACCGGATTGGTGCTGCCCCCCGAAAAGGTGGAAACCGTGGTCGGCAGCAGCAGGATCGACGAAGCAAAGATCGCCGGGATCACGCCCGCTGGGTTCACCTTGATCGGCAGATGCGACGAGCCGCCCTCGTAAACCTTCATGCCCACCTGACGACGGGGATAAAGGATGCTGATCTTGCGCAGCGCGCGTTCCATGAAGACCACGAAGGCGATGACCACCACAACCATGACAATCACGCCAAGGATCACCGGGGTCGACAGCGCGCCCGACCGGCCCTGTGCAAAGAACTGTGCGATGGCGGCCGGAATTTCCGCCACGATGCCGACGAAGATGATCAGGCTGATGCCGTTGCCGATGCCGCGGGCGGTGATCTGCTCGCCCAGCCACATCAGGAACATCGTCCCCCCGACCAGCGTGATGACGCAGGATGCGACAAAGAACAGGCCCGGACTGTGGGCCAGCCCGCCACTCTGGATCGACATCGCAATCCCGTAGCCTTGCAGGACAGCCAGCGCGACAGTGCCGTAGCGGGTATACTGGTTCAGCTTCTTGCGGCCCTGCTCGCCTTCCTTCTTGAGCTGCTGCCAGGGCCCGTACATCGTCCCCAGCAGCTGCACGATGATCGACGCGCTGATGTAGGGCATGATCCCCAGCGCGAAGATTGCCATCCGGCTGACCGCGCCTCCGGTGAAAAGGTTCAGCATCCCGCCGATCCCCTGCCCCGCCTGCTGCATGAAGTCGCGTAGGGCATTGCCGTCGATGCCGGGAACCGGGATGTAGGTCCCGAGCCGGTAGACGATCAAGAGGCCGATCGTGAAGAAGATGCGCTGGCGCAGGTCCGTCGCCTTGCCAAGCATGCCCCAGCTCAGGTTCGCCGCCATTTGCTCTGCAGCAGATGCCATGTCAGGTCTCTTTCAAGCCAAGCGCCGCCGGACCGTTCTCCGGTCGGCGGCGCGGGAAAACTGGGTGTTGATGTAAGCGGTCCTGTGACCGCTCACAATCCCTTATTCAGCCGCAGCCGCGACCGGTGCCAGCAGCGTGACCTTGCCGCCAGCCTTCTCGATGGCTTCCACAGCCGAGGCCGAGGCGCCGGTGACGGTCAGCTTGATCTTCGATTTCAGTTCGCCCTTGGCCAGCACGCGGATGCCGTCGCGCTTGTTCGAGGTCACGCCAGCCGCGACCAGCGCGTCTTCGGTGATCTCGGCCTTGGCGTCCAGCTTGCCCGCGGCGATGAACTTCTCGATCAGGCCGAGGTTTACGACGGCGAATTCCAGACGGTTCGGCTTGGTGAAGCCGCGCTTCGGCAGACGACGATAGAGCGGCATCTGGCCGCCTTCGTAGCCACCCAAGGCGACGCCGGAACGGGACTTCTGACCCTTGATACCGCGACCGGCGGTCTTGCCCTTGCCCGAGCCCGGGCCGCGGGCCACGCGCTTTTTCTTCTTCACCGCGCCTTCGTTGTCGGCGAGTTCATGCAGTTTCATTTCGCTTCTCCTTGCCGGATGCGCCCCCGAAGCGAGAACGGGACGCCCACGGCTTTTCTTGATTCTCATGGCCATGATCGGCCACCGAGGGGCGATACATGAGGTGGGCCGCAAAAGCAAGGGCGAGGCTGTCCACGGTGGACAATCTTGGTTTATCGAATGATTGCAACGGGTTAAGATTTTCCGTTAGGGTGGTGTTAACTTCTTGAAATCGCCGTTTCACGCGCCCTTTGGCCAGACGAAACTGGGCTGCAGGCCGGAGTAGACCGGACGCCCGTCGGTGGGGGCTGGGTAGCCCTTCGTCTCGTCCCAGAAGGCATGGTAGCTGGCTTTCGGAAACTTGGCGTCATCGTAGCCCATTATGTTGGGCACCGCCACGCGGATGCGGCCCTGCTTGTCGTCGAGCATCAGCGCGGCACCACAGTCGGCGCAGACGCAGATTTCAAGCGGGCCGGCCGGGTTGTCCTTGTTGAACGGCACCCGCTTGATCTTCTCGGGGTGATCGACCTGGATGTCACCGTGGTTGAAGAAGGCGACATGGGTCGTGTGCTGGCCCGTCACCGACTTGCAGACGTTGCAGTGGCATTCGTGATTGTCGATCGGCTCGGCTGACGCGGTCACATGGACATGGGCACAGCCGCCCGCGTAATGCGTGGTCATGATGATCCTCCCTTTGGCGGCCCCCTGCCCCTCCATGGGCCGGTTGAGTCGCTGGGGCGAGGTTAGCACTTGGTCCGAAAGCTGGATACCGGACAAGGGGCTTGTCCTTGCTCGGCAACGCTAATTGATATACACTTCCGAAAGTATATCCAGCATGGAGATCTCGATGCAGGTTGCAAAATGGGGCAACTCCCTGGCGGTCCGTCTCCCGGCGGACCTCGTGCGCGAACTTGGCCTGAAGGAAGGCGACCAGATCGACCTGACACGCGACGACGGCTTAGTGAAGGTCAGGCGGCTGCCCCGCGCCGACGAGGTTCTTGAAGGCCTGCGTCGGTTTCGCGGCAAACTTCCCGCAGCGGAACGCCTGAGCCGCGACGACACGCATGAGCGCTGAGTTCGCGGACACGAACGTTGTTCTCTACCTCTTGGATGATGGCCCGAAGGCCGACCGGGCCGAAAAGGTCTTGGCACAGGGGCCACGGATCAGTGTGCAGGTGCTGAACGAGGCACTGGTCAACTGCCGCCGCAAGGCGGGGCTAAGTTGGGAGGAGGCCGGTGCTTTCCTTGGCGGGGTGCAGGCGGTGTGCCCGGTGGAAGACCTGACGTCACAAACACATGAGGTCGGCCGGGCCTTGGCGGAGCGGTATGGGCTGTCGATTTATGACGCGATGATCGTGGCGAGTGCGCTGATCGCTGGCTGCACGACGCTGTGGAGCGAGGACATGCAGGATGGATTGTTGATCGAGGGGCAGTTGCGAATCGTCAATCCGTTCTCTGGATCAGTTAAAGCTTAGGTTCGACTGAAGTCACGATTCTTGGTTCGATACACAGTGCTACTGCAGTTCGGGCAGATTTGGTTTGTGATCGCGGGGACCACGAGATCGTCAGTGCCCGAGTTATGAACCGCTCCATCCCTCTGGAATGCGCCTTCGAGCAGAAACCCCGACCACCCGCATCCGGTTTCGTCTGCGGCGCAGACCGCGTGCGACACCGTGACGTAGTCGGGCCAGTCGATGCGGTCGAGCGGTGTCTCACGCAACTTACGCGCCGTGACTTTGTCGATCATACAGCGCTCCGTCATCCGTATCCGATTTCAACCACTCATATTCTGGTTTGGCGCCAAAACAAAACGCCCCCGCGTTTCCGCGAGGGCGTTCTTGTTTCAGAGGGCGATGGGCAGACTGCGTTCCCTACGCCCAATCGTCACCCGCGCTCTTCGATGATCTCGACGAGGTGGCTGATCGAGTTGACCATGCCGCGGACGGAAGGGGTATCCTCCAGCTCGCGGGTACGGTTCATCTTGTTCAGGCCGAGGCCTTTCAGCGTCGCGGTCTGCACGGCCGGACGGCGGGCGGCAGAGCGGATCTGCTTCACGACGATGGTCTTCTTCGCCGCATCGGTGGGTTTCTTCGCCATGATCAGGCCTCCACGGTTTCAGCGGTGGCCGCTTCGGTTTCCGGCTTGCGCAGGATCTCGGCGACCTTCTTGCCACGACGGGCGGCGACCGAACGGGGCGAGGCTTCGTGCTTCAGCCCGTCGATGGTGGCGCGGATCATGTTGTAGGGGTTCGCGGAACCGATGGACTTCGCCACGATGTCCTGGATGCCCAGCATCTCGAACACGGCGCGCATCGGGCCGCCGGCGATGATGCCGGTCCCTGCCACGGCGGTCCGCATCACGACTTTGCCCGCACCGTGGCGGCCTTCCATGTCGTGATGCAGCGTACGGCTGTCTTTCAGCGCGACGCGGATCATCGAGCGCTTGGCCTGTTCGGTGGCCTTGCGGATCGCCTCCGGCACTTCCTTGGCCTTGCCCTTGCCAAAGCCGACGCGACCGCGTTGGTCACCGACGACGACGAGTGCGGCAAAGCCGAAGCGCTTGCCACCCTTGACGGTTTTCGACACGCGGTTGATCGCGACCAGACGGTCGGCGAATTCCGGGGTTTCTTCCGGGCGGTTGTCGCGGCGGTCTCCGCCCCGATTGTCCCGGCGATTTTCACGTTCTGCCATAAGGCATTCCTTCACTGGTGGCGCGAGATGCGCGCCGACTAAAGCCAATCCTGGTGCGCCCGATCTGGTCGGGGGCCCGGATCATCGGGGCGGCGCGCCCATGAAGAGACGCCGCCCGCTGGTTAGAACTTCAAGCCGCCTTCACGGGCCGCATCGGCCAGCGCCTTGATCTTGCCGTGGAACAGGAAGCCGCCACGGTCGAAGTAGCACTCTTCGACCCCGGCCTTCTTGGCCCGTTCCGCAATCGCGGCGCCCACTTTCGCGGAAGCCTCGACGTTGTTCTTGCCGACCACGCCCAGGTCTTTCTCCAGGCTGGAGGCCGCCGCAATCGTCACACCCCTCACGTCGTCGATCAGCTGGACGCTGATGTTCTTCGACGAACGGTGCACCGACAGCCGCAGACGACCATGCGAGGTCGCCTTGATCTTGTTCCGGACGCGCAGGCGGCGCTTGAGGAACAGCTCTCTCTTGTTCAAAGCCATTTTGCCACCCTTACTTCTTCTTGCCTTCCTTGCGGAAGATATACTCATCCTTGTAGCGGATGCCCTTGCCCTTGTAGGGCTCGGGCGCGCGCCATTCGCGGATGTTCGCTGCCACCTGGCCGACCTGCTGCTGGTCGATGCCTTCCACGGTGATTTCGGTCTGCTTCGGGACGGTGATGGTCACCCCCTTCGGCACGTCGAAGTTCACTTCGTGGGAGTAGCCGAGCGACAGCTTCAGCACGTTGCCCTGCATGGCCGCGCGGTAGCCGACGCCCTGGATTTCCAGCTCCGACTTGAAGCCGGTCGTGACGCCGGTGACCAGGTTGTCGACCATCGAGCGGGTCATGCCCCACTGCTGACGGGCGCGCTTGGACAGGCCACGCGGGGTGACCTTGATGGTGTCGCCCTCGATAGTGAGGGTGACGTCGTCGCCAGCGGTGAAGCTGCGGGTCCCTTTCGGGCCCTTCACTTCGATGGTCTGGCCGCTGATCGAGGCCGAGGTGCCTTTGACGAGCGTGACGGGTTTCTTGCCGATACGAGACATTCCACCCTCCCTTAAAACACGGTGCAAAGCACTTCGCCGCCAACATTGGCAGCGCGTGCATTTGCATCGGAAAGGACGCCCTTGGGCGTGGAGACGATGGCGACGCCAAGGCCGTTGCGGACCGAGGGAAGCTCGCTCACACCCATGTAGACCCGACGGCCGGGCTTGGACACGCGCTTGACTTCGCGGATCACAGGCTCGCCTTCGTAGTACTTCAGGCTGATGGTGAATTCGCCCTGGCCGTTCGCCGTATCCGCCTTTTCATAGCCACGGATGTAGCCTTCGGACAGAAGCACGTCGAGCACGCGGGCGCGCAGCGTGGATGCGGGGGTCACGACAGTGGACTTGCCGCGCATCTGGGCGTTGCGGATACGGGTCAGCATATCGCCGAGAGGATCGTTCATGGACATCTGATGCCTCCCTTACCAGCTGGACTTGACCATGCCGGGGATCTGGCCGAACGAGGCCAGGTCACGCAGCATGATGCGCGAGAGTTTGAGCTTGCGGTAATACGCATGCGGACGGCCCGTCAGCTGGCAGCGGTTGTGGATCCGCGTTGCCGACGAGTTGCGGGGCATCTCGGCCAGTTTCAAAGTCGCCTTGAAGCGCTCGTCCACCGGTTTCGACTGGTCGTTGATCACCGCTTTCAGCGCGGCCCGCTTGGAAGCGTGCTGCTTCACCAGCTTGGCGCGCTTCACTTCGCGGTTCACCATGGATTTCTTTGCCATATCTCGGTTTCCTCGCGCTTACGACGTGAAGGGCATGTTGAAATGCTTCAACAGCGCCTTGGCTTCGGTGTCGTTTTTCGCGTTCGTGCAGATGATGATGTCCATCCCCAGAACTTCGTCGACCTTGTCGAAGTTGATCTCGGGGAACACGATGTGCTCTTTCAGACCCATGGCGTAGTTGCCATTGCCGTCAAAGCTCGAACCCTTCACGCCGCGGAAGTCGCGGACGCGCGGGAGTGCGACGTTGATCAGGCGGTCCAGGAATTCGTACATCTTGTCGCCGCGCAAGGTGACCTTGCAGCCCAGCGGCATCTCTTCACGGACGCGGAAGCCGGCGATCGACTTCTTGGCCTTGGTGATGACAGCCTTCTGACCGGCGATCTGGGACAGTTCCTCGGCGGCCTGCTTGACCTTCTTGGTGTCCTTGACCGCCTCGCCGACGCCCATGTTCAGGACGATCTTGTCCAGACGCGGGATCATCATGTCGTTCTTGTAGGCGAACTCTTCTTTCATCGCGGCGCGGATCTTGCCTTTGTATTCGGCTTTCAGGCGCGGCGTGTAGGTGGCTTGATCCAGCATCAGATCACCTCCCCGGTGGTCTTGGCGTAGCGGACCTTCTTGTCGCCTTCCATGCGGAAGCCGACGCGGGTTGCCTTGCCGTTCTTGTCCACGATGGCGAGGTTCGACAGATCGATCGGCATTGCCTTCGGCTGACGTCCGCCCTGGCTGTTCGCCGACTGCTTGGTGTGGCGGATGGCCACGTTCACGCCGTCGACGATGGCCTTGTTCGCATCCGGCATGACGGACGAAATCTCGCCCTTCTTGCCCTTGTCCTTGCCGGTGAGCACGACGACCGTGTCACCCTTCTTGAGTTTCGCAGCCATCAGAGCACCTCCGGAGCCAGCGAGATGATCTTCATGAAGTTCTTGGCACGCAGCTCGCGCACGACCGGCCCGAAGATACGGGTGCCGACCGGTTCGCCCTGGTTGTTCAGGATGACGGCGGCGTTGCGGTCGAAACGGATGGTGGTGCCGTCTTCACGGCGAACTTCCTTGGCGGTGCGAACGACAACGGCCTTGCGGACGTCCCCCTTCTTCACGCGGCCTTTGGGAATTGCTTCCTTGACCGACACCACGATGATGTCGCCGACGGAAGCATAACGGCGGTGAGAGCCGCCAAGAACCTTGATGCACTGAACCCGGCGCGCGCCGGAGTTGTCAGCCACATCCAGATTCGTCTGCATCTGGATCATTTGAAAGTCTCCCGACCTGCAGGGACACGCCCTGCGGTTTCGTTAGAGACGGCGGGGGTTACGCGGTTGCGTCGACCACCACCGTCCAGCGTTTCGTTTTCGAAATCGGCGCGCATTCTTCAATGCGCACGGTGTCGCCGACCCTGAACTTGTTCTCCGCATCGTGAGCGCGGTATTTCTTCGACTTACGCACGGTCTTCTGCAGCAGCGGGTGCTTGAAGCGGCGTTCGACGGAAACGGTGATCGTCTGCTCGTTCTTGTCCGAGGTGACGGTGCCCGTCAGGATACGTTTCGGCATGGCGGTTCCCCTTACTTCGCAGCTTCGGCGGCTTTTTGGCCGAGAACGGTCTTGATGCGGGCGACGTCACGGCGGACGGCACGCATGCGGGCGGTGTTCTCAAGCTGGTTGGTCGCCTGCTGGAAGCGCAGGTTGAACGCTTCCTTCTTGAGCTGAACCAGGCTGTCGCGCAGCTGGTCCGGCGTCTTCGATTTCAGTTCTTCGGCTTTCATGCCGCTTCCTTTTCCACAATCGCCAGACGGCCCCTGCTGGAGGGTCACCGAGGACCTGGCGGATCAATGACAAACCAACGAATCCGGAGGCCCGGAATCGCTGGATGGCGTCGTATAGGGGGGAAGGGCGTGGGGGGCAAGGGGGAAGTTGGG
>Ga0208492_1001459_pt1 | contig 14413 bp, 13 predicted proteins | sample Subbioar_CSW14AB_FD_184820 | JGI IMG/M metagenome (GOLD analysis project Ga0208492, IMG submission 184820) | Serpentinite rock and fluid subsurface biosphere microbial communities from McLaughlin Reserve, California, USA - CR12Mar_CSW14AB (SPAdes) | ecosystem: Environmental > Terrestrial > Deep... | reverse complement strand
TATTATCGTAGCCTGAGGGTGTGCCTTCTGTTGAAGGCAATTCTACCAATAGCTTAACTGTGTTGCCAGCAAGGTCAGAAATAATCATTTTAGAAGGGAAACCATTGGCGGTAACCAGGTAGGAGAATGGTTGCTGCAATTGCTTTTGCAACAAGTATTTTTTATCCGGAGACAAACTAAAACTGCTTAAAATGCATGGCTTGCCAGAAAGGGTTTCTATCCCATTTTTGTTCATTACTAACTGCGAAGTGGCGTAAAACTGAAAGAGCTGTTCGTCATAAGGACTTTTGATTAAATCCTGATAAGTTGGGCTGGGAGCTGTTTTGCCAAGATTCTGTTGAATGGTTGGGCCTTTAGGGGTGATAGGCTTTTTGGGAGCAGCGGCTGCGGTTGAAATGGTAGATTTGTACAGAATGGTATTGTCATCTACCCATGTATACGCATTACCCAAAACAGTGTTTAAAGGACGCTTGTTAACTTTAGTAGCCTTCTTAGTTGCTACATCAATTACATACAAGTCTACCTGTGTACCTGAAGTATGCGTAAATGCAATCTTATTCTCTGAAGGGCTCCAGCTTACAGAACCTGCCAGTAAATTGGAGGGCAATCCTGCAATTGAATAAATCTTGTTCTCCTTCAGTTGCTTCAGTTGAAAATTATTAATGAAATTTTGTCGGCTGGGAGAAAAATTATTGGGATTTAATCTTAAACCGGCTACTCTTATTTCCGGTTGTCCCAACTCTTCCACTGTTGGATAAGAGTTTCTTCCAGACAACAACATCCAGGTGGCAGATCCATCCACACTAACAGAAGGAGTGGGGGCTGCCAACAGTAAATCTGCAATCACTTTCGGTGGTGTCTGATAACTTATGGCATCCTGTGCTTTCAAAAAGAGACTGGCTCCGGTAAGCGAAAGTGCCAAAAGAATGATTTTGTTCATTTTCATATGATGATAAAATTTATAAGGGGATCAATTCCCCAAATTAACAATTAATCTCCGTGCATGCTGGCTAGTACCCGCTTTTTAAAATATTTTTTGTCTTTCCGAATCTCCCTTGTAGTTTTGCCATACAATGAAGCAAAACTTACATCTACACCATCATCATATGCAACCCAACGGGTAGGCATCGGTGTATTGTATTATGATATTAAACACTAAGCTTACCTACCGGTAGGCTTTTTTGTTTTTATTAACTGATTAAAAAAATGAATATGACAGCAGAAAATGAATGTAAAAAGCTGAGATTGGCTATTCAGAAGAGTGGTCGGTTGCACGATGATTCTATGAAGCTTTTAAAAGAATGTGGAATTGATATCAGTAATGGGGTTAATAAGCTCAAAGCTGAAGCAACCAATTTTCCGATTGAAGTGTTTTTTCTGAGAGACGATGATATCCCACAATATGTTGAGGATGGTGTTGCCGATATTGGATTCGTAGGAGAGAATGTCATTTTTGAGAAAAATAAACAGGTGGCCATTGCTGAAAAACTGGGATTTGGGAAATGCAGACTAAGCATTGCTATTCCCAAAGGGCAGGATTATCCTTCGTCTCAATTTTTGCATGGAAAAAAAATTGCAACCAGTTATCCCGTCATCGTAAACAACTATTTGCAAAGTCAGGGTGTTAAAGCAGAAATCCACGAAATCAGTGGAAGCGTTGAAATTGCTCCCGGAATAGGTCTGGCTGATGCCATTTGTGATTTGGTTAGCAGTGGATCTACGCTTTTCATGAATGGGTTGAAAGAAGTGGAAGTGATATTTGAATCTCAGGCAGTATTAATAAAGCAAGCAGCCTTGAATACAACACAGATTCAGTTGCTGGATCGTTTGATATTCCGTATACAGTCTGTTAAGAAGGCAAAGAATAATAAATATATTTTATTGAATGCGCCAAATGAAAGATTGAATGATATCATTTCCTTGCTGCCTGGTATGAAAAGTCCAACAGTTTTACCATTGGCTACAGAAGGATGGAGTAGTGTGCATAGCGTTTTAAACGAGAATGATTTCTGGAATATTATTGAACAATTAAAGGAAGCAGGCGCAGAAGGAATTTTGGTTGTGCCTATTGAAAAAATGATAATGTAATATGAATACAATCGCTTTTCCTCAAAAGTCTTCATGGGAGTCAATTATAGCCAGACCTGTGGCCGATAGTAGCACATTAATGGCAAAAGTAAAATCTGTCTTGGATGAGGTTAAAGAGCAAGGAGACACTGCAATTCAGCAATACACGAAACTATTTGATGGGGTTGAATTGCCTCAGTTCACTGTAACTGAGGAAGAAATTCAGGAAGCAGTTTATTTCTTGGATAAAGACTTAAAACTTGCCATTGAAACCGCTGCTGCTAATATCCGGAGCTTTCATTCCCATCAGTTGAAAACAGAACCGATGGTTGAAACAATGCCTGGAATTCAATGCTGGAGAAAATCGGTAGGGATTGATAAGGTTGGCCTGTATATCCCTGGCGGATCTGCGCCATTATTTTCTACTATTTTAATGCTGGGTATTCCAGCATCAATTGCAGGTTGCGGTGAAGTTATTCTTTGTTCACCGCCTGATAAGTCTGGTAAGCTGCATCCGGCAATTTTATTTGCAGCTCAATTGGTGGGGATTCGGAAAATCTTCAAAATAGGTGGTGTGCAAGCGATAGGGGCAATGGCATTTGGCACAAAGACCGTTCCTGCTGTGTACAAAATTTTCGGACCCGGTAATCAATATGTAACAGCTGCCAAGCAATTGGTTCAACTGGAAGGATTAGCCATTGATATGCCTGCAGGACCCAGTGAAGTTTGTGTGATGGCTGATGAAACAGCCGTTCCTGCTTTCGTAGCTGCCGACCTATTAAGTCAGGCAGAACATGGACCAGACAGTCAGGTTATTTTGGTGAGCACTTCGTCGGAGATGATAAATCAGGTGAAGCTTGAAATAGAAAAACAACTGGCTGAATTGCCCAGAAAAGAAATTGCAGCCATCGCGCTATCCAATAGTCGTGCAGTATTAATGAACACTATAGAAGAAGCAATTGAATTGGTAAATGCTTATGCAGCTGAGCATTTAATTATTGCCTGCAACAATGCGGAAAGTATTGCAGAAAAAATTGTGAATGCAGGCTCTGTATTTATTGGCAATTATTCACCTGAGTCCGTAGGGGATTATGCCAGTGGTACCAATCATACCTTACCAACCAATGCTTATGCAAGAATGTACAGTGGTGTTAGTGTAGATAGTTTCGTTAAGAAAATCACTTTTCAAAAACTAACCAAAGAGGGGCTAAATTCCATTGCAAACACCGTAGAAAAAATGGCAGAAGCAGAAGGTTTGTCCGCCCATGCAAGAGCCGTAAGTATCAGAACTAAATAGAAAAATATGTTTAATGTAAATACACTGGTAAGAGCCAATATAGCAGGATTAACTCCTTATTCCTCTGCACGCGATGAATTCAGCGGCGAAGCAAAAGTCTTTCTTGATGCAAATGAAAACAGTTTGGGGTCTCCATTAAAAAAATGGTACAATCGTTATCCAGACCCTCATCAGAAAGCCATTAAGCAAAAGCTTGCTCAGATAAAGGGGATTGCAGCTGAACATATTTTTTTGGGAAATGGCAGCGATGAATGTATTGATTTACTGTATCGTTGTTTTTGTAATCCGGGCAAAGACAACGTCATTATTTGTCCTCCAACCTATGGTATGTACGAAGTAAGTGCGAACATTAATGATGTGGAGGTAAAAAAAGTTTCCCTGTTACCTAATTTTGAACTCGATTTATCGGGTATTGAAGATGCAATTGACAATCAAACCAAATTAATCTGGATATGTTCTCCCAACAATCCAACAGGTAATTCACTTAAACGATTGGATATTGAAACCTTATTGAATAATTTTAAAGGGCTGGTGATTGTTGACGAAGCTTATATTAATTTTTCTAAGCAAAAATCATTTGTTCAGGAATTAACAGAGTATCCTAACCTTGTTGTCTTACAAACTTTGAGTAAAGCCTGGGGTTTGGCAGGATTAAGACTGGGTATGGCTTTTGCCTCTACTGCTATTATAGAAATTTTAAATAGAGTGAAGCCGCCTTATAATATAAATCAGGCAACTCAGGAGTTGGTACTAACCGCACTTGAAGAAATTGGTCAGGTAAATGATATGATTCGTTTATTGGTAGACATGCGTGATGCTTTGGCAGAAGTTTTTGCGTCTATGCCAACTGTAGAGAGGGTTTATCCATCCGATGCCAATTTTATCCTGGTTAGAGTAAAGGATGCAAGAGCAGTATATGAATTTTTATTATCAAAGGGTATTGTACTTCGGGACAGAAGTAATGTGCAGCTTTGTGGTGATTGTTTGCGTATTACCGTTGGTTCTGAACAGGACAATACCTTGCTTGTTGATGCCATGCAAGACTGGTATCAATTGAATGCTTAATTTCACGTCTTAATTAATAAAATACTATGAAAAAATATCTGTTGGGAGTCCTTGGCTTTTTGCCGTTTTTAACTGTTGTTGCTCAAAAGCAACCAGATGTTCCAATTAAACTTCCTGCTGGTTTTTCCAGTCAGATTGTTGCCAGTAATTTCGGAAGAGTAAGGCATATTGCTGTTAATGCCAATGGCGATTTGTATATGAAACTGGACCGTCTGGTGAATGGAAAAGGTATTTATCGTTTAAGGGATAAAAATAAAGACGGTATCATGGAAGACACCCTTGCTTTCGGCAACTATACCGGAACTGGTATTGGCATTTACAGGGGGTATTTGTATGCAACATCTGATGAAGCTATTTATCGTTATCAGTTAGACGCCAATCAGGATATCGTAAATCCGGATAAACCGGAAATAGTAGTGAGTGGCCTGCTAAACCAACGTCAGCATGCTTCCAAATCTATCACTTTTGATCTGGCAGGAAATATTTATGTGAATATTGGGGCTCCGTCCAATGTTTGTCAGGAAAAAGACAGACAGAAAGGGTCGCTTGGAATGACTCCATGTCCAATCCTAGAAAACGCAGGGGGTATCTGGCAGTTCAGCACAGCCAAACTCAACCAGAAATTAGCTGACGGTGTTAGATATGCTACTGGTATGCGTAATGCTTTGGGTATTGACTGGAATACCGAAGTAAATGATTTATATGTAACCATTCATGGAAGAGATATGTTGTTTCAGGATTTTCCGGAAATGTATGATCAGAAAAGAGGAGCGGAGCTTCCTTCAGAAACATTTTATCGGGTTAAAAAAGGAGATGATTGCGGCTGGCCATATATTCATTGGGATCATTTTCAGAACAAAAAAATCCTAAACCCTGAATATGGCGGTGATGGTAAAAAAGAGGGAGCTCCCAATGCCATCAGTCCATTGGTAGGTTTCCCGGGTCATATGGCTCCCAATGCTTTATTAATGTACAATGGTAATCAGTTTCCTGATAAATACAAGCATGGGGCTTTTATTGCTTTTCACGGAAGCTGGAATAGAACGCCCGAGCCTCAGGAAGGATTCTATGTGGTATTTGTGCCAATGAAAAATGGTGTGCCTACCGGAAAATGGGAGGTATTTGCAGATGGCTTTTCTGGTATGAGTCCGGTAACTAATTTGTCTGCAGCAAAGCATCGTCCAACCGGATTAACAATGGGACCTGATGGTGCCGTTTATGTTTCTGATGATAAGGCTGGTTATGTTTGGAAAATATCTTACAAGAAATAGCATATATGAAGCAACTGAATATTGTACTGTTTTGTTTAATTGCGGCACATTGTTCTTTAAAAGCACAAGTTAAGTCTGCGAGTAAATCAATAAAGCCTGCTGGTACTCAGTCAAAGCAAACCATCGATTCCAGGCAGATGGGCAATGGTAAAAAAGTATATGATTTATATTGTCAGGCTTGTCATCAGGCAGATGGGAATGGTGTTCCAAGATTGAATCCGCCTCTGTCAGGTACAGTGTATGTTAACGGGAGTAAAACCCGTTTGATAGACATTGTTCTGAAAGGACTGAATACGCCACTGGAAATTAACGGAGAGGAATATGAAAACCCAATGGCCGCTCATGATTTTCTTACGGATCAGCAAATAGCTGATGTTTTAACTTTTGTGAGAAATAGTTTCGGGAATAAATCAGGGCCGGTAACCATTGCAGAAGTGAAAAAGCAAAGAGCAAAAAAATAATATGAAAAGGATTTTATTTATAGATAGGGATGGAGTGGTTTTAGAGGAGCCTCCGTTGGATTTCCAGATTGATGATATTTATAAAACCAGTTTTGTAAAAGGGGCATTAACCCAACTGGCCAGAATTTCAGCGGAATTTGATTTTTATAAAGTGATGGTAACTAATCAGGATGGTTTGGGTACCGACGCTTATCCTGAGTCTCAGTTTTATCCTTACCATGACCTGATGGTAAGAACACTGGATTCGGTGGGTTTTGTCTTTGATGAGATGATTATTGATAAAACTTTTGCTTCGGATAACCAACCCACCCGTAAGCCAGGTACTGCATTGCTCAGCCATTTAATGAATAATCCATCCTATGATCTTGCTAATTCTTTTGTGATTGGTGATCGCTGGAGTGACATTCAACTGGCTATTAATCTGGGGGCCAAAGCCATTTATTTCAAATCAGGATTACATCAGTTAACTGCTGAGCAGGAAGCATTATTTAAGGAAGCAATTGTTTTGGAAACGGATTCCTGGGAAACGATTTATCAATTTCTAAAATCCGGACTCAGACAGGTGCATCATGAAAGAAATACAAACGAAACCCAGATATCCATTGATTTAAATATGGATGGAACTGGCAAAGCAAATATTCATACAGGCCTTGGCTTTTTTGATCATATGCTAGATCAGATTGCCAGACACGGAAAGATGGATTTGACCATAACAGCAAAAGGTGATTTACACATTGATGAACACCATACAATTGAAGATACCGGGATTGCACTGGGAGAGGCTTTTGCGAGCGCACTTTCAGATAAGAGAGGTATGGAACGATATGGTTTTGCATTGCCAATGGATGAGGCTGACGCAAAAGTGGTCATTGATTTTGGCGGCAGAAACTGGCTGGTATGGAATGCAGATTTCAAAAGAGAAAAAATAGGGGAAATGCCCACCGAAATGTTCTTTCATTTCTTTAAAAGCTTTAGTGATGGGGCCAGATGCAATTTGAATATTGAATGCAGGGGTGATAATGAGCATCATAAGATTGAAGCTATATTTAAGGCATTTGCCAAAGCCATCCGAATGGCAGTAAAAAGAGATCCTCTAAGTAATCATTTGCCTTCTACTAAAGGGTTGCTGTAATTATTTTTTGTGTTTTCCATGTTAAGTCTCATATTTGCAATATGATTTTAGTAAATAAGCATTGGTGGTGGCATACTGACTCTGAACGGGGAATGTAGTGCTATAACCAGTACTGAACAATATTATAAGAGCCCCGGATGTATTTCTGGGGCTTTTTTTTTGATTTTAAGTATAAGAAAATGAATAAAATACAATTGAATACTACCGGTAAAAAAATGTTGGGAGATATTTATACTCCGGTGGGTATTTATTTAAGGCTTAGGGATCGTTTCCGGGATACGATTTTGCTGGAGAGTACAGATCATCATGCGCACGACAACAGTTATTCTTTTATATGTATTAATGCTATTGGTGGAATTGAAATTACATCTAGGGATATAATTGAATATAAATTGCCAGGATCTGACCCTGTAAAGTCTGTTCTTGATCCGTCAAAAAAAGTAGCTACCCACCTTTGGGATTTCATGAATTCTTTTCAGGTTTCAGTTCCGGAAGATGCTGCATTTTCATTTGCACAGGGGCTATTTGGGTATAATTGTTTTGATGCAATTGATTTTTTTGAACCTTCAATTGCCTCAGATACAAATACACCAATAATTCCCTTGGTTCGATATAGACTTTATCAATATGTAATTGCATTTAACCATTTTAAAGATGAACTGATTATTTGTGAAAACACCATTCCTGGAATAAAGGGTGATCTGCAAATGGTTGAGTCGCTAATTCGCATAAAAGATGTTCCTGTATATCCATTTGCTGTTGCCGGAGAACTGCAGTCGAATATGACAGATGAATCGTATATCTCACTTGTAAAAAAAGGTATTGAGCATTGCATGCGTGGAGATGTTTTCCAAATTGTGCTCAGCAGAAGATTCAGTCAGGCGTTTACCGGCGATGAGTTCAATGTGTACCGCACACTAAGAAGTATCAATCCCTCTCCTTATTTATTCTTCTTTGATTATGGTGATTATAAAATTATGGGCTCTTCTCCAGAAGCGCAATTGGTAATAAAGAGCGGAAAGGCAGTTGTTCATCCGATTGCAGGCACTTTTAAAAGAACGGGCGATGATGCAACTGATCAACAGGCTGCAACAGCATTACTTGCTGATCAGAAGGAAAATGCAGAACATGTTATGTTGGTAGATCTTGCCAGAAACGATTTAAGCAGGGTATGCGAAGATGTTAAAGTTGCGCAATATCGACAGGTTCATTATTACAGTCATGTGATTCATTTAGTAAGTGAAGTAGAGGGGAATATTAAGGGGATTAAAAATCCTTTTGAAATTTTTGCGGCAAGTTTTCCTGCAGGCACACTAAGTGGCGCTCCAAAAATAAAAGCCATTGATATAATTAAACAACTGGAACCAACACAGCGTAGTTTTTATGGAGGAGCTATCGGATTTGTTGGTTTTGATGGAAGTTTTAATCATGCCATTATGATTAGAACCTTCCTTAGTAAAAACAATCAACTCATCAGTCAAGCAGGAGCAGGTGTGGTGGCAGCCAGTGTTCCACAGAGTGAATTGCAGGAAGTGAATAATAAATTAAACGCTTTGCATCAGGCAGTTTCACTTGCCTCAACTGTTATTTAATTGATACTATGAAAATTCTTGTTTTTGATAATTATGATTCATTTACCTACAATCTGGTGCATTTGATTGCAAAGATTACGGGTGAATATCCGGATGTATATAGAAATGATCAGATTGATTTGTCTAAAGTAAGCGAATATGATAAAATTGTTTTGTCGCCAGGACCTGGAATTCCAGAAGAAGCTGGTTTGCTGAAACCTTTGATTAAGCAGTTTGCTTCCAGTAAATGTATACTTGGTGTATGCCTTGGACATCAGGCTATCGGCGAAGTATTTGGAGCAACTTTAATTAATCTTCCTAAAGTTTACCATGGAATTGCCATGCCGGTTTTTCCCCAGCCTTTGGTAAATGGCGAATGTTCTCCTCTGTACAGAGGTTTGGGCGATGCCATCCAAGTCGGCAGGTATCATAGCTGGGCAGTGTCTTCAGATCAATTTCCGGATGAACTTGTGGTTACAGCAAAAGACGAAAATGGATTGATTATGGGCTTGATGCATCGCCAGTATGATATTGAAGGAGTACAGTTTCATCCGGAAAGTATACTGACACCGCAAGGAGAAACAATCATGAAAAACTGGTTAAATAAGTAAGATGAAAAAGATATTACAATACCTTTTTGAGTACAAATCGTTAAGCAGGGAGAAAGCTTATGAAGTTTTGGTTAATATGGCAAACGGACAGTATAATGAATCCGAAATCACTGCTTTTATTACTGTATATCTCATGCGAAGCATAACCATTGACGAGTTAAGTGGCTTTAGAGATGCATTGCTCCATTTATGTGTAAAGACAAATTTGGGTACCAATGATTTGGTAGACATTGTTGGAACCGGGGGTGATGGTAAAAATTCTTTTAATATATCTACGCTCGCTTGTTTTATAGTTGCCGGAGCCGGGCAGAAAGTAGCCAAACACGGAAATTACGGAGCTTCTACCATCAGCGGAGCATCAAATGTGATGGAAGCACTGGGTTATCGTTTCAAATCAAATGCCGATGTATTAAAAAAAGAAGTTGATGAGGCAGGAATTTGCTTTATGCATGCTCCGCTTTTTCATCCAGCATTAAAAGTTGTTGGTCCTATTCGCAAACAACTTGGGGTAAGAACCTTTTTTAATATGTTGGGCCCAATGGTAAATCCGGCCAATCCGGATTATCAGTTGGTGGGTGTTTACAATTTGGAAATGGCCCGTATCTATAACTATTTACTACAGCAAACAGGAAAATCTTTTACTATTATTCATAGTCTTGATGGTTATGATGAAATATCCTTAACCAGTGATACTAAAGTCATCACCAATCATGGAGAAGCAGTGTATTCAGCTTTAGACCTTGGTAAAAAAATTGTTTTGCCCGAAGCAATCTACGGGGGGAACACAGTAGAAGAGTCTGCCGGTATTTTTCTGCGTGTGCTAAAAGGAGAGGGAAGCTGGTCTCAAAATGCAGTGGTGTTGGCAAATGCTGCTATGGCATTGAATAGTACAGGTAAGTTTGACCAATATGATGCGGCATATCAGGCAGCAGTTAGTAGTCTGGAGTCTGGAGCAGCCTACAAAAGTTTTACTAATCTGATTCAGATGCAATAGCCTAAAAAAATTAATATGACCATTCTTGATACAATCGTTGAACAGAAAAAGCTTGAAGTTGCGCACCGTAAAATGCTTACGCCGATAGATATTTTAGAAAAGTCGGTTTGTTTTTACAGAAAGGGTTTTTCTCTCAGGACTAATTTGCTGGACAGTACCAAAACAGGCATTATTGCTGAATTTAAAAGGAAGTCGCCCAGTAAGGGAATTATCAACGATAGTACAACCGTTGAAGAAGTAACAAGTGCCTATGCCGAATATGGAGCAGCAGCAATTTCCGTTTTAACAGATCAGCATTTTTTCGGGGGAGACCTTACTGATTTGGTGAATGTAGTACAGTTGCCCATTCCAGTTTTGCGCAAAGATTTTATGATTGATGAGTATCAGATTTATGAGGCAAAAGCCCATGGTGCATCTATAGTTTTATTGATTGCTGCATGCTTAACTCCTGTTGAAGTAAAAAAAATGAGTTTTCTGGCGCACCAGTTAGGAATGGAAGTATTGCTTGAAATACATGGAGCTGAAGAGTTGGGCCATATTTGTCCGGAGGTGGATTTTGTTGGTGTAAATAACAGAAATCTAAAAAGTTTTGAAGTAAGCCTAGACCACTCTCTGGACCTGATTAATCAGATACCAAAAGAAATGCTTGCTATCGCAGAAAGCGGGATTGATCATCCAGATACTATTGTAACTTTACAGAAAGCCGGTTTCTCCGGATTTTTGATAGGGGAACGCTTCATGCGTGAAACTAATCCTGGAATTGCTTTTGCCAATTTTGTTAACATTTTAAAAGAAAAACAAAATGCGGGCTAAAGTCTGTGGATTAAACAGTATTCAGCAAATGATGCAACTGGATGAAATGGGAGTTGAATTCGCCGGATTTATTTTTTATCCCAAATCGCCCAGGTATGTTTTAAAAACCTGTTCCAGATTGGAGTTGAAAAAGGCAAAAGGTTCAACAATCAATAAAGTAGGCGTATTTGTAAATGAAGAGCCAGATCATTTATTGACACTTGTAGATGAATGTGGTTTATATCTGGCTCAGTTACATGGAGATGAAACTCCCAGATATTGTGAAAAAATAGCTGATTATATTTCTGTAATTAAAGCTTTCAGACTAAGAGATGACGACGATGTTTTATGGAAGATCAAGGATTATCAGGATATGGTAGATATGTTTTTATTTGATACTGCGGGTGCAGAATATGGTGGAACAGGAAAAAGATTCAACTGGGATATTTTATTTTCTCTGAATATTAATAAGCCATTCTTTTTGAGTGGAGGGATTGGGCCAGATGATTTACAGGCACTACAATCATTTAAATCAGAACCAGTTGCCAAAGACTTATTTGCGATTGATGTGAATAGTAAGTTTGAAATTACTCCAGGTATAAAAAATATGGAATTGGTAAAACCATTTATAAACCAATTAAAGCAATTATGAGAAAAGGGATCCTTATTGTTTTACTGGGACTTTTTGCTTGTGGAAATCTTTCTGCACAGGTGCTGCGTAATATTTTAATTAATGTGGGCGGCAAGGCTCAATACAAGGTAAGTTCGGGTAATACCCTGATTTATCTGGATGATCAGGGTAAGATACTTTCTCTTGAAACCGATGCATCCGGAGAAGTTTCGTATAATAAAAATTTTCAACCTCAACAGGCAGGAAATTTGGGTATTCAGTTTAATTATGAAGGATGGTTAAGTCAAATTGGTAACCTGGTTATTCAATACGACCATACCGGCCGGATTGATAAAATTGGTGATCTTGTTTTCAGGTATAATTATCAGCAACTCATATCATCTGTTGGTAATATTTCTATCATATACAATGCGAATAAAACAATTGATCAGATTGGAGTGTATAAGTTATATTATAATTACAGTGGAAAGATATCCAGGATGGATGACAGCAAAGGTCTTATTGCTTTACAATTAAATTTTTCAAAATGAGTAGTGTTAGTATAGATTATCAGTCGCCTGATCTGCAGGGGTATTATGGTGAATTTGGAGGGGCATATATTCCGGAAATGTTGCAGCGGAATGTGATGGAATTGAGGGAAAAATACCTTCAAATTATGCAAGAGCCCGACTTTCAAAAAGAGTTTGCACATCTGCTAAAAGACTATGTAGGTAGACCTACACCCTTATTTAAAGCAGAGAGACTCAGTCGGGAATTTAAGACCCAGATTTATTTAAAACGCGAAGATCTCTGTCATACAGGTGCACATAAAATCAATAATACTATTGGTCAGATTTTACTGGCGAAGCGTTTGGGTAAAACCAGAATTATTGCTGAAACAGGGGCCGGACAACACGGTGTAGCTACTGCAACAGTTTGTGCATTGAAAGGGTTAGAGTGCATTGTATATATGGGAGAAAAAGACATTGAACGACAGGCGCCCAATGTGGCCAGAATGAAAATGCTTGGTGCCACTGTAGTGCCTGCAACCAGTGGCAGTAAAACGTTGAAAGATGCTACCAACGAAGCAATCAGAGACTGGATTAATCATCCGGAGAATACCCATTATATTATTGGGAGTGTAGTTGGGCCACATCCATATCCTGATATGGTAGCCCGTTTTCAAAGTGTGATTAGCTTGGAAATGAAAGCACAATTGTTAGAGCAAACCGGTACTGATTTACCTACACATGTGATTGCTTGTGTGGGTGGAGGAAGTAATGCGGCAGGGGCATTTTATCATTTTTTAAATGAACCATCTGTTAAACTTGTTGCCGTAGAAGCAGCAGGAATGGGTGTTTCAAGTGGAATGAGTGCCGCTACTACACAATTGGGTTCCGTAGGGATTTTACACGGCAGTAAAAGTCTGTTGATGCAAACCGAAGACGGACAGGTAGTTGAACCACATAGTATTTCTGCTGGTCTGGATTATCCTGGAATAGGGCCAATACACGCACATTTATTCCAATCCGGCAGAGGTGTTTTCTTAAGTGCTACTGATGAGGAAGCATTGAACGCGGCTTTTCATGTAAGTAAAACTGAGGGGATTATTCCTGCATTAGAAACTTCTCATGCGTTTGCAGTGTTAGGGCAACTGAATTTACAACCTGAAGATCGAGTAGTAATTTGCTTAAGCGGAAGAGGAGATAAGGACCTGGCTACGTATATGAATAGTGGAAAAATGAATTTATAATATTGAAAGATGAGTAGATTAGTTAACATATTCGAAAAGAAAAATCAGCCTGTTCTGAATGTCTATTTTACAGCAGGGTTTCCAACTTTGGAAAGCACTTTGCCTGTAATGGAAGCGCTGGCAAAAAATGGTGTAGAAATTATTGAGTTGGGCATGCCTTACAGCGATCCGCTAGCGGATGGACCAACCATACAGGAAAGCAGCAGCAAGGCAATTGCCAATGGGATGACGATAGCTGCTCTATTCAATCAAATTAGTTGTTGTAGGGAAATTCCGCATTTACAGAAAACAGGAATTGTATTAATGGGATACATGAATCCAATACTTCAATACGGGTTTGAACGGTTTTGTGCAGATGCGGCAAATGCAGGGGTTGATGGATTAATTCTGCCGGATTTGCCAGCGTTTGAATATGAAAACTCATATGGAGCAATCATAAAAAAGCATGGGCTGGATTTTATTTTTCTGGTAACACCTGAAACAACGGAAGAAAGGGTGAAAAAGCTCGACAGCCTCAGTTCCGGGTTCCTTTATGCAGTAAGTGCTTCCGCTACAACTGGAGGGGATACTGATTTTGCAAAAGTGAACGCCTATCTTAAAAAATTAGCATCCTACCATTTAAAAAATCCGGTAATGGTAGGATTCGGAATTAAGGATCAGCAAAGTTTTGAAACAGCAACTCAATATGCGCAAGGGGCTATTATTGGATCCGCGTTTATTAAAGAGCTACATCAGGCAGTTGACATTGAAACGGCCACAAGTCAGTTTATTAGCCGGATAAGAAAAAAA
>Ga0208492_1001456_pt1 | contig 14491 bp, 8 predicted proteins | sample Subbioar_CSW14AB_FD_184820 | JGI IMG/M metagenome (GOLD analysis project Ga0208492, IMG submission 184820) | Serpentinite rock and fluid subsurface biosphere microbial communities from McLaughlin Reserve, California, USA - CR12Mar_CSW14AB (SPAdes) | ecosystem: Environmental > Terrestrial > Deep... | reverse complement strand
CAAGATTCCCTGACAGGTAGTGAACTCTAACGCGTAGCGCTGCCACTTCCATTGATTAACGCTAAATTATGAGATTTTTTGTCCTTTTAATAACTATCCGGTCGGCCGGTTAGAACTTCCCTGGCGCAAACCTGGCACTCATACCACTCGAAGCTAAGTTCTTAACCACTAATCCGGTTTTTTGTGCCAGATATAAATGTCACCCCTTTTGGGTGAGCGTTTTAACTAAAAAAAGTTGAGCGGCAGCGGCGGATTAATTACTTTAGGAAAATATTAAACAAAAAAATGAAAAAGATAAACCTGATCCTTTTTGCCCTTTTAATTCACAATGCCTGCTTTTCGCAGGAATGGTCCGACATGATGCAGCAACCCGGAAGAAATTTTTACGAGATCCAGGCTGCCTTTAATGAATACTGGAAGGACAAAGACATCACAGAAAAAGGAAAGGGTTATAAACCGTTTAAGCGCTGGGAATATTTTGTTCAGAAACGTGTCTATCCTTCCGGCGATCTGTCTCTGATCTCCAACACCTGGAGCAATTACGAAGCCTTTTTGAGAGAGAACACTGCAAATAAATCCAGCAGTCCTATGGCCAGCAGTACCTGGACCGCCATGGGCCCGCTTGGCGCAATGACCGGCTCTGTAAATGGACTTCCCGCAAAATCGGGCAGGGATAATTTTATTACGTTTGATCCTTCAAATTCAAATACATACTGGTGCGGCACGCCCTCGGGGGGCTTATGGAAAACAACAAACAACGGTGGTAACTGGACAACCGCTACCGATTATTTAACGGTGATCGGCTGCTCCGATATGGCCATCGATCCTACCAACACCAACATCATGTACCTGGCCACCGGAGATGGCGAAGGTAATGGAGATACCTACAGCATTGGTGTTTTAAAATCCACGGATGGCGGTCAGACCTGGAATGCAACCGGGCTTGTTTTTACTGTAAACCAGCAGAGACAAATGCGCCGTATTATTGTAAACCCCGCGAATCCGCAAATTGTGATCGCGGTTGGCAACTTCGGTGTATACAGGACTACAAATGGCGGAACGAACTGGACACAGGTGCAAAGCGGAAATTTTTACGACGCAAAATTTAAACCAGGTAATCCTAATGTGGTATTTACGGCAGGTAACCTGCTTTACCGTTCATTGAACGGCGGAGCTAATTTCACGCAGATCAATTCTACAAACGGGATCCCTTCAGGCGCCAACAGGATGAATATAGCGGTGACGTCAGCCGATACAAATTATGTGTACGTTCTTGCTTCTAAAAGCTCTAATTCCGGTTTGCTGGGTGTTTTCCGTTCTACAAATGGCGGCTCCAGTTTTTCAACCATGTCTACAAGTCCCGATATTTTAAATAATTCATGTAATCCCGGGTCGGCTACTGGTGGTCAGGGCTGGTACGACCTTACCTGCGCCGCTTCGCCACTTAATAAAGATGAGTTTGTAGTGGGCGGTGTAAACATCTGGCGGAGCCTGAATGGCGGCAGCAGCTTCAGTAATATAGGCTGCTGGACATCAACGGGAGCTAATCCACCGCAGGTTCACGCGGATCAGCACGAACTCGAGTATACGCCTGCTGGAACATTATACGTTGCAAACGATGGAGGAGTTTATGAGCGGCTCGGAACCGGTGTATGGTTGGACCATACAAGTCCGCGCAACATTGCACAGATCTATAAGCTGGGGCTGTCATCCCTCAATCCAAATCTCTGGATCACCGGCCACCAGGACAACGGCACCAACATCCACAATGGAGGAACCTATAGTGCCACCTATGGTGGAGATGGTATGGACTGTTTTATTGACCGCACAAATGATAACCTGATGTTTGCGTCGCTGTATTATGGAGGCTTCAAAAGATCGGGGAATGGCGGCGCTTCCTGGATCAGTATTGTAAATGGCCTGTCTGGCGGCGCTGACTGGGTGAGCCCCTGGAAACAGGATCCGGTTTCACCGCAAACCTTATACGCGGGCTATTCACAACTCTTTGTAAGCACCGACCTGGGTTTAAGCTGGAATCAAACGACTAACAGCGGCGGAAGCGGTTACGTGGTAGAATTTGCGATTGCGCCATCTGACAACCAGGTCATCTATATGATCCACGGCACTTCGCTACGCAAAACAATAGACGGTGGCCAGACCTGGACAAATGTTACCAGTAATGTACCCGTTGGAAGCGGCGCTCCGACTTTTATTACCATTGATCCTTCAGACGCGAACACCGCCTGGGTGACTTTAAGCGGTTATTCGGCGGCCAATAAAATTTTTCAAACCAATAACGGAGGTATCAACTGGACCAATATTACTTACAACCTTCCGAACCTGCCCGCCAACTGTTCGGTATATCAAACCGGAACCAATGACAGGATCTATGTTGGAATGGATGTTGGTGTCTATACCAAAGACAACTCTTCAACCTCGTGGACCCTTTATAATTCTGGGCTACCAAACGTTCCAATTTCTGACATGGAAATTTCGCCTGCTGCTCCGACCCTCTTAAGAGCCGGAACCTATGGCCGCGGTGTTTACCAGGTGGATGTGATCCAGGCAACTACGGTACCTGCAAGTGCGATAGGCGTTCCTGTTTCCCTTTGCCCCGGGTTAAGTAAAAACTTTATGGACAATTCCTCAGAGGACCCGACATCGTGGGCCTGGTCAGTAGCCCCTTCCGCAGGAGTAATACTTAATTCTTCGAATGTTCAAAACCCGTCCATTACATTTCCTGCACCTGGCATTTATACGATCACCTTAACCGCGTCTAACGGTTTCGGGCCTGGTTCAACCACGACTAAAACCATAAATGTCATTGCAGGTCCCGTTCTTACTTTGAACTCTTCCACGGGCAGTTCTACGGTATGCATGGGTGAAGACATTGTACTGTCCGCTTCGGGTGCATCCACTTATACCTGGCAGCCAAACGGAACTACAGGCGCGAACCTCAACTTTATTGCGACAGCAGCGGCTGCAAAGACCTATACCGTTAGCGGCAAAAACACACTTGGCTGTGTGAGTACTGAAACACTGGCCCTGGTGGTTTCAGAATGTACAGGAATTGGAAGTGGGAAAACAAAAGATAATTTGTTTAATGTATTCCCAAACCCCGTGAAAAATATGATCACCGTAACGCATTTTACGGAATCTGCCCTGGAAGTGCAGCTGGAAATGACGGATGCTTCAGGAAAAACTGTATTAAAACAAAACGCTTCGTTTAAAAAAGATAAGAGCGAAGTCCAGGTAAACATTTCGCATTTTTCAACTGGCGTGTATATGATGAAAATCAAGACAGAAATGGGTGAAATCTATTTTACAAAATTTGTAAAGGAGTAGTTACTTCAGCGTTGCTTATGAATTTAATAAAGGTTGTTTACATGACCTAGTAGAGCTCAACTGCTTATAATAACCTAAAATAGTTTAGCCTGGAGCTCCGTAGGAGCGACCTATATAGAAGCGTAAAAAAAACGCTTTTCTCAGACGTCCTCGTTACAAACGAGGACGAGGTGGAGGAGTGGTTACTTCAGCGTTGCTTCTATGAATTTAATAAAGGTTGTTTACATGGCCTCGTAGAGATCTACTGTTTATAATAACGTAAAATAGTTAGCCTGGAGCTCCGTAGGAGCGGCCTATATAGAAGCGTAAAAAAAACGCTTTTCTCAGGCGTCCCCGTTACAAACGAGGACGAGGTTGGGCTATAAAAAGCGCAAAGGAAAAAAGTAAATCCGCCGTGATTTAAAACGCCTCTCCCACAGTAAAATAAGGAAGGATTTTTTTGTTGCCCACGGCAACATCAATTCTCAGGTTCATTTTCTGGGTTTTGTCGAGCGTGAGCCTGAGCCCTGCTCCGTATGTATAACGCCAATCCTGTGTATTAAACTGATCATAACGGTGCGCGACCTGGCCTACGCTTCCAAAAACAGTAAATCCCAAAGCCCAGATCAAATGCCGCCGGTATTCGGCCTGGAAGATCATCACATTATTATCGCGGTAACGGCCTTCGTAAAATCCGCGCATTTTTTTCTGTCCGCCTAAAATTCCCATCTGGAAAAAAGGCACGTCGGAATCTGAATAGATGCTATAGGCATTAAGCGCGAGAATATTTTCTTTGTAACTGAAATATTTACAGAAATCAAATGCGACACGCGTGTACTGGAAGGAACTTCCGGTAGCGGGATCATCATGATACACAACCAGTTCCGTCCAGATCCCTTTGGAAGGATAAAACACATTGTCACGGTTGTCGTATAATGCGACAACTCCGGCACCTGAAACATATCCACCTTTTGAGCCCGGAATGCTTCCTTTGATCAATTGACCGGTAGTATCCAGCTTAAACAAACTAAACTTATCAAACGCATATCTTAAACCGGCATAAAAATGAGGTGCGAGTTTTTTCAAACACGTAATCCTGATCCGCGGAAACTCCACACCGTAACGCTCCACAAAATCAGGGGATTGCCTGTTCCCGACTCCATAAAAGTTATAAAAAAATTTGTTGTAGGCTATCTCGCCATAAAGCTGCCAGGAACGGTTCTTTAAAAATAAATTAAACGGAATCCCCGACAGTACCTGTTTGTTTTGTGTATAAGCAAAGCCCAGGTTTACCGTGGAACGTGGCGCAAAAGCGGAATCATTCTTGAAATTAAAGAAACAGAGGCCGGTGGCGCCAAATCCAAACCGGGTTTCAGGTGTATAAAAAACAACAGGAACAGCGGCAAGCAAATATCTTTTTTTCGGAGGTACCGTGTCTGCAGGGTTTGCAGCCATAACTCCCGCTGTAAAACAGAAACTAATACTAACAACAATGAGAAATTTTATGCAGAAATATAACGATCTCAATTAAAAAATGTAGGTGATGCAAAGTACGGGTTTTGGGAATTATTAAGAAAAGGAAATTTTATATTTATTTTTACTTATTAGCAAAACTGCTATATTCGTAGGCTCTAATGAGCAAAAACCTCGTCATAATTCCCACATACAACGAAATTGAGAATATCGATAAAATGGTACGCACCGTTTTTTCGTTACCCCGCAATTTTGAATTATTGATTGTAGACGATGGCTCACCCGATCAAACTGCTGAACACGTAAAGTCGCTTCAGAAAGAATTTCAGGGGAAATTACATTTAGAAGAACGCAAAGGCAAGCTCGGCCTTGGCACCGCTTATATCCACGGATTTAAGTGGGCCCTGGCACGGGATTATGATTTTATCTTTGAAATGGATTGTGATTTCAGCCATGATCCCAAGGACCTGATCCGCTTGCTGGAAGCCTGCGAACGAGGAGCCGATGTGGCGGTAGGTTCGCGTTACTGTACCGGTGGTAAAATAAGCAACTGGCCGCTGGGACGCATCCTTATGAGTTATTTTGCTTCCGTATATGTGCGCATGGTGCTCTGGATCCCTGTAAAGGATACTACGGCGGGTTTTAAGTGTTACCGTAAAAAAGTATTGCAAACCATTGACCTGGACGCTGTCAAATTTATGGGTTATGCCTTCCAGATCGAAATGAAATACCGGGCTTACAAAAAAGGATTTAAAATAGTGGAAGTGCCTATATTATTTACAGACAGGGTGCTGGGCGTAAGTAAGATGAGTACTAAAATATTCAAAGAGGCTTTTTTAGGGGTGCTTCAAATGCGATTTTCTTTGAACCACTAAGACACTTAGGTCACTAAGATACACTAAGAAAAACTTTAAGAACAAAAACTAAGTGCTCCTTGGTATTCTTCGTGTCCATGCGATTTTCTTTAAACCACTAAGTCACTGAGACACTCTAAGAAAATATTAAGAAAAAAACTAAGTGCTCCTTAGCGTTCTTCGTGCCCTTTAGTGGTTAAATTCTCTTATTTCACCAAACTTCCATTCACCCTGAGCAATTCGGCCTCTGCTACCTTAATAGCATAAAGCGCGTTAATATATCGCACCTGTGCATCTTCCAGGTTTTTCTGAGTTTCGATCGTTTCTAAAAGATTCGCTTTCCCGATCTTATAACGCTCCAGCGAAATCGTCTGGACTTCTTTTGAATCGGTAAGGTTCTGCATTTCCATGTTCACGATCTGTTTGTTAAGCAGGTAGGCCCTGTAGCTCACATATACGATCGCATCGATCTGCAATTGAGTTTGTCCGGTAACATAACGCTGGTTAAGCGCAAGTATATTTCTTTCCTTCACAAGCCGGTTATTCCTGTTTCCATTAAAGATCAGCCAGATCGCAGTGATCCCCGCATTTAAGCCATTTTGCCTGTTCAGGAAAACAATCCCCGCCTGACTCTGGCTGCGTGAATAGATGTACGCCCCATTTACCTGTACCAGGGGCAGATTAGCCGCGCGCGCTTCTTTTACGCCCTGTAAAAGAATAAGTTCGTTCTGCCTGGAAATAAGAACAGATGAATTGGTCTGATTTACACTTTTTTTAAGTTCCTCCAGGCTGGGATTATAATTTACACTGATCGAATCGCTGGTATTAAAGTCCGTATCCGCAGGTTTGGAAAGAAGTGTATTCAACTGAACCTTTGCATTCAGAAGGTCCAGTTCCAGCTGGATAATGGCGCTCCTGGCTTTATTTTCATCAGACCTGGACAAAAGAAGATCCACTTTGGAATCTGATCCGATCTGTAGTTTTAATTCTGCTATTTTTCTCCGCTCTTCGTAGATCTGCAGGTTTTGTCTTGCCGCTTTTATAAGCTCCTTGACCTTTACGATATTGTAGTAGGTAACAATGATCTCATAAACGGTGTTTTCCATTTGTTGTTTCATCTGGATGGCCGATAACTGCTCATTCAGGTCCAGACGCTTTTTAACAGCAAACATCCTGAGCCCGTCAAACACATTCCAGGATGCATTTAAGGAGGCCCCGGTTGCATTTGTCTGTGCTCCCACCCTGTCCTGCACTACCCCGGTGTTAAATACCTGGTGGGAATTAAGGCTCGCCAGTCCAAGGTTGGCATTCAAGCTAACGGTTGGCGACATGCCGGCGTTCCCGGGATTATTCTGCGCTTTTGCAATTTCCTGCTGGTTTTGTACAATTAACACCGAGTAGTTCTTTTCCAGCCCGATCTTTATGGCCTCCTCTATGCCAAGGAAATCCTGGCTTTGCAATAAACCTGGCATCAGAACAAAAAGAAATTTAAAACCGGCTGATCTAAATTTCTTTTTAGAAGAGCAGAAAACTATGGGTCTAAAATTTCTCATCACTTTTCTTTTTATCACGGATCATAAATGAATACATAGCCGGAATTACAAATAAGGTTAAAACCATGGACAATAACAGACCGCCTATAATTACTATTCCCATACCCATCCTGCTTTTAGATCCGGCACCGAGGGCAAGAGCGATCGGCAAAGCGCCCAGCACCGTAGCAAGACTTGTCATCAAGATAGGGCGCATCCTGGCCGTTGAAGCCTCGATCAGGGCCTCTCCTACTTTCATACCACGTTCCCTTAACTGATTGGTAAATTCGATAATTAAGATCCCGTTCTTAGTCACTAATCCTATTAACATGATCATTCCGATCTGACTGAATATATTTAAGGTCTGATTAAAATACCACAGCGAGAAAAGAGCACCGGAGAGGGCCATCGGCACTGTCATCATAATGATTAAAGGCTCTACAAAACTTTCGAACTGGGCTGCAAGCAATAAATAAATAAGAACAAGCGCCAAAACAAAAGCGAACAAAATATTGGACGAGCTTTCCGCGAAATCACGCGAAGCGCCGGTTAAAGAAGTGGTGAAACTATCATCCAGCACCTGCGCCGCAATTTTATTCATTTCTTCGATTCCATCGCCAATGGTTTTTCCCGGAGCAAGTCCTGCGGCGATCGTCGCAGACTGATACCTGTTGTAATGGTAAAGCTGCGGAGGGCTGCTGCGTTCCACCACAGTGATCACATTGTCGAGCTGGATCATTTCTCCCTTATTGTTCCGTACATACAATTCCTTGATATCATTCGGATCATCACGGTTTTCACGGTTTACCTGACCAAGGACCTGGTATTGTTTATCTCCTTTGATATAATATCCAAAACGTTGTCCGCTTAAAGCCAATTGAATTGTTTGCGCCACCTCGGCAATTGAAACACCCATCGTTCTTGCTTTGTCACGGTCAATTTCTATCACAAGCTCGGGTTTGTTGAATTTAAGATTTACGTCCACCTGCCCACCGAATACCGGGTTCTTATTTGCGAGTTCCATAAATACCGGCAGCTTTTCGCGGAGCTTTCCGAAATTCTGGGTTTGCAAAACGAAGGCCACAGGCAGAGTTCCGCGCGGGCCGCCGCCGGAGGAAATGGATTGTTCCTGGATCACAAACACACGACCTTCTGGAAACTGGGATACGTATTTGTTTAAATATGCGGCTATTTGTGCCTGGGAGCGCTTTCGTTTATCAGATTCGGTTAAGGCCAAACGTACAAAACCTGTGTTCACAGCGCCCGAGCCCGCAAAACCCGGAGCGGTTACCGTGAGGCACACTTGTTTTTCCGGCACCGAATCCGTAACAAAACCCGAAAGCTTATCCACCAAAGCGTCGGTACCTTCAAAGGAAGTCCCTTCCGGCGTGGTGATAAGCATGCGCAGCCAGTTCCTGTCCTCTAAAGGAGACAGTTCAGATTGTAACTGTGATCCAAAAAAGAAAATAGCTCCCAGTGACGCAACTAAAATTACTGGAGCCCACCATCTTTTCTGTAAAAACCGTGTCACCGTTTTTTTGAACCAGGCATCAAGACGTTCAAACAAAGGTTCCGTTAAATGAAAGAACCGGCTCTTTTTTGTCGGATCTTTTTTTACAAGTTTTGCGTTCAACATGGGTGTCAGGGTCAGAGAAACAAAGGCTGAAATAATTACGGCGCCGGCAAGCACTACTCCAAATTCACGGAATAACCTTCCCACAAATCCTTCCAAAAATATAACCGGCATGAATACCGCCGCGAGTGTAAGCGAGGTGATGATCACAGCCATATAGATCTCCCTGGTACCTTCAATGGCAGCTTCCGTAGGTTTCATCCCTCTTTCAATTTTTTTGAAAATGTTTTCAGTTACTACAATTCCATCATCCACAACCAAACCAGTTGCAAGCACGATCGCCAAAAGCGTCAAAACATTAATGGAGTAATCCATAATGTACATAATAAAAAAGGCCCCGATCAAAGACACCGGGATGTCCAACAACGGACGAAGCGCGATCAGCCAGTCCCTGAAAAATAAAAAGATGATAAGGATCACGAGGACGAGGGCAATAATGAGTGTTTCCTGAACCTCAACGATAGACTTCTTAATAAAACGGGTGTTATCGAGAGCTATGTTTATACGATAATCTTTAGGCAATTCCTTTTTTAAAAGCTCGTAACGCTTGTAAAATTCTTTTGAAATATCCAGATAGTTTGCACCGGGCTGCGGCACCAGACCAAGTCCCACCATTGGAACTCCGGAATCCTTTAAAATGGTTTCTTCATTCTCAGCGCCAAGTTCAACTTTTGCCACATCTCTCAGGCGCACAATATTACTCGCTTCCTCTTTGACGATCATGGTTTCAAATTCGGGAACGGTAGACAGTCTTCCAATTGTATTTACGGTTAACTCGGTTGCGTTCCCCGCAATTTTCCCGGAAGGCAGGTCCACATTCTCCCTATCAAGGGCAAGCTTTACGTCCAATGGCGTCAGGTTATAAGCGGCAAGTTTGTCCGGCTGAAGACGGATCCTCATTGAAAAACGGCGCTGGCCCCAGATCTGGACCTGGCTTACGCCTGAAATCGTCTGGAGGTTTTGTGCGATCACATTTTCCGCGTAGTCGCTTACTTCAAGGAGGGAACGGGTGTCACTCAGAAGCGTCATCGAAAGAATGGCGTCAGAATTCGCGTCTGCTTTGGAAACCACCGGCGGTGCATCAATATCCTGGGGTAGTTGCCTCAGTGCCTGGGAAACCTTGTCCCTCACATCGTTCGCGGCGGCTTCGAGGTTGGAGCTCAGGTTAAATTCAATGGTAATGATGCTTGAACCCTGGTTGGAAGAAGCGGAAATAGAGCGGATCCCGTCGATGCCGTTGATCGCTTTTTCAAGCGGTTCTGTGATCTGCGACTGGATCACATCCGCATTGGCTCCTGTATAACTTGTTCTCACAGAGATCACCGGTGGATCGATGGAAGGATATTCGCGGATGCCAAGGTAACCATAGCCAATTGCACCAAAAAGTACAATGATCACTGACATCACGATGGCTAATACCGGCCGTTTTACGCTTAAAGAAGCTATGTCCATTTTAATTAACCGGTTTTAGTAATTTTAGTTTTGAATCTTTTCTCACGGAAAGCAAACCGGTCGTAATAACAGTGTCCCCGGCATTGAGCCCGTTTATTACCTGGATGCTCTTGTCTGTTCGGACACCAATTTCGACCGGTACTTCTGCAGCTACACCATTTTTGCTCACAAAAACTTTTTGTCCCTTTAAAGTTGCAATCACACATTGGGTCGGCACCATCAATGCATTCCTGGTTTCTCCCAGGTTCACAAATACTTTCACGAAACTACCCGGGTAAAATGTTTCGTTGCCATGATACCTGGCCCTGGCTCTGATAGTTTTGGTCGCCTCGTCTACCTTCGGCTCTATGGCATAAATGGAAGCCGAAAAGGTCCTGGCCTCTTTTATATTATCGTTTGAAAAATTTACGGTCACTCCATTTTTAAAAAGTCCGCTGTATTTTTCAGGAATGGAAAACTCTACAAATAACGGCTGGAGCTGGATAAGCGATACAATAGGTGTTGTTGCATTCACAAACGACCCTTCGCTTATGTTCTTTAAACCTACTACCCCGCTAAAAGGCGCCACAATGTTTGTTTTTGCCAGCTGGGCCTGTAGATAGGCCTCGTCAGCTCTGAAGCCCGCCAGCTCATTTTCCTGCATGTCGAATTCTTCCTGGCTTATGCCATTTATTGCCAGTAATTTTTTAAGCCTGTCCAGTTTCTGGTCCGATAGTTTTAACTGCGTCCTTACTTTTACTAATTGTGCTTCCAGGTCCGTGCTGTTTAATTTTACGAGCAATGCTCCCTTATTCACTGTTTCCCCTTCTTTAAAATAAATGGAGGTGATCTTGCCGCTTACCTCGGGAAGTATCTCTACCTGATTAAAAGCGCCTATTTTACCTGTTGTAAAAACATCATTGCTAAATGATGTTGCCTTCACCACATAATAGTTCACCGCAACTGGCATTTTCTTTTTTTCCTCGGGGGACATTGTCTTTTCCACCTTTTTAGCGAAGAACAAAAATTTGGATGCAATTAAAAGAACAATTGCAGCTATAACTATAATCCAGTTCGGTATTTTTTTCATATGCGAATTCTGTTGCGTTTATTTGACCCGCAGGTCATGTTTTCCTTCCACGTTAAGTTATGTGAGTTATTTTCGATTTACCTTTTTTGTTCAGCGGGATCGCTTTTTTTGTTTCCAGACCAGGGTTTTCCCGGTCTTTTTTCTTTTTGTACTGGAATGTCATATCACTCCCGGGTAATTCCTTCAGGTTGTCCGACAGAATGTTCAGGACGCGTATAAAAGTTGTCTGATCGCCTTTTGAAATAGTAGAAAAGATCTTTTTATCAATAGTATTAAAGGACCTTACTATCTCTTCGGTATGTTTTTTACCTTTTTTTGTAAGGACGATAAAATATCCCCGCCTGTCACCCGGGTTTACTCTCCGCTTAATATAATCCATTTTCATCAGGTAATTGATTATGCTTACCATGGCGGTTTTATCAATTACCAGGTTATCGCAAACACACTGTTGGCTACAACCGTTATTCTCATTTAAAAAATAAAGAATGGAGAAGTAGCGTTCTATATCAAGCGTCTCGAGGCTTTTACTTAATACCCCATAGTATAACTTTGAAAATATCTGGGTTCTGTTACCCACCGGAATATTCATATTCACTTGTTTTTTCACGTTTAAAACGGGTTAATATTATGATAGTTTGTAAATGTAACTATTCCGGGGCCCGCTGAGTTGATTTTATACCTTTTTAACTCTCGTCTTTTGTGACTACATTTGGACTTTTTAAAATCAAAATATGCGTTTTTACCTTTTTTATCCCGTACTAATTTTTTACATCACGGGTTTTTCTCAAAATGAAAGTCATCTGAAAAATCTTACCATGCTCACCCACGGCGGCGACAACGCGGAAGCGTATTTCAGTTTCGATGGAAAGTACGCCTCTTTTCAAAGCAATAACCCGAAATGGAATTTGCAATGTGACCAGATCTTTAACCTGGACCTTGAAAAGGCGGCCAAAGATTCTGCTTATAAGCCTGACATGATCAGTTCAGGCAAAGGAAGAACCACCTGCAGTTATTTCCTGAAGGACGGTAAACATATTTTATACGCTTCCACATTCAAAGGCGGGGAAGCTTGTCCCCCGGCCCCTGAAATGAAAGGAAAATACCTGTGGGCTGTATATAAAAGCTTTGACATTTACGTTTCGGACCTTAAGGGAAACATTACCAAACAGCTAACAAACAGTGAAGGTTATGACGCGGAAGCAACTGTTTCACCCGATGGAAAAAAAATTGTTTTTACAAGCGACCGCAGCGGCGATCTGGAATTGTGGACGATGGACATTGATGGAAAAAATCAAAAACAGATCACATCCAGATTGGGGTATGACGGGGGCGCTTTTTTTTCACCCGACGGAAGACGAATTGTATTCAGGGCTTCCCGGCCAACAACTGAAGCAGACATAAAAGAATACAAAGAACTTTTGCTGAAAGGTCTTGTAGCGCCAACCAGCATGGAAATTTACACCTGTAATACAGACGGAAGCGACCTGAAAAAAGTGACCTCCCTGGGGAAAGCAAACTGGGCTCCATTCTATCATCCCAGTGGTAAAAAGATCATTTTCTCAAGCAATCACCATAGTACAAAAGGGTATGACTTTCAACTGTTCATGATCAATGAGGATGGAACAGGACTGGAACAGATCACGAACCAAAGCATGTTCAATGCCTTTCCTATGTTTTCGCCGGACGGCAAAAAACTGATCTTCTCTTCTAATCGTAATAATGGCGGGACGCGCGACACCAACCTCTTTATAGCGGACTGGGTCGACTAAGTTTTTAGTTGAATGCCTCGGTCACGTGATTTGATTTGTTTTTACCATATTTATTGCTAATTTTGAAAGACCCGTTTTTTTTTTCATGAAAAATCCGTTTTCGTTTAAGGCATTATTTGTTCTTCTTACGCTACTGAGCAGTGTACTTGTGAGATCACAAAATTACAGCCTGATCATGAGCACCAGTATGGATGACCTCGAAAATCCATACCTGGCGAAAGACCCTTCAGGTATTGTATACATATACGGAGGATTGTCAATTACCTATGGCATGTCACCCTATCTCTATAAGTTTAATCCAACAACCTACCAATGGACGAGCCTTACTTATTCGCTCCAATCCGCGACTCCTGTTTATGGAACAATGGGAGTTGGTTCTACAACAAATTCACCAGGCGCGAGGAATTTAGGAGCTTCCTGGACGGACCTATCCGGAAACTTCTGGATCTATGGAGGAACTTTTGATCTTATAAATAACCTCAAGGCTTCGGATCTATGGAAATATACGGCATCCACCGGGGAATGGACCTGGATGGGTGGAAGCAGCGCAACAAACCAGGCTGCGGCTTATGGTACGATGGGAGTTCCTTCAAGCACGGCGCATCCCGGTGCCAGACAAGGCATTGCTTCATGGACAGACGCATCGGGGAATTTCTGGCTCTTCGGCGGTGCGAGCTCAACTGGATTAAAAAATGATCTATGGAAATACGATCCCATAACAAATCAGTGGACCTGGGTAAACGGCAGCAGCGGCGTTAACTCTTCAGGATCTTATGGTACCCTGGGAGTTTCATCTTCCCTCAATCAACCCCCGGCACGCTGGACCAGTGGTATTTCAGATGGTACAGCCAACTTTTACATTTTTGGTGGATTATCCAGTAACTATGACTATAAAAACGATCTTTGGAAATACGACACGGGAACTAATCAATGGACCTGGATCAGTGGTGGCAATGGTACAAATTCCTTGGGAGTATATGGCACAAAGGGAGTTGCTTCATCCGCTAATTACCCTGGTGGCCGTTCAGCGCATACCACCTTCTGGGATACGGGAGGGAATATATGGGTATTTGGAGGCTGGGGTTACAATTTATCTACTTATGACAATGAAAGAAATGATCTCTGGAAATATTCAGTGGGGAACAATACCTGGACCTGGGTAAAAGGGGATGATGCCAGCATGTATGCGGCAGGGTCATACGGACCACTTTATTTTGCCCTGCCGAGCAATGAACCATTTTCTACCCGTTTCCAGGCCGGATGGACAGATGCTTCGAACAACTTATGGATCTTTGCCGGCTCACACTATGACCTCTGGAAGTTCAATAACTGTATACCGCAAACGTTTACCTTAACGAGTTCAACAACTTCTATGTGCCCTGGAA
>Ga0208492_1001455_pt1 | contig 14494 bp, 16 predicted proteins | sample Subbioar_CSW14AB_FD_184820 | JGI IMG/M metagenome (GOLD analysis project Ga0208492, IMG submission 184820) | Serpentinite rock and fluid subsurface biosphere microbial communities from McLaughlin Reserve, California, USA - CR12Mar_CSW14AB (SPAdes) | ecosystem: Environmental > Terrestrial > Deep... | reverse complement strand
CCGCCCCCTCTTTCCGGTCATCCCCTTTCGGTCGCGGCTCGCTAGAATGAGCGACCTCAACTGCACAGACCCAGCCGGCCATGAGCGAATCAGCACCCATGCGCGCGCCCCACGGGCCACGCGTCTTTGACGACATCCGTGTGCTCGACTTCACCGCCATCATTGCGGGCGCCTATTGCACGCGCATGCTGGCGGACCTCGGCGCCGACGTGCTGAAGGTGGAACCACCGGGCGGCGAACTCATGCGTCACATCGGGCCGATGCGCGGTGAACACAGCACCGTGTTCGGCGCGCTGAACAGCGGCAAACGCAGTCTCAAGCTCGATCTCAAACAGCCCCAGGCGGCGGACATCTGTCGACGCCTGGTGGCCAACTACGACGTGGTGGTGGAGAACTTCAGTCCGGGCGTCATGCGCCGTCTCGGTCTCGATTACGACAGTCTGCGTGAACACAATCCCAGGCTCGTGATGTGTTCGATATCGGGCTATGGCCAGGACGGGCCGGAAGCGGATCTGCCGGCTTTCGCGCCCATCGTGCAGGCCTTGTCCGGTTACGAAGTGGTCAGTCAACTCAGTCAGCCGGGTCTCGAGCGACCGCTCAACATGGGTTTGCCGGTCGGCGACACGACCGCCGCCCTGCAGGCCTTCGGTGCCATCGGCGCGGCACTTTATTACCGCATGCGCACCGGTGTCGGACAGTACATCGATATCGCGATGATGGACAGTCTGCTGTCGACCATGCATCGCGATTTCCAGCTCGCCTTCAATCCCGATCCCAATCTGCGCGTCTATGGCCCGCTGGAAACGCGCGATGGATTCATCATTGCCATGCCGCTCACCCAGCCGCAGTTCGTCAAACTCGCGCAGGCCATCGGCCGGCCCGACATGCTCGATGACCCGCGCTTCGCAACCTCACGTTCGCGCTTCGAGCATTACAACGAAATGATGGCGCTGGCCGAGGCCTGGACCCGCACCCGCACCGCCGAGGAAGCGCTGCGTGGTCTGGCCGCGGCCGACGTGCCCTGCGCGCGTTACCGTCGCATCGTCGATCTGGCCGACGACGCGCAACTCGCCCATCGCCACATGCTGGTCAACGTGGAGGATGGGGCCGGGCCGCTCAGGGTGCCGAACTCGCCCTTCCTGTTTTCCGCGACCCATGCCGCCGTGCGGCCGCAGGTCGCGTCCTTGGGTGCGCATAACGACGCGGTGCTGCGTAGCGAACTCGGCCTCGACGACGGCGCCATCGCGGCACTGCAGGCCGCGGGCGCCTTCGGCAGCGACGCGGCGAATTGAGTGGCGCCCTGCGTGGTCAGGTTCCGAGCGGGCGCCGTCCTCGGCTACCATGCGGCCACGGTGAGCGGCCCTGGCCGGCGCAGGCCGTGCAGTTCATCAATGCTCATCTGACCGTGCCGGCCGCGCAAAGCCGAACAGATTCACAACCTCTTCGCAGACTCAAGGAAATCGTCGTCCCATGAGATTCGTCGCGCTCCTCATCCTCTCCCTGCTGTTGAGCGGCTGCCCCAGCGTGGGCGGCAACAACGTCGCGCGTGTCAGCACCGACTACGCCGCAACCGTCAAGAAAGTCGGATTGCTGTCCCTGGTCGATGACAAGGTCAACGTCAGTTATCTCACCTCCTCGGCGCAGGAAAGTTTCTTTTCGCGCGCCGCGCTGGCGGGTTGGGATATCGATGCCCTGGTGTCCGGCATCATGACACCGAAGCTGAAACGCAAAGGTTTCGAAGTCGTGCCGATTGCACGCACCGATGAACTGCTCGGCCTGTATGACTCCGATTTCAGCTACGCCCGCACCGAGCGCATCCACGAGCAACTGGCAGGCATCGCCCAGGCGCAAGGTCTGGATCTGGTGATCATCCTCGCCCGCCACGTCGACATCGATCGCGTGACCGGGACCAATCAGAAGATTCGCGGTTATGGTCTGCAGAAGGCCTTTGATACCGGCGCCTTTGCCTATGGCAGCGTCTCGGTCGAGGCCTATGACACGCGCAAGTTCTTCGTGGTCGGCAAGGCCACCGGCTTCCAGGTCGCGCCGCTGCCCGAAGGGGTGTGGCACAGCACGTTTGAAACCACCAAGGGCACGGTGACGATTCCGGCCGAGAGCCAGGATGCGGTCTTGAAGCTGCTCCGGAAAGTGGTGGGCGACGCGGTCGCCATCGCCGCCCAGGAGGCGGGCGTCTGAGCCTCCCTTTTCACAGGGGGCAGGCGCGCCGACCGCCCTACCCGACCACGCCCGCTCAACGCGGCTTGTGGATGCTCTCGAACGCAGCCTGGGAAAAACCGTTCAGACGCTGCTCGCCGACCAGGATGATCGGTACGCCATGGGCGCCCAGGCGCTCGTAGTCACGCTGCCCTTTGTCGCTGGTCTCGATGTCGTATTCGCTGAACGCGACGCCGTGACTGTTGAAGTAGTTGCGCGCCTTCTTGCAGTAGCCGCACCAGGCCGCGCTGTACATCACCACCTGGCGTGACGGCTGAACCGCCTTGCTCAGGACTTCGATGCTGGGGCTGGTGTAGACATTGGTCTTGACCTTGACGACCGTCGCCCTGGCATCGGACGGTGGCCGGTCGCCGAAATGCAGCTGGCCGCTGGCATCGCGCCATTGGTGGATCTCGCCCGCCCGCGCGGCCGTCATGGCGACTATCGCCAGCAACACGATTCCCATGGTTTTCTTCACGCACGCCTCCGTGGCCTCTGGGGCAGGCGCGCCGGTCTGGGCGCGCGCATAGCATAGCCGGCAAACGCCGGCGTGTTGTCCGCGGCTCGCGGTCTGCTATAACACGGACTCGAACTCAAAGCAGGGGAGATGCCATGAGCTATATCGACGTCGTCGACAAAGTCGACGTGCCCAAACCCGCGCGCTTCTATACGCCACCGCATTTTGAAACCGTGTCCGGTCTGCCAATCGCCTATCGCCGCCAAGGCCAGGGCGAGGCCGTGGTGCTGATGCACGGTGCCGGCTTCACGCGCATGTGGATACCGCTCTATCAGATGATGGCGGAACGCTGCGATTTCATTGCACCCGAGCAGCCGGGCTTCGGCGAAACACCGATGCCGACCTGGTTCCGCTCGTTTGACGATCTGACGCTGCTCTATGATCAGTTGTTCGACCAGCTCGGTCTGGACCGCATCCACCTCATCGGCTTTTCCATGGGCGGCTGGGCTGCGGCGGAGTTCGCCTCGTTTTATCCGCGTCGCCTGAAATCCCTGGCCCTGATCACGCCTGTCGGCCTGCGCCTGCCCGACAACCCGGGGGTCGACATCTTCCAGTTGCCGCCGGCCGAACTCATGGACCGGCTGTTCCAGGACAAATCGGTGATGATGGAATTCCTGCCCGACGTCGCAAACTTCGACGAAGGCATTCAACTCTATGCCGAGTTCGCCGCCGCCGCGCGGCTGATGTGGGCGCCGCGTTACAACCTCGCGTTGGAACGTCGCCTGCAACGTCTGCGTTGCCCGACCCTGGTGGTGGGTGCCGAGCAGGATCGCCTGGTACCGAACGAGATGTCGGATCGCTACGCCGAGGTCCTGCCCAACAGCCGCCTGGTGCGCATCCCGGGCACCGGCCACGAGCCCTGTCTGGAACGTCCACGCCCACTGGCCGATGCCTTGCTCGGTCTCATCGAGGAGGCCAAGTGATGAACAAGCTGCGTTTCTATTTCTTTCACCTCATGCCCTATCCGCATATTCCGCCGAGCACCGAGTTCCCCTCGACCTGGGTGTCGCTGTCGAACAAGCACTACGACCCGCAGCGCGGGCGCGTGCTTTACAACGAGTACATCGACCAACTGGTGGCGGCCGAGAAGTATGGTTTCGATGGTGTTGGCGTCAATGAACACCACGCCAACTTCTACGGCACCATGCCTTCGCCCAACATCATTGCGGCGATGCTGGTGCAGCGCACCAGCCATATTCCGATCGGCGTGATCGGCAACGCCATTCCCCTGCACGGCAATCCGCTGCGGGTCGCCGAAGAAATCGCCATGCTCGACGTGATCTCGGGCGGGCGCATGATTTCCGGCTTCGTGCGTGGCATCGGCTGTGAGTATTTCAACAACGGCGTGACGCCGGCCGATTCGGTCGAACGCTTCAATGAAGCCCATGATCTGATCATCAAGGCATGGACCGACGACGGTCCCTTCACCTGGCAGGGTGATCATTTCTACGTGCCGAACGTCAACATCATTCCCAAGCCCCTGCAGCAACCCCATCCACCGATCTGGATCCCGGGCCAGGGTTCACTGGAAACCCTGCAGTTCGTCGCGCGGCATCACTACACCTACATGATGGTGTTCTCGCCGCTGTGGTTCACCCGCATGGCCTTCGACGGCTTGCGTGAGGAATGCAAGCGCATCGGTTATGACGCGCCGAAGAGCATGTTCAATGCCTGCGTGCAGACCTATGTGGCCGAGACCGACGAACAGGCCCACCGTGAAGCCAAGGCGCATCTGTCGTGGGTGTTCAACACCGGTTTGAAGATTCCCGATCAGTTGTTCTTCCCGCCGGGTTACATGAGCACCAAGTCCTTCCGCAACTTCGTCGGTCTGCTGCAGAAGGGCAAGGTCAAACCCCAGGCGCAGCTCAGCTACGACGAACTGATCAGGGACAGATACATCATTGTCGGTTCGCCGGAGACGGTGAAGAACCAGCTCGGCGAGTACTGTGATGAGGTCGGCGCCGGCGGCGTGCTTGCGGTGGGCTCGTCCTTCGGGCCGATGCCCAACTGGATGGTGATGAAGAACATGCAGATCTTCGCCGAGGAAGTGATGCCGGCATTCCGCGAGGCTGACGGCAAACCCGATCACCTGCGGCTGGAACCGCCGGCGCCCGCCACCCACGCTGAGTTCGCGGCCCGTTTCGGCAGACCGCCGGAAACGGCGCGCTCGCTGGTCACCGGCGGCGGCAACGAACTGGTCGAACATCGCCTGGCCCATTTGCCGGAGGTCATCGACAAGACCATGTCCGACAGCGAGGAACGGCCCGCTTCGGCCGGCTGAGTCAGTCGCGAGGCACGCACAAGCAGCATCGACGAGCCGGAGGAATCCTCACCCGCTGGACCGCCCGGTCGCTCGGGTTTGCTTCGCCGGCAAAGCATGCATTAATGACAAGGGAGTGCCGGGCGAGGGGAGACGCCGATGCAGACTTTCGATGTCATCATCGTGGGGGGCGGGGTCGGCGGCAGTACGCTGGCCGCCAACCTCGCCGCGGCCGGCCTGTCGGTGGAAGTGCTGGAGCGTGAACCGGTATTCCTCGATCGCGTGCGCGGTGAATGGATCGCGCACTGGGGCGTGGCCGAGGCCAGGCAACTCGGCGTCTATGAACCTTTGCTGGCGAGCGGCGGACATCATCTCCGCCGCTCGGTAATCTTTGACGAACTGCTGGCGCCGGCGCAGGCCGCGGCCGACGTGCTGGCGCTCGATGACCTGCATCCCGCCGCACCCGGGCCGCTGTGCATGGAGCATGTCGCCATGCAGAACACCTTGCTGCGTCACGCGCGCAGTTGCGGTGCCAAGGTGCGGCGCGGCGTGTCCGCCTTGAAGGTCGAGGCAGGCACCTCGCCGACCGTGCACTTCATGCATGACAGCGTCGCGTTCACCCATGGCTGCAAACTGCTGATCGGCGCCGACGGACGCTCCTCCAGCGTGCGCCGCCAACTCGGTCTCGCGCTCGACGAGCAGCCCGTCGATCACCTGATCTCCGGCCTGCTGGTGTCCGAGGCGGAAGCCTGGCCGGCGGACCTGCAGGCCTTCGGCAAGGCCGGCGAGGTCATGTATCTGATCTTTCCCCAGGGCCAGGGCAAGGTGCGTCTGTATGTGGAATACGCGCTCAAGGATCGCGGGCGCTACAGCGGCGCCCAGGGCACACGCAATCTGCTGGCGGCGTTCAATGCGGACAGCCTGCCCGGCGGCGAGGCTTTGAGCGCGGCCACGCCGAGCGGGCCGTGCAAAGCCTATCCAAGCCAACACGCGCGCCTGGAACATCCCTATGCGCCCGGTGCGGTCCTGGTGGGTGATGCGGCGGGCTACACCGATCCTATCCTCGGTCAGGGTTTGTCCCTGACCTTGCGCGACGTGCGCATGGTGCGCGACATCCTGCTGGCGAGCGAAGACTGGAGTGTGAGCGCGTTCGCGCCCTACGGGCTTGCCCGTGCCGAAGCGACGCGCCGCATTGGCCAGTCCACCCGGTTCGCGGCCCGCCTGTTCACGCGCTTCGATGCCGAGGATCTGGCGGCGCGTGCGCGCGCCATGCAACGCATGGCCGCACAGCCGGAATTGAAGGGCCTGCTGGCCAGTGCCTTCGTCGGGCCGGAGGTGATGCCGGCCGAGCTGTTCACCGATGCGTTTCACGAGGCCTTGTTCGCGCAATAAAGCCTTGCCCATGAAACGACGAGGCGCCGCAGCGCCTCGTCCTAAACGTCCCGCCCCGCCGCGCCCAGGTGCGGCCGGGCCCAGCCCTCGCGTCTCACACCTGGCCGCTGACAGTACCGGCCTCGACGCGCGCCGCGCTGGAGTCGATGCGCGTCAGGTTGGCCGGCAGGGCGGTCGCCAGGGCGCCCAGCATTGCCGTCAGCAGGGCTACTTTCAGAAGATTGATGGAAGTGGTCTTGAGGGTCGCAATCGTGGTGGTGCTCATGGTGCTCTCCAATGGTTTCAAGGCTTGTTAGCGCGGCGCGTCCGGTTCGAAAGTGAGCCGGATGCCGTCCTTGGAGCGCATTCTATTGTTGCCAATATAGGACGATAAGCCCGTAAGATTGGAACAATGAATTACGGAATCGACAATAATGGATGACGTACCGGCCCTCCGTCTGTTCCTTGCCATTGCCGACACGGCGAGCTTCACCCGGGCCGCGCGGCGGCTGTCCCTGACGCCCGCGGTGGCCTCGCGCAAGATGGCGGCATTGGAAGCGGAGATCGGTCAGCGCCTGTTTCTGCGCTCGACGCGCAAGGTCAGCCTCACCGAGCACGGCGCGTTTCTGCGCCAGCATGCCCAGCGCGTCATCGATGCCGTGGACGAGGCCGACGAGGCGATGCGCGGCGCGCTGGCGCGACCGGCGGGCCGCCTGCGCATCAGTTGCCGCGCGGGACTCGGCAGGCATTTCATCGTGCCCTATATCCCTGAATTCCGGGCCGCCTACCCCGAGGTCACCATCGGCCTTGAACTGGTCCACGACCGTATTGCGGATCTCATGGCTTCGGGCTGCGATGTGGCGGCCACCATCGGTCATCTCGGAGATTCGAATCTGGTGGCGCGGCGCATCGCCGAGACCGATTCGCACATCTATGCCAGCCCCGACTATCTCGCCCGTCACGGCACGCCGCACACGCCGACCGAACTCGAACACCACACCTGCCTGACCATGTCGGCCATCACCGGCACCACCACCTGGAAACTGTCGCAAGGCGCGGCGCGTTACGACGTGCCCCTGCGCTCGCCGCTCGCGATCGACGATGCCGACGCGGTGTTGTCCTGCGCCTGCGCGGGTCTGGGCATCATCCTGTTTGCCGACTGGTTCGTGCAGCATGCCGTGCGCAGCGGTGCGCTGGTACGCATCCTCGCCGACTATCAGGTGGAACCGCGCGGCACGCCCATCAATCTGCTGTATCAGAGTCGCAGTTACGTGCCGCTCAAGGTGCGCGCCTTTCTGGATTTCTTTGCCGACAAGGCCGCGGGCCATTTCGGCGCCGCGCGATGACAGGCGCCGCTCAGGCGTCGAAATCGAGGGAGATCTCGTCGCTGACCGGCACCGACTGACAACTCAATACATATCCTGCCGCGAGATCGTCGTCATCGAGGGCGAAATTGTTCCTGTGGGTGACGCTGCCGCTGAGCAGCCGTGCGCGACAGCTCGCACAGGCGCCGGCTTCGCAACTCGACGGCAGGCTCAATCCGGCCTCGCGGCTCGCTTCAAGCACCGTGCTGCCATCACGTGCCATGGTGAACACATGACGTTCACCATAGAGGCAGATGTTCACTCGCGTTGCGCACATCGCCTACACCAGCCCAGGAATCAGCAGCGCCAGGCGACCGGCGCGGCGCACATGTTCGCGCATCAATTTTTCGGCGCGCGCGGGCTTGCCGGCCAGAATGGCGTCGATGATGTCCAGATGCTGATGGGCTGACACCACGCGCTGCTCTCCATCGAGCAGACGCAGAAACTGCAGGCGATAACCGGGCAGGTCCAGCGGCCGCAGCATGTCCGCCAGGCGCTGATTGCCGGCCATCGCGACGATGCCCTCGTGCAAGGGCACATTGTTTTCCATATGGGCCAGTTCGTTATCCAGCACATCGCGCTTGAGCCACACCGCGCGCGCCTCCTGCAACCAGGCGCGATGACTGGCGAGCGCGATGCGCCCGGCCGCAAGGCCGGCGGCATAACCCTCCAGGCACTCGCGCAGTTGAAACAACTCGCTCATCGCGACGCGGCTCATGCGGCGCACGCAGGCGCCGCGCTGGTGCTGCAATTCGACCAGTCCTTCGGCGGCGAGCTTGAGAAAGGCCTCGCGCAAAGTGCTGCGGCCGACCGGCACCTGGGTCATGAGCTCGGCTTCGATCAGGCGCTGGCCCGGCGCGAGGAAGCCGTCCTGAATCTGGCGACGGATTTCCGCCGCGGCCAGATCGGCGGCCCTGGTCGCCGTCGCGGACGGTGGGGAGGTGCTGGCTTTCATGGGTATTCCGCGCTCTTCGTCACGTTGACAATCTGGCATTAATGTCAGACATTTTGCTCAGTCTAACGGATCGAACGACCGCCGCAAGGCGGCGCAGGGGGGAACATGGCCGCGCAGGAATTCGTCGACGAGGAAATCCTCGCGCAGGTGCGTGTCGGGCGCGAGTATGTGGCGGCCAAATACGGCTTCCGTAATCACTGGTATCCGGTGATGTTCTCCGGCGAAATTGCCGAAGGCGAAGCGCGGCCCCTCACCCTGCTCGGCGAAAACATCCTGCTCAAGCGCATCGATGACGTGGTGCTCGGCCTGCGCGATCGCTGCCTGCATCGCGGCGTGCCGCTATCGCGCAAGCTCGAGTGCTACACCCGCGACACCGTGACCTGCTGGTATCACGGCTTCACCTACCGTTTCAGCGACGGCGTGCTGTGCGATATCGCCGGCACACAGGGCAGCGCCGTGGTCGGACGCAAGAAACTGCGTACCTATCCGGTCGCCGAAGCCAAGGGCCTGGTGTTCGTCTTCGTTGGTGACGATGGCTACACGCCGCCGCCACTGGCCCACGACGTGCCGCCCGGCTTTCTCGACGACGGACTGGCGGTGCGCGGCAAGCACCGCGTGGTGGCATCGAACTGGCGCATCGGCGCCGAGAACGGCTTCGACTCGACCCACATCTTCATCCACAAGAATTCGGTGTTGATCAAGGAAGCGGACCTGGCCTTGCCGCTCGGTCTGCAGCCGCTCGGTCGTCATGCCTTCAAGACCCAGACCGCCGAGGACGGCCCGAAAGGCGTATTCGACAACTTCGGCCCGGGCGAGGTGAATCCCGTCTTCACCGCCACCATCGAAGGCGCTGAAGTCCTGCAGGGGGCGACCACCGGCAGCAATCGCGTGCCGCACAATATCTCCATGTGGTTGCCGTGTGTGTTGCGCGTGCAGCCTTGGCCGGTGCCGGAACTGACGCAATACGAATGGTATGTGCCCATCGACGGCAATCATCATCTGTACCTGCAGACGCTCGGCAAGGCGTGCGCCAACGAAAGCGAAGTCGCGGCCTGGGATCAGGAGTTTCGCACGCGTTGGTTGCCGATGGCGCTCGATGGCTTCAATGACGACGACGTATGGGCGCGGGAAGCCACCGAGCCCTTCTATGCCGACGATAGCGGTTGGCTCAACGAACAATTGTTTGAACCCGACGGCAACATCATCGAGTGGCGCAAGCTTGCCAGCGCCCATGCGCGAGGCCGACAGCGCCCGCAACACATCGACGCACCGCGCGCGCATGCAGCGCGCGGCAGCACTGACGTTTCCTGAATGGAGAGCCTGACATGAGCCTGTGGTTAGACACGCTGGGCGCCACCGTGCGCACCGTCGAGACCCGATCCTTTGGCGCCGTGCGTATTGCCGAGGCCGGCATGCAGCATGCGGAAACGGTTTTGTTCATGCATGGCATCGGCGGCCATCTCGAAGCCTATGCCAGGAACATCGTCGCGCTGTCGGACCGCTTTCATACCGTCGCCTACGATTTCCTCGGTCACGGCTTGTCGGCCAAGCCCGTGCTGGATTACACACCCGCGCTGCTGGTCAGTCACCTCGCGGAACTCATGGATACGCTGCATCTGCCCGCAGCCCATCTGTGTGGCGAGTCGCTTGGCGGCTGGGTCAGCGGCCTGTTCGCCGCCCAGTATCCACAGCGCGTGCGACGTCTGATCCTCAATACCTCCGCCGGCCTGCCCATCCTGACCGACAAGGGACGTCAAGATCTGCAGGATCTCGTCGACCTCAGTCGCAAAGCCGCGAGCCAGGGCCCGCCGACCTACGAAGGCGTCCTCAATCGCATGAAGTGGCTGTTCCATCCCAGCAACCACGCCATGATCAGTGACGAACTGGTGAACACGCGGCTGCGCTTCTATTCGCAACCCGGCATGAAAGACATCGCGCCGCGTGTGCTCGGCATGATCCCCATGCACGATGATTTCCTGATCCCGCTCGAGCGACTCAAGGCCGAAACCCTGTTTCTGTGGACCACCGACAACCCGGTGCACGACGTCGAGACCGCGCGCCAGAGTGCGGCCAAGGTCAATGGCGCACAGCTCTATGTGATGCGCGGCGATGCGGCCCACTGGCCGCAGTACGAAGCAGCCGAGGAGTTCAACGGCGTGGTGCGGGGCTTCCTCGCCGACGGCCGCATCTGAGGTCATCGCATGGGCACGACAACGACCGTACAAACACCGGCCAGTCTTGGCTACTTCGTCGTCGCCGCGCGCGATCTCGATGCCTGGCGCCATTTCGCCGAAGCGGTGGTCGGCATGCAGGTCATGGGCAGCGGCCCGCACCTGGCGCTACGCCTCGATGCCCAGGCGCAACGCCTGCTGGTAGAGAGCGGCACGCAGGACGATTTGACGGCGGTCGGTTGGGCCTACGACACCGAGCAGCAACTCGATGCCGCGATAGCCCAGGCCCGCGCGCTGGGCGCGCAGGTCGTGGCGGGTGATGCGCAGCTATGCGCGGCGCGTGGCGTCGAACGCCTCGCGCATCTGAGCGATCCCGATGGCATCGTTCACGAGCTCCATTTCGGGCCGGCGATGGCGCCAATGGACGCCCCTTTCCGTTCCCAGGTATTGCAGGGCGCATTCGTCGCCGGTGCGCTCGGCGCCGGCCATTACGTCGCCGTGGCGCGCGACAAGGGCCGTACCGAGCATTTCTATCGGCAGGTGCTGGGCCTGCGCCTGTCGGATTACATCCGCGGTGAAATCGCGCCGGGCGGCCCGGTGCTGGACGCGACTTTCCTGCATGCGCGCAGCGGCCGTCATCACTCCGTGGCATTCGCGTGCGCGCCCATGACCAAGCACGTCCATCACCTCATGGTGGAAGTCGACAATCGCGATGACGTGGGCCTGGCGCGCGACCGCTGCCGGGCCGCCGGCATACCCATCATGATGGACCTCGGCAGCCATCCCAACGACGGCATGTTCTCGTTCTACGCGGTGACACCGAGCGGCTTCGGGCTTGAAATCGGCACCGGCGGTGTGGTGATAGACGATGCCCACTGGCAAGTACGCAGCTACTCGCGGCTCAGCAACTGGGGACACAACCCGCCCTAGACGCGGATGCCGACGGCCATGGGGTTCAGCCGCCGCCGAGACGCTCGCTGAAATTCAATCCCACCACACCGATGATGATGATGGCGATCGAGACGAGCTTGGCCACGGTCGCCGGTTCCTTGAACCAGGCGATGCCGATGATGGTAATCAGCGTCATGCCGAGCGCCGACCAGATGGCATAGGCGACACTGATATCGATGCTGCGTACCGCCAGGGTCAGCAGCGCGATGCTGCAGCCGTAACACACGAACACCGTCACCGATGGCAGCGGATGGGTAAAGCCGTTCGAGAGCTTCATGGCCGTAGTGCCGACCACTTCGAACACGATGGCGAGGATCAGATATAGCCAGGGCATGGTCCAGCTCCGCGAAGCGCGCGTTGATAGAGGTGCTTTGAGGTCGACTCCGCCGCGGGATACGGCGCCTCCGCCAGACGGCATGGTAACGCGCAGTGGCGGGACAAATACGGAATACCGCTCAGCTTGTTGCCGGGGCGGAAATGGCGCGGACGGACGGATCGGGCGCGAAGGATGCGCCGGCAGCGATCGATGCGGATCAGCTTCGGCTATGGATGAAAAGCCGTGCGCTCAACTATTCGGCAGGCACAAAAAAAAGGCGCCCCTTGCGGGGCGCCTTCTGGAGCAGCTAGCTCAAGCGCTGTAGGCGCGTTCGCCGTGGCTGGTGGTATCCAGACCTTCGCGCTCCTCGTCTTCCGGTACGCGCAGTCCGACCAGCAGATCGGCGACCTTGAAGGCGATGAACGAACCGATCGAGGTCCACACCACCGTGATGAGTACAGCCTTGGCCTGGATCAGGACCTGGGCCATGATCGGGGCAGAGCCCACCGAGGCCGTCACCCAATCGGTCACGAGACCCGGGCCACCCAGCGCCTGGTTGTTGAACACACCCGTCAGCAGCGCGCCGAGGATGCCGCCCAGACCGTGTACACCGAACACGTCCAGCGCGTCGTCCGCACCGATGAGCTTCTTCAGACCCGTGACACCCCAGAAGCACACCACACCCGCCAGCAGGCCGATGATGATGGCGCCCATGAGGCCGACGTTACCGCAGGCCGGGGTGATGGCGACCAGACCGGCCACCGCGCCCGAAGCCGCACCCAGCATGGACGGGTGCTTGCGCAGCGCCCATTCGATGAGGGTCCAGCTCAAGCAGGCCGCAGCCGTCGCCGAGAACGTATTGAGGAAGGCCAGAGCCGCGAAGTTGCCGGACTCCAGCGCCGAACCGGCGTTGAAACCGAACCAGCCGACCCACAGCAGCGAGGCGCCGATCATGGTCAGCACCAAGTTGTGGGGAGGCATCGCTTCCTTGCCGTAGCCGATGCGCTTGCCAATCATGATGGCACCGATGAGGCCTGCGACACCGGCGTTGATATGCACCACGGTGCCGCCAGCGAAGTCGAGTGCACCCATCTGCCAGATGAAGCCGGCTTTGGAGTTCATGTCGGCAACGACGTCAGCCGAGGTATAGGCATCGGGACCCATCCAGAACCAGACCATGTGGGCAACCGGCAGGTAGGCGATGGTGAACCAGATCACCATGACTATCAGCGCCGCCGAGAAGCGAATGCGCTCGGCAAAGGCGCCGACGATCAGACAGGCGGTGATGGCCGCGAACGTGCCCTGGAAGGCCACGAATACGATTTCCGGAATCACCACGCCCTTGCTGAAGGTGGCCGCGTTGGCGAAGGCGCCGGTCGCGGGATCGAACACACCGTTCAGGAACAGACGCGAGAGTCCCCCGACATAGGCATTGCCTTCACTGAAGGCGAGTGAGTAGCCATACAGGCACCACAGCACCACCAGCAACGAGAAGCCGACCATGACCTGCATCAGCACCGATAGGATATTCTTCGACCGCACCAGGCCGCCGTAGAACAAAGCCAGGCCGGGAACGGCCATCATGATCACGAGCAAGGTCGAGACCAGCATCCAGGCGACGTCGCCCTTGTTCGGCACCGGTGCGGGCGGTGCGGCTGCAGCCGCCTCCTGCGCACTGGCAAGTAATGGCAGAAACATGAACGCGAGCATGACCAGAAGCGACACCAGGGTGCGGCCATGGCCGAGCTCACGCTTCCCGAGGAGCAAAGCAAGGTTGTTGTTGCGGTTCATGACGATTCCACTTGTTTTAAACGATGAAGGAGGACCGGGAAACGAAGCTCACAATGCGTCCGGACCGGATTCACCGGTGCGGATGCGTATGGCCTGGCTGAGATCGGTGACGAACAACTTGCCATCGCCAATCTTGCCGGTGCGCGCGACCTTGCAGATCGCGTCGATGGCGCGACTGACCTGGGCATCGTCGAGAGCAATCTCGAGTTTGACCTTGGGCAGGAAGTCGACCTGGTATTCGGCACCTCGATAGAGCTCGGTGTGGCCGCGCTGGCGACCAAAGCCCTTGACCTCTGTAACGGTCAGTCCCTGAACGCCGACGTCGGCGAGGGCGAGGCGAACTTCATCGAGCTTGAACGGCTTGATGACGGCTGTGATGAGTTTCATGCACTGAACTCCTTTGGTGAGCGCTAGCGTGTTTCACCGTGGCGTTTGCAGCATGTATGCCAAGCTAGATCGGTCTTTTCGATCAACCAGTTAAGGAACAAGGGCCGGATCGGCGCGGTCGCAACGCACCACGACAGGGCGTGATGGGGGGCGAGGAGCGAAAATGACGCACCAGATTAAGGCATCGATGGAAAAAC
>Ga0208492_1001454_pt1 | contig 14496 bp, 14 predicted proteins | sample Subbioar_CSW14AB_FD_184820 | JGI IMG/M metagenome (GOLD analysis project Ga0208492, IMG submission 184820) | Serpentinite rock and fluid subsurface biosphere microbial communities from McLaughlin Reserve, California, USA - CR12Mar_CSW14AB (SPAdes) | ecosystem: Environmental > Terrestrial > Deep... | reverse complement strand
GCCAAAAAGCCTGACCCCAATGGCTCTGCTTATGTTTTGGGACAGTTCAACAATTACCAGTTAACCGATAAACTGGAATATAATGAAGTTCAAAACAGGTTTTCAGGAAAGATATTTGTGAAACAGGGTGTATATGATTATCATTATATGTGGCTTGCTGAGGATGGTAAAACCCGCAACGATGTAATATTTGATGGTTCTCATTTCGAAACAGAAAACAATTACCAGATCTTTTTTTATTATCGTAAACCGGGAAGTCGTTGGGATGAGCTGATTGGATACACACAGATTAATTCGGTAAAACGTTAATTAATCATATTAGCCTCCTGTAAATTCGCAAATCTCTGTTTTCCGCACTTGATCTTAAACCTTAACTTTGCCGGATGAGCACAATTACTAAAAGCCCGCAAGAATCATTCACTATCATGAATGAACTGGTCCTTCCAAATGATACCAACCCTTTGAATAACCTGATGGGTGGACGCCTCCTACACTGGATGGATATCGCTGCTGCAATTTCAGCTCAAAAACATTGCAATAATATTGTAGTTACCGCATCAGTTGATAATGTATCTTTTAAACATCCAATTAAACTCGGAGATGTAATTACGATTGAAGCCATGGTTACCCGGGCCTTTCATACCTCAATGGAGGTACGTCTTCAAGTATATGCCGAAAATATCCCCTCAGGAACAAGGGTTCGCTCTAATGAAGCTTATTATACCTTTGTCGCACTGGATGCAGATGGTAAAACACTCAGAGCACCTGAAATCCAGCCGGAAAGTGAAGAGGAACATAAACTATATGACAGTGCCCTGCATCGTCGTCAACTGAGACTTATCCTGGCAGGAAAAATGAAAGCTCACGATGCAACGGAGTTGAGGGCCTTGTTTTTGAATCAAGAAGCCTAAAGCTGAGAGCCTAAAGGCGAAAGCAGAAAGTCTGAAACGGAAAGCTTAAAGCTGAAAGAACTACATCATATTAAATGAAGCAGTCTATCAAATTTGTCAACTTTCAATTATCAACTTTCAACTGATTAGCTGCCTAATTCCACAATCCTGTCAAACTCTTCCACCTTCATTCCCATAACAGATAACCTGCCCTGCTTTACGAGGCCGATGTTTTGAAGTCGTGGGTCTGCTTTAATGGTTTCCAGAGTAACGGGATTTTTCAACGTCTCGACCGGTTCCAGATCAACCACCACCCAATTGGTATCATCAGTTGTCGGATCCTGATAAGATTCCTTAACGACCCTGGCAATTCCGACTACTGCTTTCCCTTCATTACTATGATAGAATAAGACCAAATCTCCAACCCGCATCTCCCTCAGATTATTTCTTGCCTGATAATTACGAACTCCATCCCAAAAAGTATGACCATCCTGATTAAATTTTTCCCAGCTATATTTAAAAGGTTCGGATTTTACTAACCAATAATTCATTTTTTCTTCGTTTTTGATACTAATGAGAGTTCTTTTGATTATTAATCTCTCCGGTGTCAACAAAGATAAATAAAACGGGAACAGACTACGAAAAAGCAAGTTCAAATTGAACAGAGTTTAACAAAAAACTATTTGAGCTAAGCATTAACAGTATAGGATATTTTAAGACTAATCAGGATATTTAATAAAACGATATAAACGAACAAAATGAGAAAATTAATATTCTTCATGCATACCTCCCTTGACGGCTTTGTTGCCGGTTTAAAGGGTGAAATGAACTGGATAAAAGTAGATGACGAGATTTTTGACTTTGTGGATACGATGACTAAAAAAGCGGATACAGCACTTTACGGACGAGTAACATATGAGATGATGCAGAATTATTGGCCCAATGCAGGTAAACAGCCAAATGCATCAAAACACGACAAAGAACATTCGGCATGGTATAACAAAATTTCAAAAGTTGTTCTATCTAAAACGATGAGTGAACAAGGGCTTCAGAATACGAAAGTTATCAGCGAGCAACTTTCAGAAAACATCAATGAGATTAAAAAACAGGAAGGAAAGAACATTTTAATCTTTGGAAGTCCGACTGCATCTCAATCCTTATTAAAGGAAGGTCTGATTGATGAGTTCTGGCTGTTTGTTAATCCGGTCATACTTGGCCAGGGAATTCCTTTATTTAAAAACCTGACTGAAACAACCAAGCTAAACCTATTAGAAACCAAGACCTTCTCCTGTGGAGTGATTGCGCTTCATTATGAGACAACTCGGAATGAATGAAAAATAATCAAGAGTCAGAGGATATAACGATTAAAGCCAAAAAAGTTTTAGATGTTTACTAATCTGCAGTTAATAAATTATATGATTCTATCATTTTAACTGTTTAACTTTCGATCCATGAAGCAAACACCTTTTTCTGAACTGAATCAGAACCAGTTAAAAATCAGAGAAAAAGCCTTAAAGACGGCTGTTGTAATATTAAGCGGTATGCTTCTGATATTATTTGCAATAACAGGATATCTGACATTCGTAAAAGGTTTTTCAGTATTTAGCATTCTCCCTTTTATATTTCTGCCGATCTTCCTGATCAAATATCCTAAATCTGAAAAAAATACGTACAGAAATTAATTCCAGAAATACCTGAATTCGTTAGATAAACCAGTCGGCAGTTAACATATCTCCCAGATTGACAGATCTTGTTTTTGTTTCTCAAAAAAGATGTCCTAAAATAGATTTCACTAATTCATTGGTTTTAGCATATAATTTAAAATCCGGAGCAGGTATTTCTTTCAATCCACATTGATTTTACGATCATGTAAAAGCATTATCTTTATCATAAAATATCTGTCGATGATTCGTTTTTCATTCTTTCTAATTTTCCTGCTACTTACCGGATTCTCAACTCCAATTGAAAAACACATCTCCGATGAGCGGGAACGATGGGAAATACATGCAGCGAATACCGAGATCATCAGAGATGATTTTGGAGTACCTCATATTTATGGCAAAACGGATGCTGATGCTGTTTTCGGCTTATTATATGCGCAGTGCGAAGATGATTTCAACCGTGTAGAACAGAACTATATCTGGGCAACCGGCAGACTTGCAGAAGTAGAGGGCGAAAACGCCATTTACAGTGATCTTCGTGCAAAGCTATTCATGACTCAGAAAGAAGCTGAAATCAAGTATCAGAACAGCCCGCAATGGCTCAAAGACCTTTGTCTGGCTTTTGCCGATGGTATCAACTTTTATCTTTCAAAACACCCTGAAGTAAAACCCAAACTGCTCACACGCTTTGAGCCCTGGATGCCGATGTATTTCAGTGAAGGCTCTATTGGGGGAGACATTGAAAAGATATCTACCCGAAAAATTGCTGAATTCTACGGCAGACCTGATGCTCGTATGATTCCCAAAATAATGACCGGCTCCCTCCTTCTTAAGGATAATGAACCACGTGGCTCCAATGGATTTGCGGTTTCGGGAAAGCTAACGGAATCCGGAAATGCAATGCTGTTAATTAACCCACATACCTCCTTTTTCTTTCGTGGTGAAGTGCATGTTCAAAGTGAACAGGGGCTCAATGCTTATGGTGCTGTAACCTGGGGGCAGTTCTTTGTTTATCAGGGATTTAATGAGAAAACCGGCTGGATGCATACCAGTTCAGATGTGGATATCATGGATGAATTTGAAGAAACGATCATCAGAGGTCCAAATGGTATCAGTTACAAATATGGAAAGCAAACGAAAGCACTCGATTCGCTTGATCTGAACCTCAGCTATAAAAGTGAAAATGGTTTCAAATCAAAGAATTTCAGAATTTACCGGACTCATCACGGTCCGGTAACTCATGCTTCAGGAGAAAAATGGGTAGCTACTGCCATGATGTGGGATCCGGTGAAGGCGCTGCAGCAATCTTTTCTTCGAACAAAAAACTCCAGTCAGAAGCAATTTCATCAAATGATGAATATCCGGACAAATTCATCTAACAATACCGTTTATGCTGATGCAGATGGGAATATAGCTTATTATCATGGAAACTTCATACCTAAAAGAGATACAAAATTTGATTACAAAGAACCTGTTGATGGCAGTAATCCTAAAACAGACTGGAAAGGTTTACATCCGCTTAAAGACAATATATTTCTCTTAAATCCTGCAAACGGCTGGATTCAAAACTGTAACTCTACTCCTTTTACCAGTGCCGGATCATCCAGTCCGAAGGCTGAAAAGTATCCCCGCTATATGTCTTACTCTCCTGAAAATTACAGAGGAATACATGCCATTTCACTACTAAGTAATGCAAAAAACCTAACTATCGACAAGATGATAAACCTTGCTTACGATCCTTATCTACCCGGAGCTGAAGAGCTGATTAAAGGGCTCATACAGGCCTATGATCAAAATCCGGGCAACAACGAGGACATGAAAAAAGCTATAAATCACCTTAAAAACTGGGACTTTAAGGTGTCGGCAAATTCAATTTCCATGACTATCAGCCAGTTTTATCTGAACACTTATACTAAATCAGGGAAAATTCCGGCCGGACTACACTTCATGCAAAGAGTTGAATACATGAGTTCTAAGTCGCCCGCAGCTGAGCGCCTGAGCATTTTTGCTGAAAGTCTGGCCGAACTAAAAACCGATTTTGGTTCCGTAGAAACTGCCTGGGGTGAGTTTAATCGTTATCAGCGAATTAACGGAGATATCAACCAGAATTTTAATGATACCTTACCCAGCATACCAATTGGAATGGCATCAGGAGAATGGGGGGCACTGGCGTCATACGGAGCAAGAAAAGGCGAAAACACAAAACGGCAATATGGGGTTTCAGGTAATAGCTTCGTGGCGGTAGTAGAATTCGGAGAAAAAGTTAAGGCTAAAACTCTGCTGGCAGGTGGGCAGAGTGGTGATCCAAAATCACCCCATTTTAGTGATCAGATGCTGAGATATGCCAACCGGAAATTTAAAACTGTAGCATTTTATCGAGAGGATGTACTTAAACGAGCAGAAACAAGGTATCATCCGGGCGATAAGAAATAAAAAACGAAACGAATGAAAAGAATTGTTAAGACTATCATCTATAGCATTATTGTGATTAATACGACCAATTTGAATGCGCAAGAGATCATACCTCTTTATACCGGCGAAATCCCAAACAGCAAGCCTACTACCAATAAAGAAAAGTCCGAACTGGGGGCAGACGGAATTTTACGGATCAGTGAGGTTTCTGTACCTACTTTGAGCATTTATGCATTAAAGAACCAGAAGAAAAACCCTGCAGTGATCATTTGCCCGGGTGGTGGATATAAGATTCTGGCGGCATCACATGAAGGATCAGATGTAGCTAAAGCCTTAAATCAAATGGGTGTCACGGCATTTGTTCTGAAGTATCGTATCCCTGATGATTCAACCATGCCCGACAAATCAATCGGTCCGCTACAGGATGCGCAAAGAGCAATTCAGATGGTCCGTGAAAATGTCGAGAAATGGGGAGTAGATCCTTCAAAAATAGGGATTATGGGTTTCTCTGCCGGCGGACATCTGGCTGCCAGTGCATCCACACGCTATGATGAGCAAGTGATTGAGAATCCGAAGCAAACCTCACTCAGGCCAGACTTCTCTATTCTGATTTATCCTGTCATCAGCTTCATGGAAGAAGTTACGCACAAAGGCAGTCGTACTAATTTACTGGGACCTAATCACGGACAGCAGAAGCTGGAAAGGTATTCAAATGAACTAAATACTAGTGCTCAAAGCCCTCCTGCTTTTCTGGTTCATGCCGGAGATGATGTTGCGGTTCCGGCAGCAAACAGTATCCGCTATTATGAAGCGCTGTTGAAGCACAAAATCTACAGCAGTCTGATTATTTATCCACATGGCGGACATGGCTTTGGCATGAATAATAAAACCACAGCTGATAAATGGATGGATAGCTTGAAGAATTGGCTTAACTCTATGAAGATGCTTTAAATCTGAAATCCGTACATCTCAATATTTTTTATAATTTCAGGCCCGATGAAATTATACCCTTTTGCGCTGCTTTTTTTTCTTTCATTTTTGTTCGCATCCTGCGGTCATATCAGCAAGATGGCCGAAGAACCTGCCCCAACATTTACCGCAATTAAAGGGATCAGATACACTGAGGTAAAACGTCGTTTCAATAACGGACTTTCATTCACAGATCAGGGTTTTCAGCTGGAGCCGGAATGGAATCTTTATTTCAACGCGGATGACTCAGTCAGGATTTACAGTCCGGAGAAGAAACAATATATGACTTACCGTATCTTCCACAGTCATAAAGCATTATTCCAGTTTGCCCGTGAATGGATCAGAGTGAAACATGTAAGCAAAGACAGTCTGATTTTTCAGGTCATGGAGCTTGAATCGAGGGTCGTCATGGAAGACCTTTCCAATATTACGATGACACTTTACTCGGATGAGTATATTAAAAATGTACTTAAAACCACTGCAGAGAAGCTGAAGGCTCCTTCAAAAGAAGATAGCCTGTTTATAAAGTATCGTGCTATACAAGCAAACAGCCATCCTGACAGTGCATTTGCGGCACGTAATCCGGTTATATTTAAAAGTAAGAGCAAAATTTTAACAGTGGAGAAGATCAAACCGGCTCTTGATCCCTATCTGGGTTTTGTAAACCGGTCTGAAGAGTACCTATACCCCGAATACCGTATTAATATCAGTAAAGCCTATAACAACTTTCAGTATTCTTTTGAAGTAAGAGTGGATCATACCGGTAAAATGCAGTTCAAAAAATTTCTGGTACCGGTCGAACCTGAATTTCTGGAAACAAAAACCAGGGTTGCACAGGGTATTATTGATGTTTATCTCAAAAACTTATTAGAAGTAATACCAGGAAATACGCTTGGATATCCTCATTCAAGCCTGGTTAATCTCCATGTGATTGGAAAGAAAATCAATGAATAATTTTAAACATCAACTCCTTCATTAACTCTCCCTGATCTGTATTTCCACTGGCATCCACACCTTTACTTTTCAGATCACACTCTCTCAGATAAGAAATCACCCTGAAAACTTTTTCCTTAGTAAAATTCCTGCCTGCTGTTTCATAATCTTTTACAAAAAATGGTGCTACACCCAGCTCTCTGGCAAGTCCCTGAGGCGAACGGTCACTTGCATAATGATATTTCAGAATTTTGGTAAAGTATGAATTCAAAGCACCCAGAATGAGCTGAATCGGATTATTTTTCGGATTATCAGCAAAATAGTTAATGATCTGATTTACCTTATAGGCATCCTTTCTGGCAATAGCATTCTGTAACTCAAAAACATTAAAGTCTTTACTGATTCCGATATTATTCTGAATATCAACGATGTTGATTAAATGTCCTGATGGCACATTAAGAATGAGTTTTTCCAACTCATTGGAAACCTTCGACAAATCGCTGCCTAAATACTCTGCCATCAATGCAGCGGCCTGAGGCTGAATTTTATACCCCTTTTCTCCGGCAAAGCCTTCTATCCAGGCAGCAACTTTTGATTCATGAATCGGAACCGACTCAAAAACAAGTCCCTTTTTCTCAATAGCCTTGTAAACCTTCTTTCGCTTATCAAACTTACCATTACGATAGCAGAACACGAGAATGGTACTCGGTAATGGATTATCTAGGTAAGAGAGCATTGGATCAGCAGATTTCTTATCATCATCTCCCTCCTTGCCCCATTTTAACTCCTGAGCCTCTTTCACCAGTATCACCTGATAATCGCTCATCATGGGGTAGCGTTTGGCAGCATTCAGGATACCGGTAACATCAGAGTCTTTGCCATACAAAACGGTCTGGTTAAACCCCTTTTCAGCCTCACTGAGTACATGGTGTTCGATATAATCACTGATCTTGTCAATATAATAGGACTCTTCACCATGAAGAAGATAAACCGGACGAAATCTCCGGTCTTTCAAATCTTTTAGAATATCGCTTACAGTCATCTAAGGTCGAAATTACGAATTAATGCATATTTGAGATGGAATACCTTAAGAAAAATTTAAACATCAGAAAGTGCAAAGATTTCAGGGATTTTATGAAATTTACAGGCATGTTCGATGCTGTTCCGTTAAACCTTCCCCAATATCCTCTGAGAATAAAACAGGACGATAAGGGTATCTATATCTTCGACGATATCCGTAAAAAGTTCCTCGTTCTTACTCCGGAAGAATGGGTCAGACAACATCTCGTACACTTCCTGATCCGTGAGAAAAAATATCCTAAATCATTAATCAGGCTTGAAGGCGGACTCAAATTAAACAGCAGACAGAAGCGATCCGACATTCTGATTTTCAATAATACAGGGGAAAAAATATTATTGGTTGAATGTAAAGCGCCGTCAGTAAAGATTAGTCAGAATGCTTTTGACCAGATTGCGAGATATAATTTTGTTCACCGGGTTCAGTGGCTATTAGTAAGCAACGGGATACAACATTATTGTTGTGAAATTGACTTTAAGAACAGCAGCTACAGATTTGTAGAGGATTTACCGGAATATTCAGGATAACTTCTAAATCACCTGAAACTATTTCTTTGTTAAATCGGGTATAAAATGCAATTAAACTCACTAAGTTTTGTTACAAAAAAGCAAAAGCAGAGTCTAAGAGAAGACATATACGAATATTGTAAGTTCGACGACAATTCTGAAAATACCTCCCTGGTTAATTGACTCTTAAAACTGATGCCACTTTATAAACAATTTAATAAAACGATTCTCAGGAAAAATCCAAAAATGAAAAACCATTCTAAACATATATCAGTTATTCATTTGGGGTTTAATGCAATATATTTGTTGTTTCAATTTCCGGATTCAATAAATCTGTAGACTTTTTTCAAGTAGAATGGAATTAACCAAGTGGCTTTTTGCTATAATCTTTTCAATTGCCGGCTTCAATCTACATGCCTCTCACGATGCTCAGGATCCAGCCCCTGATGCCGTCAATGGTGTCCTTGATCTTCGTCGGACAGTACTGAGTAAGAACATTCCACTGAATGGTGAATGGTTTTTTTATTGGAAACAGTTTGTCAGACCTGGAGAAGAAAATAAATCCACAGGCCATATTATTAATTTCCCTTCCAGATGGGATAACTATCCCATGAATGGTAAAACCCTCCCTTCTTTCGGATATGCCAGCTACACACTTCAGATCCTCTTACCAAAGACAGATCGTTCAATCAGGCTAGCTGTTCCAGAAATGTATACTTCTTACCGATTGTATGTTAATGGAAGATTGGGAGCCGAAAATGGCACGATAGGCGACAAAAAAGAAGATTCTGTGCCTTACTGGGGATACCGGTCAATAGATTTGCCGGAAGGATCAGATACTATTAAAATAGTTCTCCATGTTTCTAATTTTGTGCATTCCAAAGGGGGAGTCAGTAAACCAATTTACCTCGGTTATAAAGAAAAAATAGAAGAATCAAGAACTCAAAGTATAGCAATAGATCTTATTCTGACAGGATGTTTGTTTATGGGAGGGCTTTTCTTTCTTGGCTTATATCTTCTAGGGAACCGCGATAAAGCTATTTTATTCTTTTCGCTTTACTCCATTGTTTACAGCTACAGAATTATCGGGACACGCAATTACATGCTGCATACGCTTCTTCCCGATGTCAACTGGTATCTTACAACAAGATTAGAATATATCAGTTTATTTCTTGGCATTGGTTTGTTCGCTCTTTATACGTGTTACCTCTATTCTGAAGATGTTAAGAAATGGTTCATCATCATCATCAGCTCTTTATGCTTTATGTTTGCGGGATGTAGTCTGATATTACCTCCTGTTTACTTTACTCAGTTGATTAACCCCTTCCTGTTCATCATGGCTTTATGTATACTTTATACGCCATACCTTTATTTCAAAGCGTTCAGAAAGAAAAGGCCGGGGTCAATTTATGCCTTGTTGAGCGTTATTGTACTGATGTTTATTTTTGGTGTTTCCCTGTTAAATTACTGGCATCTGATACCACCAATGGAATTTATCAGTTTCATCTGCTATATCGCATTCTTCTTTCTTCAGGCTCTGATTCTTTCACACAGAGTATCCTTTACGCTTAAAAAAGCCCGAGAGGAGGCAGAGCTGGGTTTGAAAGCCAAAAGTGATTTTCTAAGCACAATGAGTCACGAAATCAGAACCCCATTGAATTCGGTGATTGGAATGAGCCATTTATTGTTAAGAAATAATCCCAAAGAAGACCAGAAAGAAAAATTGGAAGTGATGTTATTTTCGGCAAATAACCTACTGGCCATAGTTAATGATATCCTTGACTTTAATAAAATCGAAGCAGGTAAAATTACATTTGAACATATAGAAATGGATATTAACTCCATTTCGAAATATATCATTAAAAGTCTGCAGGATGAGGCCAATAATAAGGGTATAGGATTGAAATTAAATCTGGATAACAAAATCAGGAACAGGGTACTCGGAGATCCGACAAGGTTAACACAGGTTTTAAACAACCTGTTGCATAATGCCATTAAATTTACCAGAAAGGGGCGTGTGCAACTTAGTATCAAAGTAATTGATGAGACTGAAAATGAAATCAGCATTGAATTCAGCATAGAAGATACGGGGATTGGTATTTCGAAAGAAAGTCAAGAGTTAATTTTTGGTCGTTTTACCCAGGCTGATTCTTCTACCTCCAGAGATTATGGAGGGACTGGCCTGGGACTTGCTATCAGTAAGAAAATACTTCAGTTGCAAAACTCAGAATTAAAACTGCAGAGTGAACCCGGAATAGGCTCAGTATTTTATTTCACGCTACCATTTAAAAAATGTATTGACTATCATGAAAATAAATCTGAAGCAGACGGAAACCCAACTGGATATAAGGAAACTCTGGATGGAGTAAGTATTCTTCTGGTTGAAGATAATCCGATGAATGTACTGGTAGCCAAAGAATTTCTGGAACGTTGGGGAGCTAAGGTAAGTATTGCAACAAACGGCGAAGAAGCAGTCAACATGATTGATGATTCGGTTCATAATCTGGTTCTGATTGATCTTCATATGCCGGTTATGGACGGATACGATGCAAGTAAAATTATGCGTAGCAAAGGTGTCAGATTACCTATTATTGCCTTAACAGCCAATCTGGCTAATGAAATCAAGGATAAAATTGAACAATCGGGCATCAATGATATTATCGTCAAGCCATTCCTTCCGGATGATCTGTACAAAAAGATTTTATATTATATTTCCCAAAAGCTATAGGTCTAAACAGCTTGGAAAGCTGCTCATTTAACCCCTTACTTAAGAAACAAGAACAAAAACTTGCGGATTAAAATTATTAATCGTAATATTGCGATATATTATGGGACTAACTAAATCTGAAATATTCACAAAAGAGCAGAATGAACTGGCTCAATTGCTAAAAGCACTGGCTCATCCTGCCCGTATAGCAATCATCCAGCACATCATTCAATCAAAAGCCTGTATATGCGGCGACCTCGTTGATGAACTTGGATTAGCGCAAGCCACTATATCGCAACATCTCAAAGAGCTTAAAAACGTCGGGATTATCAAAGGAACAATTGAGGGTGCCAGTGTTTGTTATTGTCTTGATTCCCAGAAATGGAAAATGATAAAAAATCTCACGGCAGATTTCTTTTCATCAGCACTTTGCAATGAAAATTGCTGCTAAAAAAATTTAATATTTATTATCGCAATATTACAATATAACATTCACAATAAATTCGCAATACAATGAAAACGGAATCAGAAATCAAAGAAATGGTGAAACAGAAATACAGCGAGATTGCTTTACAGGATAAAACGACCAACCAATCTTCCTGTTGCGGAGCTGGATCGTGCAGTACTGAAGTATACAATATCATGAGCGATGATTATACAGAGCTAAAAGGTTATAATCCGGATGCAGATCTGGGTCTTGGCTGTGGTTTACCAACCCAGTTTGCGGCAATCAAAAAAGGAGATGTTGTTATTGATCTGGGTTCAGGTGCCGGAAATGATTGTTTTATTGCAAGAGCCGAAACCGGAGAAAGTGGAAAAGTTATCGGAATTGATTTCACAGATGCAATGATCAATAAATCCCGTGAAAACGCTGAAAAACTTAATTTTAATAATGTTGAATTTCGTCAGGGGGATATAGAACATATGCCTGTAAGCGCAAATACAGCTGATGTGGTAGTCAGCAATTGTGTTCTTAATCTTGTACCGAACAAAAACAACGTTTTCGCAGAGATTTACCGCGTTTTAAAACCTGGCGGACACTTCAGTATATCCGATATTGTACTGCATGGCAATCTTCCTGATCAGTTAAAGAATGCTGCTGAAATGTATGCAGGTTGTGTTTCGGGTGCGATTCAGAAAGAAACCTATTTAGAACTGATTAAGATCAACGGATTCAGTAATATTAAGATCCAGAAAGAGAAAGCCATTATTATTCCTGACGATATTCTCTCCAATTATCTTTCAGCAGCTGAAATCGAAGCATTTAAATCAGGAGAAACCGGAATATTCAGCATCAGCGTATATGCTGAAAAACCTAAACAAGCAACTACCTGTACACCTGGTGGTGATTGTTGCTAATTTTTCTATAGCCGGCAGACCTGCAAAAGGTAGCCGGCTTAGAAAACTAGCTTGATAATCAGTCATTTTCAAGAACCTTTTTGATACAACCATCGTATCAAAGGAAAAAGATTGATCATTATGACTTATCAGTATTATATCAGTAATTATCGTTCATTAAGAACAGAGGTTCCTTATTGGAAGTTTTCTATTGTCATTGCTCTTTTTCTGGTTTTGAATATCATTGGCTATAATTTTGAATACATTGCGGTTATAACCATGAATTTGACTCTGAGCTTAATACTTTTTCTACTTATTTTCTCTTATTTTCAGAAATGTCAAAAGGTACCCTTCGTCGAAATAAACAATGAATCATTAAATTATTTCGATGCCGAAAAGAATGAAATTATAAAGGTATGTGTAAAAGATATTACCCATATCAATACCAAATTTTGCGAATTAAGAGTACATACCGATGAAAAGATTCATGTTCTTTACTTAAATGCAATCAGAAACGAAACAAAGCGCTGGGAGATTAAAGAAAAGATCAGAACATTAAAAAGCTGACAGAATTTTAAACTCCGCCAGCCTTAAAATCTATTTCAATTAATTTATTGTAATGTCTTCAGTCCTGCTTCCAGGATTGCAATTTTAGACAGGGCATCCTCTTTTTTACGTCGCTCATTATCAACAACTTCAGCTTTTGCATTCTGAATAAAGCGTTCATTTGACAATTTAGCCTCCACTGACTTAAGAAAGCCCTGAAGATATTCGATTTCTTTACTGATGCGTTCACGCTCTGCCTCGGCATCAATATTATTTTCAAGGGGAACAAAGAATTCATCTTTACCAGCCATAAAGGTACCAGCACCCGGAATCGGTTCTTCAACAAAGTTAACTTCGCTGATATTAGCAAGTTTATGGATAATGTTCGTATAATCCTTGTAATTTAAGGTCGAATTTACTTTAACAGATAAACCAAGTGCCTCCTTAGGTGATATTTGCTTTGTATTTCTAATATTTCTAATTTCAGAGATAAGCTGCTTAACTATATCAAAATCACTTAATAAAGCAGTATCAACCTTACCTGCAACAGGATAAGCGGCAATGATGCAGCAATCATTTTCTGCTCTTTCTTCAAACAAATCGTCATGCCATAATTCTTCAGTCAGGAATGGCATTAAAGGATGTAAAAGCTTTAAAATACGTTCAAAAAACTCAATCGTAACCCGATAGGTTTCAGCGTCAATCGGCTGTTGATAGGCCGGTTTAATCATTTCCAGATACCATGCGCAGAAATCATCCCAAACCAATTTATAAATACCCATCAGTGCTTCAGAAAGACGATACTGGCTGTAATCAGATTCAATATTAGTCAGGGCGTTATTAAAAGCAGATTCGAACCAATTAATTGCCTGCTGATTCGTATTCGGAAGGTTAGCATCTGTTTCCCAGCCCTTTACCAACCTGAAAGCATTCCAAATTTTATTGGCAAAATTTCTGCCCTGCTCACAATAGCTTTCGTCAAACATCAGGTCATTCCCCGCCGGTGAGCAAAGTAACATTCCAACTCTCACACCATCAGCCCCATAGGTATCAATTAAACCAATTGGATCAGGAGAATTTCCCAATGATTTAGACATTTTACGTCCCTGCTTATCGCGGACAATACCTGTCAGATACACATTTCTGAAAGGTACTTCCCCTCGGAATTCGTGTCCTGCCATAATCATCCGGGCCACCCAGAAGAATAAAATCTCTGGTGCTGTAACAAGATCATTAGTCGGATAATAGTATTTGATGTCTGCATTATCCGGATCCTTAAATCCATCAAACACAGAAATAGGCCATAACCACGACGAAAACCAGGTATCCACAACATCCTCATCCTGTGTAATTGCAGATGTATCTGATTCTGGATATTGAGCTTTAAACTGCAAAACCGCTTCTTCCCTGGTCTTAGCAACTACCCACTCCCCTTTCTTATTATACCATGCCGGAA
>Ga0208492_1001453_pt1 | contig 14502 bp, 14 predicted proteins | sample Subbioar_CSW14AB_FD_184820 | JGI IMG/M metagenome (GOLD analysis project Ga0208492, IMG submission 184820) | Serpentinite rock and fluid subsurface biosphere microbial communities from McLaughlin Reserve, California, USA - CR12Mar_CSW14AB (SPAdes) | ecosystem: Environmental > Terrestrial > Deep... | reverse complement strand
TCACAGATTCTGAAATTGATACCATGCTGGAGGATCTGGAGGGTCAGCGAAAAAGCCTTGTTGAGCTGAGAAAGCTGGATATACAGAATCAGGTTTCTCCTGCCCTGAACTTTAATCCGCTTCCGGCAGGTTATCGCTTTCCTGATCAGTCAAACTATTTTAAAGTTACGCCCTTACAATCTGTAAAAATGCCTTCCAACAGGGATGAACTTGCTTTTTACAGTATTCCTCAGCTTGCTGCACTTTTGCGTACGCGGCAGATCAGTTCTGTTGAACTCAGCCGGTTTTTTATTGAGCGTATCAAGAAATATGATTCGGCATTATTGTTTTCCATCAGTATTACTGAGGAGCGTGCAATGAGGCAGGCAAAACAGGCAGATGCTGAAATTGCTGCCGGAAAATACCGGGGTTTGCTTCATGGTATTCCTTTCGGTATCAAAGATCTTATTGCGACAAAAGATTATAAAACTACCTGGGGTTCTGTTCCATTCAAAGAACAGCATATTGATCTGGATGCCACTGTTTTAACAAAGCTTGAGAATGCCGGAGCGGTGCTGATTGCCAAACTGACTCTGGGTGAACTGGCCATGGGGGATGTATGGTATGGAGGTAAAACCAGAAATCCATGGGATATAAAAAGAGGATCCAGCGGATCATCAGCCGGTTCAGCTTCTGCAGTAGCGGCCGGTTGTATGCCTTTTGCAATTGGTTCTGAAACTCTGGGTTCTATTGTTTCACCTTCAACTGAATGTGGAACAACAGGTTTGAGACCGAGTTTCGGGCGTATCAGTAAACATGGTGCCATGGCATTGAGCTGGAGTATGGATAAGTTAGGTCCGATAGCTCGTAATGTTCAGGATTGTGCTATAGTTTTTAATGCAATCCATGGTGCTGATGGGAAAGACCTGAGTGTGATTGCTGCTCCGTTCAATTATACCGCTCCGCTGAACAACAGCCTGAAAGGAACGCGGATAGGTTATATTCAATCTGAGTTTAAGCGGAAATACGCAAATTCTGCAAATGACAGTCTGACACTGATTAAACTGAAGGAAATGGGTGCGGAACTGGTTCCTTTTGAATTACCGGAATTACCTTACAGGGATATGCTGATAGTCTTATCAGCTGAATCTGGAGCTGCTTTTCAGAACTTAAGCTTAACCAATCGCGATGACCTGATGGTCAGGCAGGATAAAAATGCATGGCCAAGTGGTTTTCGATCTGCACATTTTATCCCTGCCGTAGAATATATTCAGGCAAACCGGGCCAGGACAATTCTGATCGAACAGCTTCATCAGAAAATGAAAGGTATTGATGTATTTGTTGCACCTGCTTTTGGTCAGAATCTGTTGGCAACAAATTTAAGTGGTCATCCCTGTGTGGTGATGCCAAACGGATTCAGAGATGGCCTGCCGGGTAGTATAACCTTTACAGGACAATTGTTTGGGGAGGGAAAGTTGCTTAAGGTTGCCGGGGCTTATCAGAGGGCTACAGGGTTTAATAAGAAACACCCTTCAATGAGTTTTTAGAAGATAAATCAGCCGCATAACAAGGTATCAATGCAACATATCAATACAGCTTTCCGGCTTCAGAAAGCTCATAGTATCAGTTTACGAAGTACGGATGCCGGCGAACGGAAAGACAAACTCAGGAAGTTAAAGTCGCTGATTCAGGAAAACGAAGAATTGATATTTGAAGCACTTCAAAAAGACCTTAGAAAATCGGAGTTCGAAGCGGCGTTGACCGAGGTTTATTTTGTGTATGCTGAAATAGATTTTGCGATAAAAAATCTATCAGCCTGGTTAAAGCCCCGTAGGGTTCGGGCAGCTATTAGTGGTTTATTTACAAAAAACAGGATATTTTACGAACCTAAAGGAGTTTCCTTAATCATTGCGCCCTGGAATTATCCCTTCCAGTTATTGATTTCACCACTTGTTTCGGCTATTGCAGCAGGTAATTGTGCAATGCTTAAACCTTCCGAATTAAGTCCGGCTACCGGTGCTTTGCTTTCGAAATTGATTAATGAGAACTTTGATCCGAAAGAAATTGCCTGTTTTGAAGGTGGAATTGACACTTCGGAAGCTTTACTTGAATTACCTTTTGATCATATTTTCTTTACCGGGAGTTCGAAAGTAGGTAAAATAGTAATGTCGGCCGCGGCCCGGCATTTAAGCTCCCTCACCCTTGAACTGGGAGGTAAATCTCCCGTTGTGATTACCAAAGATGCTGATCTGGAAAAGGCGGCTGAAAAGATTGTCTGGGGAAAGTTTATGAATTCCGGACAAACCTGTATCGCGCCTGATTATGTTTTGATTGATGCGGATAAAGAGCAGGAGTTCCTCAGGCTCGCATCATTAAAAATTGAGCAGCTGTTTTATAAGAATAAAATACTGGATAAGAGCAGTTATGGAAAGATTATTAATCTGAATCATTACACACGTTTAAAAGTGATCTGTGATGAGGCGGTGAAAGATGGAGCAATAGCCAAAAGTGCCGGTACCGACAGTGATGAAGATCTGACAATTGCCCCCGTTTTGTTAAGCAGGGTTTCAGAGTCTTCTGCAGTAATGCAGGAGGAAATATTCGGCCCTTTACTTCCTGTAATTACCTTTCAAACGGTGGATCAGGCTATTGAGCTGATTAACCATAAACCTAAACCACTTGCACTATATATTTTTTCCGGTTCAGATATAACGGTCAAGAAGATCATCGGGCAGACTTCAGCAGGAGGAACCTGTGTGAATGATGTCATTTTACATATCTCAAATCCAAATCTTCCGTTTGGAGGTATAGGAAACAGTGGATCAGGCAGTTATCATGGATTTTTTGGATTTAAGGCATTTTCACATGAACGTGCGGTGATGTTCCAATCTAAAATAGATTTTGGTAAAATTGTATATCCACCCTATCAGAATAAGAAAGGCTGGTTAAAATGGATTAAAAAAATTATGTGATGACGGATGTATTGCATTTGTTTCCGGTACTTAATTCCTCTCTTATTGAGCTACTGTCGGGGTTAAATCAGCGGCAATGGAATACTAATACTTTATGCAGCCAATGGAAAGTCAGGGATATTGCAGCCCATTTGCTTGATGGGGCACTCAGAAGAATTTCAGCTGGCAGGGATGGAAACCTGATGGATGGACCGGAAATTCATTCTTATTCGCAGTTAGTATCTTATTTGAATGAATTGAATGCTGACTGGATAAAGGCTTACCGCAGGGTAAGTCCGCAGCTGATTATTTCTCAACTCAGCTCTGTCTATGAAGAATTGTATACTTATCTGAAAACATTAGATCCTGAGGCTCCGGCTATTTTTCCGGTATCATGGGCGGGGGAAGGAAGCTCAACTAACCGATTTGATATTGAGAGGGAATATACCGAACAATGGCATCATCAGCAGCAAATCAGAATGGCGGTGGGTGCAGCTTCAATTCTGAATCGTGAATTTTATAATCCTTTCCTCCGGATTTGTATGAAGGCATTGCCTTATCATTATCGTAGTATAAATGCGGAGGAGGGAAGTACGGTCAGAGTGGAAGTTGTTGGAGACACCGGTGGAGTCTGGTGTATACAGTACCTGTCGGGCAGCTGGCATTTCTCCGATAAATTTGAGCAGGCTGATTCAATGGTTTTTATTGATGAAAATATTGCATGGATGCTTTTTTCAAATGCAGTTAAAGTCAGTGAAGCTGCTCAGTTCTGGCAGGTTTTAGGAGATCGGCAGCTGGGAGCACATGTTCTTTCAATGCGAACTTTTATGGTTTATTAATTTAAATAACATGAACCCGGCATGTTATTTAAAAGCCACATACCTGCCTACCGGCAAGCAGGGAAACATAGCATTTTATAGCTGTCAACCTTCATTTTAGATACAGATAGCCTTGAAGCGAAGCTTCAACCTATGTGATTTACAATCTATGTTTCCTTTAAACATAATATAAGTAAATCTATGTGGTTAATTATTGATCTTTATATATCGAATTCACATTAAATAAATATGATAAAGGATCAGGAACAGTTAAAATATCCGATAGGGAAGTTTAAGCCGGGACGTCCTGATGAAGACGAATATCCCGAATTGATGGACGCTTTGCTGGCATTACCCGGAAAGGTTCGTGCTGCTGTCAATAGCTTAAGCGATGAACAGCTGGATACACCGTACAGAGAAGGGGGCTGGACTTTGAGACAGGTAGTTCATCATCTTCCCGACAGCCATATGAATGCCTATATCCGTTTCAAGCTTGCCCTGACTGAAGATAATCCGGCAATACGGATTTATCACGAAGACCGATGGGCTGAATGTGAAGAGGCACGGTCGGGACCTGTCATTGATTCGCTTGACCTTCTTGAAAGCATGCATAAGAGATGGGTCTCCTTTCTGCGGACCTTCAGGAAAGAGGATTTTTTAAGAACATATTTTCATCCGCAGCACCGGAAGAATTTTGTGCTGGCAGAGGTACTGGCCATGTATGTCTGGCATGGTGAACATCATTTGGCTCATATTGTAGAAACGAAAAAAGCCAGGGGCTGGTAAAAAAAATAGCTCTTTAGCCATGCGGCTAAAGAGCTATTCAATATTTATGATTTTTAATTACTGCCCGCTTTTGGCTTCTTCTTTCATTTTTTCGTTGGCAACAATAACAATTTCTACACGACGGTTTTTGGATCTGCCTTCTTCGGTAGTATTGTCTTCTATTGGTTCACTTTCACCTCTTCCCTGAGTATTCAGGCGGGATGAACTGATTCCCTGAGCAATTGCATAAGATTTAACTGCGGCAGCACGACGTTCTGAAAGTCTTTGATTATACTCATCTGTACCGGTAGCATCAGTGTGTCCAACAATGGTTACAATAGTTTCCGGATTATTCTTTAATGAGGTAGCCAGATTTTCAATATTGGTTCTTGCAGCAGGCTTCAGAGCAGTCTGATTCACGTCAAAAAGGATCCCTGAGTCGAATTTTACAATAATTCCTTCACCTTCACGGATAACTTCAGCATTTGGAACGGTTTGCTTTATTTCCTCAGCCTGACGGTCCATTTTACGGCCAATCAGTGCTCCGGCTGTACCACCGATGGCACCACCCAGAATAGCACCCACTGCAGTATTCCCTGCTTTCTTGCCAATAATAGCCCCTATAGTTCCTCCGGCTGCTGAACCGATTACAGCTCCTTTTTGCGTTTTTGTTGCAGTTGCACATGCCTGAAATAACATGGCAGACGCAGCAATTGCTAACGCCCATGTTGCAGTTTTAATCTGTATACTTTTCATAACTGTATTATTTAGTTTGTTCGGAATTATTTCAAATGAAATGCCAAAGCATAAATAAACATTAAAGCGTGTACCTTTATTGTAAATATACATGAAAAATAACAATAAAATAAGTCTGCTTGGATGTGGCTGGTTGGGTTATCCACTTGCTAAATACCTGATAAGCAAAGAATTTAACGTAAAAGCAAGTACGACAAGTCCGGAAAAATTAGAGTTATTTAAATCAGAAGGAATTGACCCATATTTAGTACAGTTCGATGTAAATGGTCATGATCCTGAACTTTTTGATTTTTTAGATTCTGAAGTTCTTATCATTTCTGTACCTCCGGGGAGGAGAAATGCATCTGGTCCGGATAATTATCGGAAAATGGCCGGGATACTAAAACCTTTTCTCAGAGAGGGAAAAATTTCTAAAATCATCTTTATCAGTTCCACTTCAGTTTATCCTGACAATAATTCAGTAATAACAGAAAGTTCAGCTATAGTTCCTGAAACCGATTCGGCAAAGGTAATTGCAGAGTTTGAGGAAATGTTAAATGAAGCCAATAGCAAAGTGATCATTTTAAGGCTTGCCGGACTAATCGGACCCGGACGTATGCCGGGGAGGTTTTTTGCAGGTAAGACCAATATTCCTAACGGACTGGCACCGGTAAACCTCATTCATCTGGAGGATGTAATTACTCTGGTCAGTAAGCTGATTGATGATGAAAATGCCGAAGGGATATACAATGGTTGTACACCCATACATCCTGCAAAAGAAGAATTTTATACTCTGGCAGCAAAAACCGAAGACCTTCCTGCACCACAGTTTATCCCTGAAAAGACGAGCTGGAAAATAATCAGCACTGAGCGGACTGATAAGGAACTGAATTTTAATTATAAATATGCTTCACCAATAGACTGCCTGAAGGGTTTGTAACCTGCAGCTTAATCTTCTACCCTAAAATTCGTGCTTATTTTGTAAGATTCTTTCCTTAAATTTAACCTTTATCGAAACATAAGGAATTTACTAACCAAATTGTCCCAATCCTTATTTTCTGTTGCTTATAATATGAAGAGATTATTTTTTATTGCTTTTATTTTCTTTTTCGGGTCATCTTCTGATGCTGCAGTTATTGATTCTTTGCTTATAAAAAGAGTAAATGAATTATCTCTTCAGGTTCAAAAGAAATATGCCCCCGATAAGAGAACGGAATATTATCAGCTTAATCAGTTAACATCGGAGCCACTTAGTTATCATCTGGAAGTTTCCAGGGCTGAAGCAGCATCAGAATTAAAATCATTGTTAATGAAAGAAAATCTGGCTGTAACTATTAAAGAAGAGGTTCTGCCTTCTGCCCAGCCCGACTCTAAATCATATGGTGTAGCTAACTTGTCGGTCATTAACCAGCGGTACGCACCAAATCACGCGGCTGAAATGGCTACACAATCGCTTTTAGGTACTCCGGTAAAAATATTAAAGAAGGAAAGGGGAAACTATTTTATCCGTACTCCGGATAATTATCTTTCTTGGACAGAATCAGCCGGGATTGTCCCGATGACAAAGGCGGAGTTTGAGAACTGGCAAAGAGCTGAAAAGGTTGTTTATACCGAAATGTTTGGTTTAGCTTATACTGAGCCATCTGAGAATTCGCTGCCGGTATCTGACCTGGTTGCCGGAGATATCCTTCAGCTCTTATCTGAAGCCAATGGTTTCTATAAAGTAGCGTTTCCTGATAAGCGAACTGCCTTTATTTCTGTGAAGAAGGCCAGATCTTATGATCAGTGGAAAAACCAGCCTGATCCTACTGCCGTACAATTACTGAAAACTGCCCGGAATTATCTTGGTATACCTTATCTGTGGGGCGGTACATCCATCAAAGGGATGGATTGCAGTGGTTTTACGAAAACAAGTTATTTTATGCATGGGATTGTACTTCCAAGGGATGCTTCCCAGCAGGCACTGGTTGGAGATAAGGTAGATATATTCGAGAATGATTCTGTAAGTATAGATAAGGCTCTGAGGAATCTGAAACCGGGCGATCACCTTTTCTTTGCCGCTAATAAGAAAACCATGAGGGTTACTCATACTGCAATATACATCGGCGAGGGGGAATTTATTCAGGCTGCAGGCTTAGTCAGAATAAATAGTATGATCAGCGGCTCAAAAAATTACGATGACTTTCAGTCGCGTACTCTGGTAGGAGCCCGCCGAATATTAACAGCAATAGGAGATCCTGAAATAACAAGAGTCAGGCAACATCCTTATTATCAGGAACAAATAAATCAATAAATAGAAACTAAACAATTATTAACATATGAATATTTTCGTTGGAGGCCTTCCATTTAAAGTAGATGAAAAGGAATTAAGAGAGATTTTTGAAAAGTACGGTGAACCTACTTCTGTAAAGCTGATTATTGACAAGCAAAGCGGGCGCAGCAAAGGTTTTGGTTTTGTTGAAATGGATGATGAATCAGGACAGGAAGCTATTCAGGCTCTTGATGGTACTGAATTATACGGACGTAAAATCGGAGTCCGTATATCTGAAGAAAAGAAAACTGACAGAAGATTTTAGCCGGCATTTCGGTTAATATCTTCTGTTGGGGAGTTTGCTATTGAAACTAAATTCAGGTTTTAGCGTAACAATTGAATAACAATTAGCGGGCGATAATAATCGAATGAGCGAAAATGTTATTTTTGATATGAGTGTTTATTGCCTGTCTGTTTATTTTGGCGCGGCATTTGCTATAAATGTGATAATTTAAATACAATAGAAATTGATAATTATGATCACTGTGCCTGATGAAGGCTATGTTTTCAATAACATTGAACAATAAAAATTAAAAAAATGAAAAAGTTAGTTATTCTTTGCAGCGTAGTATTCTTATTTGCAGCAGTATCAGCATTTCGCGCTGTAGAAAAACCGGAATTCAAGTTTGAGAAAGAGACACATGATTTTGGTAAAATTCCGCAGGGAAAACCGGTAAGTGTTGATTTTAAATTTACAAACATTGGTGATGAGCCATTGATTATAAGCAATATTGAAAGTGTTTGTGGATGTACAGTTCCAAAGTATACCAATACCCCGGTATTAAAGGGACAAACCGGAACTATCACCGTTACCTATAATGCAGCGGCATTGGCTCCTTTCAGTAAAGGGCTGACTATCAGATCTAATGCTAAAACTCCTGTAAAAGTAATTTATATTAAAGGAGAAGTAGTTGCTGCTTCTGCAGAGTAAGAAATAATCAAATACGAAAAAGCCCCGGACTGAATTTCAGTCCGGGGCTTTTTTATGCAAAGAGATTTCAATCTAAATCCCTTTTACTTTCATTTTCAGGGTATAAACTGACTTGTTTGAGGTCATAAACAATATATTTTTGTCTTTTCCTCCAAAGGTCACATTAGCCGTCCAGCCAGGCAGATCAATATGTTCTATTTTTTCTCCTGCGGAGTTAAAAACAGTAATACCCCTGCCTGTGAGATAAAGATTACCTTTACTATCCAGAGTCATTCCGTCGGAGCCCATGTCAGTAAACAGCTTTCTGTCTGATAAGCTACCATCTTTATTGATGGTGTATTTATAAGTTTTCTTATCGCCGATATCTGCCACGAAAAGATTTTTGCCGTCAGCTGAACCAATGATGCCATTGGGTTTTACGAGTTTGTTGTCGACGATAATTGCCTTCTTCGAACCTTTTGGCAAATAATACACATGCTCTCCGTCTAATTCTGATTGCTTTCTTTCCCAGTAAGGACGCTGATAGTATGGATCAGTAAAATAGATTCCGCCTTTTTTATCAATCCATAGGTCATTGGGACCATTGAATCGTTTTCCTTCATAATTATCAAGTATGACGGTTACTTTTTTATCCGGACTGATTGACCATAACTCATTTTTTTCATCGGCGGCAGTGATTAGATTTCCTTTTTTGTCGAAATACATCCCGTCGGAATGGCCGGTTTTATCCATGAAAATGCTTAATTCACCCTCTTTGCTGTATTTCCAGATTTTATCTTCAATAATATCTGTAAAAAAGAAATTTCCCAGCTTATCTGCCACAGGGCCTTCCGTGAATTTGAATTGACTTGAAATTAATACCGGCTTTGCTCCATCGGCAATGATATCGGATTTCTTTTCCTGAACTATCCGGACAGGTGCTGAGTTCTTATCTGTATTAGCGATAATACCATAAGTCGCTAAGGGCAATGCCATGCTTAGCAATAAAGTTTTTGCTGTATTCATATCTGTAAATTATTGTCTATAAGGATGGTGTTTTTCCACCATCAACCGGAACATTAATCCCATTGATATAAGATGCAGCCGGACTTGCCAAAAATGCGACTGCTGCGGCAACCTCTCCGGCATCTGCTATTCTTCCTGCCGGAATGGTACTGATCATATCATTTTTAACGGCTTCGATGCTTTTACCCTCTTTCTGAGAAATAGAATTAATCAGGAATTCAAGTCTGCCTGTCATTGTAAAGCCCGGCAAGACATTGTTTACTGTAATTCCAAAAGGTGCCAGTTCCAGTGCGAGTGTTTTTGACCAGCTGGCTACTGCTCCCCGGATGGTATTGGAGACCCCCAGATTTTTTAACGGAGTTTTTACAGAGGTAGAAATGATATTGATAATCCTGCCGAAACTCTTATTCTTCATTGCAGGTACTACAGCCTGAGCTAGTATCTGATTACAGATTAAATGCATATTGAAAGCGTTCAGATATTCATCTGTAGCTGCATCAATAGCCTGTCCGCCGGCAGGCCCTCCTGTATTGTTAATCAGAATGTCGATCGGTTGTTCTGAAATATATCCGCTTATAATTTTTTTTAGTTCAGAAGGGTTTGAAAAGTCAGCTGTTAAAAAATGGTGCTTCTGTTCTGCGGAGGATGGTAATTCGGAAAGAACTTCCTTCAACTTCTCCTCATTACGGGCGAGGAGGGTAATATCTGCTCCCAGAAGGGCCAGCTCAATTGCAGAAGCTTTTCCGATTCCCTGTGTACTTCCGCAAACTAATGCTCTTTTGCCTTTAAGATCTAAATTCATTTTGTGCCTGTTAAAAGTTCTTTTAAATAAAACTGAAATTAATGAATTTGTTTTTGATGAAGCCTCAGCTTATTACCTGAAAATTCAGAAAAGGTCAATAATTATACTTCCCTTTCCATAAAGATTTCAATCTTTCCCTGAGTTTGTCTTCAGCTGCATTTTTCCCGGGGTCGTACAAGAGATGCCCGCTGAGACTATCCGGCATGTATTCCTGAGCTGAAAAATTGCCTTCAAATGCATGAGAGTATTCGTATTCCCTGCCATAACCTATATTTTTCATCAGCTTTGTAGGCGCATTTCGTAAATGAAGCGGAACAGACTGATCGCCGGTTCTGTTCACCAGGTCCTGGGCCTTTGCTATTGCTTCATAACTGGCATTACTTTTTGCCGAAGAAGCCAGATAGGTTACCGTTTGTGAAAGTATGATTCTTGATTCAGGCCATCCGATTACATTAACAGCCTGAAAGCAGGTATTGGCCAGTAATAATGCATTCGGATTGGCGTTCCCGATATCTTCAGAAGCTAAAATAAGCAGTCTGCGTGCGATAAAAGAAGGATCTTCTCCTCCCGCAATCATTCTTGCCAGCCAGTAGACTGCTGCATTAGGATCACTGCCCCGAATGGATTTGATAAAAGCAGATATTATATCGTAATGTTGTTCACCTGCTTTGTCATACAGGGCCATGTTGTGTTGAACATGTTTCAATACCAGATCATTACTGATCACTACCGTACTGCTATTGGCCGCATTGACCACAAGTTCCAGAACATTCAGTAATTTTCTGGCATCCCCTCCCGAAAGACGAAGTAATGCCTCATGTTCCCTGATGCTGATTTTTTTGCTCAGGAGATACTGGTCCTGACTGATCGCTTTATTTAAAAGTCCCACAAGGTCTTCTTCTGACAGGTTTTGTAAAATGTAAACCTGACACCGGGAAAGCAATGCCGATATAACTTCGAAAGAAGGATTTTCGGTTGTAGCACCAATCAATGTCACTAAACCGCGTTCCACAGCGCCCAGTAAGGAATCTTGCTGTGACTTTGAAAATCGGTGAATCTCATCGATGAATAATATGGGCAGATTCTCGTTCTGATCTTTTAATGCAGCAGCTTTTTCAATTACTTCCCTGATATCTTTTACTCCCGAATTTATTGCACTAAGACTAAAAAACGGACGATCTAATTGTTTGGCGATGATGAATGCCAGTGTTGTTTTCCCTACTCCGGGCGGCCCCCAAAGAATTAAGGAAGGTAACCTTCCACTTTCAATAGCCACACGAAGAATGGCATCTTTACCAACCAGATGTTTCTGTCCAACATAGTCATCGAGCGTTTCAGGGCGCATACGTTCTGCCAGAGGAGGTATTGTTGCCATTTTACTTTTGATTAGGATCAGGAATAATAATTGATAAAATTCGGTAAAATGAATTGTAATTGGACAGGATTAATTCTGGATTTTTTTAATCCTGAAGGGCGCGACTTCTTTAAATTGAAATATTTACGCTGTTATGACGCCTGTAATTTATTACATCTTCGTACGTTTGATTTAAGTTAACGGGATTTGTAACATAATACAGATCAATCAATAATACATTTAATGAAGATCAGGTCTTACTTTCTGTATGTTATATTTCTGGTCTTTTACGGACTGTCGAATCAGGCATGTGCAAACCCCCGTCATCGTAATAGCAGCAGTATTGGAGTTAACCTTGAATTCGGTAAAACCTCTTTATCCGATTCACTTAAAGCAGAAATCTTAAGATCGGCAGGTTTCGAGCCGGTTAAGAACTATTTCAATATTTTGGAGTTGAGAAGACAGCTAAAGGCTTCTGATTCATTTCCTGCTATACTTCCAGTTTCTGCCGGAATATATAATGGTCATTTTAGCTCAGATTCTTTGAGTGCCTTTGATCAGCTTATATTCTTATACAGAAACCTGGGCGACAGAGCTGCTGAAGCGAATGTTCTGAACTCTTACGCAATTAATTATGCACTCAAAGATGATCTGGAACAGGCTGTATTTTTAATGGAGCAGGCCCTAAACCTGAATCTTGAGATTAATAATACCAAAGCAATCCTCAGCAACTACCTGAGTTTATCACGTTTATGTACATTCAAGGGGGATATTGGCAGGGCCCTGAAATATAGCAATGCTCTGGTTGATGCAGCCGAAGGTTTGAAGAACCCTAAATTTGTTGCCGAAGGGTATAATAGCCTAATCTCTCTGTGGACAATTCAAAAAAGATTCAAGGAAGCCGAGACTTTGATTTTGAAGAAAGCATTGCCACTGAATTACTATAAATTAAAAGACCAGACAGGTACAATAGGATGCTATGATCAGCTGGCGGGTATCTACAGTCAGCAGAAAAAATTTTCTGAAGCAAAATGGTTTTATATTCAATCAAATATGCTTGCAAGAAAGGTTAATAATTCAAAGGGAATAGTTAACTCACTACTTGGACTGGCGCATGTCAAAGTGGCAATAGGTGATTATCAGCTGGCATTTAATGATTTGAAAGAGGCAGAAAGGCTTTCGCTGAAACATAATTTCAATTATAATCTGATAGAAATTAAGAGTACGCTGTCTGATCTTTATGCTAAAACCGGGAATCAGCTTGCTGCAAATTCGGCCAGCAAGGAATTTAATGACCTGAAAGCAGATTTTTTAAGTACGGTGCAATAGATTTTCTTCCGTCTTTTCTTAATTTCAGATGTTCAGGATTATAAAAGAACACAAACATGTTACATGGTTCATGTATCAATTCGATATTTACCATGTCTATATTTAAAATTTGGTACCAATTTGGATAGGTATATTCTACAATGGAGTTAAAATCATTTAAAGAGATGTTAAAGAGGTTATGTCTGGCGGTTTTTATAGTAGCAGCTTTATCCTGTAAAGCCGACCCAAGGGTAAATATTGTTGTTTCAGAGAATGATCTTAAACCCGATATGCAGCAGTCGGTAATAGCGAAATCGCTGGTTGAGCTTCTAGAAAATTTCCATTATCAAAAAGTCAATGTGGATGATAATTTTTCATCGGTGGTTTTTGATGAATATTTAAAAGCGCTGGATGGGGGTAAGAGCTATTTTCTTCAAAGTGATATTGCTGAATTTGAGAAGTACAGGATGACAATGGATGATGATATCCGGGAGGGTGATCTCAGTGCCGCGTTTTACATCTTTAATGTTTATCAGAAGCGATACGATGACCGGATTAAATTTGCATTGAAGGAGCTGGATAAAAAATTTACGTTCACGTCGAATGAAAGATATACCTATGACCGTGAAAAACTGCCATGGCTTAAATCTGAATCTGAATCCAATGCTCTTTGGTCAAAGCGTATCAAGTATGAGATGCTGAACCTGAAAGTGACAGGTACCGAGGAAGCTAAGATCAGGGAAACCCTGAAGAAAAGATACGAGAACCTGATCTCTCAATCAACCAAGTTTAACAATCAGGATGTATTTCAGATCTTCATGAATGCATTTACCGGAAGCATAGATCCGCATACAAATTATTTTGTTCCCAATCGTGCTCAGGAGTTCAATGAAGAACTGGCCCGTACTTTTGAAGGTATCGGTGCCCGGCTTCAGCTGGAGAATGAGGTGGTGAAAGTTGCTGAAATTATTCCGGGCGGACCGGCTTTTAAAGCTAAGACTCTGGATGTTAACGATAGAATTATTGCCGTTGCACAAGGTAAGGATGGCGAATTTGTGGATGTAATCGGATGGCGTATCGACGTTACTGTAACAAAGATCAAAGGGCCTAAAGGTACTGTTGTACGGCTGAAGGTTATTCCTGCCGGTCAGGAATTGTCTTCTACTCCTAAAATCGTTGAACTGGTCAGGGATAAAGTAGTTCTTGAAGATCAGTCGGCCAAGAAAATCATTAAAACCGTAACATCCGGAGATAAATCCTATAAGATTGGTATTATTCAGTTACCGGCCTTTTATGCCGATTTCAGAGCCATGCAGGCGGGAGATCCGAACTATAAAAGTACTACTCGCGATGTCAGACTGCTTCTGGATACACTGAAGCAGCAGAAAGTTGACGCTGTTGTTCTTGATTTAAGAAGTAATGGTGGAGGCTCACTTCCTGAGGCAATCAGTCTGAGTGGTTTGTTTATAAAATCCGGCCCGGTGGTACAGGTTCGCGACAGGAGAAACAGAGTAGAGGTGGAAGAGGACGAAGATACTTCGGT